>Ga0209517_10010049_pt1 | contig 10633 bp, 11 predicted proteins | sample PeaSoiMetSII2010_FD_187695 | JGI IMG/M metagenome (GOLD analysis project Ga0209517, IMG submission 187695) | Peat soil microbial communities from Weissenstadt, Germany - SII-2010 (SPAdes) (version 2) | ecosystem: Environmental > Terrestrial > Soil > Wetlands > Peat | place: Germany... | reverse complement strand
GACCCTCTGGTCGGTGTTATGGTGGGAATTGCGGGGAGGTTCGTCTGCCATTTCATTTCGGGGCTCGTATTTTTCGCAATGTATGCCCCGCAAGGTGAATCTCCAGCGCTTTATTCGGCGATTTATAACGCAAGCTACTTGATTCCAGAGCTAGTGATGAGTGCGATCCTGATCTATATTCTGCAAAAGCGAGGAATAATAGAGTTGTACAAGTGACGGAGCCAAAACGGCTGAGCGGGTAGAGTTGGTGTCTCAAACTCTAGGAAAATTCAATCGCTCTACCCTCCACCGACTCATCTACTCACACTTGGGAAGAAAGAGAACGAGGATTCTCGTCGGCCCGAATTTCGGAGTTGACAATTCTGTCCAAAGGCTTAATGACGGAAAGGTTTTGATTGCAACTTGCGACCCGATATCTTTCATTCCTGAACTTGGCGCGCAGAACTCCGCTTGGCTATCTGTCAATTTGTTAGCCTCCGATTTGACTACCAGCGGAGTAATGCCGCAATATGGAATTTTTGACCTCAACCTGCCACCCCAGATAAGCAACTCTGAATTTCAGCGGTATTGGGCAACGTTTGATACGGAATGCAAGAAGCTTGGAATCTCCATTGTAGGTGGCCATACCGGCAGATACCAAGGTTGCGACTACACCATAATCGGAGGCGGAGTATTGTATGCTGTTGGAGAGATTGACAAGTATCTGACTTCATCAATGGCCCGAAACGGAGATCAAATAATTTTAACAAAGGGCGCGGCAGTGGAGACAACCGCAATCCTAACCAGGGTCTTCCCTAAGACAGTAAAGAGAGCGCTTGGTGCGTCTCTCTTTGAAAAAGCCTGGGAATCTCTATCACACGTATCTACCGTTAAGGATGCTCAAGCGGCAGTTTCAATTGGAATTCACGAAAAAGGTGTTACAGCAATGCATGATGCAACAGAAGGAGGAGTCATTTCAGCAGCCATGGAACTAGCTTACGCGTCTAATCTTGGGGCAGAGTTAACCCTCACAAACATTCGCATACCCGAAGAGACTAAGGAAATATGCAAATTGTTCAGCATCGACCCATTGAGATCACTCAGTGAGGGCAGTCTCGTACTGACGTGTAGCCCGGAGCACACTCAGAGGTTGCTTAATCGATTGCGTCGTGCAGATGTAAATCCTCAAGTGATAGGGAGGCTCACATCTAAGACACATCAAATCTACGCGCTTTCAAAACAGCGTAAACGACTCTCCGTACAATATCCTCGCTTCGATCCTTACTGGAGAGCATATTTGCACGCAACCCAAGCAGGATGGAAATGAGCCTCTGAATCTGAAGAATCAATCTCCGATGCATCTGAATTTAGAGAATCCGACGTTTCCGATGCAATTTTTACACCAGAATTCGTTTCGTTCGGGTGAATACGCGGCATAGGCGTCTATCACGACGTCATTGCAATGCGCACATCGCAGGAGCAACATTCGTTTCATGTTATGAAACTTCAAACTGCTCCGGTGTTCTTGCCACGTTGGATCTCCAAATTCGCATACCGTGTTGCATACTTCGCAGAAGAAGAAATTGCCTACAACGGCTAATTCTCTTGACTCGAACACAGCGGGATCAGTTGACATTCCGGATCTATCCAAAACGGAGCTGCTTCAGCTTAACTTTAGGTAGTTATCCTTTTGGTTGAACTGTAACAGTAATTTATTGATGCTTCCAGGTCGTGATCTTTGTCGGAATGATCCGGATCACTGGTCGATTATGCAGATTCATCTGACGATATTGTCGATATTTTCTTTGTAGCAAAAATAATGCGTGGTCATGTTCTCGCCCTGTTTGTAAGATTTTGGCTTTTCCGCGAACAATCGCATATCCTAGTTTTCTCCAATCTTCATCATATCGATCGACTATGAATGATATTTCATGGTTCTGAATAATGTTCAGAATTCGCCGTAATTTCATCGGTTCGGCGCGTTTTGGTTTTTGGTCGATTGCAGTATAGATACGGCTGCCGTCAAACGCAAAGCAGATGGGGATTACGTGTGGTATTCCTCTCGTAGTCGATGTAGCCATATGCGCAACGCGAGCCTGTCGTATGAATCGAAGAACCATGGATTCTGGCTTCAATTATGGGCACATCATGAAAGTTCTTATTGTATCAAAAAGAGAGGATAATCAGTTAACTTTGCCTGTCTTTTTTACGCCACAGCAAGCGAATGCAGCCCTGCCCGAAGTCGAGGAGACAGTCAGACGAGTAATCGCCATCAAGCAAGCTACGGAGAATGTGCCTGAAAATGAGATGACTGAGTCAATGGTGAAACTCGAACGGGAGATGCAGAAACTTGAAGATCTTGGGTGTGTGCTGAAAGATTTGAGTCAAGGTTTGGTTGACTTCCCCGCTGTAAGGCTTGGTTCTCGCGTCTGGTTATGTTGGAAGCTTGGTGAGAAGTCGGTTGCGTTTTGGCATGGCCTGAAGGATGGTTTTGCTGGAAGACAAAAGGCCAAAGAAGATGACTTCTATACGGATGATGTAGCGATCAAATCTCTTGCGCGTGAGGTCTTACCTAAGCCTCAAGTCTAATGCTTGAAGCTCTTCGAAGAACACTTGCCTCGTGGCAAGAACTTCAAAAGAAAATTCTGCATATTCACTCATGACTTTTGTGGGATTATTTAGCGAACTTAGTAGTAGCAACCCGTGACCATTATTTTTCAATCGACTCGGTAGATCTTTTAGAAATTTTCGTGTTAAGGCCAGCCCGTCAGGCCCACCGTCCACGGCTCTATCCATAACTACCTCGCTTGGAAGATAGGGTGGATTAAATAGTGCGAAATCAAATTCCCCATTCACTTCTGCAAAAACGTCCGACAAAACCGGTTTAACAACAATCCCCAATCGTTTTGCTGCAGCTAATGTTTCATGCAATGCTATTTCGTTGATATCTGTAACCGTGACAGCTGCTCCTTTGATCGCGCAGAAGAGCCCTAAAATTCCGGAACCTGTTCCAACATCGCAAACTGCCAGATCGCTCAACTCAATGCTGGATAAAGCTTGCAACATTAGAAAACTATCTTCGCTAGGGGAGTATACTGTCTTTGACGGGGTACCAATCGCACGTAGAATTTGATTAACAACGTTCATGTCTTCTAGCGTTGTAGGCTTGAGTGACTTCACTATGGTTCCGCCATGAATTGCACAAACTCTTCAACTGAACGTCTTTTCAAAGTGTAATTGTTGTTCCGTTCATGTCGGATTGTCGATGAGGTTTTAGGGCCATAATTGTGGCCAGGATAAATTTCAACGGCGTCGTCTAACTTCATGATTTTGTTGAAGAGGCTATCATACATGTCTCTAGCGTTCCCTCCCGGCAGGTCAGTTCTCCCGCATTCTCCAACAAACAAAGTATCGCCAGTCAGAAGTTTTCCATCAATCAACAGACAAATGTGATCGGCACAGTGTCCGGGAGTATAAATTACCTTTGCTCTCAACGAGGATATCTCGATAACGTCGCCCTCTTTTACTGATACATCTTTTCGGACTGGACTGCTAAAATGCGCTATAATTTTGGCACCGGTCCTATTCACCAACATATCGTTTCCCTCAACATGGTCGTGATGAGAATGAGTGTTAATTCCAAATGAAACTCTCAATCCCAGTTCGGAACATATCTGCAGTAGTCTGTCAACCTCCCATGCTGGGTCAACTATGGCTGCGGTTCCGGTTTTTTCATCGCCAATCACGTACGCAAAGTTTTGAAATGTGCCAACCGGCACTTGTCTAAAGATCATTGAAGCGACACTTCATGAGGCAAGCTTTAATCGGTTTCGATAACTCCTCGAAGTGACAAACATTGGTTGTTTTAGTTTTTGATCCGGATTTATTATTCTCATCAAAGGTGGCAGGCGCGGTAAAGCGGATCGGCTTGGATTGTAAGGTGATAAGCACTCTAAGCGATCTTGTTTCTGCAACCCCTGCGAATTCGCAAGCGGTAATTCTGAACCTCGATGTTTTCGGGCAAAGATATGAATTACTTGATAAATTTTCTGAACACGGTACAAAGTTGCTTGGCTACTATTCACATGTAAACGTGGAAGTCGATAAGCTTGCTAAAAGTAAGGGCATTTCATCTTTCCCTAGAGGAGTGTTCATTTCAAAGTTGGAAGAGGTGCTAAGTGGAACTTGATCAGTGCGCTAATTCTCTGACCTTCCGAAGGTTGCCTACTTCGTCTCTACGCTCATCAATCGGTGTTTCCAGTATGAGCGGACGATCTCGAACTAATTGATGTTTCAGAAACGATCTAAACCCTACTTCACCGATAAATCCAAGCCCTACATGCTCATGTCTGTCCCGACCGGACCCTAATTCGCCTTTAGAATCGTTTAGATGAATAACCTTCAATCGCTCTATATCTAGTATTTTGTCAAATTCCAGAAGAGTTTCATCAACGCTCTCGGGCGTCCTCAGATCATACCCTGCGGCAAACGCGTGCGCCGTATCGAAACACAACCCAATTCTGTTGCTCTGTTCAATTCCATCCAAAATCCTTTTGACGTCATCAAAAGATGAGCCCATACTATTCTTGGTTCCAGCGGTATTTTCGAGAAGCAACATTACAGAATTCGAGCCATTTTGCGAGATGGCTGTATTTACTGCTGAAATAATATTCGCCAACCCAACGTCGGCACCTTTCCCAAGATGGCTCCCCAGGTGTGTAACGACATACGGAATCCCTAGTTCAGCACATCTGCCCATTTCAGCGGAGAGTGACTTCACGGACTTATTGTAAATCGCTTTCCTGGGACTTGAAAGATTAGGTAAATATGGCATGTGAGTTACGATAGGTGCGAGCGCATACGACGATCCCTTTTGTCGAAATTGTGCGACTTCTTCGGAATTTAGCTTGTTGAATCTCCAACCTCTTGGATTTCTCGTGAACAATTGAAACGTGTCACACCCAAGTTCCTTCGCCCGGTCTGGAGCCTGATCAATTTTTCCGGAAATCGACACGTGCACCCCAACCCTGACCAAGAAATCCTTCTCCCGCGAGAACGAAGAAGCGATTCAATAGAAAAGACATTCTGTGATGAACCTTGGAAAGGTTGATATGAGATGATATCGCACCCTGGCACAGATGGCCGCCGTAACGTAGAGGAGTCGTAACCTCCGCGAAACTTGGTAGCGTACAGACTCAAAAGAGGTACAAGGCTGTGGACCCTGGAGGCGGGGTTCAAAACGTCACACACATGACGTGAAAATCCCCGCGGCGGCCCTCACCTATAATGTTTCAAATCTCACGTTCATAGCCGTAGTCAGGGAAGATGCAATAGCATGATCGATCGTATGTTTCGGACATCCAGGAAAGGTCTATGTGAGTTATGTGAGAAACGAATTGCTACGCAGAAGGCGGAGTTTACGACACAATTCGTCGAATCAGTCGCGTCACCACCGTTCGATGAAGAGAAACTCTCCTCAGCGGACCTTCAGAAGAAGATTTGCGAGGAATGCGTTAAAGAACTTAGTAACTCTAAAAATATTACGAACCTAGTCATCGGGCCCCTCTAAGTTCAAGTGTGCTGTCGACAGGGTTAAAGGTCTGACTCAATTCGTTTAATGAAAGTGGGCCGGTAGTTCAGCCTGGTATGCCACATTGTTATGGGCCAAAGAACGTCCGGTTTGCAAGTTCCAACCAAACGTCCGGAAGGCCGCGGGTTCAAATCCCGCCCGGTCCACCAAAACACAAGCCAGCTAATCTAACAAGACACAGACCGCAACCCACAAGCTTCGTTACTTAAGGAAATTCTTTAGGAAAACGAAGAAATCGACGATAAAGCGATGGAAATACACAATTCCGACCTTTCCAACCACGACTCTTGGCTGATACAATAGACATGGCGGTGTGTAACAAGTAGCGCTGAAGAGACTAGGATTATCAGCCCGATCTCCTGAAAGCAAATTATCGATTTTTGAGTCAAAACCCCTCTGCATGAATCTTGTTCACTAAAAACCGACGCGCCAGATTGTTCCTTCTGGCAGCCATCTTCGCGAGTCTCTCAGTGTCGTCAATCATTCCTCTAGCTCATGCAGCGGGCAGACCACTGAAGCCGGGCGACACATGGACTCTCTCCGTATCTTACAATCATTATGCCGTCGGATGGGGCTCAGACTTGGGTAACTACAACGAAACAGGACATTACGCGGACACTTTTACCGTAGACAGCAATAGCCAAGGCATACTGATACTGTCGGAAACCAAAACCGTGACATGGACGAGTATCGGGTTCGGCTTCTTCGGCGATGGCCAGAATGGTACTAATACCTTCGATTACCGTTACGTTATCAATGCCACAACGCTGAACGTCATCTCCGAGACGGGAGGAAGCAACAGTTCAACCGGGCACCCTGCCTGGATGTTAATTGACCCTTCCACCCTTGTCCAAGGAGCCACTGTGGTTAGGGCTTGGTGGGCGCCCAGTTTTGATAGCACAACCTTCTCATCTCCATACACGGTTCCGAATGTTGTTTCGGGGAACGAAACTCTATCATTCAAAGGAGAGAGCCTCAATGTTTGGAATCTTGTTTACTCAGGAAAAGGAGTCGGCATGTCAGCGATAGTTGCGGGCACTGGCCTTGTATATTCAACCGGGAAAGAAACTGATACAACCCAATTCGACCACACCTACGGCATCATAGTGGGATTGACAATTGTCGGCACATACTCAGGTTCTTTTGGCACAGGTGGTTGGACGGACAGCAAATCTTACTCAGGACAAATTACCGCGTCAAATCTCAGTTTTGGCAGCTCTTACTCGTACCCATGATTCACCCATCTTTCCGTAAAAACAGAGCCTCTGAACCTGACCGCATCTAGTACATTCACGAAAGAACGCAGTATGAATCCAATTTCCTTCATCAACCCAAACAGGACGGCATCTTCGCTTAACGGCCTCCAATTCGTCTCCCCAAAGACGGTTCCACTTGTGCAAGCAAAGATTCATTCTTCAACCTGCTAATTCGATTTCGAATCTAATCGAATCGAATACGCGAATATTTTTAGATTATCTTAATCGCCGCTGATACCACGTCTCTTGTTGCCGGATTCGTCACTAATCGTAGCTCGGCAGACTGCATTCTCAGCGGTCAGATAAAACCCGGAATAAGAAAAACGGGTTTTGAGATGTTTAGAGAACAGCTGGCGGAGGCGCCGAAAACATCAGAGGAACCGGAAAGCTGTATGTCACTAGTTTGAGTGGAGCATAGACGAGCGGAAATGGAGTTGTAGATGGGTAGATAGGCGGAGAGAAGAGTGGAGTTACGAAACAAGGAAAGCTCATTTTAGATCAACAACCTTCTTACTCGCGTTCATGTGTCATAAGTGTTTCGTGGGCGGAGTTAGTTTTCATAGGTAGGATAACTTGCATTTCTCCGAATAAATCGACACTCTGATGTCAACGGGTATTGACTCACAGATGCATGGTTAATGCAAGCTCAGAGGGCCTAAACATCCATTCTATACGGTTTTTCCCGTGCATACTGGTGTGACAACGGTTATGTGATCCGTAGGTAATCGTTTAGTGTTAGTTGAGGGTCAAAAATGGGAAATGGAGTTGTAATACGCCCTCCGGAAGTTGGTTCGGCTCATGATCTCGCGGTTATCGGTTGGATAATCACTTTTCTCTTCTCAATTCCATGGCTAATTATCACGTTCATCATAGCAGGAGTAGGATTCTTCGCTTCACCTGCATGTGTTTACGTCGGCTACTGTGTGACTCTACCTCTCAGTACGACTGTGCCTATCTTTCAAGCCTTCATAGTCTTCCTGGAAGCTTTCTTAGCAAATTCATGGGCTATGTACGTCGCGGTTGGAGGCGGAGGGTTGCTCATCGCTCTCTTAATCCTCGCCTGGATCTACTTCGGAACCGTTGGAAGCATCAACAGGGGGCATTATGACTCGGCGCGGAATGCTACTTTGTTCTGGGGAGTTCTGTTCACTCTTCCAGTTTTCAGTATACCCTTCTCACCAAACCTACTGTACGGACTAGTAATCGCGTTGGTCCCAGCGTTCTTCTTCCTCTTGACCTATGGTCGATTAGGTGAAGTCGTAGCGAAGTACGGACCAGTGGCCGTTATGGGCGAAGCTATTCCCGGATCTGCCGGACCTCTTGCTGTTCCGATAATTCCAGGTCCAGAAATGATGCCGGGTCCAGGTCCAGGGATGATGCCGGGTCCAGGTCCAGGGATGATGCCGGGTCCAGGTCCAGGGATGATGCCGGGTCCAGGTCCAGGGATGATGCCGGGAATGCCTATGCCTGGTGCGGGAGGACCGCCTGTTCAACCTTCAGCTCCTGAGGTGCCTCGACATCCGCTGTGTCCAACTTGCGGCAGAGAACTCTACTATTCCGGCAATCACCGGCGCTGGTACTGCATGACCTGTGACAATCCCGGTCATAGGTAGTTAACCAAACGCCCTCAACTCGCGCACATGTCCTAGGTACGTTCCGTCAAGTAGATGGATCTCCGCGTTCTCTAAATCGACTGCGTGAGATCTCACTATAGGACCTAGACCTTCGCCTGCATGTGTTTCCTCAATCCTCTTAGAATTTACCGGTCTACCGCCGAGGAAGTCGTTGAATGGCGGGATGAAGACGCATCTTCGAACTGATGGTTTTATGTGAAATCTTTCATTCAGAATTTGTTGAGGGTTACCTGATTTCACAGCAACGTTAGCTGCTTTTAGAACTCCGGGGATGAGCTTTCGGACATCACATGGTGCAATGATCCATACTGGTTTCGTTAGCCTGTATCCCATAGCGTCTCGTAAGGTGATGGCGGGGTGGAGATGTCCGAGAATCAATGTTTCACATTCAAGTAGTTCTGGCGCGGGCCAAGCGTGACCATGTATGAGGCCGAATTTTTTCCATAATTCGATTCCTGTTGATGGAATTAGTTGCACACTCGAGGGGGTCAATGGTTCGAGATTACCGTCGTGGTTACCCAGAACTACTTGGATGCATGGGACGAGTTTGGCTAGTTCCTCGAAAAATTCTGGAACGTCACGCCATTCTTCAAGTTCTGCTCCGCTAACGCTGTGTTTGACATCGCCCAACATAATTACGCGCGTTGGCTTTTCGTTTCGAATTATTTCTCGCAGCCTAGACAACATCTTGAAGGTTTGCGAGGGCACGTGAATTCCTTGACGGGATAATGTGACTTCCCAGCCAATGTGCAGATCTCCTACGACTATGATTTTTTCTTTTCCTCGTCGTAGCAGTAGTGCAGGTTCCGATCCGATCTGCTTTAGCGAGTTCATAGAGTGTTCCTTAGGTATGAAGCATGGGTCGTGCGAGGTTCATTCACAGACTAATAGTTAGCGATGTCAATGTGGAAACAAAAGGTTAGATAGTGCCAGATTATTTTTTGGCAAAATGTAGCCCGGTGGTGTAGCGGACAGCTGAACCCGCAGAAGCAAGGGTTTGCCCCTTCAATAGCGGGCTTTGGACCCGCCGACGGGAGTTCGAATGACTGCTCGTATAGTGTCCGAATGTCTCCCCCGGGCTACCAATTTTTCCGCTAGGGGTAATGTTTCAGATAGTTTCTGTTTATGTCACGCGAGAATCGACAACTTTCTTGTCCTGTTCTGGCAATTCGTACCATTTTGCTTTCTCCCCGACTCGGGCTCTAAGTTTCCACCGCATCGATTTCGGAGCGTTCTCGAATCGATTTTGCAAATCATCGAGGCGTTTGCGTACTAGTTCTTCATCTTTTGTTTCAAGCTTGTAGCGAGGTAGAGCTGAGAGTATGTTCGAAATGTTGATTGAGAATGTCTTGTAGATTCCCCATTCGTCACCTGTTAGCTGCGCCAGATACGTGCCGTTTATCGAGTCGGGGGAGTCGCCGTCGGTGATTTCGTGATCATGTACTAATGCGATGATGTCTCGGTATTCACGTTCTGTGATCTCTACGACTTGCAATTTTGTAGCCAGCAAGTCAGCTATCGGTAGGGTGATTTTGTCTTTTACGAGACGATCTTTGAAGTCGAATCGATGGCACATCTCGAAGACGTCGAGGAAGATGTCGATTCGTCTTTCGTTCTCTAAGTCATTAAAGATTAATCGCTTGTCGCCTTGAAGGGCGTTGAAGATTTCTCGTGGAGTATATCCAAGGTCCTTTTGGAAGAGTCCTTTGATTTGTTTCGACTGTTTCTTTAATCCCATGAAATCGATGTCTGCGTATTTGCGTTCTAGGTTTCGGTGGGTAGCACTGGGGCAACGGAATCTCACTGCCATTCCGCCGAACAGTCGTAGCACTATGTTATGTTTTTCAGCGGTATCTAGGATCCGTTGGGTCTCTTTTAGAATATCTGCTTCGGGCGTTGTGGGCTCACCGTGAAGTGATTCTTATTCTGTAAATTTATCTCTCATGAGCATAAAAAGCATCGCATTCCTATGTCTTCATTTTTAGTTCGATGCCTACCGTACGCTTGATAAGTTGAGCTAATGCGTCCACTTCGGCTTTCTGGGCACCTCTTGCCGGTATCGAAACAACCAACGGGAACTCCTTCCGTGTTCTCTCAAGAATTGGCTGAATCCACTTGTACACTGGTTCGGTTACCATGACGAGTGAGATTGTTTCGTCGGAGTGTACTCGTCT
>Ga0209517_10010047_pt1 | contig 10633 bp, 11 predicted proteins | sample PeaSoiMetSII2010_FD_187695 | JGI IMG/M metagenome (GOLD analysis project Ga0209517, IMG submission 187695) | Peat soil microbial communities from Weissenstadt, Germany - SII-2010 (SPAdes) (version 2) | ecosystem: Environmental > Terrestrial > Soil > Wetlands > Peat | place: Germany... | reverse complement strand
AGATCTGGAGGTCTACGCCGAGCGTGCCTACGCCATCGCCACCGGCGGCAACAGTCTGAAGGTGCGGCTGCCCAATCAAAACTCCGAGGAGACCCGCAATCTGCCCGAACTGCCGCCCGATGAGCGCGACTCCATTTCGTATCTCACCGCCGTCGCCCGCGGCAAGATCAAGCCATCGGGCCTGAGCGCGCTGGAGAACAACGTGATCGTGATCGAAATCCTGGACGCCGCGCGGGAATCGGTGCGCACGGGGAAGACTGTTTCGCTTTCCCGCGCGCATTAGCTTGATGAGATCAGCCACAAAAGGATCCCGCTGTTGTGGTTGTTCCATTCCGTTAACGAAAGCAAACGTAGACCCCTCGACGCTCAAGCTGGGACAATTGCCGGAGATAATGTCATCCTTCGTCCTTGGCAGGCCCTTTCCACGCCCCTCACTCACCCTGTTCGTCGCGCTGCAGAGCCTCGACATACTGACCACCATGATCGGCCTCCAGATGGGCGCCCAGGAAGGCAGCGTGTTCATCGGACAGCTCATGCGGGTCGGTCCGCTGGAGGGGCTGCTGATCTCCAAGATCCTGGCGGTGTTTCTGGCGGCAATGGCCATGAAGTTCAAACGGCCGCGGATCATCGTGTTTCTGAATTTCTGGTTCGCGCTGTTGGTGACCTGGAACCTGGCGATGATCGTGCTCTCAGCTTTCGGAGTGCGTCTGTAAGGCCGCCTGGCGTCCCATGCGGATGCAATCGGGGATGCCGATCCCCTGGTAGGCATTGCCCGCCAGGCAAAGGCCGGGAATTGCGCGCGTGCGCGCTTCCATCTCCGCCAGCCGCTGCGGATGTCCCACGGGATACTGCGCCATCGAGCGCGGCCAGCGGAACACGCGCGTAAATCGCGGCGGCGCCGTGACGCCTGCGATCTCGCGCAACTCGCTCGTCACCGTGGCCAGAATCGCGTCGTCGGATTCCGCCAGAACGCCCGCATCCTCCATGCCTCCCAGGAAGCAGCGCGCCACGATCTTGTCCTCCGGGACGCGGTACGGGAACTTGGTTCCCACCCAGGTGCAGCCCAGCAGCCGGCGGCGCTCCTTCTTCGGCACGAGGAAGCCGTGACCTTCCGGAGGAGGCCGGAAATCGGCGGCGTCGAATCCCAGCGCCACGGTCATCGAGGAGCTGTAGGGAACCGTGCCCAGCAACTCCGCGAGGCGCGCGTCCACGCCCGGGAGCAGTGCCGATGCGCTATGTGCTTCGCACGCCACTACCAGGCGGTCGGCTTCCAGCCAGTCGCCATCCATCTTGACGCGGAAGCCGGCGCCCGAGCGTTCCACCGTTTGCGCGCGGCACTGGCGCACCTCCAGTTTGCCGCGGATGGCGGCGATGATGGCGTCGATCATCTGGCCGAGCCCGCCCTTGAGCGTGCGGAAGAGCGGCGCCAGTGTCGCATTCGATTTGGCTTTCGCACGCTCGGCCAGCACGCCGCGCGTGAGGCTGCCGTACCGGTTCGCCAGCTCCACGAAGCGCGGCAGCACGCTCGTCACACTCATCTCGCGCGGGCTGCCGCCATAGATGCCGGCCAGCAGCGGTTCCGCCAGATAGTCCACCGCTTCGGCCCCGTAGTGCTCTTCGATGAACTCCGCCACGGATTCGTCGCCGGGCTTAGGCTTGGGCGCGTGGAACAGCTCCATGCCCATGCGGAGCTTGGTGCTCCAACTGAGCAGGCCGGTGGTGAGGAGCGGCAGGATTTTCGTCGGCACCATCATCATGAGGCCGTCGGGCAGGGGCATCAGGCGCCCGTTCTTGCGGACGTAAGTCTTGCGCAGGCGATCGTTCGAGCCGATCACCTCGCCGGCGAGGCCAAGCTCGCGAATCAGCTCCATGGCGGCCGGCTTGGCGGAGATGAAGCTGTCGGGTCCGGCTTCGATGGTGCAGCCATCCACGTGCTCGGTCTGGATGACGCCGCCGAGGCGCGGGCGCGATTCGAGGATGGTGGAACCCACGCCTGCTTTCGCCAGGTAGTAGGCAGTGGAAAGGCCCGAGATGCCGCCGCCGACGATGACTACGCGAGGCATCGCTTCGCCACTTCGGCCAGCGCCGCGGTGAAGGTGGGGGAATCGTTCAGCGACTCGGGCCTGCGCAGAGCGATGCCGCGCGCGGCGGCGGAGTCCTGGAACGCGATATCGATGTCATACAGGATCTCGACGTGATCGCAGACGAAGCCGATGGGGTCCAATACGACCTCGCGAATGCCCGCGGCCGCATAACGGTCGAGGACCGATTCCACGGTGGGACCGAGCCACGTGTCGCTGGTCATGCCCTGGCTCTGGTAGGCGAAGTCCCATTCGGCCACGCCGGCGCGCGCCGCGACCAAGGCGGCGGTGGCGCGGGTTTCGCGATCGTACGGGTCGCCATTGGCGAGGGCCTTCTCGGGCAGGCTGTGGGCGGTGAACAACACACGCCCGGTCCGCGGCACAAGGCGCAGCTTTTCGGCGAACGCCTCGATCAACAGCGGCTCGTCGTGGAAGCTCCTGGCCCACGCGATCCCGGCGGAAATGCCGGCTTCGCGTTTGGCCTCTTCGGTCCGCTTGATGTACAGGCCCACGCTCAGCTCGGAATATTGCGGCGCAAGGCAAATCGCCGCCAGACGCTCCATTCCGCGCACCTGCTCCATGGTTTCGCGGATGAATGGATGCCAGTTGCGCATCCCGAAAAACACCGGAATACCGAGCAATCGCTCCAGCGCCTCCGCCTGTGCCCGCGTCCATCGGAGCAGCGGAGACGACCCGCCGATGGCGGCATAGCGGTGGCGCACTTCCTCGACGATTTGCGGAGATCCCGGCCTGCCGCCCCGCACGAACGAGAGGTAGCTCTCGACATCCTCCACCCGTTCCGGCGCTCCGTGGGCAAGCAGGAGTACCGCCTGCTTCATGGGCGAAATTCCCGCACCATCTCCACCACCGCCTTCACGTTCTCCACCGGCGTCTCCGGCAGAATACCGTGGCCCAGGTTGAAGATGTGGCCCGGCCGCGTGCCCGTGCGCTTGAGCAACTCGTGCACTTTGGTGCGCAGCTCGTGCAGCGGCGCGAACAACGCCACCGGATCGAGATTTCCCTGGATGGCCGAGCGGTAACTGATATCCATCCACGCCTGGTCGATGTTGATGCGCCAGTCCACCCCCATCACGTCGCCGCCGGCGGCGTGCAATTCCTTGAAGAACCCGGAGGCGCCCGTGCCGAAGTGGATCACCGGAACGCCGGTGGAGCGGATGCGCTCGATCAGCGCGCGCGAGTATGGCGCGGCGAAGCGCACGTAATCGTCCGATCCCAGCGCCCCCACCCAGCTATCGAACACCTGGATGGCGCGCGCGCCGGAGGTAACCTGCAAATGCGCGAACGGCGCGAGCACATCCACGATCTTGCCCATGAGCCGCCGCCACAGTGTCTCGTCGCTGTACATCAGCCGCTTGGTGCGGATGAAATTGCGCGACGCGCCGCCTTCGATCATGTAGCTCGCCATGGTAAACGGCGCGCCCACGAACCCGATCACTGGAACCTTGCCAGCCAGGGCGCGCACCACCTGCTGGATGGATTGGCCCACGTAACCCAGGTCGTCGGTATTGGTGGTAGAAAGCGAATCCACGTCGTCGGAAGTGCGCACCGGGTTGTCGATGAGGGGGCCTTCGCCCGCGGCATAGCGCAGCTTGAGGCCCATGGGTTCGATGGGCAGCAGCAGATCGGCGAATATGATGGCCGCATCCACATCCAGGAGTTCCACCGGCTGCAACGTGACGGTGGCCGCGAGGTCGGGCCGCTTGCAAATTTCCAAAATGCCGTGACGCTCGCGAATCTGGCGATACTGCTTCATGTACCGGCCTGCCTGCCGCATGAACCAGATCGGCCGCACATCGGTGGGCCGCCTCCGGCAGGCGTCCAGGAACCGGCTTGTCATTGGAGCCACGCGCATGGCTGTTCCATCCTGTCTTCGCAAAAATACACGCGAAATTCCTTTGGCTTATGTTTCGCCGCCCATTGGCGGCCATTCACGAAATACGGCTTGGCCCACGCCTCACTGTCGATGGTGCGTGGGGCGATGACCGAAACCGATACGCTGCCCTGCGCCGGATATCCGGTCCGCGGGTCCATGATGTGGGCGTAGGTGCGTCCCTCCGCACGGAAGAACTTTTCGTAGCTGCCGGAAGTGGACATCGAGGTGTCTTTGAGAAAAACTTCCACCGCCGTCTGGCTGGGGTTCTGCGGGTCGCGTATCTCGATCCGCCAACCCTTAGGCTCCGTGGGCGGAGCCCCCATTCCATAAATACTGCTTCCCGACCCGGCCACCAGAGCGATCGAAAAACCTTTTTGTCTCAAAACGTCGACCATGCGGTCGACGGCGTAACCCTTGCCGATGCCGCCGGGGTCCAGTTCCACCCCCGAGCGGTCGAACCACACGGTTTGGGCCGCGGCATCCAGATGGATGTGCCGGTAGCCAACCTTGGTGAGGGCCGCCAGGACCTCGGGCCGATGCGGCAAGTGGCCGCTGCCTTTATAGAACCCCCAGACCTTCATGAGAGGGCCAACCGAAACATCGAACGCCCCCTCGCTCTCCCGGCTGTATTCGACGCAGGCCGAGAGCAACTGGAACAACTCCGGCGAAACCTTCACAGGCTTCTCCGCGGCGTGCCGGTTGACCTCGCTCCACTCGCTATCGGGCTTGTAGTTCGAAAGCATTTCATCCAGCCGCTGGACCTCATCGAAGGCGGCATCCACGGCTGCCTCCATCTCGACCCGGTCGTTTCCGTAGATGGCGATGGAATAGGTCGACCCCATGGCGTCGGCGCTCTTTTCGAGGCGCAGCATAGGGTCCGCCGCCACCGCCGCACAAAGAGATAAAGCTAATAGAATGAGTCTCGTACACATCTAAACCGGCGTACACCCACGCGCCGCGCGGAGACGCTCCATGCTTGGCTCGGGGCACGCTCGCGATAATGCCGTAACCTGCATGATATCAATACGCTTGCCGGTTCCGATACGGCCAACCACAAAAATGTTTAAGGACTATATGTGCCGTCGCCAAAGCCGTGCGCACGGTGGGCGTTAAAACTGGAAGTGATTGAAAACAATAGGCGCCCTAGCGGAGCCGCGATTCGCCGCAGCCGAAATGCGTTGGCCTGTTGCCGCCGGCGCGGGGTGGGTGTGCCTTCCAGCACCGGCGGACGGTTGCGGTTGGCGTGCAAATAGAGCTATGTTTGTTCTCACGATCACGATAAGGAGATCTTCTTTAATGTCGATACGACGATTGGTCAAATCCTCAGGCATCTGCGTGGCGCTGTTATGCGCGCGCGGTGGGCTCATGGCCCAGCCGAAAGATTCGGCCTATCTCAAAGCAAAGGTGGATCCCGGGCGGGCCGGCGTTTTTGTGGATGGCAAATATGTGGGGCCGGCTGCCAACTTCAAAGTGACTCGAAAGTACGCATTGCCCCCTGGACACCATGAAATCCGGTTGGTCGACCCGCGCTACGAGGAAGTGAGCACCTCAGTGGACCTGGTGGCAGGCAAGACGACGGTAGTATCCCAAACGTTGAAGCCGGTGGCGCCCGCCAAGGGTCCTTTTGGAACGCTTCGCACCAAGAGTCCCGACAAATTCGCCGCAGTATACATCAATGACAAGTACTATGGGCACGCCGACGAGTTCGACAACTTTGCCCAAGGCATACTGCTGCCTGCCGGAGAATACACGGTCAGAATCGAACCTGTATCCGGCGGGAACATGGTGTCGAAAAAGGTCCAGATCGAGGTCGGCAAGACTGTAATCGTGGAGAAGTAGCATTTTGATTGGGAGCGAAAGGAGAGTGCCTCTATGCCTTTAAGCAGAAGAGCGACGGCGGAGTTCATCGGTACGTTTTGGCTGGTCTTCGGGGGATGTGGCAGTGCCGTCCTGGATGCCGCATTTCCAAACCTTGGCATCGGTTTCCTGGGGGTGGCTTTTGCGTTCGGATTGACCGTGCTAACCATGGCGTTCGCCATCGGCCACATCTCGGGATGCCATTTGAATCCGGCGGTTTCGGTGGGCTTGGTGGTCGGGAAGCGGTTCCCCGTTTCGGACTTGTGGGCCTATGTCATCGCCCAGGTTGCAGGGGGAATCGCCGCGGCGGCTGTCCTCTATGTGATCGCCAGCGGCAAGGCGGGATTCGATCTGTCGGGCGGATTCGCCTCGAACGGCTATGCCGAGCATTCACCGGGCGGGTACTCGCTGGTGGCGTGCCTGGTTGCCGAAGTGGTGCTCACGTTCATGTTCCTCATGATTATTCAGGGTGCTACCGACCGGAGGGCACCCCAGGGGTTTGCACCCATCGCCATCGGACTCGGCCTGACCCTGATTCACCTGATCGGGATTCCGGTGACGAATCTATCCGTGAATCCCGCGCGCAGCACGGGTCCGGCGCTGTTCGTCGGTGGCTGGGCAGTGCAGCAACTCTGGCTTTTTTGGGTGGCGCCGATTCTCGGGGCTGCGATTGCCGGAATTGTTTACCCCGCCGTCGCGGGTGAGTCCAAGTGAAATAGTCTATCGATCCTCGATGTTCGCCCGGTGCTCGCTCCACCAGGATTTCCAGAAGCTCACGTATGCATCCAGTTTGGCCGGATCGATCTTGCCGCCAAGCGAGCAGTAAGGCTGTGTTTCGGTGAGAAAAGGGGCGGGCTGCCGGGACTCGAGCCAGGACATCGAGGGCACGGACTGCGGAGTCACAGCCGGCGCGTTGCGCACGAAAAGACACAGGCCCGAGAGGGCATAGGACTGAACGCCATCGTCGTGGTCATCGAGAAGCGCGACCAGGGCGGGAAGTGTCTCCTTCGTGTGGATCGCACGCAGCGCGTAGACGGCGTTCTGCCGCAGTGCGGCGCCGGCGCCGTCCCGCAGCGCGAGAGCGGCGAGTGCCTGTACGCCGGCGGGATCGGTGTTCGCATAGGTCATGAGGCTTATTATGATCGGCGGAACTTCGGCGGCGGCCGCCAGCTCGCTCCATTCGGCAGCGGCGCGGATTACGCCGTCCGGATCGCCGGCCGCGATCAGGCCCGCAATTCCGAACACGCGCAGCGGCGGCGACTCTTCCAGGACGAGCTGCTTGTAGGCGGGGAGTGTGAGGGGTGAACCGATAGTCGGAAAAGCTTCCGTCAGCCCACGGAATTCGGTGAGGTATTGGCTTTGCGTGCCGGGCTTCAGTTGCGCGCCATGTGCCGCCGCGAGCCAGTGGAGCGCCGAGATCATTTCGTTGGCGACCGAGGCGGCCGGTGTGGGCCCCGGTTTCCCGGCCGACGCTTCCTCGGGCAGAATCACCGGCGCAAAGTAAATCTCTCCCAACGTTCCGTCGCGTGAGATCACGGCGTAGGGGGACGAGCCCGCACTCAAAAACCAGATCCCGAAGATCTGCTGCGGGATGGCCGATTGCGTAGGCTTGGGTGCGACGAACATGCCGCGGCCTTCCAGATGGGCGGCGATATCGGTCCCCGGTATCAAATCGCCCTTCAGGACGCGATCCACGTGAAGCACGAGATCGCTCGATACCTGGCTGCCGGACGCGAGGGTCGTGCCGCGGACCAGCTTGCCGGAGACGATGGCGCCGGCGGTTTCGATTCTTTTGGCGAGATTCGGCCCGGGGATGAGGGTCGCGGGCAATGGGCGCCACGAGAGCAGACCGAGTATGCCGAGACGCAAGAAGCGCATATAGTTATGACACCAGGGGGGCGCACACGGTTTCGGCACAGATCAATTGTCGGTGCGGCCGCGCGATTTCCTGGCGCGTTTGAGGAGGAAATCGATGCGGCTTTCGACATCCTGGTTGCGGTCGTGCTCGAAATGCAGTTCGGGGACGTGGCGGAGACTCAAGCGGATGGCCAGTTCGTGGCGCAGGTAATGCCGCGCGTGTTCCAGGGCTGCCAACGACTGCTTCTGCTCTTTTTCATCCCCCCGAATTACTACGCGGATATTGGCGTGACGCCCATCGGGACTCACGTGCGCCTCGGTCACCTCGACGGCCAGCAGGCGAGGGTCGGCGGTTTCGAAGCCGATGATCTCGGAAAGCTCTTCGCGGACCGCTTCGGAGACCCGTAATGTGCGACGTTCATCCATGGAACGGGGGCCGGGGGCCAGGGGCCAGGGGCCGGGGCTCGTGGCTTCGGGGACAGGCGGAGGCACTGTATTCAAGGCCGAAGGGCAGGGGGATCGGGACACGCGAGCGATGCTCGGAAGTGTGATGCAGCCGGAGGCCCGGCCCCCGGCCCCCGACCCCTGGCCCCTGCTTTCTCAAGCCAGCCACTCCACCGTCGCCTCCGCCAACTCGCCGCCCAGCATTTGAGCGGCCTCGTCTTCCACCGACCGCAATACCTTTTCCGCGTGCACGTGGTCGGACGACACCGTCACGGCAGCCACCACGGCGCGCTGCCAGAGATCCTGGTGATCGATTTCCGCCACCGCCACATTGAACCTGGAGCGCAGGCGGTCTTTCAAACTCTGTACTACCTGCCGCTTGTCTTTGAGCGAGTGCGAGTTTTGGAGACGCAACTCCAAAGTCAAAACGCCAATGGCCGCCATCGGATCAGGCGAATACTTCGCTGGCAACGCGCTCGGAGGCGAACGCCTCGATTACGTCACCCTGTTTGACATCGCTGAAGTTCTCCAGCGTGATGCCGCACTCCATGCCGATCTTGACTTCGCTCACGTCGTCCTTGAAGCGCCGCAACGAACCGATCTTCCCGGTGTACACCACCACGTTGTCGCGCAGCAGCCGCACCTCGGACCGGCTGGTAATCACGCCGTCCAGCACCTGGCAACCGGCCACGCTCCCCACCTTGGTGATGCGGAACGTCTCGCGCACTTCGGCCTTGCCCTTGTAGACTTCCTTGAACACCGGAGCCAGCAGGCCGCTCATGGCGGCCTTGATCTCGTCGGTCAGATTGTAAATGATGGTGTGCAGCCGGATATCCACCTTCTCCTGCTCCGCCAGCGCCGCCGCGTTGCGCTCCGGACGGACGCTGAAGCCGATGATGATGGCGTTGGACGCCGAAGCCAGCAGGACGTCGGACTCGTTGATCGCGCCCACGCCCGAGTGAATCACGCGGATCTTGACCTTTTCGTTGGAGAGCTTCTGCAGCGTTTCGGTAAGCACTTCGGCCGAGCCGCCCACATCCGTCTTGATAATGATGGGAAGCTCCTTGACTTCGCCCGCCTTCATCTGCTGGTGGAGCTGTTCCAGGGTAATCCGGCTGGACTTTGCCAGGGCCGCTTCGCGCTGCTTCTGGTCGCGGAAGTTGACAATCTGTTTCGCCTTGGCCGTGTCGGTCACCACCTGGAAATCGTCGCCGGCTTCGGGCAGCGACTCGAGGCCGAGCACCTCCACCGGCATGGAGGGACCCGCCTTGCGGACCTGCGCGCCGCGGTCGTTTTGCATGGCGCGCACTTTGCCGAATACCGCGCCGCAGATGAAGAAATCGCCGACGCTGAGCGTGCCGTTGCGAACCAGCACGGTGGCCACCGGGCCGCGTCCGCGGTCGAGTTGGGCTTCGATCACAGTGCCCATCGCCGGACGGGCGGGATTGGCCTTGAGGTCCTGCATGTCGGCCACCAGCAGGATCATCTCGAGGAGCAGGTCCAGGTTCTGGTGGGTTCTGGCCGAAACCGGCACCATGACCACGTCGCCGCCCCAGTCTTCGGGCAGCAGGCCGCGGTCGGAGAGCTGCTGCTTGATGCGCTCCGGCTGGGCCTCGGGCTTGTCGATCTTGTTGATGGCCACCACGATCGGCACCTTGGCGGCGCGGGCGTGGTCGATGGCCTCGAGCGTCTGGGGCATCACCCCGTCATCCGCCGCCACCACCAGCACCACGATATCCGTGACCTTGGCGCCGCGGGCGCGCATGCGGGTGAAGGCTTCGTGGCCGGGGGTGTCGATGAACACGATCTTGCGCCCCTTCATCTCCACGTGGTACGCGCCGATGTGCTGGGTGATGCCGCCCGCTTCGCGCGCCGCCACGTTGGCTTCGCGGATGGCGTCGAGCAGCGAGGTCTTGCCATGGTCCACGTGGCCCATGATGGTGATCACGGGCGCGCGCTTCTCCAGGTCTTTGGTCTCTTCGGCCTCTTCCACCGCCTGCATGGCCTCAACTTCGTAGGTGACGGTGGCGGTGGACGCGCCGAATTCGCGCGCCAGGTCGGTGGCCAGCTTGGAATCCAGGGTCTGGTTGATGGCCACGTAGATCCCGCGGTCCATCAGCTTCTTCATCAACAGCGCAGCCTTTACGTCGAGCTTTTCGGAAAGCTCCTTCACGGTGATGCCTTCCGAGATGGTGATTTCGCGGTTGATGGGCGGCGGACCGGTCTCCACATGGCGCCGCGTGGGCCGCAGCATCTTCTCTTGCTCAACCCTCTCGCGGGGCTGCGGGCGCGTGGGGCGCTTATCGCCCGGGCGTCCGCGCGCCGGTTCCACGAGAGGAGGCGCCAGCCCCGGTTCCATGCGCCCGCGGGAAGTGGGATGTTGGGGCCGCGGCCCGCCGGGACGGACGATGGGGGGAGCACCGGGACGGACACCGGCACCCGTTCGGGCCACCATCGGCTGGCCGGGACGAACCGGGCCGCGATAGATCGGCTGGCCTGG
>Ga0209517_10010046_pt1 | contig 10634 bp, 7 predicted proteins | sample PeaSoiMetSII2010_FD_187695 | JGI IMG/M metagenome (GOLD analysis project Ga0209517, IMG submission 187695) | Peat soil microbial communities from Weissenstadt, Germany - SII-2010 (SPAdes) (version 2) | ecosystem: Environmental > Terrestrial > Soil > Wetlands > Peat | place: Germany: Weissenstadt... | reverse complement strand
TGGGAGGTTGCCAACCGCAGAGCTTCGCTCTGCGCCAGCCTCGTTTAATTTGACGCGCTACCAGGGGCATCGTTTGCCCGCCGCTAGTTCTCCGACGGCCGCTCGACGTGCTCCACCAGGAGGATTTCCGCGGGGGCTTTGGTGGGCTCGAGTTTCAACCCGAGCTGTTCCTGAAGCGCCGCGAAGACCGAGGGGCCCGACGTATCAGGTGGATGCGGGCTACCAAGTTGGGGACCCCCATCTTCAGACCCCATGCCGAGCATTGCCTTGCCAGGCTCGGGGCCACCGCCTCCTGGCCTCATGCCGAACATTCCCTCGCCTTGCCCCGGTGTCCACTTGAGCGTGAAATCGTAGTTGCCCTCGAGACCCGTCTGATCCAGAACGGGGCGGCCCAGTTGCTGTGACAACATCCGCGCCAACATTGATAACGGCGCGTCCGGAATCGTTAGGTCGCCCACTCCAAAGACCATCTTGCCTCGTCTTTCCCGCACCTCGGCGCCCTTCATTCCCTTGAAGCCGGCGTCGGATTTTGCCGCCTGAAGTTTAGGACCGCCCTTTGCGACCACTAACGCGTAGGCGGGAAGTTCCTTCGTCTGGTGGCCAAGCTTCAGCTTGAATCGATCCGCCAGCAGCGATTGAACCATCGAGCGAGACAATTCCTCCCGCTGGTCTTGAGAAAGGTTGTGCATTTCCGCGATGCTCGAGTCCGGCTCCTTCGCCTGAATGTCGTAGCGCTCGGAGTTGATCCAGCTTGGTCCGCCGGTTACTTGAAAGTCGCTCACGCCGTACGCTAATGTGATCAGGTGCCTTACCCATATCCCTGTGGCCGTGAACCTGCCCGGACCAAACCTCATCATCACGCGCCAATCTCCCGAACGGTTCGGCTTGATCGCGGCCACCTCGAAGGAAGCTGCCGGTGTGCCGCTTACGGGCGACGATTGGGCGCGGATTCGCGGGCCGTTCAAGAGGCCGAACATCACAGGTCCGGCAGCGGCTGCCATGCCGGCCACGACCAGCAATAGTCTTCTGGGGAAAGTGAGCGCGTTTGCCCGACCCTGCGTCATGATTCGAACAATCCGCTCCTTGAGTTCGGCGCCGGTGACTCGCGACACGCAAGCCAGCGGAACTTCCACACAGAATTCGCAGGTCTTCAAGATGCTCTCCGCATAAGCCTGCCGTTCGTTTCCCAATGCCAGGACCGCCTCGTCGCAGGCACGTTCGCGCTCCTCCACCAGACGCGCCCCCAGCCACCAAACGAGTGGGTGAAACCAGAAGATGGCTTCAACCAGCATGTGAATCGCTGCCGCCAGATTATCGTGGCGCCGCACGTGCCACACCTCGTGCGCGAGGATGGCTTCGATTTGCGCATCCTCCAAACGGTCCGAGATCCCCAGCGGCCACACCAGCACAGGCTTGACGATGCCGAAAATCCCCGGCTCGAGAGATGCCGGCGACGACAACAACTCGATCGGTGCGCGGATTCCGGCAAGCCGCTCCGCGCGGCGCAGTGCCTCTACCTCGCGCCCTTGCCGGAGAGGCGTCGCTCCCCGTAGCACTATCGTCATTCCTCGCCAGCGCCTGCACCAAAGTCCCAGAACGCCTAGGAAGCCGCACAACCAGAGGCCCGCGATTCCTGCAGGAAGCACACGAACCAACTGGTAGCGCAGAACTGCTTCCCACGGTCTGCGGCTCTGCTCTGCGGCTGGCGATCCGGCGGCGGAATGCGAAAACGGCTGGCTGACCTCATCGATTGCAAAATAGAATCCGGATTTCGCGGCCGGAGCAAGGCGCGGTCTCGCAAGATGGCTGCCGATGCCGACGAGCAGCGTAAAGGGTATGAGGAATTTCACCGACGCCGCCAGCCAAAGGCCGTAGCGTGCCTCTGCATGGTTCTTTCGCAACACCACGGTCAGCAATCCTGCTATGACAAGGCACAGCGTCGATTGCCAGAGGTGATTACCCAGTCCCGGCGCGATGGTCGCCCAGACCGCAGACAAGTATTTGGGGATCATGACTTGTCCTTTCTCGCCAATGCCCTGTTATGTGCCCTCGCCCCCTTTGGGGGAGAGGGTGACCCGCGACGGCGCCGTCATCAGCCGTCGCGTGACGGGTGAGGGGGTCGATTGCTCGCGCGTCTCCGTTTCTATCCACCGCCCCGCACAAATCCGCGATTTCACGGCGGCAGCTCCGCTGCCGCACTCCAAGTTAGGTCTTAGCCAGCTTCCGCAAAGCCTTCTCCGCTTCCTTCACATCTTCGAGAGTGAGTTTGCCGGACTCTACGAGCCCCGCCATCACCGGCTGAGCGCGCCCGCCGAAGAGCGCCAGCAGATCATCGATCAGCCGCCGCCGCGCTCCGTCGCGCGAGATGGCCGCTTCGAAGATATGGAAATTGCCGACTTTCTTGACCCGGCGCAGAGCCTTCTTCCCCTCCAATCGATACACGGTGGTCTGAATGGTGGTGTAGGCCGGCCGCTTCTTTTCGGGGAACGCTTCTTGAATATCGCGGATGGAGAGCTGGCCCCTCGTCCAAAGCTCTTCCATGATTTGCAATTCGAGTTTGGTCAGTTTGGGTTGGTCCATGGTTCTCTACTATCTCCGTATGCGATGCTACTATTGCGATAGGCGGTGTGTCAAGAGATTTTTGAGTTCAAAGCAGCGATGGGGGAGAGGGTGGCCCGCCGCCCCGGCGACTTCATGAGCCGGTGCGGGCCGGGTGAGGGGGTCAGCGCCGAACTTTCAACTTTCGACTCTCGACTTTCGACTAGTAGAGTCCGCCCAGATTCAGCACGATCACGGATCCGAGGATCACCAGCACTGCCGCGATCAGCACCCGCCGGGTTGCAGGTGAGGTGGCGCGCCATTCTCCCGTCAGGATGCCGAGGAAATTCGAGGAGAGAATCATGGCCGTAATGAACAGCGCGTAGCCAAGCGACGTTCCGTACTTGCCCACCAGCGTGGCGCCGATGCCGTAACCCACCATTCCGGAAAGCCAGAGCAAGCCCATGGCGACGGCAAGGCCTGTTTCTCTCGCTGAACCTGGCCTCAGGAAATGAGGCCACGTGCCGTTGCGAAACAGCAGCAGGAAACAGTAGAAGAGATTCGGAATGAAGCCGGCGCCCAACACCAGCGCCCACGACGCGTAGGTGGAGGTGACCGGAACGGCTCCCAGGGCCACTGCCTTTTCGAGAATCGGGCCGCTGAAAGCAAAGCCGAGGTTGATGTTTGACCCGAAGATCCCAGTGAAGATGCAGATGGCAAGCCCCGTCATGAAACTCATCGCGGCCGCGCCGGCCGCGGGGTTGGAAGGAGTCTGCTCCTTCTCGCGGCGGCGCCCCGCCATTCCGTAGAGGACGAGGCCGCCGAAGAGGATAGGCATGCTGATCAGCAGCAGAATGCCGCGCGGATGCAGCAGGTCCGCCGGATTCAGGACCAGCAGGGGAACGAGGGCGCCCGACAGGCACGAGAGGCCGGCCACCACGGCAAACGCGAGCGCCATGCCGACGGCGCTGATTCCGAGGCCGAAGGTCACCTGCGCGATGCCCCAGAGAAAGCCGAAGACGAGCGGCGCCAGAAGCGCGCGGCTCGAAACGCCGTGATAGACATCTCCAAGATGCGGCACGAAGCCTGCCGCCAACATCCACGGAATGATCAGCAACGCAGAGGCGGCGAATACCAGCCAGGTGTTCTCCCATTTCCACTGACGTGTGAATTTCATGGGCAGCGCAAAGCTTCCGTTCAACGTCCCACTGATGAATATGACTGCCATGCCTAACCAGAAATGATCGCTCATTGAACGCTCCCTAACGACGCAAACCAGTCGACGCATTAATCGTGGAAAAGCCGGTCGGACGAACGACCTCCACCCATACGTACTTGGGATTCTGTTGATGACACTTCCACGTGCGGGTGGCAGACTGGCCAGGTTCGAGATGGGGCAGCGGAGTCTCATGCTGTTCCATCGGCCGATCGTTTTGGTCGTAGACAATCCACCGCAGCGCGTAGCCATCCAGCGCGTAACAGGGAAGCGTGCGGCGCGTTTCCAGCGTTGCCGTGAGCGAGTTCCCTGCACTTTCCAGGCGCAGCGACTGCACGGGGCTTGCCTGGTTTCTGAACTCCTCATACGAGGTCCTGCGCTCGCCATACAGATCCACCACGCCGTGAACGCGTTGCTTCAAAACGCCGATTCCTTTATCCCCCATATGCGTGCGGTAGTCGTTATAACAGAAGAATATGGCGCCGCCCACGTAAGGATATTGGCGATAGGAATCGTCGTGCTCCTGCAAGATTCGTATACGAACCAGGTCGTTCTCCGGCCGGCCGGCCGTGCACGCGCAATAGCCGTATTCGGAAATCACGATGGGCTTGTCCGGAAAGGCTCGGTGAATGTCTTCCAGGTTGCGCTTCACTTCCGGCACGCCGCCCTTGTACCACGTCTCGTAGTATTCGTTCCACTCAATGAAGTCCATCAGCCCCGCCACGTCTTTCTCCGGCGTCTTTTCGAGCGAGTTCGATGCGTAGGACCGCAGGCGATTCGGATCGAGCTTCTTCGCCTCCTCGTACATCCGCTTGGCGAACTGGTACGCGGCGGGATTCTGCCCGTTGACCTCGTTGCATAGTCCCCAGGAGAATATGCAGGGATGGTTGCGGTCGCGCTCGATCATCTCGCGCAACTGCTCGAGGCCGTTCTGCATGATTTCCGGCGAGGGCTGATCGCCCATGCCGCTAAAGGTCTCGCTGCCCCAGGTTGGCACCTCCTCCTGAAGCAGAATTCCGTGCCGGTCGCAGTAATCGAGCACGCGTTCGTCCTGCTGCCAATGAACGCGGGTGAAGACGCAATTGAGCTCTTTCAGGTCGTCGTGATCATGAACAATCCAGGATTCGGGCTCCGCCATCCCGTACTGCGGGTTGCTGCCCGCCATGCGCTCCACGCCCATCAGCCAGACTCGCTCGCCGTTGAAATAGAAGCCGCCGTCTCTCACCTCGATTTTGCGCACACCGAAAGTGGTCTCAAAAGCATGCAACGGTTCGCCGCCGGAAGCGATCGTTACAATCGCCCGGTAAAGATGTGGATGATCGAAATGCCAGAGGCGAGGGTTGGCTAGCACTCCCGTCGGAAGTGACACCTCTTCGCTTGCCCCCGCCTGGAGAGTCGCGCTCGCCGCTCGCTCGACGCGCAGCGCCACTCGGCCAGTCTCCTCTTCGACGACCTCGTAACCGATCTCGACTTGATTAACGATGGCGCCGGAATTCCTCAATACCGCGCGAATGGAAAGCGTGGCTTGTAGGGGCGGCCCTTGTGGCTGCCCGGGGGCGACCACGAGGGTCGCCCCTACTGGCTGTGCCTCAACGTCTACCCGTTCGATGAATGTCTTCGGCGTGATCAGCAAGCTGACCGGACGAATGATCCCACCGTCCGGCGTCCAGTCATAAGAGTCGCCGCGCGGAAGCATGTTCTGATCGAAGGAATTATCCACTTTAACGGTAACCAAGTTGGTTCGGCCGGGAACTACGGCAGCAGTGGTATCAACAGTGAAGGATGTGTATCCCTTGCGCAGATGGTTCCCAACTGGCTGACCATTCACCCACACTGTGGCGCTGTGATACACGGCTTCGAGTTCGAGGCGAATCGCTTTGCCGGACCACGACTCCGGCACGTCGAAGCTGCGCCGGTACCACGCCACGCCCAGATAACCCGCCGATTCCTCGGAGATCTGCCAGGTGTGCGGCACGGTAACCGTTGACCAGCCTTCGCGCGAGGCGCTCAGGAGACGCCAGCCTTGGGCTTCTCCCTCGTTTCTCGGGTCCAGGCGGAAAAGCCACTCGCCATCGAGGGGATGTTTGATGGTGACCGGGCAGCCCGGCACACCGTCGCGAGGCAAAGGCTGGACCTGCGAAGCAAGGAACGGAGCCGCAAGTCCGGCGAGGCCCGCCGTTTTAACAAACTGCCGTCTGGAGGGAATCATAGGCAAAAGCCTTTCTGCGCCGGTAGCGCTTGCGCGCCGTTTGCAAGCACCAAGGCCTGATAGGTTCCCCGGAGGGGATCGAGATAGTAGCTGGGGGCGTTGCCCCATGGGCGCTAGGGTAAGAACTGATTTCAATCATTCTGCCGCTGTGTTTGATGTCCCGCGAAGCGGGATGGCGTGAGTAGCCGTGGGTGAAACCCACGGAAACGAAGGCCTACCTCCCATCCCGGCCCTGGAGGGGCCGACATTCATGCGTCAACCCCGCTGGGGTTGGACCGCCTCGGGTGGGTTCACGTACCGCAGGTTAAAACCTGCGGCTACTCACGGTTAGGCCCCTTTTGGGGCCATTGGTCAAAGCGTATCTTAGCGATTATGGGGCGTTCCTTCCGGCTACCCTATTGCGCACCTTCTGGGCACGAAGAGCCGCGGCATCCTACTTCACTGCAAAATCGGCGAACTGCGCCACGTTCCACGCGGTGCCGATCCCTGCCATGCCTTTCTTGTGGGTTTCGTCGCTCAGGCTCGCGACGCGGGAGCCGTCGATGCTGGCCTCGATGGTCGAGCCTCTGAAGGCGAGCGCCAGATGGTGCCACGTTTTGAGCGAGAACGCGACCTTGCCCGAAGCCAGCTTGGCAGTTGGAGTTTTGAACTTGGCATTATCCAACTCCCAGCTACCATCCTGCTGCACGGTGAGCACGTAACCGCTGGGCCAGCGCGATTTGCCATCCTGGAACCAGTCAGCGGAATCGATTCGGCCCGCCACCGTGATGTTGCCGGGCTCCTCGAGCATGGCGCTGGTGCTGACCTCATAGTCGGTCCAGTCCGCGCTGCCAAGGAAAGTCAGCGGGTCCGGGCTGATGCCGCCCCAGGCGATTGGACGTTCCCGGACGACTTGCCGCAAGCACTGGCCGGGCCGCCCGGTGCAAGCAGCCACCTCGAATGCGCCGTCCTGGTCAGCGAAGTATTTGGGAGTCTTGCCGAGCGGTGTGCTCGTGAAGTCGTCACTGTAAGGGAAGGGGAAGGACGCCTGCGCAGGTGGCGTGATGGTGCCTTTGCCCTGGCCCGTCGTTGTCGTGAGCGAATAAATCGAGTCTGGCTCGAGGGTAATACTGAACGAGCCATTGTGCGGCGTAATATCGCTCAGTTTCTCAAATGACTTCGAGGCATTCGTCTGCCAGACATGAATGACGCTGGTCGAAAGGCCGCCGGCGACGCTAAATGCCACTTCCTGCGGCTCCGTGGCATCGACAGTCTCGACAATGACGCTGTAGTCGTTCGAGGTTGGAGCTTTAAGCGTGACGTAGCTCCCCTGGCCCTTGAGATATCCGCAGGCGCTGTCGAGGTATTGCCACCCGGGCTGCGCGAATTGCGTCGTGTGCGCCGTTACCCAGATGGCAGATTGCACGTTGTAAAAACCGGACCAGGGTGTATTGGCGTACATCAAGCCGGAATTCGGCGCGGCCAGGTTATCGTAATAGGACGTCGCCGGACTCCAGGTCTCCGTCTTGGTGACTTTGCCGTCGATGTAATTCGTGTTCAGAACCTTGGCCCAGATTCTCGCCCCCGGCTTCCAATCTCGCTGGAGGATCACTCCCGTCTCGTCGAAGGGCTGGTCTTCGCTCGACCACAACGGCTTGCCGGACTCTAATGCGCCTCCCGTGACGTAGAAGTTTCCTTTCACCCGCGCATAGTGGACGGCAATCGCATAGACGTCCTCTTTCAGGATGGGGTCCAACTTGAAGTCATCGGTGATCTTCCATTGATTCTCGTAGAGGTCCGCCGCGACGATTTTGGTCTCGAGGCCGTTCGCCTGGAGCGTTTTCTTCAGCATCTTGATGTAATTGGTATCGTAGTTGGTCTCGTTCCAAATGCCTACATATTCGATGTCCAGGCCGTGATACTTCTTGGCGCCCTGGATGAACTTCAGGATGTAGTTTGCCATGTCCTGCGAGTAGTACTTGCCGTTGCCGATCCAGCCGGGAGCGCCCCAAGGCAAGGCGTCCAACATGATCTTGGGATTCCGTTTCTTGGCTTCTGACATCAGCCACCACTCGTACCCGCGGTCGTAGTTCTCGTCGGTACGAGTGCGCATGTGGCTCGGCTCAGAGCCATCGGTGGAATTAGTGTCGCCGCCCACCTCGACCTTCAGGTGCTGTAACGACGCACCGTAATTCGGTTTGAAGAGGTAGTCAAGAATCTGGCTGCGTTGAGGCTCGGGATAATCGATCAGCAGTCTCGATGAGGCTCCGGCGCTGACGCCACCGATTCCTTCGAAGATTCTTCCCTTGCTGGAGCCATCGATCTTGATTTCGCTCTTCTGAACCGGCGCTTGTTTGTTGCAGGTTGTGAGTGGGAGAAGTGTGATTGCCATTAAAAGCGTAATTCCGAGTCGTACCTTCATAAGTGATCTCCTTGGTCACCCCGCGCAAGCGGGGGTCCATTGCCAGTCAAGCAATTAACGGATTCCCGCTTCCGCGGGAATGACGAAACTTTCGAGGCAGTCAGAGCCGCGCGAACGAGAATCGGGTTCGCACTACTTGCCATAAACCGAAGCCCGCCAATAGGCTTGAATTCCTCTGTAGCTGTCATCATCAGGCAGGTTGGCGAGAATGAGCCGCTTCACTTTCAAGTCGTCGATCGGGCCTTGAACCTTGTACACCACTTGGCCGTCGGAGCGAATCAGCAGGGTGTAGGGGTCCGCGCCATTCCAATCCGGATCGAAGGCAGCCATCAGGCCGTAAATATCCGTCGCGCCGAAAATGTAATTCGTATTGCCGGCGTGCGCCTTGCGAAGCGCCGCGAGCGCGCCCTTTTGCTCGTCCGGGTAATTCGTGCTCACCATGATCAAGTCGAAGGGGCGGGCGCGGAACATGCGGTAAATGGTCTCGAGCTTGGCCATTTCGGCGACGCAAGGCCCGCACCACGTCGCCCAAAAATCGACCAGGAGCAGCTTGCCGGTGTTGTTCTTGCGCAGAGCTTTCAGATCGTCCGCGGAAACAGGTTTAACCGTCACGGGTTCGGCGTCGATGCGGCGCATCTCTTCCTCGCGGGACTCTTCCTTGTACATCCACTTGGTCGAACAGCCCACGGCAGGGGTCTTCTCCACCGACACGGGCTTGCCGGCAAGAAGTTCGTCGAGAGCCATTCGAGCGTCCTTCCGGGTCACCAAAGGATCTCGCGGATTGTTGTCCACTCGGCCCTCATAGCGCAACTTGCGCTCGGAATCGAAGATGAAGAGATGGGGCGTCGCCGCCGGCCCGTAAGCTCGGGCGACTTTCTGGGTCTCGCCATCGTAGAGATACGGGAAGTTGAAGTGGCGGTAGGCGGCGCGGATTTTCATTTCCGCGAGCGAGTCGCCCAGGTCCGTGTAGCCCTGCTCATCCAGAAGGACGGCGTTCGCGTTGTTTGGATTGATGCCCACAAACGCCACGCCTCGGTTCTGGTAGTCAGCGACCAGTTGCTTGATTCGGGTCTCATAGAGTTGCGCTGTCGGACAGTGGTTGCAAGTAAACATGACCACCAGAATCTTGGCGGAAGAGAAATCTCGCAAACAATGCACCTTGCCGTCCACCCCGGGCAGACAAAAGTCAGGCGCGCTTGACCCGATTGGCAATACGGGGGGCGAATCCTCCGCGCCTAGCGCCACGCCCGATGCGAGCATGAGAAAGAGAAGACAAAGGCCAAGAAACCTGTTCAAATGGACCTCCTTCGGGAGAAGGGTTTCCCCCGGCGAAACAATTTGCGGTGACGGATTATATCGCAGAGTCGAAATAATAGCCCTCTCCCTTGGGGAGAGGGTGACCCGCGCTGGCGTTTTCATCAGCCAGCGTGGGCCGGGTGAGGGGTCAGTGCCATCACCATGCAGATCCTCTGCGATGCGTTGCGGGCGCGTCTCATCAAGCTGGATGAATCACTTGCCTGAATCACCCCAACCTAGCAGGCGCGGAATCCCATTAGAGGCATGCTCGATAAGGACGAAATCTCTCACCGCTTTCGTCGAAGCGGACACAATCAAAAGGTGTACGGTCTCGTCAGGAATTGGATGACCCCAGTAGCGCAAAATAGTCGGGATAATCCCCTTTAGCGGAACGCTCGACTCCACGAGGATCGCCAACTGAGGGGATCTCGGACTCCACCCGAACCCGGCGACGTACCAATTGAAATCGAACGTCCGACTCCACACGGCTGCGTTGGCGTCCCATCGATTCACGTCTATGTAGATGCTGTCTATTGGCCCTTCCAGGGTCATCCTCGAACTACATCTCGCTACGTATGACCCGTCGCTGGAGGCCGCTGCCAGTTTATCGAAGCAGTGATCCCAGCCTCCGGTGTTGAATGAAGTAAGGGCACCGGTGCTGAATGAAGGTGTTCTTGCTCGACCTGCGGAGGGAGATTCTGAGGTTTGCCTCAGGACGCCTGCTGCGGGTGTTATGTCTATGGTACGATACGTCTCAAAGACGCTATATTCGAGTTGGTCCACGTGGACCGTTCCCGGAATACTCGGGTCAGGCGGAAAGCGCCGCGTCACGCCAGAACTGCAACTAAGTACTTGATTTCATAAATACGCCAACGTATATTGTGGCTTGATATTGACCTGCCTGGCATGGCATTGTGTAGGTGAGGTGCTTAGCCATGCCAAGGTCGAGCCCGTTTACAATCACGCTCTCGTCT
>Ga0209517_10010042_pt1 | contig 10638 bp, 10 predicted proteins | sample PeaSoiMetSII2010_FD_187695 | JGI IMG/M metagenome (GOLD analysis project Ga0209517, IMG submission 187695) | Peat soil microbial communities from Weissenstadt, Germany - SII-2010 (SPAdes) (version 2) | ecosystem: Environmental > Terrestrial > Soil > Wetlands > Peat | place: Germany... | reverse complement strand
GTCCCATATCGCCGTTTGGGGCAACTGTACGAGTCGGGCGACTACACGTCCGGATGGATTACTTCTGTGCGCTCGTGACCCTAGGTAATGCGTGGTCGACGCCTTTTCTGGCGCGTTCCTTGGGTCGCTCGGGCTTGCACCCGCTCGGGGGATTGGTCTTTAAAAGTCTTTGTCCTCGAGTTCTGCCTGTCGCTTTTTGTCCAGGGCTTCCGTTGCTCGTTGTCGGGCCACCGGATCGGGGGCATCGGTACTGATCTTTATGAGCGAATGTCTGGCGTTCTCGGCGGTCACCAGGCCGCAGTATAAAGCCTCGCTGAGGACGTCCACCACGTCGGGTGTTCCGAAGCGTCCTAAGGTGATGGCGAGGGAACTGGATACTGTTATCCCGTCGTATCCTTGCAACAACGAAGCTCGCATCAATGCGATTAAGGGTGCCGGGTTTTGCCGGACCACTGCCGTCGTGTAGGGACCGATGAGCGGAAAGTCATAGACCGCCCCTCGGTAGTGCGAAATCCCTTCGTCGGTATCGAGGAGTGTTCCGTCCGGGGTTCGTATCTTCAAGCGATAACTGTATTCTCCGCCGAATGGTGAGATGCCGGAGTAGCGGATGGTGACGGCGAACCGGTAGTTCGCGTCATTTGGTCCGGCGATGCCGAACCCGGCGGCGGTGAGGCGCTCGACAATGGTTTCGTGCGCCGCTTGGATGGCGCTGCGTGCTCCTGCGGGCCATCCGTCGGCTGCTTTGGTGCGCACGGAGAGTACAATCTTGTCGCTGCCGACAGGTCCTGGTGCGGCGCTTGGAACGGGCCGTTGCACTACTTGCTCGATGCCGGCGGCGTTTCGCTCGATGGTCAGGGTCTTGTTTTTGTCAAGCAACGTCCGGAGCTCTTGCAAGACGGTAGTTGCTGACCACCGTTTTCTGTAGTCTTTTTCCAAGCACCCGTTGAGGAGGCGGTCAAATGCCGCTGGCATGTTGGTTCCGAAGGTCGGCTGGTGCATGCAGATGCTCGTCCGGAGTTCCCATTCGCCGGCGCCGGTAAAAGGGAGCTGGCCGGTGAGGCTTTGGCAGAGAATTACGCCGAGTGACCACGTGTCCCACACCGGCGTGATGAGCCCGTCAAAGCTCTCCGGCGGCATGTACCTGATGGAGCCGATCACGGTCTGTGTGCGCAGGTAGGTCTGCGGTCCGATACGGCGCGCAATGCCATAGTCGGCCACTTTCCATGCGAGGCCGATGCGCAGGATGTTGGCGGGTTTGAGATCACGGTGGACGATGTTGCGGTCCCGCGCGTGTAGGTACTCCAGTGCTCCCGCGAGGTGTAGCGCGAGGGTGAGCGCGTCCTTTTCCGGTAGTGGTGCTGTGAGTGTGCTCTCGAGGGTAGTTTCTCCCAGTTCCATGAGGAGGAAGAGGAACTGGACGTCTTCGAGGGTTACGAGTCCGCCGTCGAGTCCCTCGACCAAATGCTGGTGTTTGAAGCGTAGTCCGCGCACCAGTTCGCGCAATTCGCCCTGCAGATCGTGCTCTTGCGGCAAGATGAGTTTGAGGGCGAGGCGGCGATGCTTGTCGGCATCCTGCTGGATTGCGGCGTACACGCCTCCGAAGCCACCGCAGCCAATTAGGGCTTGGAGGTAGTAACTGCCCTCGGCGCCCTCGATGCATCGTCCCTCGTATCGCTGCCACCAGGTCTTGTTCATTTGCTTACTGCTTTGGGCGCAATTCCCCGCGGGGCCTCCCGATAAGAATACCAAAGGTTGTTGCTGCAGTGGCCGGAAGATCGGCTGTTCGGCGTCCATTTGGCCGTATCACGCCCGTTCCTCCGAAGTGCATGTCCACACGCCCAGGAAGTCCCGTTCCGGTCCACGACCATAGCGGCGGAGCCTGCCGCCCTGTACGCCTCTCGAACGCTGCGCCGCCGACTATTTCTGGCCATCGGTGGTAACCTGTGGCTATGAAGCTCACGATCGAGCTCGACCGCGAAGTCGATGGCCGTTGGATTGCCGAAGTATCGGAATTGAATGTCCTCCTGTACGGGGATTCAAGGCAGGATGCGATTCAACGAGCTCAGTCGGCCGCGCAGGAGATCGTTCTCGACCGTATCGCCCATGGGGAGTTACCTCCTGATTCGGCGAATGCCACATTCGACATCGCCGCATGATCTCTTGGCCCTCGGCGAAGGCGCGGCGTGTGTTCGCCGCTCTGAAGCGAATTGGGTGGCGTCACGACCGAACCGTGGGCTCCCGCAAGATCATGAAAAAGGACGGGTGGGCCGACTACCCGTTCTCGTTCCACGATTCTGAAGAGCTGGGTCCAGTCGTCCTTGCGAAAATCTCAAAGAAGACCGGCCTCCAACCCCGAGACCTGTGATGGTCCGCCACGTGGTCCCCAAGTCCCGTTCTGGGAAGCCGGTTTGAGGCTGACAGCTTGCCACAGAAAGGCCGCTCAGCGAATTACCTCACTTTGCTTCGCCTCAATCGTTCGGCGTGTACTTCTTCAGAAGCGAATCGAGAAGCGCTTCGGGGATTCGAAAAGCTGTCCGCCGAAGACGGTTGATTGCCTGAGCGAAGTCAACCAGTCCGCGCTCTGCCGCAATATCGAGAACCCCCAGAGCGCCGGTAACACGGAGCCCCTTGCTGCGAGCCACTATCACGCCCTTGCGGTCGTCCATCAGCAGAAGGTCGGCGCGGAGCGAAGTGGCCAAGGCGATTGCGGCTGCCTCCCCTTCATCGAGTCATGTCCCAGGCTCAAAGTCGAATTGACTGCTCGGCGCTTCGTGTATGTCAAGCCAAGCCGGGGGATGAGCGATCCAGTTCCGCACAGCAGGGGGAGCGTCCGGGTCCGTCAGTTCGGCTTCGACGGCGGATGGCAAGATCACGTTCTCAAATAGAATTGGCAGAAGGCCGATGTTTCCGATCAGTACCAAGTAGTTGATCGGCCCGGTATCGGCGATGACGAGCCGCATCGCTTAGAATCCCAACTGCTTCAGGGCGTCGCGATCTTGCTCAAAATCTTCCATGGTGTAGTCTTCATACACGTTGTGGGACTTGAGGAAGCCGTCGAGCCGGTACCTGGTCCCAAAACCCAACAACCGCCGCAGCTCTGGTTTGGTGATATGGCCGCTCTTGAATTCCTCGATAGCCAGCGCTTCGAGGGCGCGGCGCGAGAGATCTCCACCAGATGCGCTCATGCGCCGGGCGAGATCGTCGGGAATCTGGACGGTGAGTTCCATGCACTTTCACCCTATCGAACCGAAGGGATGCAGTCAACCGAAGTGGCGCGGCGCAGTGTCAGGTGCACGAACACCCGACCAGTCTCCCGGTTCCGGACATCGCGAGAGCCAACTCCAAAGTGCTAAGCCGGGCTCCAAGTCCCGTTTCGGGATTACTTTGCGGAGTCCGTTCGCACCCCGGACTCCCGCGGGCAGACAGCGGGCTCTCCGCCCTTCTGTCTTCCCTCAGGGTTGCGGGAGCGCCTCATCCCCGCCCTTTCTTCAGCCGCGGCAGCGCCATCAGCGCCGAGCCATAAACCAGCAGCGAAAGGAACAGCGCCGCTTTGCGGTCCTGGTGCAGATCGTCGGTCAGCAATCGGTACGCCCCCAGCGCCATCGCGGGATAGATGAGGCGCGAGATCTCGAGGTTGTCCCAGCGCGAGCCGGCCCACGCCAAAAGCAGAGCCGATCCGGCGACCACGGTCGTTTGCAGCGTGGCGCAATAGGCATGGGTCGCCGACTGTCCGAACACGTCGTGATAGCCGGCCGTGGCCAGTCCCGCCAGGATGCCGGCCAGCAGCCACGCCAGGGTGGCCGCGGCGCCGAAACGGGTGACCGGCCACCCGGACTGTCGCACCAGCCAGTAGCAGACCGCCGCGGCCACCGCGCCCGCAATCAACGCCGCAGCGTTCGCCCCGGGCCACGACATCTCGCTCAGCAGGAACGCCGCCGCCTGCGCCAACGCCCCGGAAGTCACCAGCGCCAGCAGCAGGTATAGGACGCCGTGCACCTGGAGCGTCAGCCGTCCGAACGCCGAGCCAGCCCAGACGCAGCCAATCGCCGCCAGCGACCATAAACCGTCCGCCCAACTGCCCGGGAGCAGCAGGCGGCTGCCCACAACGGCCAGCAGGATGCCAAACGTGGAATAGGTGTAGAAGTTGCGCCCGCGGGAGCCCTTGCGTTCCAGCATCACGAACGAAACCACGTAGCAGGCCACGCCGCACGCCAGCGTGATCAGCGCCATGGCGGGTCCCAGCCGCGGTTCCTCGCTCGAAAGCCGCAGGCCGCCCCACACGCTGATGAGAAAGGCCAGCGCGCACTGCGCCGTTTCGAAGCCGGTGAACGTCACGCCGCGCAGCAGCGTGCGCACGATGGTGCTCGCCAGGTAAATGGCCAGCAGCGCCACCTGCGCCGCCAACAGCCAGGCATGCGGAATGGGCGCATACGCCGCGGGAAGCCCGCGTTCGTTGGTCACCAGCCAGGTGGCCAGGAGCACCGAAAGATCGGCGGCGGTAGCCGCCAGCCAGCGCTCGCTAAGCCAGTGGTCGAGGCACGCGGATGCCTCCACCGCGGCCGCTATCGCCAGGAACACCAGCGTGAAGGGCAGAACATCGTGGGTGGCCATCAGCAGGGCGGCGGCCGTGCCCAAGCCCGCCAGCGTGCTGATGGTGGCCACAATCAGCAGGTCTTTTTGCCACGAGATGGCGAGGCCGAATAAAGTGAAGAACAGCAGAATGCCGCCGGCCTCCCAGGTGGACACCGCGTGAAAACGGAGCGTGGCTTCCCACAGCAATGGCGCCAGCACCAGCACGGCGGTCAGGCTGTGCAGCGCGGCCTCCAGTCGCCGCGCAGCGGGGGTGCGGGCGGCCCACACCAGCCACAGGATGGCGTAGAGCAGTCCCACCGCCACTCCGGCTTTGGGCGCCAGGGTTCCCGTTTCGGTGACCGCGCGCAGCAGGTAGGCTCCGGCCAAACCCAGCAAGGCACGGCCCAGAACCGGAAGCAGCGCGGTGGTTTCGAGTTTGGACACGGGCGTGGACGCTTGTGCCACCGGCACAGGCGGGGATGCTTGTGCCACCGGAAACACAGGCGTGGACGCCTGTGCCACGATGCTTTCGAGGCGCGCTACCCGGGCAGCCAGGTCGCGGACCTCCGCCTCAAGCCCTTCCCTCTCCGGCTGCATCGGCCACCTCGCGCTCCGGCCAGGGCGGCAGGAGCTTCACTAACAAGAGGAAGATAGCGAACGGCAGGAGCATCAGCGCGATCGCCGGAACCAGGCCTTCGCGCGTGGCGAACGCCACTTTGTACGTGGTGTACCCGAGGAAGCTCTTGGAGAACAGTTGCCCGCCGATCACCACGTTCCAGCGCATGGCGAAGATGCCGATCATAATCAGGCTGCCGGCGGTGATGTACATGGCGCGCCGCGCCAGTTCGCCGAACTTGAATAACTGCGTGGCGGCCAGCAGCGCCAGGGGCACCAGCGTCCCCAGGCAGATCTGCAGAATCACCTGCGAGAAGAAGAGCCTGGTGTGCACCATGAAATCCAGGCTGCGGAAGGATTCGTCGGCCTCATAGGTGCGGTGGATCAGGTCGAGCATCTCCAGCGTAAAGTCGATGACAAAGCAATAGAAGAGGTACCTGGCTACCGTGTCCAGGCACGGCATGTCGATGGGCCTCTTCTTCACCTGCATCGACAGCATGTAGAGCAGGAGCACAGCGGCGATGCCGGAACTCATGGCGGAGAACAGAAACACAATGGGCATCAGCGGCGAGGACCACCAGGGGTTAGCCTTGATGGAGCCAAAGATGAATCCCACGTACCCGTGCAGCAGGAAGGCCGAGGGGATGCCGATGACGGTGACGGTATAGCCCACCTTGTCGTCAATGATGCGGGCAGCGGTGCTGATGTTCTGCGAGCCCAGGGTGAGCACCTTGTAGACCAGACGCGTGAGCCCGGTGGTGGTTTGAGCCATGCGGACGATATCGGCGCGGTACTCCAGCCAGATTTCGAGCAGCAGGACCACCGTGAGGTACCAGAGGTAGACGAAACCGAACATGGCCATGGCCGAGGAGGTGTGCGGCGTGAGGTACATCTCCAGCGAGCGCTCGGGATGCCCCAGGTGCAGTTGCAGCGGCAGCGGCGCCACCAGCAGGAAGGCCAGCGCGGTGAGCAGCGCCAGGCGGTAAGTGGGACGCACGGCCTCCACCTTGAAGACGCGCTCGAGGGAGGCCAGGATGAACGCGCCGGCCACCAGACCGGTTATATAAGGATAGAGCACGATGAGGAGGCTCCATTGGAGCTCCACTTCGTTGGGGTACATGAAACCATCGACGCCAGGTATCATCGTTTCTCCGTCATCTCACCGAGCTTTATCTCACCGAGCTTTATCTCACCGAGCTTTATCTCACCGAGCTTTATCTCACCGAGCTTTATCTCACCGAGCTTTATCTCACCGAACCGTCCAAATCCTTGTAGTAGACCTTGGCTTGCGTGGCCATGTAAGGCTTCAGGACTTCCACTTTGTTGTCGCGCAGGAACGCGTGCACGGGGTCGTGCGGGTTTTTGAAATCCACCAGTTGACGCGCGCCCGTGGGACAGTTCTCGCAGCAGGCGGTGGTCAGCCCCTGCGTGATGCGGTGGTAGCACAGCGTGCACTTGTCCACCGTATCCTTGGCGGGATGCAGGTAGCGGCAGCCGTAGGGGCAGGCCTGCACGCAGTAGCGGCAGCCCAGGCAATAGCTTTCGTCCACCAGCACCACGCCGTCGGGACTCACGAAAGTGGCGCCCACCGGGCACACCTGCACGCACGGCGAATCGGCGCAGTGGTTGCACAGCTTGGGCACGAAGAAGCTCTTCACGTCCGTGCGCGTGGAGGGCGGGAAGCCGTCCATGGCGCCATTGGGCGATTCCACGCGCGGCTGTTTGCCCTCCTCCACTTCGTAGCGCTCCACCCAGGTGCGGTAGTATCCCTGGGGCACGTTGTTTTCCCTGGAGCAGGCGCGCACGCAATTGCCGCAGCCGATGCACTTGTCGATATCGATGATCATGCCCCACCAGTGGTCGGCCATCTGGTAGGCTTCGCTGGGCGGAGCGGCTCCCGTGATCTGCTCCAGGGTGGCGCCTACAGAGCCCAGTATCAGGAGCTTGGTTCCTATGCCGATGAGGTCGCGCCGGGTGATATCCATGTGACTCTTCAATAGCCTCTCTACAGGTGCGGATTGTGCGGCAGGTGACAGGCGTTGCAAGCGGTGCCGCCGGAGTGCTCCTCCGTCACCACCTGCGGGAACCACTTGGGCTTGGCCGTGTCCTTCTCGTGACACCGCCGGCACAGGCTGCCGGTTTCGGGCAGTTTGGGAGTTACCGCCGAGGGATCGTTGGCGTGCGCCGCCAGCGCGCCGTGGCAGGCTTCGCACGCCACGTGGGCGTGTTTGCCGGAGGCGCGGACCTTGGCCTGGTCGTCATGGCACATCACGCAGGTATCCTGCCCGACGAAGGAAATCGGCCGCTTCCGGATGTCGGCCAGGGCGCCCGGACGGTAGTGGCCGTATTGGCCGAAGTTCTTGGGGATGACTGCGCCGCGCAACACCAGGAACAGGCCGATTCCGGCCAGCAGAACGAGGGCGGGGCGAACCAGATGCCCCGCGTCATGGAGCAGACGGCGCAATTCGGACCTCCTTGGTCGGTAAAGTCGAAGCAATAGAGTGACCAAACAGCCCTATTATCTGAATTCAAGGGTGTAGAGGCCGAGTTGTTGAAATATTCCGCAATCGCCGCGAGAATCCCCAGCAAATCGTGGGGCAAAAGACCCATCTTTGGGGGTGATTAACGTTTGCTTCGCAAGCGGAATGTCATGCCCGCAACCACCGCCAAGGGGTAGCCTGGGGTGCCGTGGATACGGGCGACCGGTAGCGCCAGCGGAGTCACTTGGGAAACGAAGTAATTCTGGGTTTCGTAGTAACTCCGATCGGTCAGGTTGTCCACACTAACGTTGAATTCAATTCCGCGGCCAATCCGCCGCGTGACGGCGGCGTCGAAGACGGTGTGGCCCGACGCGACGATAGAGGGGTCTTCGCCATCCAGGCGATAGTGGTTGATGGCGCGCATACGGAGCGAGCCGCTCCATCCGTGCCAGGCGGCCAGCGTCAGTGCGGCGTTGGCTACAAAGTGTGGCGCGCTATCGACGTAGACTCGGTGGTCGCCGCCCAAGTAGAAAGCATTGGCTATTTTGGTAAGGCCGCCATTGAGCGAGAGGTGGCGGGTCAGGGCCAGCGAGAGCTTGGCCTCGAAGCCATAGGCGCGGCTGGGACCTTTGAATTCAAAGCTGCCGTCGTCGGGAATATAGACCATCTCATTGGAGTGGTCGATCAGAAAGGCGTCGGCAACGGCGGAAAAGCGTCCGAAATTCGCAGACGTTCCGAGCTGGAAGAAATCGGTGGTGGCCAGACGGGGCTGATCCGGGCGCTCGATCACGCCCCGCGCGTCGATGCTGTTGATGCCGCGGCCGTAGTTGAGGTTGAGCGAAAGCGGCGCCGCGGCGCTGGGGCGGAAGGTCATCGAGCCTTTCGCTTGCCCGCGGCCCGCCCATTGCGTCTGTGGCAAGAGGGAGAACTGGACTGGGAACTGCGTCGCTACGTCATAGCGGAATTCGTCGTAGCGCCATCCGCCGGAGACGAGCAGCCGGCCCCGCCAGAAGCTGAGCGTATCCTGCGCATAGCCGGCCGCATTGCTGACGTGGGCATGCGCGCGCGTGGTCACGCCGATGGGGTCGCGGCCTTCGCGCGGATACAGACCGACATTGATCTGGCTGTCCTGGAAATTGCCTCCGGCTACCAGAATCCCGGTGGCGTTTGCCAGTTTGTGAGTGTGCGAGTATTGCGCATTCGTTCCTTGCTGCAAGCGCGAATCGTGCTGCTGGATGCCGTCGCCATGAAGCGGGTCGTGTAAGTAGAAGGTGAAGTCCGAATACAGGTCGAACAGAGAACGCGAAACGAATCCATCGGCGCGGAAGACGTCGCCATTCGCCAGCGGCTGGCTGTAATACGCGGATGCCGTGCCCAGCCCCACGCGGCCGCCGTCGGTGGGATCGATGTAGCCGAACCGGCCGAGAACTCCCTGGCTCACCAGGTCGAGGGGAATCTGGCCGGAGGAGTTGAAGGTGTTCCGTCCGGCCAGGAGGCGCAGTCCGAATTGGGCGTCGTGCGACAGTTTCCGGGTGAAGTTGGCATTGAAGTTATCGCGGCGATAGCACAGCGGGTTTTCGAAAGGTCCGTTGCTGTAGGAGCCATCGTAGGCCACGTAGCTGTCGACGCCGCGCCAGTCCGGGCTGAAGCCGAGGAAAGCGCGGCGAGTGTCGAAATTGCCGCCCTCGGCACGGACGGTGAACTCATCGGGCAGCGATTCGCGCTGGCGGATGTGAACCACTCCCAGCCCGCTGAAATCGCCATACTCGGCGCTGAACGGGCCGTTGATCGTCGTCACATCCTGGATCAGTTCGGGACTGATGGCCTTCAACGACCCCAGGTAGCCCTGACCGTGTCCCTGCGTGCCTTGATTTTGCTGTACGTCGTCTACCAGCACCTTCAACCCGCCATTGACGCCGCCGTGATCGAGGTTGAAACCAAAGCGGCGGATCTCGAGCGATTTGCCGCCGCCTTCGTGCTGGCCGGCGTCGATGCCGGAATCAAGCTGCTGGAAAAGCTGGTCGTCGCGGGTGAACAGCGTGCTTCGGTAGACCTCGGAGTTGCGCAGATCGATGCCCGGCTCGAGGGTCTGGGCGGAAACCACAAGGCTCTCGCGCTGTCCTGCGAGCTGGTCGAAACGCAGATCGAGACTGGTTGCCGCGTCGCCAATGCGGACCTGCGATGTGACAGCGGCGAATCCCGGCGCCTCGATGCTCACGGTGTAGACGCCGGGGGCGGCTTCGAGGCTGTAAGAGCCTTGGACGTCGCTTCGGGTTTTCTGTGTGCCGAAACGGATGGCAGCCCCGGCCACGGTGCGACCTTGCGGATCGAGCACATGGCCGGAGATGGCTACCGTGAGTGCCAGCAGGACGTGGAGGAGCGGCATGGCGTTTCTCATTCCGCGCTGCAGCGCTTGGCGATGTCGGCGGCGTGATCGAGAACTTTGGGATCTTTCAGGCCGAAAGCCAGGGCCTTCTGCATTTCGGCATTGGCGCGCGCGTAGTCCCCGCCGGCAGCCAGCGACCAGGCGTAGGCATCCAGGGTGAAAGCGTCATGGCGGCGGGCGAGTTCCTGGCGGGCGATGCGCAAACCCTTTTCGGGCTGATGGGCGTAGTCGGTGTAGTAGGCCACTAATTCATGGTTGGCGTTGTCGGCTGCTTCCGATTCCTTTAGCGCCTGGCGTTCGAAGTCGTCGAAGGCGTGCCTGGCCTCCTCGTGCCGGCCGGCGCGCTCCAGGGCTTCCGCCAATCCGAAGAGGTTCTCGGCGTGCGGCGCCCCCTGGTAGCGCTTTTCGAACAACGCCGCGGCTTCGTCATAGCGTTTCTGCGCCATGCGCACCTGGCCGAGCGTGCCCAACGCATAGTGATAACCGGGGAAAACACCTATGGCGCCAGTGGCGAATGTTTCGGCTTCGGCAATATGTCCGGCGGCCAGGTGCAGATGCGCAATCTGGGTGAGCAGCCAGGCGCGG
>Ga0209517_10010041_pt1 | contig 10639 bp, 5 predicted proteins | sample PeaSoiMetSII2010_FD_187695 | JGI IMG/M metagenome (GOLD analysis project Ga0209517, IMG submission 187695) | Peat soil microbial communities from Weissenstadt, Germany - SII-2010 (SPAdes) (version 2) | ecosystem: Environmental > Terrestrial > Soil > Wetlands > Peat | place: Germany: Weissenstadt... | reverse complement strand
GGGAGACCACAGCGCGGCCCTTCGAATGGAAATTCACCCGTCACGACCTCGCCAAACTCCTCGCTAGACTCGGTACCCCCACTGCCCCAAAAATACGTTAGCGAACTTCTGAAGTGGAGGACTTAGCTCGTCAAACGGCGGCGTAAAGCCGCCGCTACGCCGAACCGAAGCACGACCGGGACTTTCTGACTATTGACAAGCGCGAAGAACGTAGGCTAGCATTTTAGCGCGCGGATGGGGCCGGTCCACATTGTGGGGTGGACGAATTGTTGCCCTCCGGCCCGCGCCACGCTGACCTTCAAGTTTGCACGACGGTAGCACCTCAACCCAGTGGAAACCTGAATGTCAGTGACACGGATTCGAACCAGCAGGGAAGACCTATGGGACGCCGGGGCCACTGCATAGGGTGCGGCAGCGTAGCCGGCACTTTTCTCCAGAAAGCCGAAACAAGCTTGCCGACCTGAAGGTCGGCGCTACAAGAATTAACGGAACAAAGCGAGAATGTCTATGAAGACAAAGGTTCGCGACGGGAAAGGAAGTAGGGGCGGTTCGCAAACCGCCCCTACGCCCGTACAGAACGAAAGCCGCATGGCCGCCCCGATCAGGCGCGCAGAATTCGACGGAACAAAGCGAGAATGTCTATGAAAACAAAGGAACGCTGTGGAAAAAAGCCCTGCGCGTCTGTTAGAGTTCCAAGCCCCGGGCCCCCGGGTAGGGTAGGACAACGTATCCGTGCCAGCAGGGCTTCCCGTTCTTGTTCTGCGTGAAAGCGGTGTCGCAATGATGAACAGAATCTACTCTTATTCGCGTCGCGTCGCTATCGCGTTGCGGCTCCGTGGTCCTTTAGCCGGGGAAGTGCGGGCCCGAACTCTGCATGGTCTGGTCGTCGGACTGCTGCTTTACATCTGGATCATTCATATCCCGGTCATCGTGCCGATATTCGTGGTGAGGAAAGCCGGCTCCACGCTTGCCAACGTTTACCTCACCCTGATCTATGCGATCACCCTGGTGCTCCTGCGCCGTGGCTCGCTGCGGCGCGCCAGCGTCTTATATTTAGCGGGAACCTGGGTGGCCGCCACTGTGTTCATTGTTTCTGATGGAGGAATCCAGAGCACTGCGCTTGTCCACTACGTAAATCTGCCCATACTGGCAGCCTGGCTTCTGGGGGCCTCTGCGGCAGGCGTAGTGACGGCGGTCTGTCTGGGTAGTTCGCTGATATTAGCCGTACTACAGCAAAGCGGACATGCCCTGCCACGCTACTTTCCCGGCGCACCATTCGGCAATTGGAGCTCCGTGGCCATGGCAACGCTTGCGACCGTAGTGCCGGTGCTCTTCGTGCTGAATGCTCTCAATGAGGCATTGGAAAAGCGCCAGGGGGCCGAGGAAGAACTGCGCCAGTCTAACGAGAAGCTGGAACATCGCGTGAGGGAGCGCACGGTTCAGTTAGAAGAAGCCAACAATTTCTTGCAGATCCATCTGGATGATCAGAAACGCCTGGAGGCGGGCTTGGAGCTGGCGGCGCGCTACCCGAGTGAGAATCCAAACCCTGTGATGCGCCTCGGCCGCGGACACCTCGTGGACTTCGCCAATCCTCCCGCCCAGGCATTGCTGAGGACTCTGGGTTGCGCCGTCGCGGGTGAATCCCCGGCCCACATCTCAGAGCCGGCCGTGGCAGCCTTGAAGGACGGAGTCCCCCGCCAGATCGAGATAACGTACTCGGACCGAACCTACCTGTTTAGCTTTGCCCCGATCCCGCAAGGGGGTTACGTCAACCTCTACGCCACAGATATTACGGACCGAAAGCGGGCCGAGGAGGCATTACACAAGCGCGAAGAAGAAAACCGCCTTCTCGCCGACCTCCTCGAGAATTCCGACCAGCCCTTTGCGGTTGGCTACACCGACGGGCGGCTCGGAATCCTCAACGGAGCTTTTGAGCGCCTCACCGGCTATAGCCGCGCAGAGCTCTCGACAACGGATTGGGCGCACACGCTGACCCCCTCCGAGTGGCAGGAAATCGAACGCGCCAAGCTGGAGGAGCTTCACCGCACGGGTCAACCGGTCCGTTACGAGAAGGAGTATCTACGCAAGGATGGTTCGCGCGTTCCAATCGAGCTGCTCGTGCACCTTCGCAGGAATGACCAGGGGCAGCCTGCCTTCTACTATTCTTTCCTCACCGACCTGACGGCGCGCAAGCAGGCGGAGGCGGCGCTGCGCGAGAGCGAGAGCCGGGAGCGAGCGCGGGCGGCGGAATTTGAAGCTCTCATGGAAGCGGCGCCGGTGGGCATCTTTATGTCGGGCGACTCCGAATGCCGCCACATGAGCGGCAATCGCGCGGCTTACCATCTGTTGCGAAGGCCGCGCGGCAGCAATCTCTCGAAGTCCGGGCCGGAGGACGAAAAACCGGTGAATTTCCGGGCGTTGAAGGACGGAGAGGAAATTCCTCTGCCGGAGTTGCCGATGCAGAAATCGGCCGCCACCGGGAAAGCGATTCGGGATCACGAAATGGACTTTGTATTCGAGGACGGCGTCACCGTGAACATCCTCGGCAATGTCGTCCCGCTGCTGGATGAGAAGGGATGCCCGCGCGGTGCCGTTGGGACTTTCCTGGACGTCACCAGCCTGAAGCGGGCGGAAGAAGCGCTGCGGGCGTCCGCGAAGCGGTTCCGGGTGCTCGCTGAGGCCATGCCGCAGATCGTGTGGACCGCGGAAGCCACGGGCGCCCGCGACTATTACAACCCGAGAGCGCTCGAATACGCGGGCGCGAGCCCGAGCAACCTCACCGGCTGGAACTGGAACTCCATCATCCATCCGGAGGACCGGGAGGCGACGCTCGACGCCTGGCGCCAGGCAATCGCAACCGGGCAGATTCATGAAATCGAGCACCGGTTGCGCCGCGCCGATGGGGAGTTCCGCTGGCACTTGACTCGCGCTGTGCCACTTCGAAACGACCAAGGAACAGTGATCCAATGGATCGGCACAGCCACCGACATCCATGACCAGAAGATGGCCGAACAGGAACTCGAGCGGCGCGTCGCGGAACGCACGGCAGAGTTGCGCGAATCGCAGGCTTTGACGGATGCGATTGTTGAAAGTACATCTGATTATATTTGGTCCGTCGATCCCGAAGGTTTTGGCCTTCTGACCTTTAACGGGGGGCTTCGCGACCATTTTCTCAAGCGCGGGGTGCGCCTCCAGAAGGGCATGCGTCCGGAGGAAGCGTTTTCAGATCAAAACCTCGCAGCCCGATGGCGTGGAATCTATCAGCGAGCACTCTCGGAAGGTTCCTGTATTGTCGACTACGAGTCGCCCACCGCCGGTTCCATGTTGGTGACTGCCAATCTCCTCAAGCGCGATGGCAAAGTATTTGGGATATCAGCGTTCGGCAAAGACATCACGGAGCGTGTGCGGGCTGAGAGAGCACGGCAAGAGAGTGAAGAAGCTTTTCGTGCGCTGGCTGAGTCGGCGCCGCAGATGGTCTGGATGTGCACGCCCGATGGATTGAACGTCTACTTCAATCAACGCTGGGTGGATTACACCGGGCTGAGTCTGGAAGAAAGTTATGGTAGAGGCTGGAACACCCCCTTCCATCCCGACGACAAGCAGCCCGCTTGGCGGGCCTGGAACCTTGCGGTCGAGACGGGTGACACGTACAACATCGAGTGCCGCTTGCGGCGGGCTGACGGTATCTACCGCTGGTTTCTCACCCGTGGAGTGCCTTTGCGCGACTCCACAGGGAACGTCGTCAAGTGGTTCGGGACCTGCACCGATATCGACGACCTGAAGCGAGCTGAGGCGGAACTGCACCGGCTCAACCGGGCGTTGCGCGCGCTCAGCGCAACTGACCAAGCGATGGTCCGCACTCAGGACGAATCGGAATTGCTGCAAGAAACTTGCCGGATTCTGGTGGAAGAAGGCGAGTACCGGATGGCCTGGATGGGCTTCGCCGAGCAGGACGCGGAGAAGACGGTGCGACCGGCCGCCCATGCGGGAATCAACGAAGGCTACTTGGAGACAGTGAAGATTACCTGGGCTGACACGGAGCGGGGACGCGGGCCCACGGGCACCGCCATCCGCACGTGCCAACCCTCAGTTTGCCAGAACATGCTGGAAGACCCGCGAATTGCCCCTTGGCGAGAGGAAGCAGCCCGCAGGGGCTTTGCATCCTCCTGCGCCCTTCCCTTGTGTGTGGACGGCAAGTGCATTGGGGCCCTGACTTTTTACTCCGTGCTTCCGGACGCTTTCGATACCGCGGAGGCGGAGCTGCTCGCCCAGTTAGGCGCAGACGTTGCCTTTGGTATCGAGTCGCTTCGCGCCCGCGCCGAGCGGCACAGGGCGATGGAAGCGCTTCAAAAGAGCGAATCGCGCTACAAGAACTTCATCTCGCACACCACCGATGGTATCTGGCGAATTGAGTTGGCGAAGCCCCTCCCTGTCGGACTACCTGAGGACGAGAGCCTGAGATGGCTACTTGAGCAGGGCTACCTGGCCGAATGCAATCCGGCCTATACCGCCATTTACGGCAGCCCCGATTCGGAACAGTTGGTGGGGAAACGACTCGGAGAGTTGGTTCCCACCTGGGATGAAGCCAGGGTCGAGTCATTTCGAGGCATGGTCCGAGGGGGGTTCCAAACCCGGACCATCGAGCTCCACGCCGGCGATGCCACGGGGAAATTCAGGGATCTGCTCCGGACGGAAGTCCCGATAGTGGAGGACGGTCTACTCCTGCGGTTCTGGGGCATCACGAGTGACATTACGGAGCGCAAACGGAGGGAGACGGAACTGCGCCGAGTTAACCGGGCGCTGCGCATCCTCAGTTCGAGCAACCAAGCTCTGGTACGCGCTCAGGCCGAGTCGCAACTGCCGCAGGAAATCTGCCGGATTCTGGTGGACGAAGGCGGGTATCGGATGGCCTGGATGGGCTTTGCCGAGCACGACGCGGAGAAGACTTTGCGGCCGGTAGCGTATGCTGGGGCTGAAGAAGGGTACCTGGCGTCCGTGAAACTCACCTGGGCCGATACAGAACGCGGGAGAGGACCCGGCGGCGTCGCTATCCGCACCGGCCAACCATCGGTCTGTAACAACGTCATGAAGGACCCTCAAGTCGCCCCGTGGCGTGAAGATGCGGTCCAAAGAGGGTACGCTTCAATTTGCGCACTTCCGATGACGCTGGACGATCAAACCGTGGCAGTCCTGGCAGTTTATTCCCCGGTCCCGGACGCCTTTGACGCGGCGGAAGTGAAATTGCTGGCAGAACTGGTGGACGACATCTCCTACGGCTTTCACATATTGCACACACGCGATGAGCGCCAGCAGGCCATGGAAAGTCTCGAGAAACACAGTGCTCAATTGGCGGAGCAGGCCAGACTGCTCGAACTTGCGCCGGTCGCCGTACTGGTCCGGGACTTGGAGAGCCGGGTTACCTACTGGAATTGCGGGGCGGAGGAGATTTACGGCTGGACCAGCACCGAGGCTTCAGGAAAGGTCACTCACAACCTGCTGGAGACGAAGTTTCCAGAGCCGTTTTCCGAAATGGAAGCGAAGATCTTCTCTGGAGTTACCTGGCAAGGCGAGCTCACTCATCGCAAGCGCACCGGGGAGAAGGTCGTGGTGCTCAGCCGCCAAGTCCTGCGGCGCGACAAACAGGGTAACCCCACGGGATACCTCGAAATTAACCTCGATATCAGCGCGCGCAAACAGGCGGAGGAGGCCCTTAAGGCCGAGCGGCAGCGGTTCTTCGCGGTTCTGGAAACGCTGCCGCCGATGGTCTGCCTGCTGACGCCGGATTATCACGTCGCCTTTGCTAACCGGGCTTTCCGGGAGAGGTTCGGCGAGTCGCAGGGCCGTCGCTGTTACGACTACTGTTTCGGGAACTCGGCGCCCTGCGAGTTCTGCGAAACCTACAATGTGCTGAAGACCGGCCAGCCCCATCATTGGGAAGTCAACGCTCCAGACGGCAGCGTGATTGACGTCTACGACCTCCCGTTTAAGGACGCGGATGGGACGCCCCTGATTCTCGAAATGGACATTGACATCACCGAGGCTAAAAGGGCCAAGGAAGGGCTCGAGAAGGCCAACGCGTACAATCGCGGCTTGCTGGAAGCAAGCCTCGATCCGCTGGTGACCATCTCGCCCAAGGGGAAGATCACTGACGTCAATAGCGCCACCGAGAAAGTTACCGGCTGTTTGCGAGAAGAACTCATCGGGGCCGACTTCTCGGATTACTTCACCGACCAGGAGAAAGCGCGCTTGGGATATCAACAGGTGTTCAAGGAAGGCTTGGTCGAAGACTACGAACTCGAGGTAAGGCACCGGGATGGCTCCACCACGCCCGTGCTTTACAGCGCTTCAGTTTATCGCGACCCAGGCGGCGAAGTGGTCGGTGTCTTTGCGGCCGCGCGCGACATCACCATTCGCAAGCGGGCGGAGGAAGAGGTCCGCAGGCTGAACGAGGAATTGGAACGGCGCGTTCGGTTGCGTACAGCCCAGCTTGAAGCGTCGAACAAGGAACTGGAGTCTTTCTCGTATTCAGTTTCCCATGATTTGCGCGCCCCTTTGCGGGCTATGGACGGATTCTCGCGCATTCTGCTGGAAGAGTACCGCCCCCAGCTCCCTGCAAAAGCGCAACGCTACCTTGACTTCGTGCGCGACGGCGCGTCTCATATGGGAAATCTGATCGATGGCCTGCTGACTCTATCGCGCCTGGGGCGCCAGGAACTGAAGAGGAGGCCCGTGGAAGTTGCGGAGATCGTGAGGCAGTCCACGGCCGATCTGCGTGTGGACTTGGAAGGGAGCGCCGTTGAACTCGTTGTCGGGACTCTGCCTTCCTGCGATGCCGATCCGCTCCTGCTCAGGCAGGTATTCGTAAACTTGCTGTCCAACGCGCTCAAGTTCTCGCGCCAACAGGAGAAAGCCCGAATCGAAATCGGGGCCCTCAAGGCTGGTGAAGCGGCGCGGGCAGGAGCGCCCGAACTGCAGCTACTGGACCCACAAACCTGGGTCTACTTTGTGCGCGACAACGGAGTAGGCTTCGATATGCGCTACGCCGACAAGCTCTTCGGCGTGTTTCAGCGGCTCCATCGCCAGGAGGAATTCAAAGGAACAGGTATAGGCCTGGCAACCGTCCAGCAGATCGTTCACAAGCATGGCGGCCAGGTATGGGCCGAAGCCGAAGTCGGCAAAGGCGCCGCCTTCTACTTCACCGTCGGCCCTTCTGTGGGAGACACAACTGATTCCCACGATGAAATTCGGAAATAGTCCTACAACGCAGCGCAGCCGCAACCAAAAGCTTCCAACACAGAGGCCACAGAGAACAGCTCACAGAGATCACGGAGAAAGAAATGCAAACCGGTTCTTCTTCTTTGTGCGCTCTGTGGGCTTTTCTCTGTGCCCTCTGTGTTTGGCTCTTCTGGGCCACCGCGAATATCAAGAAATCTTCGCGGCGCCCTTCAGAGCTGCAGGTAGGTTCGCAGATCCGGGTCGGAGCGCACTTTCCAGATGTGGCCGTCGAGCCAATAGTGCAGCAGGCCCGGGGCGGCGAAGAAGGAGAAGACCACCTGGTTGCGCATGTTGATGGGCATCAAGCTGAATTGCTGCTTCAGGACGAACCGTGGAACAACGTCAAAGATGATGGCATAGAGTGCCGCGCAAGCGACGTAAACCATCCACCGGCTGTTGATCAAGGTCGCTAGCCCGAAGCGGCGCGCCTGGCCGGCCTCGTGACCGTACTTATTCTGGTTAAAGAACCACACCAGGCGATGGTACTGAACATTGTGAAAAATCGTGACGGCAGCATAGACGCCCAAAAGCGGCATGGCGCTGCGAAAGAGCAGGTAATTGACAGGCACGGCAGCCGCGAAAAGGAACTGCTTCGGCCAGTTGAGCGACAGCCCTTGCCGCCATTTCTGAATCTGACGGACGAGGTAGAGTGCGACAACCGCGACCGTAACGCTCAGCAGCGTGTATTGGTAGATCGCGGCCAGCCGGGCAGGAATTGGGAAAGGAAGCAGTTCGGCGGCTTCGCGGTTGTGCAAAGGGTAAGTGAGGAACGGATAGTAGAAGGCAACGGCGAAGGCCACCTTATCTAGCCGCATGTCCGCAGGGTTGAAATCACGATTCTTCTTCTTGTACATCATCATGAAGCCGTAATGCTGCTTGAAGATGTGATAGTAGCCCCAGAGTTCCGTGGCCAGTTCCAGCCAGTCGCCCAGGTGGAGCAGAATCAGCACCGGCCCCACGGCGAAGAAGAAAGCCATGCTTCCCCAGAGCCAACGGCCACGGCGCGCGCGTTCTTCCGCATCAAAGTAGGTCCGCGAGATCGTGGCAAAGCCGTGGGTCTCGTCGAAGACAACGGCCCACACGGCCACGAGCAGCAAAAGCGGGACGTGGGTGAAACGCCACAACGCCCAGAACGCGTAGGCCGAAGCAGCCCCTCCCAGTGTAAACCACACGAGGTCGGTTCGTTCCGAAACGATCCAGTTGGATTTGGTCTGGCTCGTTTTGGTAACCACTGGGGCCGCGAGCACTGCTGTCGACATGTTCGAGTCTCCCTTTAGAGCAATTGCTTCAAGTGCGTGACCGGGTCCCGCAGATAAGCTAACGCCGCTTGCGTCCTTCCTCGTGACGTCAATCTCAATAACCAAGGGTAGGGTCCGGCCATCTCTTAAATCGCCTGGCGCGGTCCCTCGTGAACGTGTCCTTGTGTTGAAGCCCTCAGAACAATAGATGCCAGTGAGCAACTAGAGGTTCGACGCTGCAGGCCGGATTCACACCATTGCAGTTTCGCCGCTGGATTTTCGTGGGCGTTGAGCTAGGTGTGAAGGCATCGAGAGCCCGTCAACCGACGGGCGGAAGAAAGTAGCCCACGGCGCGAGCCGTGGGATGCGACTCAGTGTTAGTACTCACAGCCCCGGAGGGGGCGACAGACATGTGTTGGGGACTCTGCCGCCCCTTCGGGGCTAAGATAATCCAGGACTGCGCCCCCCCCACGGCTTGCGCCGTGGGCTACTCTCTGTCGGCCCTCCGGGCCTGCCCCAGAGGCAACAGGTCGACGTTAATGTGTGGGCGCGCCTGCTGGACGACACGGGCCGCGGCTACTCTGCTACTGCGGGTGCTGCGTGCGGCCTTGCAGCAGGTCGATGGCGTGGGGCAGAAGCTCGATGATGCTTTCGAGTGATTCACAGGCGCCGCGTGGGCTGCCCGGCAGATTGACGATCAGCTTGCCTTTGCGCGCTCCCACAATCCCCCGCGAAAGCGCCGCCGTGCGGGTTTTCTTCACTCCTTCAGCGCGCATCAGTTCGGCGAGGCCGGGGATCTGTTTCTCAACCACCGCCTGCGTCGCCTCCGGAGTGAAGTCGCGCGGCCCGAGCCCAGTGCCGCCGGATGTGAAAATGGCGTCGCAATCGTCCCCTTCCGTCCAGGCCACTAGCGTGGCTTTGATGCGGTCCGCATCATCAGGCAGCACTTCGAGCGCCTTAACCGCCCAACCTCGGCTCTCAAGCAGTTCGCGCACCGCCGGCCCGGAGCGGTCCTCACGCCTGCCGCCCGCCGCGGCGTCGCTGAGGACTAGGATTTTGGCGCGAAGTGGCATAGGAGCTTGCAGTTTTCAGCTGTCAGTTTTGAGTTAATATCTCGTGTCGTGTCTCAATAATTTGCGATATAAGTCGAGACGATTCGGCCACGCGTCAGCAGCCCCGTCAAGGGGCGCTATAAAGTAGCCCAGGGCGTAAGAAGGTGTGATGAGATTGGAAACGTGTCATCCTGAGCGAAGCGAAGGATCTCTGCAGTTGTTCGTAAATCGCTGAACCATAAGAAACTGCAGAGATCCTTCGCTTCGCTCAGGATGACAGGCATCGATTTTTCCACACCTTCTAAGCCCTGGGTCGGACGGCCCTCACCCCGCCTGCGGCACCCCTCTCCCGCCCGAGCGAGAGAGGGAACGGGGGTGAGGGAGGGCATCCCGAACCCACGGCTTACGCCGTGGGCTACTGGCTTACGCCCGCTCCGCGGGCTGACATGCTCAACGAACTTCTTAAAAACGACACTGGAACTTTCTGGCTGATAACTGAGTGCTGACGGCTGACAGCTACCGGGCCCGGTACGTGCCGCTGTTTCCTCCGCTTTTTTCGAGGAGCCTGATGTCAGTGATCTCGATTCCCTTGTCGATGGCCTTGCACATGTCGTAAACCGTGAGGGCCGCCACAGCCACTGCGGTGAGTGCCTCCATCTCGACCCCGGTCGAGCCCGTTGAGCTCACCGTCGAGGAGACAAGCACGCCATTCTTGTTGAAAGCTGCCTGCACATCAATGTGGCTTAGCCAGAGTGGGTGACACAAGGGAATCAGTTCCGCAGTCCGTTTGGCGGCGCTGATGCCGGCGATGCGCGCGATTTCCAGTGGGTTCCCCTTGGGGTTTCGTTTGACAGCCCGAAGCGTGCGGGGGTTCATCTTCACGAGCGCGCTGGCGGAAGCCTGGCGCAGCGTGGGAGGCTTGCCGGAAACATCCACCATGCGGACGCGCCCGGCGGAATCGTAGTGTGATAGTTTCTTCGGCATGCTTGCAATCCCACAGGTGCTCACTTGCAGAAGTAAGCGTTCTTATTGGCGTCGGAAGGGCGGGGCTTCAGCCCCGCCGCAGAAAACAAG
>Ga0209517_10010040_pt1 | contig 10640 bp, 7 predicted proteins | sample PeaSoiMetSII2010_FD_187695 | JGI IMG/M metagenome (GOLD analysis project Ga0209517, IMG submission 187695) | Peat soil microbial communities from Weissenstadt, Germany - SII-2010 (SPAdes) (version 2) | ecosystem: Environmental > Terrestrial > Soil > Wetlands > Peat | place: Germany: Weissenstadt... | reverse complement strand
GTCATTACTTCCTCATCTTCCACTGAAATGACAAAACGCTCCTGAACGAACACGATGAGCTCGATAACTCCCGTCGAGTCAATGACATTGCCCAAAAGCGGTGCGTCGTCATTGAGCGCCTCGCTACTGCCCATCAGAAAGTTCTGCGCAACAAAAGCACGAATTTCCTGCTCGATGTCTGTTGTTTGCACTGTAGTACAGCCCCCTGGTTTTGATTGTTTGCTGAAACGAGACTTCTAAAGTGAAAGTCGGAACTAGGCCGCCTCGCGGTTTCCTACTGTCTTTTCCTCTGGGTGCATGAGGAAGTCATGTTTGCTTCGCAGATTTACGCCGGCGTCCAGCTCAATTGGCCCAGACTGAATGTATCGCAATCGCAGCCGTTTGGCGATCGTCATGAGATGGATCTGCATTTCAATCCGGGCAAAAAGGGCACCGATACAGTTTCTTGGGCCGGCGGAAAAAGGAATCGCCGCGAGTCGATTCCGATGCTGTGAATTCTCGGGACTGAAGCGATCTGGATCAAAGCGGTCTGGTTCGTTCCACAGATCAGGATGCCGCTGGATAAAGTAGGGTGGTATATAGATTTCCGTTCCGGCGGGAACGAAATATTCCCCGAGGCGATCGGCATGTAGCGCTCTGCGGGTCACCAACCAACCAGCTGGATATAAACGCATCGTCTCTTCGACGACTTGTCGGGTATAGAGAAACCTGGGCAGATCGTCGAACTCAGAAGAGCTTGTCAGAGTGTTGAGTTCGTTAGAGAGTTTTTCTTCGACTTCCGGATGTTGTGAGATCAGATACCAAGTCCAATTTAGAGTGCTTCCTGTCGTCTCATGGCCAGCGACAATGAGTGTGAGAATCTCGTCGATCAGTTGGCTGTCCTGCATGAATTGGCCGTCCTGCGGGTCGCGTGCCTGCATGAGCATGCCCAAAATGTCAGCAGAAGCCGCGGGATCCTTGCGTCTCCTATCGAGGACCTGAAGAATAATCTTCCCTAGAGCTCGGAACGAGTTTGCAAATTCCATATTGCGCGCCGGTTCCTGAGAGAGGAGATCGAAACGGCAGCCGACTCGCTCGTAATCGTCGCCGAAAATGAAGCGCAGCACAACCTCCAGGACCATACCACTGACGTCGCGCGTAACATTGACAGTTTCGTTTCTGCGAGCTGCAAGTTGCCATTTCCTGAGTAGCTCCACATTGACCGCACTAATCATTTTCGTAGAGGTCGCGACCGATTCATGATTGAACGCTGGTTGAATCATTCGTCTCTGCCGTTTCCAGACTTCACCTTTGCTCACCATCAGGCCATTCCCAAGGAGTAAGGCCACGCGTTTGATGCCCTGACCTTTTACGTAGTTCTGCCAGTTCTCAACGAGCACGTGGTGAGCAAACTCGACATCTCTGGTCGCGTATATGCTGGTCCCGTACACCGAGGCCTTGTAGGTGTCTCCGAAGGCTTTGAACTGACGACCCATCCAGTCCAGGAGGTCGTCAGTGCTTCTGTATTTCTCTTCTGGGCCAGGCGGTATTCGTCCGTGGTTAACTTCCATATCGGCGATCTCCTGCTCTAAGTCTTCGCATTCTGAGTTAAGCGCACTCTAGCCTGTCCCCAGCCGGTATCAAAGAACCGTACGATTCGAGCAGAAGCGTGTGGGCTTGTTTGTTCCCGGTCTTGTTTGATTTTCGCCTACGCCACAAGTTCCACGGGAGCCTGGTCCACAATGAATCTTCTTGGCCTCGAAGTTTCGCTTCAATTTCAGGAAAGGCTTTTCGAGAAACTTCCACGAGAGGGCAGCAATAGCGTAGGTTGCGCCAGTGGTGAGGGCAATAGAAAGAAACGGGTACTTGAGCAGATGAAGAATCTTAGCTACGTCGAGCGGGATCTTTTCCAGCAAGTAAATTCCGTAACTGATCGTGCCAGTGTAGACCAACAATCGGTTCGTCAGAATCACCCGTAACCAACTCTGCATCGAGAATAACGCGAGGTAAACGAATGCCACCGAGGCCGCGGCGATTACAGAGAAACCGATCCATCTCGCATGAAACGTTTCGATCGCCAGGGCAAGCGGCATCGAAACAAGAAGCATGATCCATGCCTGCTTTAAGAACTTCGAGGGCAGGAAGTTCTGCGAACGGATCACCAACGCGAGAAGCGCCCCTCCCATCAGCCCGTCGAGACGACAGAATGTATTTGAGTAGATGTTGACTTGGTGCAATGACAAATAAAAACGCAGGGCCGGTGACAGGCAAATCACTGAGATAGCGATCCTGCGAAGCTGCGCCTCGGTGCAGAATCGCACCACGAGAGGCCAAACCAGGTAGAACTGTTCTTCGACAGCGAGCGACCACGTGACGCCCAGTAAGCCTGTGGCCGAACTGGGAATCGGAACCAGAAAATTCTGAAGAAACGACGGATAGGCCCACCACGGCGACGAACGAGCCTCGAAAATGGCATGGGCTTCAGAGGGGAACAGGAACGGCACTATCACAAACATGAGAAGCAGAGCCGAATAATAAAGCGGCCAGATCCGGAGACAGCGCCGAGCATAGAAATTCTTAAAATAGCCCTCGGATTGCTTCGTGTCGAGGAGAATGCCTGTGATCAAGAATCCCGACAATACAAAAAACAGATCGACTCCCATCCAACCATTGCGCGAGATTATCCCCAAATGCAAGGACGGGTAAACGTCCGTGTTGTGCAACAACACCAAGAGAACCGCCACGCCGCGCACCGCGTCCAGTTGTGGGACCTTTTTCATGCTAGCGCGTCGGGCCGTTGCGTTTCACGCGCACGAAAGAACGCACCCAGCGGGCGGTCTCAGAAATGCTGCGGACGCTCGAACTCGGCTCAGTCTTTGTCGGGCGGGTGAGTCTGCGTAGCCCCATTGCTAACCTCGCCGCAGATTTTCGCTGTGCACAACCTGGACTCGGACTGGGCACACGCTCTTTGGTCAACAGATTTCTCATTTGCGGCGTACTGGCCCTCGGGGTAACGTTTCCGCGTTCTCAGTACGAAGGTCCGCCGCGGCCAGAACGGCCTGGACGACTCTATGTCTGAAGGCCATCACCCCAAGAGCAGTTCCTAGCGTGTTGGTAATCAGGTCGGTCATGCCGGAGTCTCGGGTCGGAAGGAAAGCCTGCAAGACTTCGATGGTCAGACTCACAGCAAACCCAAATGCAATCGTGATTACTGCGGGATGTTCGAACCTCTGCAATTGGGAGAAATACGCAAAGAAGAAAAAACCAAGAGGAATGAAGCCCGCGACATTGATGCCTACATCTTTCCAATAGTTCCAGTCAGGACGAAATTCATCCCATGGTCGTTCAAGAAACTGCCCATGAAGCACGAGGAAGCGCTTCGGAATGAGGAGGTCAGTTGCTGAATCCAGATAGTTGTGAACTTTGTTCCCGCTTCCTTCACTGAAGAGATAAAGCGCAACCGGACTTGCGCTCTTCGCGAAGTCCGGTTGCGCGTTGTGCGTCCAATTCGCGAAATGCTGTGAAACTTCGTTAGCCGTCAGCTCGCGGTCGTAGATCGCAAGCCCCTTCACCTGCCCGGACCAGTCATCAGTGGTCACCGGAGAGTTGCCGACGATGAGTCGACCAGTCAGATCCTGACCTGAAAGCTCAAAGTTTTGGTATTTTCTTACAACCACTCCATCCGCGAAAACCGTAGTACCTGACTTGCTCGAGCTAATCGTGATCAGTACGTACTGCAGACGGCTGAAAACATCGTCGACATAGATCTTGCTCCTTTTCGCTTTGCCCGGATCGTTATTGCTGACGCGCTGTAGTGTTAGATCGCCCAGAGATTGACGCAGCGAAAAGGGGATGACTTGGCCCGCCGGTTGGTAAAAAGCAAGGATTGTGCCTGAGGAGAGAATCCGCTTCGGTTGCAGCCAGATCTCAAGACTACAGGGACTCTCTGGCCTCTGCTGGTTGATACCGAAAGGCTCCGCACTCACAATGCTGCCGTATTTGCCAAAGAATAGGCCGCTGCCGTGGCCCAACCAACTCACTTGATTTCTAGGAGCATGAAACGGCCATAATCCCGCCACGAGAATGCAACTCAGGACTGTCGCACAACCTAGATTGAGCAGCAATGCGAAAACCGAATTGGTGAAACTTCGGCGACTGAGTTCGATTTGAACACTTCCGTTCAACGGATCTTTATGCAAACGCGCGTATAACCGTAAACTGCACCGATAAGCTCGTATTCCGTACGAAACGATCGCACAAATTCCTCGAAAGCTCGGAATTCGTCGAGTGGGCAAGAGAACTCATCAAAGAAAATAAGGTCTCCCGACTTCAAGAACGGTGCGATGGTCGTGAGCACAAACAGGGTTGAGGTAAACATATCTGCGTCCAGATTAATGACTAGTCGACCTGACATGTCTATACGAGCAACGAAGTCAGGTAACGTGTCCTGAAAGAGTCCAACCTCAAAGGTGCAGCGGGGATCATTGAGATCGGGAAGAACGCCGTTTGCGTTGAAATGTCCCTCCGGTTCGGTAGCGCGCCACCTCTCAGGAAGTCCAGTAAACGTATCGAATCCGACGAAATGCGATTCCGTGTGAGGAACCCCCGCCAGCCACCATCGCAGGGAATCACCCCGGTATACGCCGAATTCGAGATAGGTTAAGGGCGTTTGGCGCAAAGACTCGTGCTCAATGACCAATCGGTACAGATCCTCTTTTCCGGTTGCTGCCGTGGGCGTAGGATGCTTGCGACACCATCGCGAGAATTTTGCCCAGTACGCGATCGCCGTCAGTCCTGCGGCTGGTGCTTCCAGATTTACGCGCCCCACAGTACTGGCCAAAACTGAGGTTAGGGTCGGTCGAATGACCTGCGGAATCTGAGGTTGGAAGAATCGTCGGATGGAGGGAATCCTGGGCGTTGACATGAACTCTCCAATGTTCTCGGTTTGCGTCCGGCGAAAGAACTGCCGCTGGTCGCTTGGGAAAAACGTCGTAAAAAGTCGATTCCCGTAGTAGAATTTACGCCTTCAAAATGTGAGGTTTCAGTGAGCGTCTGGCAAGGATTGAAATGGTACTACGAGGTGTGCGGGATCCGCGGTGTACTCGCTGTCGGTTCTTTTCGTCTTTGGCACAGACCTCGTGAGCTCTCTATTGTTCCACCTGAATCGAAGCATCGAGTTTATCTTCGGATCGACACATCCGATTTTTGTGCTTACAGAGACGTTCTGATCTTCAGAACCAAATCGTACGATCCATGTATACCGGGCTTTAGCCCGAAAACAATTGTGGACGTCGGAGCCCATATCGGCATGGCGAGCATTCTGTTCGCTCTAAGATATCCGACGGCGAAAGTGATCGCTATTGAGCCTGAGCCTTCGAACTTTGCCGCACTGGTCAGAAATACATCTCCTTACAAGACCATCATTCCGATTCAAGCTGCCCTCTGGCGACACAATGGAGAGGTTTGCCTGGGCGCCTCGAATGCTCACCCGAAAGGAGCCTTTCAAGTAGTCGAACAAGCACCCCAATCAGTTCGCGCGATTACGATGGACGCGTTAATGAACGAGAATGGTATTGACTCAATCGACCTGCTGAAAGTAGACATCGAGGGTGCCGAAGTTGAAGTATTTGAATCTTGCCCCTGGATCGGGAAAGTGCGCGTCATCGCTATTGAAATACACGATCGTCTGCGATCCGGCTGCAGTTCCGTTGTTCAGAGTGCCGCCAGGGACCTTCGTTGCCGCCAACAAGGCGAGATCACTTTTTTTGAACGGCAGACCGACGCTGGGAAGTCGAGCTATTTTGGAGACTCCTTTGCGGATAAATCTGCGCCTTCAACATCAACAGCCGCTTGAGTCTCAGGTTTCCGTTCCGACTTTACAAAGTATTTCTTTGTGATCAGATAAGGAAGCATAAAGATCTCGGCGACGGAGGGCATCGGATCTTGTAAGCAAAACACCGATTCAGCCCGCGTATTTTTGAGGGAGCTCCAGTATGCGCTCGCCTTCAATTCCCTATCCCAAAAGTCCGAGAGAACTGTTGGAAAATCTGTGACAGCTCGAAGCCACCCTACGCCAGCCCTAGCCCGGGAGTGGGGGACTGGATACCCAAGTTGATCTGCGAACAACAGATAGGGAAAGTCCACACCGGCAGGAATGCCAATGCTATGGAAGCCCCAAGTGCGAGCATTTACGTCCAAGAGCTTGAACTGTCCGTCGCGCGGATCCTGCTTAAATTCCACTTCGACGAGCCCATAGTAGTCGATGGCTTTGAGGAAACGCTCTGAGATCTCTTCGATCTCAGGAAACTCTATCGTCTCAACATATGTGGCCGCCCGACCAAATTCACGAGGATGCTGGCGCATACGCTTCGCGATCAGGGTGCTTTGCGCTTCCCCGTCACGGAAAAAAGCACAGTACGAGTATTGCCGTTCGCCTCCCCCCGGAATGATCTCCTGAACCAGGATCTCCTCCGGCCTAATCTGTCGACTGGCCTTCAGAAACAGATCGTGGAGTTGCGCCGGAGTCTCGGCGCGCCATGCCTTAGCCCCAGTGGCATAAAAGAAATTCTCTTTGATGGCGGGCTTGATAGCCAAAGGCAACCTGCTGTAGAGGGCCACAAGCTCCTCCTCAGTTCTGGGGTTATACGTCTGTGGGACCGGAATCCCCAACTCGGCAGCCCGGTCATATGTGTTTTTCTTATCCCACGCCCACTTCACCGTGTCCCAACCTGGCGTCGTGACTCGAAAGAATTCTGCCAGCCGATCCCGGTGCCGAGAGAACGCAACCACCGTTTCATCTCTGGTCGGGAACAAGACCCAGCCCTTCATTCCATAGCGCTGTCCCACTTCCATTACGTTATCAACGGTATTGTGCTCGTCTCGCAGGTCTTTTACGCGCACGACCCGGCTTACGTATCTGGAGAACTGCGAAATCGAATGCTGGTCATCGATCACACAGACTGGAATGCCTCTTCGTCCCAGACTTCGGGCAATACCCAACCCTGGGTGTTCGCCCCCGATGACGATCGCTCCCACCTGCTCTGCGTTCATTGACGGATTCCTGTTAAAGGCTTGCATGGCAGGCTTGTGAAATTAGAGGCGATCTTTCGAAATGTGGGATACAAGTTCTCGAGACGCGAACTCCGTACCTGCGACGAAGTACAACAGAGGCCCGAAGCTCCGGGCTGCAGTGGCACCGATAAAGTGCAGTCCAGGCACTGAGCTGCGGAAGCCGCTGGCGAGTTTGGGATAGCCGTCAAATTGCTTGACATCCCGTACAAGCTCCGGCGGAAGGAAGTCATACCGAGAAATGTCCACCTGGTACCCGGTTCCAAGCAAGACATGATCAACCCGACGTTCGCTCCCGTCATCAAGTTTTAGCGCAACCTCGTCGCCGAAACCGTCAGCTCGCGACACGCTGCGTCCAGTCGTGATCTTGACCTGCGCTAAGCGCTCAGGAAGCCATCGCGCTCCGGCGGGCCGTACAGCTCGAGTTCGGATCCGGTCCCGCAGCTTCAGCGGAATATGGGAGACCATCTTCGGGTACGCAACCAGACGGCTGATCCCAACCGGACCTACATCGTGCGAAGAATAAAGCATCGACGAAATCGGTCCCATGTGGTGCAGCCAGGAATGCATGCCTATCCAGCGCACATGGGATTCGCGCACAATCACTTCAACCTGAGCGTTTGCTTCATGCAGGAGGGCTGCCGATTCCAAGGCGCTTTGTCCGGCGCCGATGACCACGACTCTCTTCCCTGCAAACCGTCGGACCTCTCGACCCTCGTAGCAATGCATTACCTGTTGCGGAGAAAGATTTTGAAATGCCGCAGGCTTCTTCTTGAATGGGCCGATCCCCGTTGCAACCACGACATGCTTGACACGAATCTCTTCACCATCTCGCAAAGACAGCCGGAATTCTGAGCCATCGCGATAGACTCGCAAAACGGTGCGAGGGTCATGGTCGGAGCCCAATTGGTGCCGGAACCACCGACCGTATTCCACGAAGGTGTCCAGGGGAACCGGAGCGCACGGCTCTTTCTTAGACGCAGCCTCATAAGCTTCCAGCGTGAACGCTCGATCGGGGTCCGACAAGCTAGACGCAACCCGGGGCGAGCGCAGAAGCATTCCCTCCGGCATTTTGCTGGCCCAGAACTCCATCGGTTCACCAAATACACAGACCGCTATGCCCTTCGCTTTGAGGTGAACACCGGCGGACAGTCCATACGGACCCGCCCCGATGACCGCTACATCACAGTGCGCAGAAAATCGGCGACCGCCTGTTTCTGCGGAGTGCCTGACAACCTCATTTGTCTTCATGAGCGATTGGGTCTCCCCTCTTTAGAACTCACTGCTGTCGATTAACTTGTCTTCTACGGTCTAAGACTCAGCGCATATTCGACACGCTGCACGAATGGTTTCGAGCACTACCTGCCCCTCAATGACGAACTGACGACCAATCCTCTACCTGATCCCTCACGTCCTTACCCCCCTCGATAGGACCAGAAGGCTGCGCCTGTCGCTGCGTCGCGACCGAACTGAGCGAAGGTTGAACATCATCAAAGAGCTCAGTGGAAAGAGAATCAATCAGATCCAAATATTCTTTCTTTTTTTGACCCCAGCCGTTGCGCTCTGCGTATTCATAGCCGCGTGCAACGAGAGACTTGCGCAACTCGTCGTCGTTGATAACGTCAAGCATGGCTCTCGCCATAGCGTCGCTGTCACCGGAGTTGAAGAAATGGACGACTCCTTCTTCGAAATAAAATGCGTCGACCTTCGTTCGAGACACCACCACAGGTACGCCTTGCGACATGAATTCCATAATCTTAGTGCTATAGGCTTCGTTTCCAAATGAGTCAGCCCGCTTAGGAACAACCCCCAGATCAGCATTGGCAATCACTTGCGCCATTTGATCTAAAGGTAGACCCGCATTAAATTTGACGCAATCCTGAAGACCGAGTTGCTGAACAAGTTTCTTCAAGTCACCGTGTTTGTCGCCACCGGACCCACCGTAAATCTGAAACTCCGCATTTGGAACGTTAGCCCTGACCTTATCAAAGGCTTTGATGGCGATGTCGAGTCCCTGATGCCACTGAAGACTGCCGGGGAAAATAACGACGAATTTTCCGTCAGTCCTGGTTTTTGTATGTCGAGAAAACATTTCGGGATCGACATGGTTGACTAAGACAGAACACTTGCCTTCCTGAGCTGATCGCGAGACCACCGTGTTGTACCAAAGGTGATTTGACACGATCACGTGATCCACAAATCTTGCCGAGACCCTTTCGATCGCTTTCAACGCCAAGGTATAGAGTGATTCGAACCTCGTCCGAAACTTGTTGGCGAACAATTCCGGCACGACATCGTGAATATCCAGAATTAGTTTTGCTCCCGTCAGCTTTGGATACCACGCCGCAAATACGAGGAAGTCCGGCATGTTGTGGATGTGAACCACATCGTACCTATTTTTCTTGTGAAGCGTGGTTACGGCAGCTGAGGATCTAAATAGAAAGCGCAGCAACCGCCAGGCATAGGTCCACTTGATACGCTCATTCTGTTCGCGATGTTGAACCCGATACACCGTGACACCGTTGATCTCCTTCTCTTGCTTCTTAAAATCAGTTCCGCTGATCGCGATCACGTCCACCTGATCACCGCGTTTGGCCAGTGTTTCCGCATAGCGCCTAACACGATTGTCAGCTTCGTATGCGGTATAGGCCACCATGCATATCTTCTTGCGGGTATTCCGCAAGGGAACAGGAACCCGGTCGCAGTAGTACTTAGCCACCTCCCGCGGCAGAGCGGCCCAATAGGAGCCTTCATATTTCTCGTGCACATAGCGAAGGAACTCGACGTAACGCGAGACCGGATATTCATCTCGGTCTCGTTCGCCCTCAAAATTCATGTAATCCGGATGAGTATTCAGCAATACCATCCCGCCGTTTTCAGCGATCCAATCGACCTTTTGTTTCCAGATATCGATGTTTTCTTCGCGAAGAACCTGAAATAAATTGAGGTCCTGCACGAGCGTGTATGGAAGCTCGACAAAACCCTTTCCCATCGGACCCGGCACCCAGAATGGAAAGATCGTACCGACGCCGTCAGGTTCAGGCTCGAAGGGATCTGTGTCAAACGTGGAAGAGTCATATTCTGCGTTCAATGCGTGCAGCCACTGTAGATTGTGCTGCATCAAAGGGGACCGAAACCCGGAAGCTTTCCATTGCTCGCGATACTCCCTTATCCGCAGGGCCTTCGCCACAAACTTTTCCTTGGAGCTGTACAGCTTCCCGTCATGCTCCAAGCCGTGGATGCCGACCTCAAATCCTGCCTGCTCAAGCATCTCTCGCGTGGCAGCTGAAACGCGGTACTCCCCCTCCGGCACAAAGTTAAAGCTGGAAGTGAATCCGTGACGCAGTTCGAGCTTCATTAACTGTTCAACGCGAGACAATCCTTTGTTACCCTCGACATCGTGGGTAAGAACCAGACCAAATCGTTTGCCCTCCGGCCAGCCGGGCCATCCACGAGGAACACGAGCCGCTTTTGAGTCGATGGGCCACACTTCGGCGTATTGCCGCCGCCGACGGTTCGCCCTCCATCGTCGCAACGCAAGCCTCAAGCGCCAAGGGAGAATTGGCTTAAGGATGTAATAAACTCTATTTAAA
>Ga0209517_10010036_pt1 | contig 10643 bp, 10 predicted proteins | sample PeaSoiMetSII2010_FD_187695 | JGI IMG/M metagenome (GOLD analysis project Ga0209517, IMG submission 187695) | Peat soil microbial communities from Weissenstadt, Germany - SII-2010 (SPAdes) (version 2) | ecosystem: Environmental > Terrestrial > Soil > Wetlands > Peat | place: Germany... | reverse complement strand
CCAGCCGTTCGGGTGAAACAGCCGCAGGCTGTCCAGTCGCAATCCAGCGCAATGCCAGACTGCCAGCCAGCAGGTTGTACGCGGCCAGCGCCAACGCGATGAGAAGTGCAAAACTACCGAAGGCTGCCATGAATTAGGACTCCACGATGATTCTCGCATGCAGGGGCGGGCGGGAAGCTTTGCCTGCGAGGCTATTCTCAAGCCATGATAGCCCTTCAGCATGTGATCTGGCTCACACCAAAGATGGGGGTAAGAGCGGAGTCTTCAGAGCAGGGCTGGAGCGGGGAACGGAAGCCAACCGCCGCAAGAGAGGTGCGGCTGTTTCCGGCCAGTCAGGCGTGCTGGGCCAGCAACTCGCCGGCGGCCGCCAGCAACTCTTCGCCGGCAAAGGGCCGGGACAGGAAGCGCACCCAGCCGCCCTGGTAGTCGGCAGGCGCCTCGCCGTGGCTGCCCAGGACGAGAACCGGCACGTTGGGCAGCCGCTCATGCAGTTCAGCCACAAAGGCCGGTCCGCCGATGCCCGGCATATTCAGGCCGCTGACAACCAGCCCCAGGCGGTCGGCAAACTGCGGCTGCTCCACCAGGCAAAGCGCCTCGGCCGCGTCGGCCACTCTTTCCACCTTCGAGAATCGCCGTTCCAGAATCGACTTGCGCTGGAACGCCTGCAGCGGATCGTTGTCTACGAGAAGAATTGTGGTCATAGGCCCCGAAATTCTGCGCGGCCCTGGGGAAGGCCGGACTGCATCTTTACTAACTAAGCAACTAGGATGTTACGAACCCCGGTCCGGTTGCCCGCCGCGTTGCGAATTGAGCGGGCAGTTGGGAGGCCAGGAGCCTCCGGGCTCAGGCTTATCCGAACAGGAACTCCTTTTCCCTGAGCTCCTTGATGGAGTCGCGCAGCTTGGCCGCCTTTTCGAACTCGAATTTCCTGGCGGCTTCGCGCATCTCCGTCTCCATTTTGGCGAGGAAGGCGTCGAGCTCGGCCTGCGAGGTGAACTCCGGCAGCCCAGCCGCCTCTTCCACCTCTACATCGCCGTACTCGGCCTTCAGGATTTGCGCCAGGCCCATGTCCATGGTGTTGATGACCGACTGCGGCGTAATGCCGTGCTCCTCGTTGTAGGCGCGCTGAAGGTCGCGGCGGCGATCCGTTTCATCGATTGCCCGGCGCATCGAATCGGTCATGTGGTCGGCGTACAGAATGGCCTTGCCTTCCAGGTGCCGCGCTGCCCGGCCCATGGTCTGGATCAGGGAGCCGGCGGAGCGCAGGAAGCCCTCCTTGTCGGCGTCGAGGATGGCGACCAGAGAGACTTCGGGCAGGTCGAGGCCCTCGCGGAGCAGGTTGATGCCGATCAGCACGTCGAATTCGCCCTTGCGCAGGCCGGCCAGAAGCTTGACGCGCTCCAGGGTTTCGATCTCGGAGTGCATGTAGCGGCAGCGGACCCCGACCTCGGTGTAGTAGCCGGCCAGGTCCTCGGCCATGCGCTTGGTGAGGGTGGTGACCAGGACGCGCTCGCCGCGCTTGGCGCGGTCGCGGATCTCGGCCAACAGGTCGTCGATCTGGCCTTTCACGGGGCGGATTTCAACCTCCGGATCGACCAGCCCTGTGGGGCGAATGACCTGCTCGACGACCACGCCTGCGGAGCGCGTCAGCTCATAGGGGCCGGGCGTCGCCGACACGTAGATAGTCTGGTGAATTCGGTTCTCGAACTCCTCGAATTTGAGGGGCCGGTTGTCGCGGGCGGAGGGCAGGCGGAATCCGTAGTCCACCAGGTTCTGCTTGCGGCTCTGGTCGCCGTACCACATGCCGTGGACCTGCGGAATGGTGGCGTGGCTCTCGTCCACAAATAGCAGAAAGTCGCGCGGGAAGTAGTCGAGCAGAGTGGGCGGCGGCTCGCCGGGCAGGCGTCCGGAGAAGTGGCGCGAGTAGTTCTCGATGCCGTGGCAGTAGCCCATGGATTTGATCATCTCCAGATCGAACCGCGTTCGTTGGTGGACGCGCTGGGCCTCGACCATGCGGCCCTCGGCCTCGAGCTGCGGGACCCACTCATTCAGCTCCTTGACGATGGAATCGATGGCCTCGGCCTTGCGCTCCGGCTGGACGACGTAGTGGCTCTTGGGATAGATGGGCAGGCGCGAGTAGCGCTGCTTGACGGTGCCGAAGAGCGGGTCAATTTGAGAGAGGCTCTCGATTTCGTTGCCGAAGAGGTCGATGCGGTAGGCCGTTTCATCATAAGTGGGAAAGACCTCGATCACGTCGCCGCGCACCCGGAATGTCCCGCGGCGGAAGTCGCCGTCGCTGCGCTCGTAGAGGATTTCCACCAGCCGCCGGGTAATGTCCTGGCGGCTGATGCGCTGACCCTTCTCGAGCAGCAGCAGCATGCCGTAGTAGGCCTCGGGCGAGCCCAGGCCGTAGATGCAACTGACCGAGCTGACGATGATGGAGTCGCGGCGCTCGAACAGCGAACGCGTGGCGGAGAGGCGCAGTTTGTCTAATTCTTCATTGATTGTGGCTTCCTTTTCTATATAAAGGTCGCCGGCGGGGATGTAGGCCTCGGGCTGGTAGTAGTCGTAGTAGCTGACGAAGTACTCGACCGCATTCGAGGGGAAGAACTGCTTGAACTCGTGATAGAGCTGGGCGGCGAGGGTCTTGTTGTGGGCCAGGATGAGGGCCGGGCGCTGCGACTGCTCGATGACCTTGGCCATGGTGAAGGTCTTGCCGGAGCCAGTGACGCCGAGCAGCACCTGGTGCTTTTCGCCTGCGGCCAGGCCCTCCATCAACTCGGCGATGGCGCGGGGCTGGTCGCCGCGGGGCTTGTAAGTGGTCACCAGTTGAAAGTCCATGGCTGGATTATACCCGATAAGCGAAGAACAAGCGAAGATCTGGCGGATGTTCACCAAGGACAAGCCTGCGCAGGAGGACTTGGGCGTCTGGCGCTACGACGTTGCGCTTCTCGAAGCGCTGGGGGTCGTGCTTCACTTGGCGCCGGCGGCGATGGCGAGCAGAGCTATGCACTGAAGGCCGGGCGCACGGGTTGGTGCTTTCCCGGCGGCCGGCGTGGAGTGTCTTCATGCACCGGGTTCTCTCTGACAGGCTTACCAGGGCAGCGGTTTGCCGAGGTGGAAGAAACCGCCGGCCGGTCCGTCGTCGGGCAAGAGGGCGAGCGCCGCGCTGGTCTTGCCGCCCTCGCTCAATTCCATCGTGGCCTGCGGGCCGCCCATATCTGTCTTCACCCAGCCCGGGTGCGCGGAGTTCACCTTGATCTTCGTGTCGCGCAACTCGTAGGCAAGGTGGATGGTGTAGGCGTTGAGCGCCGTCTTCGAGGCGTCGTAGGCGAAGGACTTGGCGTGGTATAGGGGCGAGTTGGGGTCGGCTTGCAGGGTGAGCGAGCCAAGAATGCTGGACAGGTTCACGATGCGCCCGGCAGCGCTCTTGCGGATCAGTGGCAGCAGCGTGTTGGTCAGCAGAACCTGGGCAAAAAAGTTGGTTTCAAACACCCGGTGCAGCGTATCCGCCGTGACCTCACCTGCGGAGTGCTCCGGACCTGTGCCGGGGAACGTGCCAGCGGCGATGCCGGCGTTGTTCACCAGAATGTCGAGCCGTCCGTAGTTTGAATTGAAGTAGTCGTATGCCGCCTGCGCATAGGCGGCCTTCGTGATGTCGAACTCGAGCACGTCGGCGTCAACGCCGGCCGCACGCAGCTTTTCAACGGCCTGCTCGCCCTGTGCAAGGTTACGCGAGCCGATGACTACCTTCACGCCGGCATCCTTCAACTGCAGCGCGGTTTGAAAACCGAGGCCGCGATTTCCGCCGGTAATGAATGCAATTTTCTGAGACATGGGGAAGTTTTCTCCTGTGCTGCTTGGATTCGGCCGCATGGAAAAGGATGCACCGATTCGGCGCGCAGAATGCCCGGCGGCGGGCACGGCACAGACGGCTCGAATTCCAGCCAAAGAATCGCAGCGCGCACTGAAAGGGGGCGGATTTGGACGGAGGGCGGTGAGCAGTCAAAAAAAGGGCGAGACCTTCTTGTGGGGCAATCCAGCCTCGCCATAGAAACGCGTTTTTTGGGGGATGCGCCGGGCGCGGCAGGGCAACCCCAAATGTTGTGCGGCGACCGGTGGCAGCCAACCGGCAGCGTCAATTCAGTGGACGCGAATGTCGCCCGAGCCGGTTTCAATGCGCACGGTGGGCCCGCCGCCGTTGATCTTGCCGGTGACGTGGTGGCGATCAATGGAGCCCTGGGTGAGCATCTCGCGGTCGGTGTGGACGCTTCCGGAGCCGCTTTCGGCATCCAAGGTCATGGGAGCATCGCCGGGCCAGATTTCCACGCTGCCGGAACCGGTCTGGAGCTTCCAGCCGGTGGCGGGCGTGCCCACGGCCTTGATGTTGCCGGAGCCGGTTTCGGCCTTGAGAGCGCCATGCACGTTTTTCAACTCGATGCTGCCCGAGCCGGTCTCAGCCTTGACGTCGCCGGCGGCCTCCTGTTCAGCATAGATGTTGCCCGACCCGGTGTTCAGCGTACTGTTTCCGTGCAGCCCGGTGGCACGAATGTTGCCTGATCCGGTGTTCAGCTTGGCGTTCTCGCCAACCCCCTCGTCGGTCACGTTGCCCGATCCGGAGCCCGCGTCGAGATAGGCGTCGGCTGGCGCTTCAATCTCGTAGTCGATGCTGATGTTGTGGAGGTTCTCGTGGCGCGCGCCGACGCGGACAATGTTGCCTGTCTGCTCGATGGGTGGATTGTTCGCAATCTCATGGACCTTGTCGTCGCTTCCGCCCCAATTGGATTTAACGCGTCCGAAGATGTGCACTTGGTTGCCCGCTCCGTGCGTCAGGTGGATGTTGCCGGAGCCGGTGGAGACCGTCAGTTCCAAGCGGCCGCTGACCGTAAGGGTGCGCTCGAACGTTGCCTCTGTGGCCAGCGCAGGAGCTGCCGCCAGGGCCAATGCTGCGATTGCGAGAAGAAGGTGCTTCATGGAGTGCCTCGATTTCAGTTGTCAGAGATCAGGGATCAGGGATCAGACCGCTCTGGAGTTTGGCTGCATTCGGGCTGCCAAAGTGCGTGTAGCGGCAAAGCCAATGGTTTCAGACAGGTGGGCTCCGCGACCCATTCTGGTTTCCCGTTTTGCATGTTCGCTTCCGGACAGTCGTGTCCGTCGTTGAACAGGCTGCTGGAGTGGTTCCCACTGACAGGTATACGCTTGGGGCTTGCGCAGTGTTCCAAATTTCCGTACTCCGCGCGCAAGAGCCTCGCCGGCCGCGACTGCCGGCCACTAACCACTGAACACTGATCTCTGATCTCTGATCTCTGATCCCTGATCCCTGCAGTGCTATTCTCACACCGAGATGCACGGGCTCTCGCTGCTGAAGTTTGTCGCTGTGGCCATGCTGATCCTGGCCAACGCCTTTTTTGTGGCTGCGGAGTTCGCGCTGGTCTCCATCCGCGACACGCGCATTGAGCAGATGCTCGCCGCCCGGGTTCCGGGGTCGCGAGCGGTGCGGCGGCTGCAGCAGGATCTGGACGACTTTCTTCCCGCCGTGCAACTGGGCGTAACCTTGTGCTCGCTGGCGCTGGGCTGGCTTGGCGAGCCGTTGGCGGCCGCCATCCTGTTCGGCTGGCTCAGCGTTCTGCCGCTTGCCGAGCCGCACGCGCTGCTCTATGCCCACGCGTTGGCCATTGCGCTGGGCTTTGCGGCGATTACCTACTTCCACGTGGTGGTGGGCGAACTGGTGCCGAAGTCGCTGGCCCTGCGGCGGGCCGAGGCGCTGGCCGTGGCTGTGGCTCCTCCCATGCTGCTGTTCATGGCCGTGGCCCGGCCGGCGGTGCGCTTCCTCAAGAGCTCGGCCGGGATGATTCTGCGCGGCTTCGACATTCAGTTGACAGAGCGGGCGGCGGTGCACTCGCCGGAGGAGTTGAAGCTGATTGCGACCGCGGCGCGGCGCATGGGCCTGCTGCCTAAATTCCAGGAGACGCTGATCCATCGCACGCTGGAGCTTGAGGATGTGACGGTGCGTGAGATCATGACGCCGCGCCAGCAGATCTTCTCCCTGCCCTCAAGCATGCTGGTGGAAGAGGCCAGCGCGAAGGTGATCGACCACCTGCACTCGCGCGTGCCGGTCTATGACGAGACGCGCGGGCCGGAGCACATTGTGGGCGTCGTCTACTCCAAAGACCTGGCGAGGCTGATGTACTTCCGTCCGGCGGCGCGGGGCGGGGCAGCGCCGTTTGTGGAACTCAAGCTTTCGCAGGTGATGCGGGACGTGCTGGTGGCGCCCGAGACCAAGTCGGTGCTGGACCTGATTCGGGACTTTCAGCAGCGGCGCCGGCACATGGCCATCGTGGTGGACGAGTACGGCTCAACGGTGGGCCTGGTGACGGCCGAAGACGCGATCGAGCAACTGACCGGGGAACTGGAGGACGAGTTCGACTCGCCCGCGCGCCCGGTGCTGACCACGGCCTCGGGCGCGCTGCTGATGGATGGCGCCGTGAATCTGCGCGATCTGGAGACGCAGATGCAATGGAGCCTGCCGCGGGAGGGCGGCGTGGAGACGCTGGCGGGCTTCCTGCTGATGCGGCTGGGGCACATTCCCAAAGAGGGGGAGAGCATCGAGTTCGAAGGCCGGCGATTGACGGTGGCGGCCATGGATGCGCGGCGGATTGCGCGGATTCGGGTGGAACCGGTGGAGTCGGCGGAGGACAAGGCGACAAGCTAACCTCCCCACCGGCCCCAGCAAAGTTACCGTCGAGAATCGCGATTAGCTTCATTTCGATGCGTACTCTATGGTACACTTGTGTACACAAAACGGCGAGGCAAAGATGGAAACAATGAGGGTCGGAATTCGGGAGTTTCGCGATAAACTCGCCAGCTATTTGCTGGAATCCGATGCTCCGGTGGCGATCACCCGGCACGGAGATACGGTGGGCTATTACATCCCAGCCCGCCGTAGGCGCAGTGAGAGCGAAAGAGATGCGCTCCGGCAGGTTGCGACCCGGATGCAGGGGATGCTTGCCGCTGAAGGCATCACAGAAGACGAAGTCCTTGCCGACTTCAAGAAATGGCGTGCTGGGCGGCGCAAGTGAGGTCGCCCCGGCCATTGGTTCTCGACGCTAACATTCTGCTTCTGGCGGTATTCGGAGTCAGGGCCTGAGACCGAATCTCCGCATTTCCCCTAGCGCCGTCCAGCACTGAGCCGATACAATACGTGGCTGACTGCGGCTCGCGTGTGCCAGCACATTCCCCGGCCAACGCACGGCTTGATCCCGCCGCCGGAGGAGTACCATGGCCGACAAAGGCAATCACAAGCACCACGGCAAAGAGAAAAAAGAGGGCAAGAAAAAGACTTCCGAAGCCATTCAGCAGGCCGCTCAATTACCGGCTCCGCCCAATGGCGCCCTGCAGCTCGGGAAAGATTGCGGCTACGAGAAAGAGCTTTCCCGGCTGCAGATTGAGCTGGTCAAGCTGCAGGAGTGGGTTCGCAACCAGAAACTGCGCGTCGTGGTCCTGTTTGAAGGGCGCGATGCGGCGGGCAAGGGCGGGGCCATCAAGCGCATTACCGAGTCGCTCAACCCGCGCATCTGCCGCGTGGTGGCCCTGGGCACGCCCACGGACCGCGAAAAATCGCAGTGGTACTTTCAGCGCTACGTGCCGCATCTGCCCGCGGCGGGCGAGATGGTTCTCTTCGACAGGAGCTGGTATAACCGCGCCGGCGTAGAGCGGGTGATGGGCTTCTGCACCGAACAGCAGGTGCAGGAGTTCATGCAGAGCTGCCCGGAGTTTGAGCGCATGCTGGCGCGCTCCGGCATCATCCTCATCAAGTACTGGTTCAGCGTGAGCGACGCGGAGCAGGAGCGGCGTTTTCAGGACCGCATGGACAAGCCCACCAAGCGTTGGAAGCTGAGCCCCATGGATCTGGAATCGCGCAAGCACTGGGCCGAATACTCGCGCGCCAAAGACGAGATGTTTGCCATCACCGACACCAAGCAGTGTCCCTGGTACGTGGTCAACGCGGAGAACAAGAAGACGGCGCGGCTCAACGTCATCCGGCACCTGCTGTCGCTGATCCCGTACAAGGACCTGACGCCGGAGCCGCTGACGCTGCCGGCTCTGGAAAAGTCGAAGTACGTTCGGCCGCCGATGCAGGAGCAGAACTTTATTCCGGAGGTTTATCGCTGAGGAGGCGGCTTCTCGCTCGCCGTTGTCGTCCGGCGGCAGTTCTCGGATGTTGTCGCAGGCCGCTGCGCAGCGCCTGCCTCGGAAATACTTTCGCCCGCGATCCTTCTTGGCTCGCCTTCTTGCGGTATCCTTCTTTTGCCCCCGAAAGGGCGGCTACAGCGAACTCAGAGCTGATTGCCCCACAAGGCCTCCCAGGTGGTTTTTCCCCAGCATCAGAGCCACCCGCTAGGCCCTCGGCAAAGCAATCTTGACTCTTCTTCCGCTTTGGAGAGGTCACACGATGGCAACGCCCGCATTTGCAGTCAAAGTCAAGGAAAAGAACACCCCCTTTCTCACCCAGACACCCGGCCGCACTCTCGATAATGTGCTTGGATACATCGCCTCCATCGAAGGCTGGCTGTGGGGTCACGCCGATATGAACCTGACCAATCGCCTGAACGCCATCAAGAACGATGCACAGTTCAAGAACTTCATGAAGCAGCCTGGCACCTCAGCAGCCCCTGGCGGCTTGCGGCCATTCATGCTCAAGCTCGACCACATTGCCTACGACATCAAAGAAGCCGCTGGAAATGAGTACGAGGTCAACGCCCCGGTCACCGCGAATGTCGCCAAGGTGCTGTCTCCGTCGAACGGTGGGATAAGGGATACTTTTAACGGACTGATCGGCACCTTCATGGAGCGGTATCAGGGCGACGGTGCGGCCCCGATCCAGCCGGTAGTCCAACTGCCGCCTCCAAACAAGACCTACCGGATCGACCGGGAGAACCTGTCTGCGCTTCCAGCGCCCAGGTATTGGACCTACCGGATTCAGGCCGGCGAACTTACCTACGGCGGCATGCTGATGCAGAGCAATGTGACGTTCACCGTGGCTGCCGTGCAGGGCGCGCTGCGGACAAGCCTCGCCAGCAGCGCACCAGGCCAGAACGGAATCTACGTGCGCCTGACCGCTCCGCAGTGGCTCACAGACATTGTCAATGCCTGACAAACTCGCGGGCGCCCTGACGCCTGCTGCGTGCGATCTGGAATCGCACCATTCCCTCAAAACGGCGGTCTGAAGCTTCCCCATCACCCGGAGATCGGAAAGCCCCAGGCCGCAACTTTTCCGTGCCCTTATGAGTTGGGCCGTCCGATCCCTGGCCCTTGACCCCTGATCCCTGACCCCCGACCCCTGACCCCCGACCCCTGGTTTATCGTTGAAGCGAGCCCATGAAGCAGATTCTCACCCGCCTCGCTCTCACGCTTCCGGTCGTCTGGCTGGTGGTTTCGCTGGTCTTTCTGCTCATTCACCTGGTGCCGGGCGACCCCATTCTGCAGATGCTGGGTGATGGGGCGACGCCGGCGGATATCGGCGCTCTGCGCCACCAGTACGGCCTTGACCTGCCGCTCGGCTCGCAGTACCTGCACTACTGGAGCGGCGTGCTGCACGGCGACCTGGGCAGCTCCATCCGGCTGCACTCGACGGTGGCGACGCTGATTTGGGCGCGCTATCCTTACACGCTGGCGCTGACCCTGACGGCGCTGGGATTCGGCCTCGCGCTGGCCCTGCCGGCGGGAATTCTCGCCGCCGTCCGCCGCGGCCGCTGGCTCGACCAGTCCATCTCTGTCGTCTCGCTCTTCGGCCTCTCCGTCCCCGGCCTGGCCCTCGGTCCCGTGCTGATTCTCATCTTCTCCATCGGCCTCGGCTGGCTGCCCGTCTCCGGCGCGAACGCGGGCGGAGGCCGCTCGATCGACTGGCATTATCTCGTTCTTCCCTCCATCGCCATGGGTGCGTCCCTGGCTGCGATTCTCACCCGCCTGGTGCGCACGGCGATGCTCGAGGAACTCGGCCAGGACTACATCCGCACCGCCCGCGCCAAGGGCCTCACCGAAACCGCGGTAGTCTGCCGCCACGCGCTGCCCAATGCATTGGTTCCCATCGTCACAGTGGTCGGCCTCCAGTTCGGCGCGCTGCTCGCGGGGGCCATTGTGACGGAGACCATCTTCAGCTGGCCGGGGCTGGGGCGTCTGACAGTGACTGCCATCTCCAACCGTGACTATGCGCTGGTCCAGGGCTGTCTGCTGTCGATCGGATTAACGTATGTGCTGGTGAACTTGCTGACGGACGTGGTGTATCGGTGGGTGAACCCGCGCATGCGGGGGTAAGCGGCCGCTGCGCTTCGGGCCGGACTTCCGGATTGGCGACGACACAGCCATGAATTGTGATCGTGCAGCTTATCCGCGTTCTTCCGACCTGCTACGATGGTTCCTCGACGCTACCAGCGAGGCAGAGAAATGAAGAAGCGCGGTGGGGGGATTGATATTAAGCCTCCTGCTCTTTGCACTACTTGACGAACTGCTTGGGATCCTGATCCCCGACAAAGTCCTAGCCAAAGATATTTGAAATTTGACCCCACCGGTTGCCCGTCCGATGATCTTGTTGTCAAGACGAGAACAGGGGAGGGCGACCGGTGGAGACATTCACAAGGCTGTTT
>Ga0209517_10010035_pt1 | contig 10643 bp, 11 predicted proteins | sample PeaSoiMetSII2010_FD_187695 | JGI IMG/M metagenome (GOLD analysis project Ga0209517, IMG submission 187695) | Peat soil microbial communities from Weissenstadt, Germany - SII-2010 (SPAdes) (version 2) | ecosystem: Environmental > Terrestrial > Soil > Wetlands > Peat | place: Germany... | reverse complement strand
GGTTGCGAGCGGGCTGTTTTGGCGAAGACCCCGTGGCTGAACCGCGCTGCGCTCGCCGGCGGCCACATGATCGTTCGGCCCCGAACTCCCGACCTCACCATTGTTCGCCGATCGCTTTAGCTTCGCCCCGAACCGCAATCGCTAAAACGGAATCGGCGGCGACGTCGCCGGCAGCCGCAGCGCGGCTCTTGACCTGAATGCGGGTCGCTCTGGGACCTGAATGTGGGTTGCTCTGCTGGCGGAGCGCGTCGCTCGGCTCCGCCTCGCACTGCGGAGGTCAGGGGTTTGCGCTCAGATTACCGGCTTCTGCTCCGTGCTGCGTGCATTGCGGCGGCCGGGGCCATCGCCGTGCTGATATTCATTGCCGCGCGGCTACTCGCTGAGGAGCTGCAGAAGGTGGGGATAAGCCGCGGCAAGGGCCCCGTGCGGTCGGAGGGGAGCCCGTCCATTCGTTCAATCGAAGCTAGAGGGCCCGACGGTCCGGCGAGGCGAAAAGTCCACGAGTGCGCTTAAATAAATGCACCTCCCCGAAGCCAAGCTTTACCGCCTCTCGGGGGTCCGCCTCCGCTCCTTCTTCCTGTCCTACCGCACACGCGTATCCTTGGGGGCCGCTTCGAGGTCCGTGTCAGCTCGGATTCGCCCGACGCCGTCGGCCGCTTCCTGGTTGGGAAGTTTGGCGCCACGTCGGTTACGCGCGACAGCACCGAATGGATTATATGCGCGGAGGTCGAGAGCCCTAGCGCCCGCGACGCGAACCGCAAGCTATTGAGCGAGCTTCGGCGGGTCGAGCAGAAGACCAGGCTTCGCGCCGAATGGACAGCGGGCGGCTCGATCGAGCGATTTTTCGACTACGTTCCTAAGTCTCGGGGTCATGCGCTAACCGGCGAATGTGAGTCCGCCGCTCACGCTCATCACCTGGCCGGTGATGTAGTCGGAACGGGAACTGGCGAAGAACAGAATGGCGTCCGCGATATCCTGCGGCCGGGCGAAACGCCCGAACGGGATCGCTTTGAGAAAGGCTTCCTTCAGCTTTTCCGGCCGCGACTGCAGCATGGGCGTGTCGGTCGGCCCCGGGCAGACGCAGTTGACGTTGATCTGGTTGCGCGCCACTTCGCGCGCCAGAGACTTGGTGAAGGCGATCACCCCGCCCTTGGCGGCGGCATAGGTGGTTTCGCCACTGCTGCCGACGCGTCCGGCATCGCTCGAGACGTTGACGATCTTGCCCTTGCCGGCGGCCATCATGGCCGGCAGCAGAGCCTGCGTCAGATGCAGCGTGCCGCCGAGATTGATGGCGATGACGCGCTCCATATAGTCGGGCGCGTTCTCGACGAACGGCTGGATATCGTTCCAGCCCGCCGCATTGACCAGGATGTCGATGCGCGGATGTTTCGCCAGCACCGTCGCCGCCGCGCTGCGGATGTTTGCGCTATCGGCGAGATTGATGGCGGCAAACTCGACGGCTAAGTTGGTCTGCTTCGCCTCTTTTTCGACCTCGGCGCCCTTCCTTTCGTCGACGTCGGCGCAGATGACCGTCGCGCCGCAGCGCGCGAGTTCCATAACGGTCGCCTTGCCGATGCCAGAGGCACCGCCGGTAACCATTGCAACTTTGCCGTTGAGTTTCATTGTGCCGTTCCCTTTTTTGTCTAACTCGAGATACCCAAATAGGCCTTCTTGACTTGTTCATTGCGCAAGAGTTCACACGATGGCCCATACAAGATGACGCGTCCGTTCTCGAGCACATAAGCCCGGTCCGCCAGACTTAGCGCCATATAGGCATTCTGCTCGACGAGAACGACGGTTAGCCCGTCATCGTGGAGCGTTCTGATGGTGTTGCACAGCATTTCCACCAGTAGCGGCGACAGCCCCAGCGAAGGCTCATCGAGCAGCAGAAGCTTGGGACCGAACATCAGACCCCGCGCAACCGCACACATCTGTTGCTCACCGCCGGACATCGTTCCGGCCAGCTGATTCCTTCGTTCCGCGAGGATCGGAAAATCTTGAAACATCTTCTTCAGCCTTTCCGCGCATCGGCCTTTGTCCTTGGCTCGGTAGCCGCCAAGCTCCAGGTTTTCCATGACCGTCATGGCCGGGAACAAGGCCCGCCGCTCGGGAACATGCACCAACCCCAGTTCCAAGATCGAGTAGGGCGGCAGGTGATCGATGCGCACCTCTTGGAATCGAATGCTCCCTTTGGCTGGCCTCAGCAGGCCAGAGATTGTGCGCAGCAATGTGCTCTTCCCAGCACCATTCGCACCGATCAGGGTGACAAGCTCCCCCTCCTTGATCGAGAGGCTGATTCCCTTGAGTACCTCCACGTTCCCATACCGAACATAAAGATCCTCGATGTCCAGCATCGGTCGGCTCCTACGTGCCATGTGACGCATCTCATTGCAGAGCAGGACGAACCACGGCGAAGCGGGGTACCCAGCCATCCCTGAGCGCATCCCTGCGGCTCCGGGGCATTGACATGCTAATGCGCGAGCACCAGTTCCTTGTTCTGGACGACGATGGGGTAGTCCGTCGCCAGGGCTTGGCCGATCTGGTCGAAGCTAATGGCGCCACGCGGACCAAAAAAAGTGGTATCCCTGAACACACTTGCGATCTTGTCGGAATCCTTCGCCGTTCCGGCCTTGTCAATGGCCTGAGTCAGGAACAGGATCGACTCGTAGGCCACTGCCTCCTGCTTGCCGGCTGGCAGGCTAAACTCTTTCTCGTAGTTCTCGATGAACCACTTGTTCTGCGGGTTGTCCAAGGTTCTCACCCAACTGTCAGCGCTGTAGACGCCGTCGGCCGCGTCGCCTGCGAGGTTGACGAGAGTCTTGGTCAATACCCCGGCAGCCTGTGCCACCGGAGTGTTGAACCCGATCTGCTTCTTCTGACGAAGGATCGTCGCGGCGATGGCATCGGATGGTGCGGCCAACATGACCAAGTCTGGCTGCGTCGCCTTTCCCTTGATCAAGTATACCAAAAAGTCGGTGTCGTCCTTATTGTAGAACTCGGTGCCGAGCATTTTGATGCCCGCCTTGTCAAACATTGATTTGTAGGCCTGGGCGACCGAGCGTCCGTAATCGTCGTTCACGCCCAAGAACCATATTGTTTTGGGCTTGAGCGATCCGACGACGTACTTCAAGAGCGCCGCGCTGCCCATCTCGACGGTCGTATTCAAACGAAAGAGATAAGGGTGCCCCTGCAGCGTGATGTCCTTGTGCTGCGCAGTAATGATGACGTGGATCATGCGCGCTTCCCGGGACACTTCCTTCTGCGCAAGCGCAGGGCTACTGATTGCGCCGGTGACGAGAGCATCGACCTTGTCCCGGCTGATTAGCTTCTTGACGGTACTGACACCCTCCTCGGCGACGCCCTTGTCGTCGTCGATAATCACCTCCACAAGGGTGCCTTTCAGGATTCCGCCATCGGCATTGATCTTCTTGACGGCTAGGTTGATGGCGTTCTGGTAGTTGCGGCCGTTCACTGCGAGAGGGCCGGAGAGGGGTAGCGTCACCCCGATCTTCACAGGTTGTTTGTCCGCGGGTTGTGTTAGAGCCGAAGAGGCGGCGAGCAAGCTCGCGGCGACAAGGCTGATCCGAATTGGATTCTTAGTCCTCGATAGATTGAACATAGTCCTCTCCTCTCGCGTTGCAGTCGTTCTCGGTACGTGCGGGTCACGCCCCGGCGCGGGTCACCCCGCCGTCTCCCAGGTAAACCCGTATGACTTGTTCGTTGGCAGCAATCTGACTGGGCGAGCCCTCCGCGATCATTTTGCCGCGGTTCAAAACGACAATTCGATCGCTGATCCCCATGACAACACGCATGTCGTGCTCGACTAGCAGGATCGTCGTGCCAGACCGCTTGAGCTTACGCATCAGTTCCATCAACTGAAGGCTTTCATCGGGGTTCATGCCGGCAGCGGGTTCATCCAGCAGCAACAACTTCGGGTGGGCCGCTAGTGCGATGCCGATTCCCAGCTTTCGCTGACCGCCAAACGGTAGGGTTTTGGCGACGGCGTCTCGCTGCGCTTCCATGCCGAGGATCTTGAGGATCTCCGATACCGTCTCTCGCGCCACGCGCTCTTCGCTGCGAAAGCGACGTGTCCCGATCATCGACGCCCAAAGTCCGCCTATCTGGCGGACGTGGAACCCGGTCAAGATGTTCTCGAATACCGTTAAATTGAACAGAAGACTGTTGTGCTGAAAGGTTCGCAGCAGCCCCTGCCGGGCGATCGACCACGGTGGAAGTCCCGAAATCTCACGCCCCAGAAATTGCACCGAGCCCGCCGTCGGCTTGGTGAAGCCGGTTAGCAGATTCAGACAACTGGTCTTTCCCGCGCCATTGGGGCCGATCAGACTAAGAATCTCGCCCCGGTTCACCTTCAGGTTCACATCGTCCACGGCGATCAGTCCGCCGAAAGCGACTGACAAATTTGTCGCATGAAGAAGCGCGCCTGTCTGGGTCATGCACACGACGTCTTCTGTTCGACGGTCTCGTCCACCTTCTGCGTTTTTCTAAAGAACATTTTTATAGCGTGACTGATGCCATCCGGCAGGTAGATGATGGTGAGCAGCAGGACGACACCAAAAATAATACCACGCGCATCCCCGACGATGCGAAGGCTCTCGGGAACGACCGTGAAGACAAATGAACCAAGCAGAGCTCCGGTGATGCTGCCTGCTCCGCCTACCACGACCATGATCAGCGCGTTTGACATGTAGTAAAGGTCGGCTAGGTGGGGCGTGACGACTCTGACATAGTGGGCGTAAGCCGCACCAGACACACCCGCCAGCGCTGTCCCGATGCCGAAAGCGACGATCTTGTAACGATAGACGTCGATCCCAATCGACTTGGCGAGCGCGTCGTTCTCTCTGATCGCGATAATGGCTCGCCCAGTGCGTGACGCAATCAACGTGCGTGTGACAAAAATCGACGCACAAACTAATGCCAGCACGATGTAATAATATGAAAGTTCCGTGTTGAACTCGATCGGCGGCAGGAACGGCAGATCCACCTTCGGTGCTGGTATTTTGGTGATACCCATGGGACCGCGGGTGATGGATATCCAGTTTGTGATGATCAGTCCGATGATTTGCGCGAAGCTGAGGGTGACGATGGCGAAGTATGGCCCCTTGAGGCGGAACGACGGAATCCCGACAAGAACCCCGAGGCAGCCGGCCGCTAGGCCTGCAATTGGAAGAGTGACCCAGAACGGAAGCTCGAAATTCGTCGCTAAGAGGGCCGATACGTACGCTCCCGTGGCGAAAAACGCTGCGTGTCCCAGCGTCAACTCTCCGAGATAGCCAACGATGATGTCCAAACTCAAGGCCAGGATGGCGAAAATGCCGAACAGAACCAATAGATGCCGGTAGTAACTGTCAGTCCACACCACTGGTGCAGCGCAGGCAACAATGAAGAAGAGGGACCAGTAAAGCGCAGGATGACGTATACTAAATTTCATCGGTTCACGCCTTGCCGGCTCCTAATAGTCCGGAGGGCTTGAGCAGCAGCACCATGATGATCAAGGAGAACCCAAAGACATCCTTATATTCGATCGAAATGAACCCTCCGGCCAGCGCCTCTACGATTCCTAAGAACACTCCTCCCAGGATCGCACCTGGAACGCTGCCAAGCCCGCCAAGAATAGTGACAACGAAGGCCTTCATCACCATCTGTTGTCCCATGTAGGGATAAGTCATCATGGTCGCCCCAACCAAGGCGCCAGAGAGTGCGGCCATGCCGCACCCAATCCCGAAAGTGAGGTTGTGAACCCGGTGAACATTGATCCCGACCAACATCGCACCATCCAGGTCTTGCGCCGTAGCGCGCATGAGTTTTCCAAGTGTCGTGTGTTTGAGAAAAAGGTGCAGCAGTGCGATGACGATGAAGGCGACAATTGCGATGAACACGCGCTGATGCGTCAAATAGATTGGCCCAAGGATTATGTATGCCTCTTCCATTGAACTTGGAATTCGTCTTGGCGTCGCGGACCAAACCATTTGGGCGCCATTGAGCAGGATCATGCTCAACGCGAGCGTGGCCAGCAGGAGGGTCAGTGGAGATCGATCGCGAAGAGGCGCGACGGACAACCTCTCGCATAGCATTCCGATGGCCGCGACAATCACTACTGTAAGCCCCAACGCGGGGATGTAGTGGATGCCTAGGCTTGCTACGAGCGTGTAAGCAACGAAGGCGCCAAGCATGTAGAACTCGCCATGCGCGAAGTTGATGACCTTCATGACGCCGAAGATGAGGGTCAAACCGATTGCTGACAGTGCATATCCGAGCCCATTCACGCATCCCAGGGACACTAACTGAATCAAGACTTCGAAGAAAGTCACAGCGACTCCATGCCGCGCGGCGCTCTTCGCAGGCGGGATTGGGCGCTTGGTACGCGCTTCACGCTGTCACCTTTTGCGAATCTTTGAACCTGGCCCGGAGTTGCGTCTTGAGGACCTTGCCCCCCGCAGTACGTGGCAGGCAGTCGATGATCTCGACTGAGGCGGGCTTCTTGTAGCTGGCGAGTCGATCGTGGCAGTAGTCGATCACCTCATCCTCGGTCACCCGCGCCCCCTGCCTAAGGACTATCACTGCCTTCACACTCTCGCCCCAAGTTGCGTCTGGCACGCCGATGACGGCCACCTCGGCAATCGCGGGGTGTTCGTAGAGTACGCGCTCGACCTCGGCGGGATAGATGTTCTCGCCGCCCCGAATGATCATGTCCTTCTTGCGGTCGACAAGATAGACGAAGCCTTCCTCATCCATTCGGGCGAGGTCGCCTGTATGCAGCCAACCGTTACGTATCGTGCTCTGGGTCTCTTCTGGCTTGTGCCAATAGCCAATCATCATCGTGTCGCACCGGCACACGATTTCACCAATATGGCCTGCGACGACTTCCCGACCCTCTTCGATCATGATCCGAAGGTCCACGTTGGGTGCCGGCTTCCCGATCGACGACAGTCGATGTGCGCGCGTGTCACGCTCGTCGAGCACATAGTCTTGCGGATCAAGGAACGTCAGCGGCACGGCCTCCGTCAGGCCGTAGATTTGCATAAATCTGCAGGGGAATACTCGGCTAGCGTCCCTCAGTATGCGTGGCGGCATCGGTCCGCCCCCGTACTGGACCAGTCGCAGGCTGCTCAAGTCGAAGGCTTCGACGCCTGGGAGTTGAAGCATGAAGTTGAGCATCGCTGGAGCGAACCAGCAGACGGTGAGCCTCTCCCTTTGGATGGTCTTTAGCGCCTCCCGCGCGTCGAACTGGGGGACCATCACCCACGTTGCACCGACGAACAGACTCGGTATGAGGTAACCTAGGCTGCCTATGTGGTAGAGTGGACCACCGGCCATCACAACATCGGTATGATCGAGCTTGAGGCTGAGGGCCATGTTCAACGCGAAATGATGCATGCCCCGGTAGGAGATCATAGCGCCCTTTGGCAGACCCGTCGTGCCGCTAGTGAACAGAATCAGTGCGATATCCCTATCCTCGACGCTCTCAATCATCTCTTCGTCAGGGGCGCTTTCGATCAGGCTCTCGTAGGACATCATCCCGGGAGCCTGCCCTTCAAGGCAGACGAAGGTTGTCAGCGTAGGCGTCCTTTCGCGCACAGCCTGGACGACCTCGACATAGCGACTTCCGAGAAACAGCATCGACAGTCCAACCTGATTGAAGATGTACTCGATTTCCTGGGCCTTCAATCGGTAATTGATCGGCACGAGGATCGCGCCGATCTGTGCGCACGCGTAGAGGCACTCGACGAACTCGATGCAATTGACCTGCATGATGCCAATGCGCATCCCCTTGTGGACCCCTAGCCCTCGCAGCGCTTGAGCCAGGCGATTCACCCGCTTCTTTACCTCTTGATAGGACAGCCGTTTGCCATCAAGGACGACGCAATCCTTGGTCGGAAATTTTCGAGCAGACAATCTGAACGAATCGCGGAAATCCATCTTCTTCTCCGCGCAGCGATCACTTCTGTACAAACTCTTCGAAGTAAGACCCTTGCCCGATCGCACCCAGCTTCACCTCGTCAGGTTGAATGATGTTCTTGTACTCATCCGACTTGTAGAATCGGCGCACCGCATCGATATCGTCCCACCAGATTTCCGTGATGAAGTCGAATAGATTGTCCTTCCCCGGGCGCTCGATCGCGAAGTTAATCGTGTACTTGCGGGCAAAGGGGATCGTCTTCATGAACAGAGGCGCATGCTGCTTGAGATAGTACCTCTTGAACTCGTCCATCGATTTTTCGGGACCCTTTTTTCCAGTGAATATCAGCTTGATCATGAACGTCTCTCCTGTTGGCGGCTGCAAAGCGGTCTAGATGATGGTGGCGCCGCCATCCACGGCGATCGCTTGGCCGGTGATCTGGCGGGAGGCGTCAGAAGCCAACAACACTGCAAGGCCCTTCAGGTCCTCCTCGTTGCCGAGGCGCCGGGTCGGTGTAGCCTCGATGATCGCGGTCCCCGACGCGTCAATCATGGACTTGGACATTTTTGACGGAAAAACCCCGGGGCAGATCGCATTGACGGTGATCCCGTGAATGCCCCACTCGGCGGCCATCTGGCGCATCATGCCCACCACACCGTGTTTGGTGGCGTTGTAGGCTACGGTCTTCATCACTCGTGGGTCGTTTGCCGTCAGCCCTGCAGTCGAAGCCGTGATAAGGATGCGTCCTCCCTTCGCGGGAATCATAGCTTTCTTCGCTACCTGCTGACACATCACGAAGGCTCCGGTCAGATTCACGCTGACCAGCTTGTCCCAACCGTCAAGCGGCTGATCCTCGGCTGGCGCACCCCAGGTGGCACCAGCGTTGTTCAGCAGGACGTCGATCCGCCCATATCTAGCGAGGATCGCATCCACCACAGCCGGAATCTGCTCACGCTTGCCCACATCGCATACCCAGCCGCTTGCCTCTACGTCGAGCTTGGCGAGGTGGTCGACTGCGCTGTCGAGCTCGTCCCTCTTCCGCGCCGTCAGAGCGAGCATGGCCCCCATTTCTCCAAGCGCCTCGGCCATTTGCAGCCCGAGCCCACGCGAACCACCAGTGACGATTGCAACTCGCCCACTCAAGTCAAACAACTTCTTGACGGACATCGAATTTTACCTCCAGACAATACGATTGGGATGACCACGCTGTGGTGCTCAATCGGCCCACGTCCGATCCGTCGGCATCGCCATCTCCAAGCGCCACGGTCGTTATGACATTTGACATGCTATCGGGGGCTTTGGGGCGAGCCGTTGATCTGAATCAACGTATCGGCATCGCTATCAGTGCGGTTTGCTCTTTGAACCGCGCCGTTCCGATCTGTTCACGGAGAACGAATTGAGCGAGGGCGGAAACCATCAATGATTGGTTATCGGAGCGCCTCAAGCCGTGCTCTCGACCGTAACAGCGCCATCAGCGCGCATGCCAGCAACCTGAGAAAATCTATCATCGGGACCCAACTCACCCGATTCGCGGCTGCTCGCTAGCCGGATGAGGTTTCCGGTAGGGACACCCAGTCCCGGATAATCTGGAGGCCAACGCCGCCGATCTTCGCGGCCTCGGTACGAGTCGCACCGTCGTAGATCGCTGCAAGGGTCAAAAGTCGACGGGCCTGCGGGCCATCTTTGCTCTTCTTCGCTAAGCCGCGAAACTCAGACGACATGGCGAACTTCCTTGGTTCGCCACCTTGAATCAGACCCACGCCGATTTGTGAATCCTCAACGAGTCACGCCTTCAGGGATTTGGTATTAATCATGAGATGCGCGCTCAAGCTCAGCGCTGGCGGGAAAGCAACACGTCAAGGAACACCGCGACGACGACGCAGACACCGAGAACAATTTCCTGCACGTAGCCGCCAACGCGAGCAAGGTTCATACCGTTCGACAAAATGGTGATGAATAGAGCGCCAAGAATGGCGTGACGCACTGTTCCAACGCCGCCACGGAGACTGACGCCGCCGATTACAGCTGCGGCTATGCTCTGAAGGAGAAGGCTGCCGCCGAGCGCAGGCTCGCCCGATCCTGTTCGTGCGGTGAGCAACAGTGAACCGAGCGCTGACAGCGTCGAGGCGAGCACATAGGCAAATATGAGGCGACGTCTTACCGGGATGCCGGCGACCGCCGCGGCGCGAGGATTGCCGCCGATAAGATAGAGACTGCGGCCAAGCACAGTCCGGTCGAGCAGGAGATGCGCGGCTAGGCAGGCAACCCCAGCAATCAGGATCGGGGCGGGGATATCAAGCACACGGCCGTCGTAGAAGACGGCGCTGAAAGCAGCGGGAACGTTGAAAACCGGTCGTCCCCCCGAAATTGTGGACGCAATCCCGTAGCAGATATTCAGACTGCCAAGCGTGATGATGAAGGGATTGACGGCAAATCCGGCCGACACCGCCCCATTGAACAATCCGACCAGCGCTCCGATCCCGGGCATCAAGAACCTCGGCGCTCACGTTATCGTCTCCGAGATCGGCATCGACATGAGCCGGTTCCCTTCGCACGCACGTCTCATATCGTGGGCTGGCATATGTCCGCGCAACGACGAGAGTGCCGGCAAGCGTCGATCCAATCGCCTGCGCAAGGGTGCTCCTTGGCTCAAGACCACCCTGGTTCAGTGCGCCTGGGCGGCGGTAAAAAAGAAAGACAGCTACCTGCAGGCCCAGTTCTACCG
>Ga0209517_10010034_pt1 | contig 10644 bp, 10 predicted proteins | sample PeaSoiMetSII2010_FD_187695 | JGI IMG/M metagenome (GOLD analysis project Ga0209517, IMG submission 187695) | Peat soil microbial communities from Weissenstadt, Germany - SII-2010 (SPAdes) (version 2) | ecosystem: Environmental > Terrestrial > Soil > Wetlands > Peat | place: Germany... | reverse complement strand
TGGGGAGCATTGTAAGGCGCGGGCTTTCCGTCGAGGATGCGCTGCGGGAGCGGTGCGGGCCTACCGCAGCGTGCGCAGAGGGGGTTCAACCACATGCAGTCATGGCCACTCTTGCAAAGTCCAAAAAGCAGGAGCGTGGAGCCGAAAGGCTCGCGCTTGAAGTCCAGCGCCAGGCCGGCTGCGATCACGTCATAGCCGCGATCGAGCAGTTCATCGATCACCAGGAAAAAGCCTGAGTCGGTGGGGAAGAACTGAACCTCGTCCACCGCGATCAGATGGTAACGGCAGCCCATCTCGGATTCCTTCTCCCTCACCACGCGCAGCATCTGCCAGGGATCGCGCGCCGGCACATCCAAAGCGTCCATCATTTTGCCGTGATAGTCCTTGATGTAGCCCGTATCGCTGCGCGTATCGATGTCAGGCTTGAAAATCAGGATGCGTTTCCGGCCAAACTGGCGCAGAGTTTCAACCTCCAGCATCAGACGGCCCGTCTTGTTTCCGAACATGTTCCCGATGATTAGTTTGAATTCTCCCCTCGGCATTCGTTCCTCTCTCTCTTGCAGAGTGCGATTTTCAGCTACGGCACTCAATGTCTGCTGGCCCCCCATCCTCATCACGGGTTGAGAACACTTTTACCCATCGGGGTTCGAGTGTCAAGATCGGGTCTCCTCTCTCAGCGATAGGTCAGTCGCTCCAGCTCTTCGGGATAGCGCGCCCCTTGCACCGTGATCTTGGATGCAGCCCCGTCGATGTCGCGGAGATCGTCGGGCGTTAGTGCTAGAGCTGCCGCTCCAATGTTCTCCTCCATGCGCGCCGGCTTCGTGGTGCCGGGGATTGGGACAATCCACGGCTTTTGGGCAAGCAGCCACGCGAGCGCGATCTGAGCTGGGGTTGCCTTCTTCCGATCCGCAATGGCGGCGAGCAGATCAACCAAGGCTTGATTCGCTTTCCGGGCCTCCGGTGCAAAACGGGGAATGCGGCTCCGCAGATCAGTGCTGGCGAAGGTCGTGTCCTCGTTGATTTTCCCCGTAAGGAATCCCTTGCCAAGAGGGCTGTACGGAACGAAGCCGATCCCGAGTTCCTCGAGCGTTGGCAACACTTCGGCTTCGGGGCGTTTCCACCAGAGCGAGTATTCACTTTGGACTGCGGTGACGGGCTGCACTGCGTGCGCCCGGCGGATGGTCGGCGCTGCCGCTTCCGACATCCCGAAGTGCTTCACCTTGCCTTCCTGAATCAGGTCTTTAACAGCTCCCGCCACCTCTTCGATGGGCACGTTCGGGTCAACGCGATGTTGATAGAACAGATCGATGCTGTCGACTCGGAGTCTCTTCAAGGAGCCCTCGACTCCTTCTTTGATGTACTCTGGTCGACTGTCGAGACCCACTGAACGCGGAGCTCCCTCGTGCTCGAATCGGAACCCGAACTTTGTCGCAATCACCACCTGCCCACGGAAGGGCGCGAGGGCTTCTCCCACGAGTTCTTCGTTGGCGAACGGACCGTAGACTTGGGCAGTATCGAAGAACGTGACGCCCCGCTCGACCGACTTTCGGATCAGCGATACCATCTCCGGCTTGTCTTTGGGCGGGCCGTAACCGAAGCTCATGCCCATGCAGCCGAGCCCTATCGCCGAGACTTCCAGGTTGCTTATCCCAAGTTTGCGCTTTTGCATTGCTCCTCCATCGAGATCGTTTCTCGCATCTCCAGATTACTGCCGAGTGTCGTCAGCGCGGTATCCCAATCTTTCCTACTCCTGTCGCTGCCCGGTATTTTGTTCACGGTTCTCAAGTTTCAGAGCTACTCTTAGGTTTAGGAGGGAAGCAATGGTTGACCAAGCGAAGAACCGGACAAGGACGATTAGAGATGAGGACTTACAGGCGGCCGAGATGCGAAGAGCCCTGGCGCGTAAGATTGCCGGCCATGCTCCAAAGGAAGGAGCACGGGCAACCGCCATACCGGGTCTCACCCTCTATCGACGTCCGGCGCCGAGTCCGTTTTTGAGCGACCTCATCCAACGAGAAATCTTGTACCGCCTCCTTCGCGGTCCTCAAGGCGAGCGTCGGCGTGCGATCGCGACGCTGGGCGACCAAAGTCAAAGAACTGCGAAGGCCATCGCTTGGCTAAGAGCCAATTACGCGAAACCGTTGCGCCTTGAGGAACTCGCAGAAGTCGCGCGCATGGGCATGTCCACGCTGCACCATCACTTCCGCGCCTTGACGGCGATGAGCCCGCTTCAGTACCAGAAGCAGCTTCGATTGCAAGCCCCACGAGAGCGCATGCTCATTGAGGGGCTTGACGCAGCGAGCGCCGCTTTCAATGTCGGGTATGAGAGCGCCAGTCAGTTCAACCGTGAGTACAAACGCTTCTTCGGACAACCCCCGATGCGGGATATCAAATCGCGCCGGCTCGCCGGCTCTGTAGTGGTTACCGACTGACCATCGTGCCCAACGTCCTTCGGTCCGAATGCCCACACCGAAGATGTCCTGCGATCTGCTCCCCAACCGCCACCTGGCTGGCAGTTTCAGAGTGGCCGCTTATCAGACCAGCGTGTTGGCCAAGCCACGATTCCATGATCTCCGCCAAACTTCCGTTTCCGTCCTGGGTGAAGCACGGACGTCGGAGCGGGTGATTATGGAGATCGCGAGGCATGTCATACGACGCCCCAGAATATTCACCGCCGTCGCTTGATCCGCCAGCGCGGCATTTTGCGCGGTGATCACCTCGAGGTAACTTGTGACTCCCCCTCGGTAGCGAGTGAGTGAAGGTCCAGTGAGCGCTGAGCCGACGCCACGGCTGTATCCTGGACCTTGGCCTCGTTCTCCAGAATTCTCACCGCCGCCAGCTTGTCTTCCACCTGTTGGAACGCAGTCAGCACGTTCTGGCGATAGCCAGCGACTTCAGTGTCATAAGCCGCACGCGCCTGGTCAGTGAGGGCGCGGCGTCTTCCCACATCGAACACGGTCCCCAGAGCAGATGATCCAAGGGACCATAGGCCACTCGGTCCATTGAGCAGCTTGGTGATGCCGGAGCTTTCAAATCCTCCCGAAAGGCCCAAATTGATGACCGGGTAGTAGGCCGACTTCGCCACTCCGCGCTTCGACCGCGTTAGGGATCGTTACATGCTCTTGAATTGCAAATCTTGAATTTTCAATTGCGGCTCTGCCGCGCTGTGTTCAGATTGAGCCACACCGGCAAGCCCAGGCTTCCCAGCGCGCCCGAGACATTAACCCTCGCGATACCCGGAACCGCCAGCCCGAACAGGAAGATGCCGCCGAAGATTCCCAATATCTAAAACAGCGCGTCAAGTTCGCGCCCCAATGCATAAACCACAGTCTCTCTGGAAAACGAGATGTGCTGCCCGCTCCCATACTCCAGCCGGTCAGTCCGCGCATCGATAAGAATGTACGCGCCGCCAGAGAGTCTCGGCAGGAAAGCCGCACTCTCTGGAAGGCACGTGCACTCGCTTCATCCGGCCGCAACCCAACGCAATGCAGCTTAGATCGAGTCGGAGATAAGGCGTTTTACCGTCAAAGTGCCTGGCGTGACAGTGTCCTGGCGGTTACTACACGCAAGCCGACAAGGCAGGACCGATCTGCCAAGTTGGAGGCCGATCCCGGCGAAAAAGGCCAAACAGGAATGTCAGAAGCTAAAGAAGAATCTTCACGATTTTGATGTGTCGTATGCCTAGCGGCTCGGCCGCTGATCGATTACAGGCGGACAGCCGTGGCTACGACGCACGACAACTCGACCCTGCATCAGATCTCTCGCGTGGGATCGATGATGCACCCCAGAAACAGGATCGCGCCGCTCTTGCGCTCGCGGATGGCAAACAGGAAGGGATGGTCAGCCCGGAAGATGGGAACTGGCGGCCTGAAATGCCGAGAGGGCGCGCTCGCCTGCATGAAATGAGCCGCCGTGGCCGCCGCGGCCTCCGTGCCCACCTCCTGTACCTCTACAAAGGTTTTGTGGAAGACGCCCGAGAGGAACAGCGATTCCTCGTCCGGCGGCTCGTGACCGTTGATGCCGGAGAAGTCGGCCTTGTAGCGGGTGAACGCCAGCGGCATGCCGAGTACGGTGAGCTGGTCGCGCATGTTGATGGTTCCCCAAGTGACCTTGAACCGCGGGAGGAAGAGCTTGACCTCGCGGGTACGCACCTGCGCCACGCAGTCGTGCAGCATCTGGGCGGAGAGCTTCTTCTCGAGATTCCGAAGCCCGTCCTTCCGGTCCGGAAGGAGCACGAGCATAGACAGGTCGCCGCCCTCGTAAACCAAGTCCACCGCCTGGTAGCCAGCGGCCTGCAGGTACCGGACGCATTCGCGCTGATGCATCAGTGGCGCCTGCACCTTACCGCCGCCTTCCAGGCGGAATGGCTCGTCGCGCGTGGCCGACTTGGGAAACTGCAGCACCCACGTCCCCTTGAAGTAGACGGCGTTGACCAGGACCAGACGCGTGTCAGCGTCCAGGACGCCCGAAGGGATGAGTTCCCGGATCTTCTGTCTCGTCTTGCCTTCGACCCACTGGTTCATGGTTAGGCGTGCAGCCTCGGCATCGCGGCGGAAATCGACAAGGTTCATGCCGCCGCCATAACGGCGGGCGGTCAGATCCAGGAATCCCGGCTGGAGCGGCGCACCATCCTGGCCCCAGAGCGAGTTCGCCACGGCCATCTCGTACTTGCTGCCGCCACCTGCGCTGAGCCGCTCGACGATCTCGGCGAAGGCCACGTGCGGCGCCTCCTCTGGCGACGAGAGGCGGAGCGTCTCTCTCATCTGCGCCGCGGTCTCGCCCCGAGCTCCGGCATAGGTCATGCCAAGGGTAGTACGAATGCTAAACGGAGAGAAGAACAGGTTCCCGGGCCGCTGCCGCAATTGCCTGTACATCGCGTGCGCAAAGTCGTTGTTGTCTTCGGCGAACGACTCTGGCCCGCTGCTTCGTGTGGGCGTGAGTGGCAGCAAGCGTCGGGTGTCTGATTCTTCTGTACTGCCAAAGAACCGGCGAAGCCACGCTCCGAGGCCTGCCATGGTGTCCTCCAGGAAGCAGCCCAACTCACGTTTAGGCTGACTTGGATAAAACCGGTCCTGGCCAGCCCAAGGCGAAACCGCTGGCGACGACCCCCGCGGAATTGTTCAGGACGCTCCGCTCCACCAAACGGCTGGCGCTAGAAGCCAAGGATACCTCAACAATTCAGAATTGCAAAATACAGTGAAGTTGCCCTTGTGGCGCCCTTCTGTGAGCGGCGAAGGACGCCGGTCGCGGACCCGCGCTACAGCAGCGGCTGCCACCATATCCTGCAATCTCCGGTAGTACTCCTGGTCAAATTGCGAGCTAACGGCACTGCACCTCGCCAAGCTGTTTCCACACCTTGGGTGTCGGCGAATACCGCCAGTCGCCGGAAATGCGGGATAGATCCTCTGTAGCCGCCTAGTGTGTACCTACCGAGTTTAGTTTGACGATATGTCGGCAAACCGTAGATGTGACCTCGGGGAGAATAAGTGGCGTTCAGGAGAAGAGTCAGGTTCTCATTTTCCGGCCACGGGCACACCGCAGAACGACATCTTGTCACTGTCACTCTTCCTGGCGTCGTCAGGCCATGCAGCGCGAGGAGATTCGGGAAAGTCTGCTCGCTTGTCTCGCAGCGCGATTCAGACACTGGACGAGTCGGAGCGGTGGATTCCCGCTTTCGCGGGAATGACGACCTTCAGGGTGCGCGGCCCCGGTATCGTCATTCCCGCGCAGGCGGGAATCCACTTCCACGGTCTGAATCGCAGTTTCTCGCATTTTCCACGGCAGGCATTGCGGAAAAAGACCCCGACCTCAGCGTCTGGCGAGAGAAACGTAAGGCGTGCGAACGGATTTTCCGAACCGATCACCCTTGGACCGCATGCTTCACAGGATGTTCCGAAGTATGGGAGTTCGCCGGAACAAAACGGCGCTCAACGCAAAGGTCACGGCCACCCCCATTCCGGTGAGGATGATGAACTTTAGAATGGGTGGCCATGTGCAGCCGCGTAGGACGCGAGCGGCCAGGATTACAATCGGGGGATGGAAAACGTAAACGCTGAATGCGTTGTCGGAGAGGAACTTTGCCAGCGGTCCCTGCCGGTCGAGGGTTTCGCGAAAGATCACTAACAGGCCGTAGCACATTGCGACGCAGGTGAACGACTCCCAAAGATTGATGCTCGCCGCCTGCCAGTGCCAGCCGCCAGAGTAGGCTGCGCCGTTCCCTGCGAATGCGCCGCCCGCGCGCAGGATCGTGAGCCACGCTACAAACCCCGCCGGTAGCACGATCATCAGCCAACGGACGCCTGACGTGAGACTGAGCCTCAGCAACCATGGTCCGCGCGCCGCCACAAGGCCGGCGCCAAACAGTAGAACATATTGCGGGAAATCCCCGAGATGCATGTTCAAAAACGAGGTGCCCGTTGGTAGAACGAGCCTGACTAGGAACGTGAAGGCGGCCATTATAAGTGCAAACCCAACCAGTTTTTCGCTGTTCGGCGGTCGCGCGCACTGCTGGGTGAGTCGCTCTTTGCGCTGCGGCTGTATCCGGCGCTAGCGCATGCCGGGCTGATCTTCCTCACGGGCTGGCGCCCGAGATGGGTGGCGGCCGGTGGGCCCAAGGGATCGCGGCTCTGGCGGTGCTGATATCGCCGCAGTATCTGTACTGCGGCAACGTGCTGACGACGGGCTTCGAGCCGTTCTGGACAGTGTGCGCATTTATCCTGGTGCTGATGTTGAACGGTTGCACGCCGAAGCTGTGGCTACTCTTCGGCGCGGCGGCAGGGTTGGGCCTGCTGAACAAGCATTCGATGCTGTTCTGGGGTTTTGGCCTGGCCGTGGGCCTGCTGCTGACGGCGCGGCCGCTGCTGATGAGCAAGTGGATGTGGATGGGCGGCGCGCTCGCCGGGCTGGTCTTTCTGCCGAATTTCATCTGGGAGAAGCAACATCACTGGGTGACGCTGACCGCACTGGACCAGATGCGGCAATTCAACCGGGAGCCGTTCTCGGCAGCGGCGTTCTGGATGACCAACGTGATCATCAACCATCCCTTCACCGCCCCGATCTGGCTCGCCCGGTTGTGGTTTTTCCTCTTCGACAGGCGGGGCCGGTCGTACCGGACCTTGGGGATCGCGTTCCTCGTTGTGGCGGTGCTGTTGGCCGTGATGAATGGGAAGGCGTACTACCTGGGCGGAGCGTACCCGGCGGTGCTGGCGGGAGGCGCCGTGATGGCTGGCATCTGGGCTGAGCGGTGGCGCTGGACGTGGCAGAAAGCAACGGTGACGGCGGTACTGGCCGTGGCAGGCGTGGCATGGATGCCGCTCTCCCTCCCCATCCTGCCGCTGCCGGAGTTCGTGCGCTTCAACCGGGTGATGGAGTTCTACGAGCGGAGGACGGAGAAGAGCGATGTCGGGCAGGAAATCCCGACGGTCTTCGGCAACATGCTGGGACACGAGGAACCGGCCAAGGCGGTGGCAGGGCTTTACTTCTCCATCCCGGAGTCCGAGCGGAGGAATACGGCGATCTACGGCAACACTTACGCTCAAGCTGCGACGATTGACTATTACGGCCCCGGGCTGGGTCTGCCGAAGGCGATCAGCGGGCACCAGACCTATGGGCTGTGGGGGCCGCGCGATTACACGGGTGAGACGGTGATCCTGGTCGGGATCTCGAAGCAGGACGCGGAAGAAGGATTCGCGTCAGTGGAGGTTGGAGCGGCAGTCAAGGTGCCGTACGCGCCGCCGTGGCTGAATGGGCAGATCCTTCTCGGTCAAACTAAATTGCGCCGCCATTCCGACAGGGCTCTTGGAGAGCGAACTCTTCGGGCATGAGAAGGGCGCTTTTACAGGTGCAGTTGCGCAGCGCATCGGCCGTTTCGAACTAGCCAACGGGGGAACCATTTTCCTTGACGAAATCGGTGAAATCCCTCTGGAATCGCAGCCCAAGCTTCTGCGAGTGCTGCAAGAGCGGGAGTTTGAGCGCTTGGGAAACCCTCGCACCTTCCGGACCAGCGCGCGGCTGATCGCCGCCACTAACCGGGACTTGGCCACCATGGTGGAGGAGGGGATATTCCGCACTGACCTTTTCTATCGCCTGAATGTTTTTCCGGTAAACGTGCCGCCGTTGAGGGAACGGACGGAAGATATCCCCCTGCTGGTTCGGCATTTCGCGCAGGAGTTTTCTCGGCGCATGAACAAACAGATCGATACGATTCCTTCCGAGACCCTGCAATCGCTTACCCGATATCACTGGCCCGGCAACATCCGGGAACTTCAGAATGTGATCGAGCGGGCGGTGATCCTGTCACCCGGGCCGGTGCTGAGGGTATCTCCCTCCGAGTATAAGCAGGGTGCGGCAAAAAGTAAGGCCAGCCCCAGCAGATCCGATACACTGGAGGAAGCCGAGCGCAAGCACGTTCTCGGCGTGTTGGAAGAAACCAATTGGGTACTTGGCAGGACCCAACGGTACGCTCTCGATGTTCGGGCTGGTGCTGGCCATCGGGTTGGTGGTCGACGACGCCATCGTGGTCTTCGAAGGCGTTCAACATCACATTGAGGAGGGCTTGGCTCCAAGGGATGCGGCGCGTAAAGCCATGGAGGAGCTCTCCGGCCCGGTGATTGGCATCGCGCTGGTTCTCGCCTCGGTCTTTGTGCCCACCGTCTTCATTCCCGGCATCATGGGCAGTCTCTATCAACAATTCGCCATGACGATTGCCATCTCGGTGGTGTTGTCGGCCTTCAACGCGCTCACGCTCAGCCCAGCGCTCGCCGGTTTATTGCTGCGGCCCAAACCCGCGCCGGGCGCCGGTGAGCGCCGTGGGCTATTCGGGAAATTCTTTGGCGCGTTTAATCGTTTAACATTGGCGCTGGACGCGTCGACATTCTAGGTGACCGGGGCGTAAGGGAAGACTCACCACAGAGGGGGCAGAACCCACGGAGAAAAACGTCCCTGGTGTTCTGCCTCCGTGATCTCTGTGGCCTCTGTGGTGAGCTTGTTTGGTTGCAGCTCCGCCGCGCTGCGCTTGTATTTTGCATCTACCCGCTCTGGAATCGCCGTTTTCACCCCTTCCACCTCTACACTGAAAAGAAAAACCGTACGTACCTGGTACGCATTATGAAAGGGTGCCCCTGATTGTGTAAGGTTGGGTTGTGGTGGAATCCAACTTTAACCAAGAGGAGCACCCTTATGAGCGAGGACAAGTATATCGCGTTTGACGTGCATCAGGCGACGACGGTGGTGTCGGTGGTCAATGCGGCAGGGCGAGAGGTAAACACGGCGATTCTGCCGACGCAAGCGCAAGCGCTGCTGGGGTTCGTGGAAGGTTTGCGAGGAAGGTTACATTTGACCTTGGAAGAAGGAACGTATTCGGCTTGGTTTCTCTCTTCGGACCAATACAGATCCTTCGCTGGCGCTCAGGATGACAAGTCTCCAGTTCTCTCATACGATTTTGCGTCGTGGGCTAAGAGACATCGCTGCTGCCCTGGACTCAGACGCCAGGTGTTATACTTGCCCTATCGGCAGCCCATACATCTCTGGGAGGTACGGCGTCGTGACTCGCTCGTTACGTCTGGTCCAAATCGTGTTCTCCGTCCTGATCTGCGCCATGGTTCCGGGCGGCTTCACGCCCCATCGAGTTTACGCACGGCAGTATGATCCCAGCCTCTTCGCGGGCCTGCGATGGCGGATGATCGGGCCTTTTCGCGGTGGCCGTGCCGTTACCGTCTCAGGCGTCGTAGGCCAGCCCAATGTATTCTATTTCGGCGCGGTCTGCGGGGGAGTCTGGAAGACCACCAACGCCGGCCGCACCTGGGCGCCGATTTTCGACTCCCAGCCCGTCGCCTCGATTGGCGCCGTGGCCGTAGCTCCGTCTGATCCCAACGTGGTCTACGTGGGCTCCGGGGAGGCCGACTTCCGCTCCGATATCTGCTCCGGAAACGGCGCCTACAAGTCGACGGACGCGGGCCGGACATGGACGCGCATCGGCCTCGATGACACCCGCCACATCGGGCGCGTCCTGGTGGACCCGCATGATCCCCGCGTTGTCTTTGTGGCCGCGCTGGGCCACGCTTACGGACCGAACGCCGAGCGCGGCGTGTTCCGCTCGAAAGACGGCGGGGAGAGTTGGCAGAAGGTGCTTTTCAAAGACGACAACACCGGCGCAATCGACATCGCCTTCGACCCTCGCGACTCGCGCATCATTTACGCGGCCCTCTTCCAAACGCGCCGTCCCCCGTGGAACGTCTACCCGCCGTCGTACGGGCCGGGCAGCGGCCTGTATAAATCCACGGACGGCGGCGACACCTGGCGCCAGGTGACTGGGCACGGGCTACCCTCCGAGAAGCTTGGGCGCATCGGCATCGCCGTTGCTCCCACGGCCCCGGACCGCGTTTACCTGATCGTGGATGCAAAGGAAGGCGGCGTCTACCGCTCCGACGACGCGGGCGAAAACTGGCAGCGCACTGATCCTGACCCGCGCCTCTGGCAGCGAGGCTGGTACTTCGGCGGCATCAATGTGGATCCCAGGAATCAGAAGGTGTGAAAAAATCACTGACTGTCATCCTGAGCGCAGCGAAGGATCTCCGCAGTTTTCTATGGCTCAACGACTTACGAACAACTGCAGCGATCCTTCGCTGCGCTCAGGATGACAAACGT
>Ga0209517_10010032_pt1 | contig 10645 bp, 9 predicted proteins | sample PeaSoiMetSII2010_FD_187695 | JGI IMG/M metagenome (GOLD analysis project Ga0209517, IMG submission 187695) | Peat soil microbial communities from Weissenstadt, Germany - SII-2010 (SPAdes) (version 2) | ecosystem: Environmental > Terrestrial > Soil > Wetlands > Peat | place: Germany: Weissenstadt... | reverse complement strand
GGTTGAGCACGCTCTGCCGGACGCGGAAACGACGGCCGAGATCATTCTGCCGCCCGGCGGATTAACCAAAGACGCGCTGAAAAAGCAGGAGGCGCCGGTTCGCACCGCCAGGTACCAGATGTTGCCGCACGCGCGGGTAGGCGGGATCGCTGGCCTGCTGGAATTACTGCATGATCGTGGCGGCCGCGAGGATTTGTTCCGGCTGGCCGAGGAACTGGTGATGGACGTGGAAGATCTGTTGCCCATTCTGGAGGCCTGCGTGTTGCTTGGATTTGCCTGGCTCAAAGAGGGCGACGTGCAGATTTCACCTCAGGGAGTGGCTTTTGCCGAAGCAGATATTCAGCAGCGCAAGGTCCAATTCCGACAGGCAGCTCTGGAACATGTGACCATTTTGAAGCAGATTGACAGCATCCTAAAGCGGAAGTCGGATCACTCCATCGCAGACGAATTCTTTCATGACATTCTCGACGAGCACTTTGCCGAAGATGAGGTCCAGCGTCAATTCGAGACCGCGATGAACTGGGGGCGCTACGCCGAAATCTTCGATTATGACCGCGAGAAGGGGCGTCTGCTGCAGACTGAACCGCCGGCCCCGGCAGAATCTGTTCCGGTCGAGAATCACGACTCTGCTTCTGCCCCGAAATCCTGAAGACGCCCCATGACCCACACAAAACAATCCGCCGGCCTGCGGGGATTCTCGGCGTACCGGCTGTGGACCAGGCTGCCCGGCATCGAGATTTCCTACCTGCCCGACCTACTGATGGGCGGAGCGGGAATTGCGCTGTTCTATGGTCTGCTGGTCGTGGGACGCACGTGGCTGGGGCCGTTTACTCCAGAAGTTGAAATTTCGCGCAGTCCTCTGGCCCTGCCGGCTTATGCCGGGTATTCGCTGTTGCGCATTGCGATTGCGTACGCGATGAGCCTCGCGTTCACGCTGGTGTATGGATACATCGCGGCCTACAACCAGCGCGCAGAGCGGTTCATGATTCCGCTGCTCGACGTGCTGCAGTCCATTCCGGTGCTCAGTTTTCTTCCTCCCGTCATGCTCGCCATGGTGGCGCTGTTTCCGGGGAGGCAGCTGGGAGTCGAGGCTGGTGCGATCCTGCTGATCTTTACCGGACAGGTGTGGAACATGGCCTTCAGCTTCTACGCTTCGCTGAAGAGCATTCCCACGGAGATGCGCGAAGCAGCGAGGGTTTACGGGTTCAGCTGGTGGCAGCGCTTTGTCGAGATGGAGTTGCCATTCGCAGCCATCGGGCTGGTTTGGAACTCGATGATGTCTGTGGCTGGCGGCTGGTTCTTTCTGATGGCCTGCGAGATGTTTGTGCTCGGTTCGCGCGACTTCCGGCTGCCCGGACTGGGATCGTATCTGCAGACCGCAGCCTCCGCGGGTGACACAAGGTCCACTCTGTGGGGCGTCGGCACCATGATTGCGGTCATCGTGCTGCTGGACCAGTTCATCTGGCGTCCGGTGATTGCATGGGCGCAGAAATTCAAGGTGGAGCAGGTAGAGAGCACCGACGCTCCGCGCTCGTGGGTCCTCGACGTAATTCATCATTCGCGCAGTCTGGCGCGCATCCGCAAGCAGACCGTGCACCCGCTGAGCGAGCGTCTGATGCTCCATTTCGCAAAAGATCACTCCGGCGACAAAGTCGCACCGCACCGAGCCTGGAAGATTTGGCTCGCGCGCCTGCTGGCGGTGTTGCTGCTGGCCGCGATAGGCTACGCTCTGGCTCGGGTGACGATGCTGCTGACCGGCTTGCAGCGATCAGAACTGCGGGAGGCTGGAATAGGCCTGGGCGTGACGTTCCTGCGTGTCAATCTGGCGTTGTTGCTGGGAGCGGCGTGGGCGATTCCGGCGGGCGTGGCCATCGGCCTCAGTCCGCGGCTGGCGCGCATCGCGCAGCCTCTGGCACAGATTGCGGCTTCCGTTCCGGCGACCGCGTTGTTTCCGGTGGTGCTGCTGGTGCTCATTCGCGTGGGCGGCGGGCTAGGTGTGGGCTCGATCGTGCTGCTGCTGCTGGGAACGCAGTGGTACATCCTGTTCAATGTGATTGCGGGAGCGATCGCGCTCCCGACCGACCTAAAGGAGTGCTGTTCGGTCTTCCGGCTGCGCGGGCTGGAGCGGTGGAAGAAACTGATTCTGCCCGGAATCTTTCCTTACCTGATTACAGGCCTGGTGACTGCGTCCGGTGGCGCATGGAACGCCAGCATTGTGGCGGAATATTTCCACTTCAAGGGGCACATCTATACCACGACCGGATTGGGCGCGACCATTTCCCAGGCGACCGATCAGGGCAATTTCGATCTGCTGCTGGCCGCAACCATCATGATGTCGGCGACGGTGGTGACGGTCAATCGCCTGGTGTGGCGCCGGCTCTATGCGCTGGCCGAGTCTCGGTTTCGGCTTGAAACTTAAGCTGCCGTGACTTTTTTTCGCTTGCGATCGATATGGTGACTGCTGGTTACTCTTCGGCCTACCCGCCGAACATTTCATCAGTTTTTAACTTGCTCTTCATTCTGCTGCAAGGTGCCTACTGTATTCGTGTATCATGCCATTCAACCAGGGGTCCACAGACCGTCCGGCGGCCGGCATGTGGTCGCAGGTCGCCGAGTTTCCTGGCTTAGTCGCGAAGTTGGCGCCGGCGGCAAGAGTGCGCGATCTCTACCAACGGGTACAGCAGTCACCGGAAGGATTCGGTCTCGAAAATCTGCTTGCCCAGATGCGTGTCGAACTGAGTCTGGATGCCGCTGATCAAGCGCGAATTCCCACCAGCGGTCCGGTTGTGGTTGTTGCGAACCACGCCTGCGGCATGCTTGATGATGCGATTCTCACCGTGCTGCTGACGCGCGTGCGGCCGGACGTGAAAGTCCTCGCCAACTTCCTGCTCGGCGATGTGCCGGAGATCGGGCAACATTGCATCCTGATGGATCCGTTTCACACCGACCACTCTTTGGAATCAAACCGGCGGGCGGTGCGTCAGGCTCTTGCCTGGTTAGAGCAAGGCGGTATGCTGGCGATGTTTCCCGGGGCTGAGCTTCCGCATTGGCAGATGCCGCCCGTGCAGATTGCTGGTCCGCAGTGGAATGACGCGGCGGTGCGATTGATTCGCCGAAGTGGAGCCTCGGCCCTGCCTGTGTACTTCTGCGGCCGCAACAGCGTTGGATCCCAGCTTCTGGGCATGGTTCATCCCAAGCTGCGCACGGCAATCTTGCTGCAGGAGTTCCTGCGACAGGAAGGCAAGACGGTAGAAGTCCGCGTGGGCAGCGAGATTCCCTGCGACGCGGTAGCCGCAATGCACAGCGATCGGGAGGCGATTGAATACTTGCGCTGGCGCACCTATTTGCTGGCGCGGCGGAGCAAGCCGGCAGCGTGGCGTCCGATGGCGTTACGGTCGCGGCTTGCGTCGAGGATGCACGAGCCGGTGGCAGCCGCGGCGCCTCCGGATTTGCTGGCGGAAGAAGTGAAGAGACTTCCACCCGACCGCTGTCTTGCCCAGAACGGCGATCTTGCAGTCTACCTGGGAACGGCGCGCGAGATACCGCAGCTGCTGCGAGAAATCGGACGGCTGCGCGAAGCGACGTTTCGCAAGGCTGCGGAAGGGACGGGCAAGAGCCTGGACTTGGACCGCTTCGACGACTACTACTGGCATCTGATGTTGTGGAATAAGGAAAAGCGTGAGCTGGTGGGAGCATATCGGGCCGGAAGCACGGCCGAGATTCTGCCGGAACACGGCATCAGCGGGTTGTACACGAGTACGCTTTTCCGCTACGACGAGCGAATCTTCCAGAAACTTGGGCCAGCGCTGGAACTAGGGCGGTCGTTCGTGCGACCGGAATATCAGAGGCAATACGCGCCGTTACTTATGTTATGGAAGGGAATTGCCGGGCTGATAGCGATGCGACCCGAGATTCCGGTGCTGTTTGGCGCTGTGAGCATCAGCAACGACTACAACCAGGCGTCGCGCGAGATGATCTATCGCTTTTTCGAGGCGCGCATGCAGGAGGATGAACTCGCGGGACTGATCGAGCCGCGGCGGCCGTTTCGTCCAGCAGGTCTAAGGCCCTGGGACTGCCGCTGCATGACTCATGCTCTGCGCGATCTCGACGAACTCTCGCAGCCGATTACCGACGTAGAGGCTGACGGTAAGGGGTTGCCGATTCTGCTGAGGCAATATGCCAAGATCGGCGGCAGGCTGGTCGGATTCAACGTAGACCGCAAGTTTTCCAACGTGCTCGACGGCCTGGTCGTGGTGGATCTGCGGCAAACCGATGCCGCCGTGCTGGAGCGCTACATGGGGCGGGAAGGGGCAGCTAGATTCCGGCAGTTGCACTCAGTTCGCTAAGCTGGTTGTGCCACTCATTCTCTTGGCTGCAGTTTGGTCGCCGCGGTTGGCAGGATGCACGTGCGCACGGCGTCATTGAGCGCTGTCTCTAGACCCTTTCCCAGACCGGCCAGTTCTGCCGGAGTCATCAATTGCTGCAGGCGCTCGAAGAGCTGCCGTTCCTCTTTGCGGATATGGCCGGACAGGCGTTGGGCGAATACTGACAGATCTTTCGCGGACATGTCGCAGGCCCCTGCGCGAGCGAATCTACGGCGCAGCCAGACGTGATCCGCCAGCAGTTCCTCCACTAGTGAAACCAGTTCCTCGAACCTGCGGGCAGCGGGGAAAAGCACCTGCTCCTCGGCAGCGAAATGAATTCCGATTTCAGTTCGGAAGTGCTCGGCAATTTCCTTCTGCCATGCGGCGAGATCGGCATCGCGAAGCGGCGATGCGCGATCGATGCGAACGCACAGAGCAAGAGCGTGCTGGTGCTGACGCGAGAGGGGAATCAGGTTCTGGTCGCGCAGCATTGTGGGTTCCTCAACCTTCGCAAACACCCGGGTCGCTCGTGGCTGAAAGTGGCCATTCCAGGCAACGGCCACACCGATTCCTCAGCGCCCGCTAGGCTGCGCCTTTCTCTTCGGGTGGTTCGCCGGCTGCCGGCCGCAGCGTGAGCCAGTCGGTGCGCACGCGTTCCCATTCCTGAATCAGCATTCCGTTGGCCTCGAAGAAACTGCGAATGCGGTAGCGCTCCCAGCCCGCCACTTCCTCAAGAATCGGCGCCAGCACGGCCAGCGCGCTGCTGCTCAGCACCGTCTGCTTTGCGATCTGTGTCACGTTGGGCGACTCGGAGACTGCAATCGTCAACCCGTCGCGGGCATTGATGTGCAGCATGACGTGAATGTCGGAACTGCCGTCGCCGGTATAGATGACATGGTCGGGACCGGAGACCTGCTGCTCCAGCAAGTGGTCCAGCACCGCGACTTTGCCGTAGCCCGCGGTGGCGCGCACGATCGTGTCAATCTCCCCCGACGGTTTGTAGCGAAACACGGTGCCGAAAATATGATCGGGCGGAACGATGTCTTCGAGGGCGGATTGAATCACCTCGACTGGCGCCGCCGACAGCACGTAGAAGTCAAACTCGTGCCCGTCAATGCCGTTCTTCAGAATCTGGTACAGCAGCTTGATCTCGCCTTTAAGGCGGATTCGTTTTCCCACTTCGTGAAGATGTTCCTTTCGTACCTTCGCTTTGAATTCAGGATCGTGCAGCAGCAGGTAGGCGAGTTCCGCGCCCTGCTGCACCAGGTTAATTTTGGCCATGCCTTTGGCTTTACGCTCGAACTCCTCGGTGGGAATGCCGACGAGTTCGGCGAGCACGTATCCGGAATCGTTGAAAGTGAGCGTCTGATCGAAGTCGCTCGCAAAAATGTAGCGTCGCAAAGGTTTGTCTGCCATGACTATTCGATTCGTGTTGCGATCTTAGGCATTATAGAAAGAATTGATCCGGATTATATGCTTGGCTGGTTAACGTGCTGCAAATAGAGACCTGCAAATAAAAGATCTGAGCGGATGCGCGGAGTCCTCTTCACCCGCGAACGGTACTGTAAGCCGCCGCGAAGATGGTGAGCGCGCAGGCCAGCAATAGCTGCCTTTACTAAATTCGTGGTCACGTCCAAAATAGAAAGTTCGGCCCGAGCGCTCGATTGCGCGTGAAAGCCGGGGGCTGACGAGACAATCGCGAACCCGAAACTGAAGATAGGAGCACTCATGGTAGCGACTGGTGAACTGATCCGAGCGATGAACTACGTGGACGACATCACGGCGACCCTTCGCCGGATTTGCATTTACATTCCCAGCATGAACGCGGAGGAGCGGAAGCGGCTGGCTGAATATCTGACTCCTGCAGGTGAGGCGCTTAACGCGGCGCTCGCGGACCTGGGAAAGGCGGGCCAGTAGGTGGCGCCGGTGCGCACGATTGCCGTCATCGGCGCCGGGATCATGGGACGCGGCATCGCCCATGCCGCGGCATTGGGCGGGTATCGCACCATCCTCGAAGATCTGGTGCCGGCGGCTCTGCGCAAAGCGGAGACCGAGATTCGCGCCAACCTCGACAAGGCAGTGGAACTGGGCAAGGTGACCGCACCTGATGCCGATTCCGCCTTCAGCCGGATCGACTACGCAGGCGCCGTTGCGGATGCCGCTCGCGAGGCCGACCTTGTCATCGAAGCGGTTCCCGAGGAGATGGAGTCGAAGATCGAAATCTTTACTCTGCTCGACAAGATCTGCCGGCCGAATACCATCCTGGCATCGAATACCTCGTCGCTCAGTGTGACTGAGATCGCCAGCGTTACCTATCGCGCGAAAAAGTGCGTGGGCATGCATTTCTTCAATCCCGTGCACAAGATGAAGCTGCTCGAAGTGGTGCGGGCGCTCGAGACCGATGACGACACGCTGGCTACCGCGGCCGAAGTCGGCAGGCGCATGGGCAAGGAAGTCGTGGTCATCAAGGAATCGCCGGGCTTCATTACCAGCCGCATCAACGCCCTGATCGGTAACGAAGCCTTCTACATGCTGCAGGAAGGGATCGCGTCGGCGGCGGACATTGATAAGGCGCTAAAGCTCGGCCTGAATCATCCCATGGGGCCGTTCGAGTTGGTGGATCTGGTGGGGCTCGACACGCGCCTGAGCATTCTGGAGTATCTGCACAAGTCACTCGGGGAGAAATATCGTCCAGCGCCGCTGCTGGTGCAGTACGTGAAGGCCGGACGGCTGGGACGAAAATCGGGGCGCGGAGTGTATGAGTATCCGGAAGCGAAGGGAGCATCGCCCACCGTGGAGATGGCGCGTCAGGAGCTTGCGTCCGATCCCACCAATCTCAACAGTGCAAACCGCTATTGGAAAGCGCTAGGGAACTGCAACGGTCATGACGTTAGAAGCGGACGATACGTCATAGAAGCGTATCGAGCGGCGGCCCTCATCTCGCATGAGGGCGCCAGCGCATTTGCCAAAGCATACAGAGAGCTGTACGAGATCAGCGGCGAGCCACCACGGGCGGAATACTTCGATCAGGATCTTATTCGCGCCCTTTCAGATTTTCGTCAGAAGGCTGCGGACCAAGAAGGCTCCAATATTAGCTGGATTCTCGCGTCGATCGAACGGCCGCAGTGATTTCCTGCTACCTGCGCCCGAAATTCAAACCTGCCAGCCCCGCGACCTTGTCCTTCTCCACTCCCTTGCTGGCCACCAGCACGTGAAAGCTCTCGCCCATGCCCGCGGGCGTGACCAGATGCTTGAGCTGCAGGGCGACCTTGGCGCGCTCCTGGGGCAGGCGGCAATCTTCAAAAGCGTCGGCAAACTGATTGGCCTCGCCGATGCCCATCAGAAATTGTGATTGCGTCACGAGCTTATGGACGTGCATGCCTTGCTCTTCCGCAACCGCGGCAAGCGCAGTGAAGTTCACATCGGCGGTGATGTCCTGCTCGCCGGGAGCTTCGTAAGGATTCGCGCTGACCGAATGCTGGCGAATGGCCTTCAGCGTTCCACGATGGCGTCCGGCAAGTTGCTCTGCGCGCGTGTAGCCATAATCGATCGCGATGAAGAAGCCCTGGCGAATTTCACCTGAGACCTGTCTTCCGTATTGTTGCGCCGCTAAAGAAACTTCGACGCGTTCTCCGGGTTCGGGATGGATGGAGTAACGGTCGAGGAATTCGAGTTCTTCCACCGACGTTGGAACCCACGTTTCGACAAAGCGGCCGCTCTGAGAATCAACGCGGAGCGAGCCGTGCGAACCGACGATTTCGACTCGTAAAGCATCGAAGAATTCGTTGGCAAAAACGATCGTCGGGAAGGGCACGACTTCAGTCGTGCCGCCAGGACAGCCAGAGATCTGGGCTTCAGCCCCTGAGGTTTCGGCCGTTGCGGTTCCGAAAGAATCCCGTGTCAACACTGCTTTCCCTACTTCGAGGTGCCTGCTCAGAGTACCTTCGATTCTTTGGCGCAGCGCCGCTGAGCTTTCGACGAGAACATAGCGCAGAGCGCGAAAGAACTTCGGGAACTTCTTCTCCGACCAATCCAGCACGTCCTGCGCGAAGAGGCCGCGGCCCGGACCAAGCTCCTTCACCATGATATTTTCGGGAGAGCCTAGAACGCGCCACATCTCTTCGAACTGGCGCGCCAGCAGGCGGCCAAACACCGCGTGCACATCGCTCGACGTGTAGAAGTCCCCGGCCTTGCCGAACTGCGCGGCGTGGCGCGAGTAGTAGCCGAGTTCGGGGTCATACAGACACAGTTCCATGTAACGCGAAAAGGGAATCGGGCCGCGTTCACGGATTTCCTGCCCGATCTTTTCGCGCAGCGTTGAACTCACAGTCCCTTCTTCTGGCGGTCGGCTCGGTCCTGCGGCGTGCGGATGAACATCTCGACGAAATAGTCGTGCAGGGCGTCGTAAAGCTGGCGTTGAAAGCTCCATTCGAACTGCGGGTCATCCAGGTCTCGCGGGTGCAGGTCGAAATAGTAGGTGTGCACGGGAATGGATGCGTCCTTAAACTGGATGACGACCTCGACGCCCTCGCCCTTGGCGCGCGCGGAGAAATTCAGCAGGGGATGCTCGTAAAGCCGAAGCTGAGCGAGGACTCGGGCGAGACGCGAATTGGCGGCTGCAGGCACCTCGCGATTCTAGCGGAAGGAAGAAGAAATTAACCACGGAGGACACGGGGAGCCACAGAGGAGTGCACTACCGCGTTCGACTTGCTACTCGTACCGCAGGGCTTCGATCGGATCCAGCCTGGCGGCTTTGATCGCGGGCAGCATGCCGCTGACGATGCCGACAAGGCTCAGAATAGCCGTAGACCACATCAGCGTTGCGGTATCGATGTAGAGATGGATGTCACCCTCGCTGGCGTTTTCTTCAAACGCACTCCACAGGGTCAAAGAGCCGACTGACCAGGCCACCAGATAAGCGAGCATGACGCCCAACAGGCCGCCCAGAGCGGTGATCACCAGAGCTTCGGCGAGGAACTGGAACAGGATGTGCCAGCGGCGCGCGCCCAGAGCCTTTTCTACGCCGATCTCGCGGGTGCGCTGCGTCACTGACACCAGCATGATGTTCATCAGGCCGATGCCTCCAATGCCCAGTGTGAGCAGGCCGATAAAGCCGAGCAGAATCTTGATGCCGGTCGTGATCACCTGCAAGTCCAGGAGATCGGCGAAGACGTCGAAGACGAAGATGGCGCGCTGGTCCTTGGGATCGAAGCTGTGGTGGAAGCCCATGGAATCGCGCACGGCCTTCACCACTTTGGCATGATCGCCTTCGTACTCCATGACGATCGCACTCATGTAGTAAGTGTTGGTCAGGTCGCTCATCGCGCTGTAGGGAACGTAGACGTGCTCATTGATGTTGTCGTCGCCGTTCTGCACCTGATGCTTGAGCACACCGACAATCTGATAAGAAATGCCGTCGAGGCGGATGTTTTCTCCCAGCGCGTTCTGACCGGAAAACAGTTTTTTCCTGGCGTCATTGCCAATTACGGCGACGCGGGTGTGGGTGAAATCGTCGGCCTCGCTGAAGAAACTGCCCTCGGCGATATCCATCTTCCGCATGCGGCCGTAGCTGGCGTAGACGCCGCTGACGCCATAGTTCGCGCTGCGGGTGCCGTAGGCCACCAGGCAAGTCTTGAAAGCTTCGGGCGAAAGGCGCTTCAGTAAAGGAACCTCGTTGCGGATGTAGTCAATATCGTTGACCGTAAGCCGGACTTGGGTTCCGGCTTTGGTGCCTCCCGCCTGCAATTCGGTACGGCCGGGAAAAATGAAAACCAGGTTGGTCCCGAAGGAGCGAAAGGCAGACCATAATCCGCGCTCGAAGCCAGTGCCGTAAGCGAGCAACAGCACGACCGTCGCGATGCCCCAGGCCATGCCCAGCATGGTGAGCAGGCTGCGCCGCCGGTTATGGCGCAACGCGTTATAGGCCTGAGATGCGAGATCGAGGATCATGGTTGACCTTACGGGACTTGCTGATTGCCGATTTCCGATTTCCAATTGCGATCGGAAACCCAACACGCGGCGCTTAGCAATAAAGAATCAACAATCGAAAATCGAAAATTGGCAATCGAGAATCTCTCTTCATTCCTGCCGCAACGCCTCCACCGGAGGCAGCAGCGCGGCTTTACGCGCCGGATAGAGGCCTGCGGCGATGCCTGCGATCGCCAGTGAGCCAATTGCGGCCAAGGCTGACGCCGGAATGATGCGGGGCGTGTCAAACCCTTCCGGCGAAGGCAGCATAGCCAGTAAAGTCACGAAGCCGGTGGCGACGGCCAATCCAATCC
>Ga0209517_10010031_pt1 | contig 10646 bp, 4 predicted proteins | sample PeaSoiMetSII2010_FD_187695 | JGI IMG/M metagenome (GOLD analysis project Ga0209517, IMG submission 187695) | Peat soil microbial communities from Weissenstadt, Germany - SII-2010 (SPAdes) (version 2) | ecosystem: Environmental > Terrestrial > Soil > Wetlands > Peat | place: Germany: Weissenstadt... | reverse complement strand
AGATACGGGAAGTGCTCAACAAAAATTGTTTTCCCGTTCTTCCGGTAAAAAATACCTGCTTGCTGTCGGCTTGTTTCTTCTCGCCTTGCTCAGTAAGCCGATGGCAGTTACACTTCCGCTGATTCTCTTGCTGCTTGACTGGTATCCGTTAAACAGAATACAGACTTCTAAGGCGCTTCTCCTTGCGCTCATCGAGAAGCTGCCGTTCATCGCATTGAGTCTCGTTTCGTCGGTTCTGACTGTCCTCGCTCAGAAAACGAGTGGGGCCATGGAACTGATGGACGTACTACCATTGTCGACGCGGCTGCTCGTTGCTCTTAAATCTCTTATTGTCTATCTGGGCAAGATGGCATTGCCTCTGAATTTAATACCTTTCTATCCTTACCCAAGGCATGTATCATTTCTGTCTCCGGGATATCTGTCAGAAATAGCTCTTGTAATCGGGATTACGGTAGTGTGCATAATCCTGGTCAAAAAACAGAAGCTCTGGCTGGCAGCCTGGGGATATTATGTCATAACCCTGATGCCCGTGCTCGGCATTGTTCAGGTCGGAGGTCAATCAATGGCGGACCGATATACGTATCTGCCCAGCCTCGGGCCTTTCCTCGTTGTGGGATTCTGCGCGGCGCGGGGTTCGATAAAATTAATGGGATTGGGAAAATGGCGCTCATGGAATGGCATACTTATCGGTATTTTTGCTCTTTTTCTCGTCGTCATTTTGTCTTCGCTGACGATTAGGCAAATCAGGGTATGGAAAAACAGCATAACATTCTGGGATTACGTCATTGAAAAGGGGCAGGAAAATGTGCCGTTGGCTTATCACAATCGAGGCTTGACGTATTATAAAGCCGGCATGTTCGATAAGGCAGCTGCGGACTTCGATAAAGCCCTTGCATTAAAACCGGATGATATCGACGCCTACTGCAGCCTGGGCATGGTTTATTTTAAGCTTGGACTCCCTGATAAGGCGATCGAGAGTTTTAATAAAGCCATTGCCTTGAAGCCAACCTACTTTATGGCATACAATAATCGTGGATTGGTATTTATGCAGACCGGACGTCTCGATAATGCGCTGCAGGATTACGAGAAAGCTCTCGCTCTAAACCCAGCCGCAGATCAAGTATATTATAATCTGGGAGTGTTCTATAGTCAGCCTGGATTGTTCAACAAGGCGATAGAAAATTATAATAAGGCTCTTTCGATTAATCCAAAGTACGCTGACGCGTACAGCAACTGCGGGTTAGCCTATGCCCTCATAGGCCAGGATGACAAAGCAATGGATTACTTCAATAAGGCTATTGCATTGGACCGAAACTCAGCTGTAACCTATTCTAATCGCGCAGAGTTGTATCGAAAACGAGGGGACAAAGGGCATGCTTTGGCTGATTTTCTGCAAGCCTGTAGCTTGGGGGACGCTGTCGCCTGTCGGGCAGCGCAGCAGCTGACGGAAGGACAAAATCCGGGATAACCTATGAATGGGACCAGAAAAAAGATCTCGGCTCTTACGAACGCCGGCGGAGGGTGCGGATGAAACGAACACAGAACGCCACCTATTATCTTGCCGCTGCAGTTGGCCTTATAACATTTGTCGTTTATCTTCGCGCTCTTCAAAATGCATTCGTGGATTGGGACGACAGCACGTATATATTGGACAATCTTGATATCCGTTCATTTGATCTCGCGTTCTTAAAGTCGGCATTCTTTGGATTTTCCGCGGGTAACTGGCATCCGCTGACGTGGGTATCTCATGCTGTCGATTACGCTATCTGGGGACTGAACCCTTTTGGGCATCATCTAACAAGTATTATTCTCCACTCCATCAACACCTTTTTGGTAGTACTACTGGCCGTAAGGTTACTAGAGATTTGGAACGCGTCGGGAGTGAAACAGAAATCAACATCAACAGGATACGCCACTCAGGCGATCCTGGTCACGGCAGGAGTTACCGGTCTCTTATTCGGCCTCCATCCGTTGCATGTGGAGTCGGTGGCATGGGTTTCTGAACGAAAGGACGTTCTCTGTGCGCTTTTTTTCCTGCTCAGCATCCTCCGTTACCTGGACTATGGTAGGAGTATAATGAGCAAAACGAGCCCCAAAGGATCGTTCTCATGGCCAGGAAATATTCAATATCTCTTAACGCTTGTTTTCTTTATTCTTGCCGTATTAAGCAAGCCAATGGCAATTACCCTTCCGGTTGTCCTGTTGCTTCTGGATTGGTATCCTTTGCAGCGGATTGCATCTTTTAAAACATTCCGGACTGTCTGCGTCGAGAAATTTCCCTTTTTCGCAGTAAGCATGATTTCAGCAGTGTTGACCGTGCTGGCCCAAAGGGCGGGGAAAGCCATTGTTCCCACGGAGTTTATTCCCTTGTCGGCACGCTTTTTCGTTGCAGCTCATTCTCTCCTGGCATATCTGTGGAAGATGGTTATGCCCCTCTATTTAAGCCCATTCTACCCACATCCAAAAAACCTGTCATTATTATCCCTGAAGTATAGCGCCGCAATTGTCCTTGTCATCGGAATTACAGTAGCCTGTATAGTGCGGGCAAAGAAGAAGCAATTATGGTTGACGGTTTGGAGTTACTACGTCGTGACCTTGCTTCCAGTCCTTGGCCTGGTCCAGGTAGGCGGTCAAGCCATGGCTGACAGGTATGCTTATTTACCCAGCATAGGCCCATTCCTTGTCATGGGGATATTGGCTGGCTGGGCTTGGGGAAAAGTGACCATGATAGAAAAATGGCGGTTCAGTTTCAGGCTTCTTGGCGCCGCCGTAGCCCTCTGTGTGTTTTTCGCTCTTGCATATTTGACATTTACCCAGATAGGAATTTGGAAAAACAGTATTGATTTATGGAGTTATGTTCTCAAAGAGGAGCCCGAGAGAGTCCCCCTCGCCTACAACCAACGGGGCATGGCATTTTATGATATGGGTCAACTTGACGCTGCCAATAAGGACTTTGAGAGAGCAATCGCTTTAAATCCATCTTATTTTGATGCCTATAATAACTTCGGCATGACGCTCTATAAAATGGGCAAGTTTGATGATGCAATTGGGGAATTTGATAGAGCTATAGCTTTGAATCCATCCTACAGGGAAGCGTATAACAACCGAGGAATGGTTTTTCGCGACAAGGGCCAGCTTGATAGAGCAATCGAAGATTTCAAAATGGCAATAGACCTGTATCCATCTTATTATAAGGCTTATAATAATATGGGCACGGTGTACGGCAAGGCGGGTTTGTACGACCAAGCCCTAGAATCCTTTACTAAGTCCATTGCCATTAGCCCGAATTTCGCCGATGCCTATTACAACCGGGGTCTTACTTATGTTTTTACGGGCCAATCCGGCAGGGCATTGGAGGATTTTAATAAGGTAATCAAATTAAATAAGACATTCGGGATTGCTTACCTCAATCGCGGAAGGCTCTATTTGAAAGCAGGCAGGAAAGATCTTGCTGTCCCAGATTTGCAGGAAGCATGTGATTTGGGATACAAAGCTGGGTGTGACGCCTTACAGGAGGCAACGAGAGAGTAAATCCTGCATAACGGGGTCTCTCTTTATTCGGCTGAAGACGAATGCTTTCGTCGCCCTCTCTACGATAATGGAACTCAAGTGAAAAAAAACCAGAATTATAAATACTACCTTGCAGCCTCAATTTCATTGCTGACATTCATTGTCTTTCTGACTTCTCTTAAGAATGACTTTGTTGACTGGGATGATGGACTTTATATTTTTGAAAATCCCCATATCCGCATTTTTGATTTAAAATTCCTGAAATGGGCTTTTTTTGACTTCTACGCAAGCAACTGGCACCCGCTTACCTGGTTATCCCACGCATTCGATTATGCTGTGTGGGGATTGAACCCTTTCGGGCACCACCTCACCAATATTATACTCCATGCCGTAAATACGTATCTTGTCATATTGCTGGCGATTCGACTGATAGACACGGCGCAAGGGAGGGCCATCCAAGAGGGAAGGATAACGCCTAAAAATGAGTATACAACGCTGATAGCGGCCGGAACCGCAGGTTTCCTGTTCGGCCTGCATCCTTTACATGTGGAATCCGTTGCATGGGTTGCGGAACGAAAAGACCTTCTCTGTGCCCTTTTCTTTTTGCTGAGCGTTATTGCGTACATAAAATATGCGTTCCATGAAATGCGGGAATCTCCTCAATATTCGTCATTCTCTCCCTTATTCAGCAAGAAGTATCTCCTCTCCTTCGGGTTCTTTATTGCTGCTCTGTTAAGCAAACCAATGGCGGTTACCCTGCCTATTGTGCTCCTGATTCTCGATTGGTACCCCCTCCAAAGGATGAGGACTGGCAATGCGCTGCGGATAGCGATCATGGAAAAGCTTCCTTTTTTTGCGCTGAGCTTTATTTCGTCGATATTGACTATTTTAGCCCAAAAATCGGGAGGGACTATCGCAACGATCGATTCTCTTCCAGTATCAGTAAGAATGCTTGTCGCGGCTAAATCTCTTATTGATTATCTTACAAGAATGGTTTTCCCTTTTAACTTAATTCCGTTCTACCCTTACCCCCAGGCAGGGGGGGTATCACTTGCTCATCCTGCGTATATCCTGTCGATCGTTTTTCTAGCCGGGGTTTCGCTCTTGTGCATCTTTCTCGCGAAAAAGCAGAAACTCTGGCTTTCCGCGTGGAGTTATTTCGTTATTACCCTTCTGCCAGTTCTTGGTATCATGCAGGTTGGCAGTCAGGCTACAGCAGACAGGTATACCTATTTGCCCAGTATCGGTCCATTCCTCCTCATGGGTGTGGCCGTCTCACAGATTGCAGCAAGGATAAACGCGCAAAAAGGATTGATGAAAGCTCTGAGGGTCTTTATCGTTGCTATTGCTATTTTTATTATGATTTCGCTTATCAGTCTTACCCTTGAGCAGATTCGAACCTGGAGAAACACCACTATATTATGGACGCACGCTATAGAAACGTCTCCGGGCGTGACGAATGCATATCTGAATCGAGCTCTTAACTTTAAAAGACGAGGATTGCTTGATAAAGCAATTCATGATTACAATGCAGCAATCTCTTTGGATCCTGCTAGTTTCATCGCTCACTATAATCTTGGCAATATCTATCTAAGTGAAGAACGGATCGATGAATCCATCGAACAGTACCAGATGGCATTGAATGCGAGGCCAGACTCTGTCGAATGTCATAATAATCTGGGGGTTGCTTTTAATGATAAAGGATGGACCGACCGGGCTATTGAGCAATATCAAATGGCTTTAGCCTTAAAGCCGGACTACGCAGAAGGGCATTATAATCTTGGACAGGCGTATAGCGCAAAAGGGTTCCTTGATAAGGCAATTGAACAATATAAGACTGCCGTTTATCTCGAGCCTGGCAATCAGGATTTCAACAATGTTCTGTCGTCTGCCTATGCCATGAAAAATAGATGAGGAATCATGACATCAGGATCGGCGCAGGGGGCCGGCAGCAGGCACATACGCAGGATGAAAGGATATTCAGCCACCTGCGTTGACCGGTGAGTCCATTTACGCGACCTTATCATCTTGCTGCAAGATAGCAGCTGAGAATGGCGTGCATAGTATACAAAAAGAGCGGCTTGCAAACTGTGGTAATTACACGTTGTTTTGAGGTGTACAAGTGAAAAGAATTTTAAAGGTTAAATATTATATTGCAAGTGGAGTAGCACTCGCAGCGATGTTAATTTATCTGCCTGCTCTCCAAAACGAATTTGTTGCGTGGGATGATAATGTTTATATTTTTGCTAATTCTCATATCTCTCCATTGAACATGGGATTTTTTAAATGGGCTTTTTTCGAGTTCTATGCAAGCAACTGGCATCCTCTTACGTGGATATCCCATGCCCTGGATTACGCTGTCTGGGGATTGAACCCCCTCGGTCATCATCTCACCAGCGTTATCATCCATGGGGTAAACTCATTCATCGTGGTGCTTCTGATAATAAAACTGCTCGAAGTGCTGAATGAGAGAGCACAGCAAAATGAGCCAATGCCATTTCTACATGAGCGGGCGATACTGATTACCGGTGGGGTAACAGGTCTCCTGTTCGGCCTTCATCCATTGCACGTGGAATCAGTGGCATGGGTTGCTGAACGGAAAGACCTCCTCTGTGCCCTGTTCTTTCTGCTCAGCATTATGCAGTATACGGATTATGCAAAGAGTGTAAGCAACGGTAGCGCTCTCGGTGGCCTGCTTAGCCGGTATTACAATAAACACTATCTGTTGGCAGCGGTATTCTTTATTCTTGCTTTGCTAAGCAAACCGATGGCGGTCACCCTGCCTGTTGTTCTACTTATTCTGGACTGGTATCCCTTTCAGAGAATACAGTCCCTTCAGGCATTTCGGCAGGCAGTGGTTGAGAAAATCCCCTTTTTTACGCTAAGCCTTTTTTCATCAATCATAACGATTCTGGCGCAGAGAGGGGGAGGGTCTCTAGCATTGATAGAGGCCGTACCGTTGTCAATACGCCTATTGGTAAGTGCAAAATCTCTTATCTTGTATCTTTGGAAGATGCTGTGGCCTTTGAATTTAGTCCCTTTTTATCCTTATCCAAAACAAAGCGAAATGTCTGTTTTGGCCATATTTGAATATTTTCTGGCAATTGCTTTTACGTTGGGCATTACGGCAGTTTGCGTAGCATCTGTAAAAAAGCAAAAATTATGGTTATCAGTTTGGGGTTTCTATATCGTAACGCTGCTTCCGGTACTCGGCATTCTGCAAGCAGGCGGTCAGTCAATGGCCGACCGATATACCTATCTGCCCAGTCTTGGGCCATTCCTTGTCATGGGTCTCATTGCCGCATGGGCTGTTGATAAGACGTTTACGGTAAAGAGACCGAAACTACTGAAGCTTATTTTAAGTAGTGCGGTCATTTTTCTATTCATAAGCATGTCTTATTTGACTTACCAACAAATAGGCATTTGGAAAAACAGCATAGAGTTTTGGAATTATGTCATTAAAAAGGAACCCAATAGAATTTCTTTTGCCTATAACAACCGGGGGCTTGCCCTTGGGATGAAAGGGAGGGTTCAAGAGGCGATTGCAGATTTCGACAAGGCAATTGCTTTGGACCCTTATTACGGGATTGCCTACGACAACCGCGGAATGTTCTTGGGTAATATAGGCCAGTATGATTCCGCACTCAGGGACTTTACCATGGCGATTAACCTGGATCTCGTTGATTATCGGGCCTATGATAATCGCGCCTTCACGTTCGAGAAAATGGGCCAGTTTGAGAAGGCCCTCGAGGATTACCATATGGCAGTCACCTTGAATCCGTATTTTCAGGAAGCCTTCTATCATCTGGGGATTTTGTATGGCAAAATGGGGATGTATAACGAAGCGATACCGGCACTGGACAAGTCTCTTGCCTTGAATCCAAACAATGCCGAGGCCTACAGCAACCGCGGTGTCATGTATTCCCTCAGCGGTCAGCCAGAGAACGCGTTGGAAGATTATAGCAAGGCGATTGCATTGAATCATAATTTTGCGACTGCCTATGTTAATCGTGGGAACCTGTACCTGAAGAGTGGCCGAAAAGACCTGGCTTTTGCCGATTTTCAGAGGGCGTGTGCTTTAGGGGATGCAGTTGGATGCAAAGCACTGCATTGACGGACCTGATGTGGATTCAATTGCCGATGCTAACGGCTCACGAGTGAGCAATAAAGGCGCGTTTGGTTGCCCGCGGTTAGCTTATTGAGGTTGACAGTGAAAAGATCGCAGAATTTCAAGTACTATGTGGCCGGTTTGGCCGCACTGCTGACGTTAATCATTTATCTCGCAGCTCTCCAAAATGATTTCGTTTTGTGGGATGACGATCTTTATGTCCTGAAGAATCCTCATATCCAGTCATTAAATGCATCATTCTTTAAATGGGCAATTTTCACTTTTCATGCATATAATTGGCATCCTCTTACGTGGATATCCCATGCCCTGGATTATGCTGTCTGGGGATTGAACCCCCTCGGCCATCATCTGACCAACATTATATTCCATGCGGTCAATACCTTCGTGGTGGTGTTTCTCATGATCAGATTGCTCGAGACGAAGAAAGAGCCGACAATGAGTAGCGGAGCGCGGGGATTTCTTACTGAGCGGGCGATTCTGATGGCTGCAGGCGTAACCGGCCTCCTGTTCGGCCTCCATCCAGTGCACGTGGAATCAGTGGCATGGGTTTCGGAACGGAAAGACCTTTTATGCGCATTGTTCTATCTGCTCACCATCAGCATGTACGTCAGGCATTTAAGTGTCAGGGAACACCAGATAACGCAAAAGAAAATAAGATCATTCGTGTTCACGAAATATTATTTCTGGGCGTGTGGTTTTTTTATCCTGGCGTTATTGAGCAAGCCGATGGCGGTCACGCTGCCTGTTGTGCTGCTGATTCTGGACTGGTATCCCTTTCAGAGAATACAGTCCTTTCAGACATTTTGGCAAGCAGTGGGCGAGAAGATCCCCTTTTTCGTGCTGAGCCTTTTTTCATCAATCATAACGATTCTGGCACAGAGGGCAGGAGGGGCCATCCGGTCGACAGAGGTCATTCCTCTGCCAGACCGCGTGCTGGTGGGAGCCAGCTCCCTTGTTTCTTATCTCGGGAAGGTGCTCTGGCCCCTGGATTTGGTTCCTTATTATCCCTATCCGAGGCACATATCAATATTGTCTTTCGAGTATCTTTCCGCTATTGTCCTGGTGATCGGGATTACGGCAGTCTGCATTGTTCTGGCAAGGAAACAGAAGTTATGGTTGACGGTCTGGGGTATTTATGTCGTGACCCTGCTTCCCGTCCTTGGTATTGTCCAAGTGGGGGACCAGTCAATGGCCGACCGGTATATGTATCTGCCGAGCCTTGGGCCATTCCTGATTCTGGGCTTGGCAGCGGCATGGATTTGGGCAAAAGTAAACAGGTTGCGAAGGTGGAGATTAGTCACCAAGGCATCTGTTGCCGGTGTAGCCGTTCTCGTGTTCGCTGCGCTATCCTTTCTGACTTTCAAACAAATAGGCATTTGGAAAAACAGCATTGACCTATGGAGTTATGTTATCAGGAAAGAACCTGAACGAGTGCCTTTGGCCTATAATAACCGTGGTCTTGCCTATGGAAACGAAGGCCTGTTTAAAGAGGCGTTTGAAGACCTCTCTACGGCAATTATTTTGGATTCGTCTTATGATCTTGCTTATAGTGCTCGTGGCACGGTGTTTGGGAAAATGGGCCTGTATGCGAGAGCGATCGAAGACTACAACAAGGCTATTGTTTTAGAACCTGGCAACTATCTTGTGTATAATAACTTGGGTATTGTCTACAGCAAGACCGGACTATATGACAAGGCAGCGGAATCTTTTAGTAAAGCTATCGCCATTAAGCCGGATGAAGCTGAAATTTACTTTAACCGCGGACTAGCCTATTCATTGCAAGATCAAGATGACAGAGCCTTGGCAGATTATAATAAGGCGCTCGAATTAAAACAAGATTATGCCACCGCTTACAGAAATCGTGGAGACCTTTATCAAAAAAGTGGTAGAAAAGATCTTGCCCTTGCCGATTTTCGGAAAGCATGTGAGTTAGGCGATGAGGCCGGATGCAACGCGTTGCGTTAGCAAGATAGAGTTTCAGGCTATAAGGGGAGTGAACAAATTTAATGAATTCCTCATTTTATTGTATTGGGATTAATCATGATTCTGTTCAGAGCAAGACTGGCTCCATACGATCAGCCAAGAAAAAGTATTGATGGATTGTTGTTTTAAGCGTATTGTTTGGCAGTTTGCCTCTATCTCTAGTTTCTCGAGGATACCTGTGGAAAGAGCACGGCGCGTCAAATTCTATCTAGCAGGCTTGGTTTCACTACTTACATTCATAAGTTATCTTACCACGCTTCGAAATGGCTTTGTTGAATTTGATGACAATCTTTACATTTATGACAATCCGCATATTCGTTCCCTGAGCATGACGTTTTTGCGATGGTCATTTTTTGATTTTTATGCCGCAAATTGGCATCCTCTTACCTGGATATCCCATGCCCTGGATTACGCTGTCTGGGGCTTGAATCCCCTCGGCCATCATCTGACGAACATTATATCCCATGCGGTCAATACCTTCGTGGTGGTGCTTCTCATGATCAGATTGCTCGAGTCGAGGAAAGAGCCGGCAATGAGCAGCGAAGCGTCGGGATTTCTTACTGAGCGGATGATTCTGATAGCTGCAGGAATAACCGGTCTCCTGTTCGGCCTCCATCCAGTGCACGTGGAATCAGTGGCATGGGTTTCGGAACGGAAAGACCTTTTATGCGCGTTGTTCTTTTTACTCACTATCAGCATGTACCTCAAGTATGTAAGTGTCAGGGAACACCAGGCCACGCAAAAGAAAACAAAATCCTTCGTGTTCAGGAAATACTATTTCTTTTCGTGTGGTTTTTTTATCCTTGCGTTGTTGAGTAAGCCGATGGCGGTCACGCTGCCTGTTGTGCTGCTGATTCTGGACTGGTATCCCTTTCAGAGAATACAGTCCTTTCAGACATTTCGGCAAGCAGTGGCCGAGAAGATCCCCTTTTTTGTCTTGAGCCTTTTTTCATCAATCATAACGATTCTGGCACAGAGGGCGGAAGGGGCTATACGGTCGACAGAGGTCATGCCTCTGTCAGAC
>Ga0209517_10010030_pt1 | contig 10646 bp, 8 predicted proteins | sample PeaSoiMetSII2010_FD_187695 | JGI IMG/M metagenome (GOLD analysis project Ga0209517, IMG submission 187695) | Peat soil microbial communities from Weissenstadt, Germany - SII-2010 (SPAdes) (version 2) | ecosystem: Environmental > Terrestrial > Soil > Wetlands > Peat | place: Germany: Weissenstadt... | reverse complement strand
CCCCAACACGGCCGCGCGGGAGGGACGGCTGCTCGGGGCGGGCAAGGTCGCCACCGGGAGTTATCTCGATCCGTCCAAAGGCACGCTGGATATCGATTCGGTGCTGATGAAGACCGCGCCCCGCAGCGCCGAACGGAGCGTTCAGATCGCGCAGGGCCGGATCGCGCAGTTCTACGATCTGGAGAAAGAACTCGCCCGGAAGATCATCGCTGACCTCGGTTACGACATGGGCAAGCTGGATCCCGCGGTGGTTGCGAGCATCGAGCAGCCGCAGACCGAGAGTCTCGATGCCTTCATGAGCTTTTCGCGCGGGCTGGACGAACGCGACCGGCAGCATCCCGACGCCGCGAGGGCGCTGTTCGAGCGCGCATTGAGCTACGACCCGAACTTCAAGCTGGCGCAGCAGGAACTCAGGTTCACGCCGATCACCCGGTTCACCGTAGCGCAAGTCGAGAGTCAGACCTCGGCGGCTGCCCCGTCGGCGGTTGCGGCCGCCGCGGTGGTGATCGCCTCAACCGCGGCCGCGACCGGTGGTGGGACCGGCGGGGCCGGCAGCGGCGGTGGCGGCACCACAGGTGGCAATGGCAGCGCGACAGGCAGCGGCGGTAGCACCACGGGCGGCGGCAACACACTGGCGGGAGGAAGCGGCCCGCCGATTCTCAGTAACCCCCTTCCGCTTGCTGTAGTACCTCCGGCGCCACCAGGTCTCGTGTGTCCGCCCTGCCCGGCTTGTATCCAGGTTCACAGGTGATATGCGGACCATGCATCAGTTTCAGCATCGATTCGGGATTTCCATATCGGCACAGATTCTATTCTGGGCGCTGCTCTCTCTCACCGTCACCTCCGGGCGCGGATGGTGTCAGAGCATGTTCGAGTCTCAGAGTCCGGGGCAGTTGAGTCTCCTGGTGTACGGGGGAGGCTACTGGTCCAAGGAGTACGCGAGCACGCAGCAGGGAGTCCAGTTGGAGCAGAGCTTGACCAAGGGCATCTCTTTCGTGGGTCGCGCGAGCGGATATGAGCTGTATGTCGGGGGCGGATTTGACGATCCACTCGATCCGGGCACGGGGCATGAAGCGCGTATCAATTTTGGCCGCTTCGAGGGCGGACTCGACTTGTCGCCAATTCAAGGAACCTACTTGTATCTATTGGGCGGCGGCGATATTGCCGACAGCAAGGCCACCGTGGCCGAAGCCGATTTCTCAACCTGGATGTTTCGGGAGCGCCCGCATCCGCTCAACCTCGTGATGAGCGTCTCCTACAACTCCCAGAACATGATAACCAGCGGCGAAGTCGATCTCCGCATGATTTTGCACTCGGATCAGCAGGTCGTGCTGACCGGCGGCCTGAGCGGAGCGGGCTTCGCCGGTGGGTTTGTCCACGGCTTCTCCACCCAGGCTGGGGCGACCTTGGGCGCGTACTCTCCTGAGTGGCAGATTGGGTTCGACGGGCAGTTCGGCTATGCCAGCACGAGCGTCTACGGCCAGGTTGCCATCTTCAAGCGATTCGCCTGGACCGAATAAGATAGTCCCGAATGCTCACTAGCACGGCGTTGAATCTCGGCGCTTTCTCAACCGCCTGTCAGGTTTCAAAATAAAGGGACAAGCCAGAGTCCGACCAGAGAAGATGCCGCGGGTTTCTAGCCGATTTCCCTGAGCGCGCGAATCATCCGCGCCACCGAATCGACCGCGGTGCGCGCGTTGTCGATTCGATCGTACGCCTGCGCTTCGGTCATGCCGGGGCCGGTCACGCCCAGCGCCACCGGCTTGTCGAACTGCAGCGCGAGGTCGCTCGCCACCCGCGCGGTCACGGTCGAGATCAGCTCGTCGTGCATCGTGTCGCCCTTGATGACCGCGCCGAGGATCGCCACGCCGTCGACATCGTCGCGCTGGAGCAGCTTCTTGATCGCCAGTCCCATGTCGAAGACGCCCGGCACATGGACTTCGTGACTGACCTCGACGCCGAGCGATTCGGCGTGCGCGCGCGCCCGATCTCGCATCAGCGAGGTCACTTCGCCGTTGAAGTCGGACACGACCAGGGCGATTTTCACGGCGCGCTCCGATCAATATTCCTTTTGTCGATACTTCGCTTGTCGATCGTGTCGATCGTGACCTGCTCGCGCACCTCGACGCCATGGGTTCGCAGGTAGCTCTTGAGCGCGGGAATCGGATGCGTGCCGTAGTGGACGATCGATGCGACGATCGCTGCGTCCGCCGCGCCGATGGTGAACGCCTGGCGCAGATGCTCGGGCTCTCCGGCGCCGCCCGATGCGATCACCGGAATCGTCACCGCCTCGCTCACCGCGCGCGTAAGCTCCAGCTCATAGCCGAGATTGGTTCCGTCGCGATCGATCGAGTTGACGCACAGTTCGCCGGCGCCCAGCCGCTCACCCTCGCGCGCCCATTCGATCGCGTCCTTGCCGGTGAATTGACGCCCGCCGTCGATCACGACTTCGTAACCCGACGCGACGCCTGGCCGCTTACCGGTCTGCTTAACTTGCATCGAGAGCACGATACACTGGCTGCCGAAGGCGCGCGCGCCCTCCGAGATTATCACCGGATTGCGCACCGCGCCCGAATCGATCGAGACCTTCTCGGCGCCGGCGAGCAGCACCGCGCGCATATCATCGAGCGTGCGAAGTCCGCCGCCGACGCTGAACGGGATGAAAATTTCCCGGGCCACGGCGCGCACCACGTCGAGCATGATCCCGCGCCGCTCGTTGGACGCGGTGATATCGTAAAATACGATCTCGTCAGCACCTTGCTGGTAGTAATGACGCGCCATCGCGACCGGATCGCCCACGTCGGCGTTTTCCAGAAATTGCACGCCCTTGGTCACCTTGCCGTCGCGGACGTCGAGGCAGGGAATGATTCGCCTGGCGAGCATCGTCAGAATGCGAGCCGGCAGAAGTTGTCGAGCAGCTTCAACCCGGCCGCGCCGCTTTTCTCGAGATGGAACTGCGTCGCGACGATGTTGCCGCGCGCGATCGCCGCGACGAACGTCACGCCGTGGTCGCTCTCGGCGATCGCGACCGCAGGATCGCCGGGAATCGGGTAGTACGAATTGACGAAGTAGAAGTGCGTGTTGTCGGGCACGCCCGCGAACACCGGATGCGGCCGCGTCTGGCGCACGCGGTTCCATCCGATCTGCGGGACCTTGAGCCGGCGCCCATCGACGGAGTTGGGATAGCGCGCCACGTGGCCGGCGACAAAGCCGAGGCACTTCGCGCCGTCTTCCTCGCTGCGATCGAACAATACCTGGATTCCGATGCAGATGCCCAGAAATGGCTTGCCGGCCTCGAGCACCTGCTCGCGCAGAACGGACTCGAGCCCGAGCGCACGGAGATTCTCCATCGTGGCGCCGGCCGCGCCGACGCCGGGCAGGATGATCCGGTCAGCGGCGCGGATCCGCTCGGGACGGTCGGTGATCTCCGAGCGATGGCCCAGGAACTCGAGCGCGCGCGCCACACTCGCCAGATTGCCGGCCTTGTAGTCTACGATGGCGATCATCGGCCTGAGCCAAAATCATAGCGATAATCCGAAAGCCATCACAGGAGGAGGATCTACCCGGCAGGAGCAGGAATGACAGGGCGCGCACCGCGCTCCGCTAAATCTCGGCGCGGATGTCGCGGTCGTCGGACAGGACGCGGACTTTCACGTGGCGCTCGTCGTCGCTCAGCGATCCCCAGTGCATCGCGAAGTTCTCGAGCTGCACGTCGGGTGAAAACTTCGCCGAGATGCCCATCACGACTTCGTCTACGTCGAGGCGAAAGGCCGTGTTCGCGATCGCGAATTGCTGGTCGTTGGAAATTACCACCAGCGGCGTGACGGCGCGTCCGTGGTCTTCGCAGACCTTGACCACCTTGCTGAAGAGCTTGCCCTCTTCGGGAGTGAACGGCTGCGCGCCCTCGCTGGAGGCGAACCCGCGCTCGTTACGCACCGTGAGCGCGATCAGATCGGCGTCATCGCGCTCGCTCAGGTAACGATGCAGATGGGTGAGGTTGTTCGGGTCGCGGATCGCGATCAATTTCCTGGCATGGCCGTCGATCCCGAGCGCGGCTACATCCAGCGGCTGGCCGTTCTCGATAATATGAAGATTGAACTTCTCGGGTTCTTCGCCGTATTCGTGCGGCGCCGCGCCGTTAATCCGCTCCGAGATGGAGAACACAATGAACAGGCCGGCGGTGAACGAGATGCCCCAGATCGTCGCGACCTGCTTGGTAAAGAGATTCACCATCGCGATCGCGAGCAGCACCAGAAAGGTCAGCGCGAGGCCGAGCGGAAAATCCTGGCCGCCGGGACGGAACCAGCTCAGGTTGAGCGGCATCCGCCACAGCCGGTGATACTTTTCGCGATAGCGCAGCACCAGCACCGACAGGCTCTTGAACACGAAACTCCACACCACGCCGAAAGCATAGGCCTCGCCCAGCACGTACATGTCGCCGCGCGACATCACAATCGTTGCGATCTGCAGGCCGGCCACCAGATTCACGATTCTGTAATTCGTGCCGTAGCGCTTGTGGGGATTGCGGAACCAGTCGAGCATCACGCCGTCTTCGGCAACGCGCGTCAGCACGCCGACCGAGCCGACGATCGCGGTATTGACCGCGCCCGCCAGGATCAGGAATCCGGTGAACACCACGAAGGCGCGCAGCGCCAGGCGCGCCCACAGCGGCCCGACCACATACATCGCGAGCCCGCCGATCAGGTTGTCGCTGTAGTTCGCCATCCGCACGCTGTCCGGGATGATCATCACGGCGAAGAACGAAACCAGCCCGGTCAGCAGCAGGCTGTATAGAAAGATGACGAAGCCGGCGCGGAGCAGGTTCTTGAGCTTCGGCGCTTCGATCTCGCGGTTCACCTGCGCGAGCGATTCCTCACCCGACATCGCGAGGATCGAATGGCCGAACGCGATCAGAATGCCGAACGCACCGATAGTGCGGGCGGCCGGCATATGCACGAGCCATCCCAGCGACGCATCGGGCAGCTTGAGCTCGAAGGGCGGCAGATGCGCGCCGCGGAGGTAGAGCGTCATCCCGCACCATGCGATCATCAGCACCGCCATCACGGTGGTGATCTGCATGATGCGCATCGCCTTCTCGCTCGACTCCTCGATCCCGAGGATGTTCTGCCACCAGAAGTAGACCGTCGCCGCGATCGCGAACGCAGCAGCGGTCACGTCCGGCGGAAACGCGTAGTTGACGTGCGCCAGATGCAGCAACTCGTTCATCAGCCCCGTGATGTACTGGCCGGCCGAGACCCCGCTGATCGGCCCGGTCAGGATGTAATCGAACATCAGGGCCGACACCGAGACTTTCGCCAGCGTCGAGCCCATCGCTTCCTTTACCACCCGGTACACACCGCCGCGCGTGAACATCGAGCACGACTCGACGTACACCGCGCGCACCGCGTACGAGAACAGCATCACGCCCAGGATGAAGTAGGGAGCCGAGCGGCCCACGGCCTGCTCGACGATTCCGCCGATGTAGTAGGCAGTCGAGGCGAGATCGCAAAGCACCACCGCCGAGGCGCGCCAGAACGAGATGAAGGTCAGCATCCCGGTGGTGATTACGATCACCCTGGTATTCTTTCCGGTGGTGCTTTCGGGCTGCCGCGGCAGTGCGCGTTTGCTGACGATCTGAATTCTGGGATTGGCAGCCAAGCGATCCTCCTGGCGATTTTCAGAACGAAATGACTCGTTCAACCTTTTCAGAATGCAAAGTCTGCGCCCTCAAATTTCGCAGTGATTCCGAGGTCTGCTCGACCGTCGATTGCGGGTCGCAATCACCCGAGCCCATTTCGACCGTGCATTTTGCAACGGCGTGAGGCCGTCTCTTGCCTGCCGTGTTGGCGTGGGCGTTAAAATGCGGTCATGACCGACAGCGCGCGCGGCGCGAGCGGCGGCTTGTGGTGGTCGCTCGCCGGCCGCGTATGGCTGACCAACCTGATCCTGGTGCTGCTGATGGCGGCGCTGGGCGTGCTTGCCATTTCGCGGCTCGCGGTGCTGGAAAGCTCGGTGAACCGCGTGCTCTCGCGGAATTACCAGTCGATACGGGCCGCTCGTCAAATGTCAGGCGCGATCGCCGCTTTCAGAACCGGCGATCTGGGCGCACAACCGGCGCAAGCGGACTTCCGGAAATGGCTGGCGATCGAACAGGGCAACGTCAGCGAGCCGGGCGAAGATCGTCTGGCCGCGCAAATCGCGGCCGACGGCGACCGATTCTTCAGCACCCCTTCATCCCCCGGCCAGAGCGCCGCGCTCGCGCGCCAACTCGATACCGAGCTGGACGCGCTCGTGGCGATGAACGAGCATGCGATGTTCAGCGCCGATCGCCGTACCGTGAATGTCGCCCGCAGGCTGCGCACCGAGGAGCTGATCATCGTGGCGATGGTGGTCGCGATGCTCGCCGCGTCGAGCTACTTCTTCGCGCGCACGCTGGTCGTCCGTCCCTTGAAGCAACTGGTCGACACGCTGCGCGGGATCGACAACGAGCAATCGCTGCGCGCGATGTCGCCGCTGCGCACCGCCGAGCTGGCGACCCTCGCGGACGAGTTCAACGCGATGGTGGGACGCCTGGATCGCGATTACCGCCTGCGCCTGGACGAGCTGATGCGCGAGCGATCGAAGAGCGCCGCGATTATCGAGAGCGTGGATGACGGCTTGATCGTGCTCGATAATCAGGACGCGATCGTGCACATCAACGAGGTCGCCTGCGCGATTCTGGATCTCGAGCCGCAAGCCGTCGCCGGACGCAAGCTCGGCGAGCTTGCCGCACGCAGCGCTCACGTCGGGCGCGTGCTGGCGGCCCGGAGCCGCGAGGCAAATCACGACGAAGCAAGTCAGGACCCGCGCGCCAACGGTTCCACGCCGGCCGAGTTCAAGGTCTTCGTCCGGGGGCGCGACCATACCTACCTGACTCGCGAGCTGCCCTGGATGGGGCCGCGCGGCGAGCCGCTGGGAACGATCGTTCTGCTTCAGGACGTGACTTTCATCCGCGACCAGGAGCGCGCGCGCACCAATCTGATCGCGACCTTGTCGCACGAGCTCAAGACTCCGCTGACCTCGCTTTCGATCGGCGCGGAGCTGCTGAGCGAAGCCACCGCGGGAGAGACCGGCGCGCGCCAGCGCGAGATTCTCACCACGATCCGCGACGATGTAGATCGCCTGCAGGCCATCGCGGGCGACTTGCTCGACGCCTCGCGCAACAGTTCGGCGCGAATCGGGGTCGAGCGGCGTCCGATCATGCTCGACCGGATAGTGCGCGAGGTCAGTGCGGGGTTTAAGATTCAGGCCGAGGAGAAGCAGCTCAAACTCGAGGTATGCGCGGGCGCGGCGCCGATACCGATCTGGGGCGATCCGATCAAGCTGCCGTGGGTAATCACCAACCTGCTGGGCAACGCGATGCGCTACACGCCGGCGGGCGGCCGGATCGCGATCGAAATCCAGTCCGAGGCCGGCACCGCGCGCGTGATCGTGACCGACACCGGACCGGGAATCGCCGAAGACGTGCTGCCGCGGATCTTCGAGCCGTACGCGCAGTTTCCCAATGAGCCCGCGCGCGCCGGCTCCGCCGGGCTTGGATTGTACATCGCCAAGGAAATCGTCGAGGCTCACAACGGCCGCATTTTCGCCAGCAGCCGGCGCGGCGAGGGCTGCCGCTTCATCGTCGAGCTTCCGATTAGGGAGGAAGTGATTGGCTAGTATCCTGGTGGTCGACGACGACCGTAACATCCGCCGCATGATAGTCGCGACGCTCGAGCCCGAGGGCTTTTCCGTGATCGAGGCCGACAGCGCCGAGCGCGCTCTGGAGGTTCTCGCCCGCAGCGGCGCCGATCTGATCGTCTCGGACGTGCGGATGGCGGGGATGGACGGCTTCAAGCTGCTCGACGAGGTCAAGCGCATCAGGCCCGCGACCCCGGTGATCATGATGACCGCGTACAGCTCGATTCCCGACGCGGTCGAGGCGGTCCGCCGCGGCGCGAGCGATTACGTGCCCAAGCCGTTCAGCGCCGAACACATCCGGCAGGTCGTTTCGCGCACGCTCGAATTGCAAACGCTCAGGGTCGAGAACCGCACGCTCAAGAGCAGCCTCGAGCGGTTCGCGGCGCCCGGCGCGTTTCTGACCCCCGGGCCGCACACCAGAAGGCTGGCGGACACTGCCGCGCAGGTCGCGGCCAGCGAGGCCACGATTCTGATCACGGGCGAAACCGGCACCGGCAAGAGTCTCCTGGCCAGACAGATTCACGAACTCAGCCCGCGCCGGAAGGGACCGTTCGTCGAGGTCGCTTGCACCACGCTGAGCGAGCATCTGCTGGAGAGCGAGCTGTTCGGACACGTTCGCGGCTCGTTCACAGGCGCAATCAAGGACAAGCCGGGCCGGCTCGAAGCCGCCGACGGCGGCACGGTCTTTCTCGACGAGATCGGCGACCTCTCGCCCGAGCTGCAGGCCAAGCTGCTGCGCTTCCTTCAGGACAAGACTTTCGAGCGGGTCGGCGGCGCGACGACCATGAAGATCGACGCGCGAATCATCGCCGCCACCAACCAGGCGCTCGAACAGGCCGTGCGCGAGAAGCGCTTTCGTGAGGACCTGTACTATCGCCTCAACGTGATCGAGATTCGCATCCCACCGCTTCGCGATCGGCCGAGCGAGATCGTGCCGCTGGCCGAGCATTTCGTCGAACGCGCCGCGCTGATGCATCACAAGCCCGGATTGGTGCTCGCGCCCGAGGCGCGGACGGCGCTGGCCGCCTATTCGTGGCCCGGCAACGTGCGCGAACTGCGCAACGTGATCGAGCGCGCGGTGATCCTGAGCCGCGCCGACTGTATCGCCTTGAGCGACCTGCCCGACAAGATCGTGGCCGAGCCGCGCCGCAACGAAGGCGCGCAATCGCTGGAGGACCTGGAACGGCGCCATATAGAGATGGTGCTGGAGCAGGCGGTAACTCTGGAGGAGGCAGCCGACATGCTCGGCATCAACGTCGCAACGCTATGGCGCAAACGCCGCAAGTACGGACTGGAGTAAGTGCGGAGCGGTGCGTTACGCGATTGTAATTGAGAAGGCGAAGGGGAATTTCGCCGCGTATGTTCCCGATCTCCCCGGATGCATCGCGACGGGCGCAACGCGCAAAGGGACCGAGCGCCAAATTCGCGAGGCGATCGAATTCCACCTGGAAGGGCTCCGGGAAGATGGACTGACTGTTCCGAAGCCGACGAGTGCCTGCGAGTATGTCGAGGTTCACGCCGGCGGTCAAAATTCCCGCGCCAGCCGCTTGGCCGAGGGTTCGACGACTCCCTTCACCCCGCCGCCCCGGAATCGCCGCCGAACGCGGCGAAGAACGTCTTGATGCGCTTGTAGTTGACGCCGAAGTCGCCGATGCCGTCGCGCGACTTGGATCTCATTTCGATCAGACTGCCCGTTCCATCGGCACGGACCTGGATTACAAAGTCGTCGTGAAAGTGGAACAGTCCTGAGGTCGCGACTCCCTCCAGCGCGCGGGTCTTGGGATCGTCGGAAGTAATCACCCAGGTCGGCATCTGCTTCGCCGTAGCCTCCACTTTGGCGAAAGTCGCATCCGGGTCGGTCGTGGCTTTGAGCGGCGCCAGCTCGCCATAACCGGCCGATTGGCGTTGCGCGTACCTCAGCTTGTTGTATTTCATCTCGCGGCCCTGATTGTCGGCCAACTCGGTCGCGTGCGTGAACTCGGGCGGATTGTCGAAGTCGGTCGTGATGTCGTTAATCGGCGGATATCCGCGACCGCTCAGAAAGATCAGGAGTATGGGCACAAAGATGGCCAGGCTGGCCACCGTTCCGAAAATCGCGCGCGGCCGGGCACCCGCGCGCACCCCCGTGCGGGTCATAGAAATTCCGATCAAGCCCGCGATCGTCCCGACCAGGCTGAGCACGAAACCGAAGGCGAAAAGCTGGAAGCCCTGAAACGGCGCGAGATAGTAGAAGTGCGCGGCCAGCACTCCCACCGATGCGAGAACGATCGCCAGTATCGCGTCGAAAAAAGAAAGCCAGGCCGGAATCATGATTTTTCTCCCGTCATCTTTTTCCCATCAAGGCTCGAGCCTGATGCGTCACGGCTTAATTCCGCGCGCCACGAATTGCGGCAGAACGAACACGTAGGTGTGATTTTCGATCGCGCGCTCGATCTCGGCAAGCCATCGATCGATCTCGCCCGCCGCGACCATTCCCGAATCGCGCGCGTAGCGCGCGAAGCTGGCGCGGAGCATCGGGAGCGAGCGCCCATAGGTGTCGGCGCCGGCGAAGACCTCGAGCTTGACGTCTTCGAGCCGCGCAGCACGGAACAGGCCGTAGAGCTGCCGCCCGATCTGCGGCTCCCGGATTGCGATCGACTTCGCCGCGGCCATTATGGTGTTGGTCAGCGGGCGCGCGGCAGCGCCCAGGCCCATTTCGATCGCGATCATGTCCCAATCGCTGTCCACCGCCACGATCACCCCGCCGGCCTTCGTCACGCGCGAGATCTCGGCGACGGTCTCCGGCGCGGAATCGACGTATTCGAGCACGTTCTTGCAGAATACCCGATCGAAGCTCCGATCGGGGAACGGCAGCGGCGGAAATGGACCGCATACGAATTCCGCGTTGAGGCCCGCCGCGCGCGCCCGCCGGGCTGCGCGCTCGACGA
>Ga0209517_10010028_pt1 | contig 10647 bp, 6 predicted proteins | sample PeaSoiMetSII2010_FD_187695 | JGI IMG/M metagenome (GOLD analysis project Ga0209517, IMG submission 187695) | Peat soil microbial communities from Weissenstadt, Germany - SII-2010 (SPAdes) (version 2) | ecosystem: Environmental > Terrestrial > Soil > Wetlands > Peat | place: Germany: Weissenstadt... | reverse complement strand
GCAACGAGGAACGCCGCCACGACCCCGTAGAACGCCGCATACGGGGCACCGATGCCGAGATGCCTCACGCCCTGTTTGTCGCGATGGGGGTGGAGGGCGATGAAATACAGCAAGGTGCCAATGGGAATGGCTGCCACGAGCGTGGAAAGCAGGGCGTTGCCGAAGGGGTCATAGACCTGATGCCAGACCATTGGTGTCTCCTCCTGGGGCGGAACCGGAGATGTTGCCAGCGCGCCCGTAAGGTGTCAAGCAGATTGACGATGCAATCGCGCAGCACCGTGCCGAGGTAAGTACTAGTGTTGCCAGCACCCTAGCTCTCGCGTATCATCGGCGGCATCTTTGCACGTCGCCTGAACTCGACGAACTGATTCGATTTCCCGCCTCCACGGCGACAGGGAGAAGCATCAGCTCGAGGCCGCTCGATGGGAGGGACCGCACAATCGCTGGCTGCCGGAGAGCGCATCGGCAACTACCAGATCACCGGCCTGATCGGCGCCGGTGGCATGGGAGTGGTGTACGAAGCGCTCGATCTGCAACTGGAGCGCACCGTCGCCCTCAAGTTCCTGCCGCATGATCTGAACTTCGACGAAAAAGAAAAGAAGCGGTTCCTCCAGGAGGCCCGGTCGGCTTCGGCGCTGGACCACGGCAACATCGGCGTCATCCACGGCGTGGAGGAGAGTGCCGACGGCCGCCTCTACATCGTGATGGCCTATTACGAAGGCGGGACGCTCACCCAGCGCATCCTGCGCGGCGCTCTTCCTGCCAGCCAGGCGGTGGATATCGCCACCCAGGTGGCGCGCGGCCTCGCGGAAGCGCACGCCCGCAACATCGTCCATCGCGACATCAAGCCCTCCAACATCATCATCACCCGCCAGAACCAAGTCAAGATCGTGGACTTCGGACTGGCGCGCGTGCTTACCGCCAGCGCCACGCAGAGCCTGTCCAGCACCGGCACCGCCGCTTACATGGCGCCCGAGCAAGTGCTGGGCAAGCCGCTGGATCCGCGCACCGACCTCTGGGCGCTGGGGGTGGTCCTGGCGGAGACGCTCACCGGCCGCCATCCCTTCCAGCGTGACAGCGCCCCCGCCATGATGTTCGCTATTGTCAACCAGCCGCCGGAGCACATGGACGAAGTACCGGCGGAGCTGCAGCCCATCGTCTTTCGGGCGCTCTCCAAGGACGCCGCCCATCGTTACTCGAGCGCGAAGGAATTTCTTTCCGACCTGGAACGGGTGCGTGCACACATCCCGACCACGCCATGGGACGCACCCAGCACCGCCCCTTCCGGTCCCGTGGACCATGCTGCTGCAACTCGGGCGCTTGCTTCGAAGCGGATGGATGAATACGTCAGGCATGCCTCCACGCCGAGTTGGGGACCCACCCCTCCGGCGCCTGGACGGAGGAAGCGCTGGCTTGTCGCTGCCGTTCTCATACTCATACTGCTGGGTGCGCTCTTCTTGGTTCCGGCAATACGCGAGCGGGCGCGCGGCTTGATGTTTGGCACTGATGAAAAGCACGTTGCAGTCTTGCCCTTCGATAACATCGGCGGCAACCCTGCCAACGAAGCGCTGGCGCAAGGCCTGATGGACAGCCTTACCAGCAAGCTTTCCAACCTGGAGGTGGGCCAGCAGTCCCTCTGGGTCGTACCGGCCAGCGAAATCCGTCGCCTGAAGATCGCGGATCCCAATGCCGCGCTCCGCCAGGTTGGCGCCACGCTGGTCGTCACGGGCAGCATTCAGCGCGAAGGTCAGGACGTCCGCTTAACGGTCAATCTCATCAACGCGAAAACCTTGCGGCAGGTTGGGTCTGCCGCGCTGGAAGACCGTGCCGGCGATCTGGCCATGCTGCAAGACGAGGCGGTTTCGCGGTTGGCCCGGCTGCTTCACATCAACGTGACCGCCGACATGCTGCGAAACACAGGCGGCTCAGTCACCCCCGCCGCTTACGAGGGGTATTTGAAGGCCCTCGGTTATATGCAGCGCTACGACAAACCGGGGAATCTCGATGCCGCCATCGCCGCGCTCACCGGCGCGGTCAATACTGATCCCCGTTTCGCCTTGGGATTTGCGCAACTCGGCGAGGCTTACCGCTTGAGATACCTGACCGAGGTGAACCCCAAATGGATCGATGAAGCCCTGGCCAACTGCCAGAAGGCAGTTCAACTGAATGATCGGCTTCCCGCCGTTTACGTCACCCTGGGCCGCCTGCACGATAGTGCCGGCAAACATGACCTGGCTGTACAGGAGTTCCAGCATGCCTTGCAGTTGAATGCTCACGATGCTGAGGCATTGTCCGGCATCGCTCACTCTTATGAGAATGCCGGGCGCATCCAGGATGCGGAAACTAATTTCAAGAAGGCTTCCGCCCTGCGGCCCGATTCCTGGGTCGGATACAACGACCTCGGGCTGTTTTACGACCGGCAAAACAAGTATTCGGAGGCCATCGCGGCCCTGCGCAAGGCCGTCGAGCTTACGCCCGACAACGCTCAGGTCTATCTCAATTTAGGTGCTGTGTACATTGACACGGGTGACCCGAAGCTGGCCACCGATGCCGAGCAGACTCTAAAGAAATCCATTGAGCTCACTCCCAGTTATCCTGCGTATGCCAACCTCGGGCAGCTCTATTACACCGAGAAGCGCTACCGCGAATCGGCGGAGATGACCGAGAAGGCCCTCCAACTCAACAACAACAATTACCTGGTTTGGAACAATCTCGCCCACGCTTATCAGTGGCTGAACGAAAAAGACAAGGAAGCCGCCGCACGGGCCACTGCGCTTGAACTGGCGGAGAAATCCGCAAAGCTGCACCCACAGGACGCTCTGGTCCAAGGCATTCTCGCGAGTCTGTATGCACGGCGGAATTTGCGCGAAAAAGCGATTGCCCGAGTTCAAACCGCCCTGGCTCTTGCACCCAATGATCCCGAGGTCTTGGATTGCGTGGCCACTGCGCACGAATACCTGGGTGACCGCCGCCGCGCACTCGATTACGTTGAAAGAGCGCTGCAGAAGGGCTACCCGCTGGGCCAGGTAACCAACGATCCTGATATGCAGAATCTGATTCACGATCCGAATTTCCGGCCCAAGGCCAAGTAACCTAATTCGCATCAAGGAGCGACACGCATGGCACAATCATCCGCAAAGCACAGGGAAGCCACCAACCCAGCCTCAACTCCCATTACAATTACTGAGCAAGGCGGTACCTACACTTCCCACCCCAAGAACGCTACGATCGCCAACGACGGAAGCTTAACCTTCAACGCCTCTAAACCCTGTTGGATTTACACATCGCCAATCGGAGTGTTCGGAGACTCCCAAGGTATTTTGAAACTCGCTCAGGGGCACAACGGGCCGTTTGACCCAGCACAAACCGACATCACCGTGGATTACTGCATTACGGGTCCCAACACGACTTGCCAACCAGTGCTAAAGAGCCGAGTCGGCAACGGTGGCAACACGATCAAGGTGGGCAACTGAATCTAGACGCTGTTGAATAGCGCGGGTCAGGTCCAACTCAGGTTGTGAATGCCTCGTCCGTCTAGCGGCGTGATTCGGTGCATAAGTGTGCTCTGCGGCTAACATGGACAAATGGCACCCTGGACGCCGAATCGGGCTCGCGCGCGCATTGTCCAAGCTGGGCTACTGCTCGCGTTCGCGGGCGTGTGAGCTGATCCGCGCTGGGCGGGTCAGGCTCAACGGCACGCGGCGGCGGGATCCGGAGACGCCCGTCGATCTTGCCACCGATCGGATCGAAGTGGATGGCGCCGCCGTCACCGGCCACAGCAAGCGTTATCTAATGTTGAACAAGCCGCGCGGGCTGGTTACCAGCGCTTCCGATGAAAAGGGCCGCGAGACCATCTATTCCCGCCTGAGCGTGGACCTGCCTTGGCTGGCGCCGGTTGGGCGACTCGACAAGGCCAGCGAAGGAATGCTCCTCGTCACCAACGACTCGGAGTGGGCCGCCCGTGTGCTGTCTCCGGAGACCCATCTCGATAAGACCTACCACGTGCAGATCCGCGGCCAAGCGGGACCGGAACTGGTCCGATCGATGGTGCAAGGCGTCAGCACGGACGTGGGCTTTCTCCGCGTGCGGCAGGCTTCAATCCTGCGCCCGGGCGCGCGCAACACCTGGCTGGAGATTGTCCTCGACGAAGGCAAGAACCGCCACATCCGCCGCATGCTGGAGGCCCTGGGCATCGAAGTCCTGCGCCTGGTGCGCGTCGCCATCGGCCCGCTTCACTTGGGAGAACTGCCCAGGGGCGCGTCCCGCGAAATCACCGCCGAAGAGAAGCAGAGATTGGATCTGGCCATGGGCCAGATAGTCGCGCAAACTCGCGCCGGTCGCCGCTAAGCGAACTATAATGTCTGGTTTTTCTCCGGCCCCTCCGAAATCATCGAGAGGTACTTATGAGCATCACGCCAACCGACGCCATGACCCTCGGGCACGCAGAAGGCTTGAAGTCATTCCTTGCCGCGCGCGACTTCCTCTTCCGCCATCGTGAAGACTACGAGACCGCCTATCGGGAATTCCGCTGGCCGCAACTCACCAGGTTCAACTGGGCGCTGGATTACTTCGATACCTATTCCAAGGGGAACAAGAAGGCCGCGCTCTGGATCCTTGACGAAAGCGGCGCGGAGCTGAAACTGAGCTTTGAGGAGATGGCGCGCCGCTCCAACCAGGTGGCCAACTTCCTGCGCCAGCGTGGCGTCGGCCGCGGCGACCGCCTGGTGGTCATGCTGCCCAACGTGGTCGCCATCTGGGAGATCATGCTGGCGGCCATGAAGCTGGGAGCCATCGTCATTCCCGCCGCGACCCTGCTCACCGTGGAAGACCTGCGCGACCGCCTCGATCGCGGCAACGCCCGCCACGTCATCGCCACCTCCGCTGCGGTCGATCGTTTTGCCAGTGTTGCCGGCGATTACACCCGCATCATCGTGGACGGCGAGGCCAAGGGATGGATTCCCTACCAGCAAGCCTACGATCAATCGCCTGACTTCACGCCCGACGGCCCGACCAACGCCACCGATCCTTTTCTGCTTTACTTCACCTCCGGCACCACGGCGATGCCCAAGCTGGTGGTGCACACTCACCAGAGCTATCCCGTAGGTCACCTGGCCACCATGTACTGGGCCGGCCTGCGCCCGGAGGACATCCACCTGAACATCAGCTCGCCCGGCTGGGCCAAGCATGCCTGGAGCAGCTTCTTCGCGCCGTGGAATGCGGGCGCGACCATTTTCGTGCACGCCTATAACCGCTTCGACGCCAAGGCGACACTCTCGGCCGTGGCGCGTTGCGGCGTAACTACCCTGTGCGCGCCGCCGACGGTGTGGCGCCTGTTCGTGCTCGAAGACCTCCAGTCCTTCCCGGTGAAGCTGAACAACCTGATCGGCGCCGGCGAGCCGCTCAATCCCGAGATCATCGACAAGGTCCGCAAGGCCTGGGGAATCACCATCCGCGACGGCTTCGGCCAGACCGAGACCGTGCTCACGCTCGCCAACTTCCCCGGCCAGAAGGTGAAGCCCGGCGCGGTGGGCATGCCCTCGCCCGGACATCACGTGGTCCTGCTCGACGCCGAAGGCCACGAGGCCAACGACGGCGAGATCGCCATCAAGTGCGACCCGCGTCCGATCAGCCTCATGCCCGGCTACATGGGTGACGATGAGCGCACCGCCAAGTGCTTCGCCGGCGGCTACTACCGCACCGGTGACGTTGCCCATCGCGACGAGGAGGGTTACTACACCTACATCGGCCGCGCCGACGACGTGTTCAAGAGTTCCGATTACCGGCTGAGCCCCTTCGAGCTGGAGAGCGCGCTCATCGAGCACCAGGCGATCGCCGAGGCCGCGGTGGTGCCCAGCCCGGACCCCATTCGCTGGACGGTGCCCAAGGCGTTCATCATCTGCAAGCCCGGCGTCCAGCCCACCGAGGAGCTGGCGCGCGACATCTTCAAGTTCATCCGCGGACGCCTCGGTCCCTATAAACGCATCCGCCGCCTCGAGTTCTCCGATCTGCCCAAGACCATCTCCGGCAAGATTCGCCGGGTGCAACTGCGCGGATTGGAACAGGAAGCGCGCCAGCAGCCCGGCCGCCGTCCCGGCGAGTATTGGGAAGAGGATTTCCCGGAATTGAAGGACGCGAAGTAGCCACCGTCAAATTCCCACCCTTGGCGGCGGACGCCAACGGCGGGTACCGAGGTCCAGAGCCCGTCAGGGCGACATTTGTGTTAGCCCAGCGCGTGAGCGGGGTCCCCAGCGAACCCGATTTTGGTTCGCTGGGGTGCCTGAGCGGTGGGTATTGAATCGAGAAACGAAATGAGCCCGGAGGGCGGCACACATCCGGTGTCGCCCCTGGAAGGGGCTCTTGTTCTTTATTCAATTCTTGACCCAGCGCTGACGCGCTGGGCTCGAACAAATGTCGCCGCTGCGCGGCTTGCATTGTTCCCATACCCACCCGTGAAATGGATGAGCGGCCAGAGACTGATCAAACCAAACCGCCGATACGCCGAGAACGCCAAGGCCCGGAGAGCCTGCGCTGAGCGAAGTCGAGGGGCGCGTCATAGTTAGCCCACCACGTAAGTAGAGGCGTCTAGCGGGCGTGAGCGTAGCGGGATTTAGCCGAGGCCGAGCAACGCGAGGCCGAGCCCTGAGCGAAGTCGAAGGGCCGCGAAGCCTGCCCCGAGCGCCGCCGAGGGGATATCCCGAGCGTAGCGAGGGATCTCCAAGAACTTCTCCGCCGCAGATAGATGCGGATGAACGCCGATCGAAACCAAACCGCCGAGACGCCGAGAACGCAGAGGCCCGTATGGGCCGAAATAAATTAGCCCAGGACGGAAGTCCTGGGTATGCTGAGCCTAATATCTCAGCGAGCGCGAGGGAGCTTCGCGACTGAGCGCGAGCTGCCGCTGCGCGGATTGGAACAAGAGCCGCTAGCCTATTCTGCGCGACGCGGCAGCATGCATTGCTCGGTAGATCAAAGATCAGACGCCGCCAACTTCGATACCAGAATGTGAGGAAAGGCATTGAAGGTTGAGGCAATCGCAGTCTCGCTCGTTTCGTCCCATGCTTGGCTGGATGTGCTGAAGATGACTCTCGTTGCACCGAGTTTTGCCGCCAAATCTCGGTACTTCCCGGCGGCGACGCTCGCCGAGACCCCGTTCGTGGCAAGTGTGCCATTGCTCTTCGCCTCTCCAATGCAGAGCTCTCCGTCGGCGATGCAGCAGATATCAAGTTCCATAAAATGCTTTTTGTCCCCCGGCACCTTGATTCGCAGCTCCGGACAGAACAGAAAGCTCTCCTTGCACTTCTCGCGGAGAGCGCCCAAAGTTAAGATTGGAACGGCGCTATTGTTCATCAGTGCCTGATATACGATCTCATCCAACTTGTAAAACCAAGAAGGTTCGTCTGGATGTCGCCAATTTGATTTCGTGTATTGTTGACTCTTGCCACACCGCCTGCAGGTAAAGGTGTGGGTGATTTCACCGATGGAAAACCAGCCCACATCGGAACAGTGGCTGCATCTCAAAACGAGGCCGCGGTAGAACACCCCCCGGGAGATGTAGTGGTCAATGGCCTCGGTTGCGGAAACAGTGCTCGCGAGCAGCTTCACGATCGCGGCAAAATTCAGGTACCGACGCTGATCTTTCAGAAAGACACCCTCGTCGAATACGCCCTCTTCTGGCGGCGACTGATCGAGGAATTTCTCGAGCAGCGCCCTGGGCTTCGAAGCTCGAAACACCCTTCCTGCCGATTCGATTCCACCCAATTTGTCGATCGTTTCACTCTCGTACCTTCCCTTGTCTGAAATGGCGCAGTCGTACCCGCAATAGCTGAGTGTCCGCCGAAAGATCTCAAGAGCATTTGGGACTCGAATTGAGGGCCGAACGAGATTGAAGTCGGCATCGACGCCCATGACGAGTGCACCGGGGCACATGTATGCCAAACCATCATTTCCGATGCGAACGCTCCATTCGCCCAGGTTCGGATGAGCAGCCACGAAGGCGCCAAGAGCGGGATGTCGCGGAATTCGATGCTTGAGGAAGGCGACTTCAACGATCCATCGGTGCACCTGTGGATTCACAGTCTTGACAACGACGGGCTTCGGCGATTCAAACGGACCCGGCAATTCATCATCTAGTAGCTGATGGGTACTCAGCCTTTCGATATTTCCTTCTGCGTAGACCTTGAGCGGATGCCTAACAAGTTTGGCGACAGAGGAAGCAGAGAGGCTCTCGGCGGAAATCGGAACGTGAGGGTGAGTGGCTGCAAGAGACTTGACGGTCTCCTCAATCTCCGGCAGCGGAATTGACGCGCTGATCCAAGTGCACAACTCAGCAAGATCGGGTCTTCCGAGTTCCTGTGCGTTAGACAGGGCGGACCGCAGCCGGTGACAGGGGCCGTCCTTATTCTCCAGAAACCAGCTCGGAATCCACAGGGCGCGGCCGTGCAGCCGGAGCAAGGAATAGTACAGGCAGAAGTCCTGTATCGAATTACCCAGGACCAGCACTGTCGGCAACTCGAACGTGCGCGAACGCGTCGATCTCCCCGTAACGAGTCCCAACTGGGAGATGCCGAAAGGTGTTTTGCCAGAGAAATCGTGCCACGGTCGTATTCCCCATCGAATCAGGTCGTATTCGTCGTAATTACTGGCGACTATTGGGGTCGCAGGCATGCCTTTGGCGTTTAGCGCTGCCAGGTGTTCCGCAGTTGACCGGCCTACCCTTGCCGCCAACCAGAGCTGTGGAATTGTGGTGTCATTTCTGATTTCAATGGTTTCCTTCGGGTGCTCCAGTTCGTCCAGCACGTCAAGGATCGACGTGAGCGGGTAAAAGGGAGCACATCCTGCTGTAACGCTGTTCCGCTCGATTTCTCCCTGGAATGAAAAGGGCGCTAGGCGCGTCAGTATGTCTCTCGACAAGTTCTCAGTGATTGTGAATTCCTCCAGGGATGCCCGACACAGCGCGTGAGGGATTTCTTTCTTAGCCCATTCAGCATCAACCCCCTCTTGAATTGCTTTCTCTATCTCTTTCGCGACGACTTTTTCAAACTTACTGGGCTGATTGCGTTGCAGGTCTTCTCCAGTTTTTTGGTAGGTCAAAATGACATCGGGATCATGGGCTGAGAGTAGGGCCCAAAACACATCGTCAATTGATGTGCCGTCGGTCGGAACTATGATTGCGTGTCCGCCTCCCCAAAGCTGAGTCAAAAACTCAATTATGGCAAGGCAGGTGGCCTGCCATTCTGGGTCGTCCGCCTTCGTCAACACAGCGACCCGGATGGGCCGGACGCTCGAAGAGAATGTCTGAAATCTCACCGTCATGATTAGTGCCTTGTCGGAAACCCAAGATAACGTAACGGTTCTCTACTAGCAATCTACATCCCCCGCCGACGGCGCTGGTTCGTGATCAGAATCGCCGGGGTTCTCGTGCGGTTTCTCATTGACGCGTGAATACAATTGCTATATACTACATTGTAGTGTTATCTACAGGATAACTGCTTTCTGAATCGTCGTTCTTTGATAACCAGCCGAAAATCGCCCAAAAACCGCAGCTAACTCCTTTGGAGAACGGTTTTTGCGGGTAAGTCCTTTGTTTCATCAGTTCACGTCGGTTTGCCATCGGTATACCGGGCGTAAGTCGATGATTGCATTAGACCGGGGGAGGAGGGGGTGGGATTGGCGTCGGAGTAAACGCTGCCAAGATCAGGAAGCAGGACGCAGGAGGCAGGACGCAGGGAGCAGGGAGTAGGGAGTAGGGAGCAGGGGAGTAGGGAAGGGCCCACGACGCAGGAAGCAGGCACGCGGCGGATTGGTTTTCCTGCCTCCCGCTTCCTGCCTCCTGCTGTGGCTGCTCACTTTGGCATTAAGCTGATCGCCGGGTGCGCCGCAACCCTCCTGTTGGTATGATGATCAGCGGTCCTCATGCCAAGGTTTCTCCGTAAGGCAGCGTTTCTCGGGTGCATGGTTCTGGCCGCGACCGTGGTCTCGCCGGCCGCGCCGTGGCGTCCTATCGGTCCCGATGGCGGAGACGCGCGCAGCCTGGCCGCCGATCCCCGCAACCCCGACCGCATCCTGCTGGGCACCAGTTCCAGCCAACTGTTCGTCTCGAACGACGGGGGATACACCTGGTCGCGGCTGGCGCGAGTGGGCGACGGCGATCATTACGTCGTCGATCACATCGTGTTCAACCCCGCTCATCCGGAGACGGTCTACGCCGCCGCGTGGAGCGTCGAGACCGACGGCGGCGATGTCTTTCGCAGCGATGACGACGGCCGCTCCTGGCACGCGCTTGCGGGCATGCACGGCAAATCGGTGCGCTCGTTCGCGCTGGCGGCATCGGATCCCAGCATCCTGGTCGCGGGCGCCCTTGATGGCGTGTTCCGCAGCCGCGACGCGGGTGAGAGCTGGGAGCGTATCTCGCCGCCGGGACATCCCGAGCTCAAGAACATCGAATCGCTGGCCATCGATCCGCACTACCCCGAGATCATCTACGCCGGCACCTGGCACCTGCCGTGGAAGACCGTGGATGGCGGCCTCACCTGGTCTTCCATCAAAGAGGGCGTGGTCGACGATTCCGACGTGTTCTCCATCATCCTCGACCCGCGCGATTCGCGGCTGCTCTACGCCAGCGCCTGCACCGGGATCTACAAGAGCGAG
>Ga0209517_10010027_pt1 | contig 10647 bp, 5 predicted proteins | sample PeaSoiMetSII2010_FD_187695 | JGI IMG/M metagenome (GOLD analysis project Ga0209517, IMG submission 187695) | Peat soil microbial communities from Weissenstadt, Germany - SII-2010 (SPAdes) (version 2) | ecosystem: Environmental > Terrestrial > Soil > Wetlands > Peat | place: Germany: Weissenstadt... | reverse complement strand
CCATTAATCTCCATAACGCGCGCGCCTACCAGATTGCGCTGGACCAGGCCATCACGGATGGCCTGACAGGTCTCAAGACTCACCGCTTCTTCCGAGAGGCGCTGGACGGGGAATGGCGCCGGTCAGCCCGAAGTGGCCGGCCGTTTTCCGTCATCATGATGGACCTGGACGGCTTTAAGCAGGTGAATGACAGCGGAGGGCACTTGGAGGGCGACCGAGTGCTGGCGGCGGTGGCCGCTGTACTCGATTCCCGATCGAGGCAATCCAATGTGGTGGCAAGGTACGGCGGTGATGAGTTCGCCATCTTGATGCCCGAGACGACGACGGAACAGGCTGAAATCCTAGCAGAGCGGCTCCGTTCCGCCCTGCAAGCGGACCACTTCCTGCACACTCACCGCGTGACGGCAAGCATCGGGGTTGCGTCCTTTCCGAACCACGGTCCAAATCCTGAGGACATTCTGAGTGTTGCGGACTCCGGAATGTACCTGGCCAAACACTGTGAAGGAAACTGCGTGCGGGTGGCGTCTCTGAGAATTGCAGCAGGGAATGCGGAACGTGAACAGGAATTATTGGACGCGTGTCTGGGAGTGACCGTCAAGCGGATGTTCTCCCACGGGAACGAGGCGATCAACATCCATTACCGGCACAGGTTCGAGCAGATGAAGCCGCTCTGGGACACGATCATGGCGCTCGCCTTTGCCGTCGAAGCTAAGGACCCCTACACTAAGCACCATTCCGCCGAGGTATCAGCGTGGGCAGCCAAGATCGCCATTCAAGTGGGGTTGCCTCAGGCGGAAGTCGAAGATATTAAGCTGGCGGGGATCGTCCATGATATCGGCAAAATCCATGTTCCGGAGGATGTCCTTTCCAAGCCCTCGTTCCTGACGCGAGAAGAGTTCGACGTGGTGAAAAGCCATGCGGCCTGGGGGGCGAAGATTCTGGAACCCTTGAAAGAAACGGGCATCGAGCGCATCGTGCGCTACCACCACGAGGCCTTGGATGGAAACGGTTATCCCGATGGATTGAAGGGAGATCAAATTCCTCTTGGCGCCCGCATCATCACCGTAGCCGACGCTTTCCAGGCCATGATTCGGAGCCGCCGATATCGGAAGGCGCGCAGCATGGAAGAGGCCGTGGCTGAATTGCGACGCTGCCGAGGCACGCAGTTCGATCCTTTGGCCGTGGATGCGTTGATTCAGTTGGTCGAGTCGCCCGGAGGGCCGCCGATACCCGAATTCCTGGAAAGTGAGAGCCTCTTCAAGTAGCGCGCGTCTCGCCTCTCCAGTTCAAGTGGGATACGAGTTATCGCTTGGAAGTCGTGCCGGCAAGAGTCTGGCTCAGTCTCGAGCGGAAGGCGCCGAGCGTATCCTCAATTATTCTTCGCTGCTTCTCCAACAGATTTTCAAGAGCAGGCGTGGAAGGTTCTGCGGATGGTTGGGCAGGCCGGGAAGGCGCCTGCGTGGACTCTTCGCGGACCGCCGTCTTTGCCTGACCGCTCTCTGCCGATAGAGCCTCGGCATGATCCAGGAAATTCTGGAGCATGCTTTTGAAGGCTTCAGCCTCGCTGCGCTGCCGCTTCCGGGCAGCCGCACTCACATCGTCAAGTCGCTTCTCAAAAGCCTCCAGAAGCCGGCGCGAATGCGCTTCCAGTTCTGTCCTGGTCTGCTGCTCCCACTCTTTCACCACAAAAACGGCCATCTCAACGCTCTTGGACAGCCGCTCGGGGAGTTCCTGGAGGGCCTGGTCGGCGCCGTTTCTCACCTCGGCCGCCACCCGTGCTGCAGCCTCGCCGGCAGACGACTCAATTCTAGCGCGCAGGGATTCCAGCAGCCCCTCGAAGGTGGCTTGGATTCCGCTCTCCATCTCTCGCGTCTGCCGCTCCTGCGTCTCCAGCAACGAGGCGCGCAGTTGCTCCCGATAGTAGGCCGACTTCTCCGCCGCTTCGCCCTCCAGCAAACTCAAGGTCGATTGGCGCAGCACTGCCAACTGCTTCTCGGTTTCCTCCACGCAGCGCTCTTCAGTGGTCTGGATCTTTACGTGTAAGGACTCAAGCAGGCCTTGCAAGCTGGCTTGAATTTCCCTCCCCATTTCCGTTGTCTGTTGCGCATGCATCTCCAGCAGCGCCGCCTGCAGTTGCTCCCGGTAGGATGCCGACTTGTCCGAGGCTTCGCTCTCCAGCGCGGCCAAGGTCGATTCCCGTACCACGCCCAACTGCTTCTCGGTCTCCTCCACGCACTGTCTTTGGGCCTCTTGAATCTTTCCGCGCAGCCCATCGAGCAGGCCTTCCAAACTGGCCTGAATCGCCGCCTCCATCTCCTTCGTCTGCTGCGCTTGCATCTCGACGAGCGCCGCCCGCAGTTGCTCCTGGTACGACGCTGACGTCTCCTTGGCTTCGCTCTCCAGCACGGTCAAGGCCGATTCCCGCACCGCACTCAACTGCTTCTGCGTCTCCTCGACAGACTGCTCTTGCGTCTCGTTGATCCTGGCGCGCAGAGTTTCCAGCAGGCCTTCCAGGCTGGCCTGAATCCCCGTCTCCATCTCCTTCGTCTGCTGCGCTTGCATTTCGACGAGCGCCGCTCGCAGTTGCTCCCGGTAGGACGCCGACTTCTCCGTCGCTTCGCTCTCCAACGCCGTCAAGGCCGATTCCCGCACCGCACTCAACTGCTTCTGCGTCTCCTCGACAGACTGCTCTTGTGTCTCGTTGATCCTGGCGCGCAGAGTTTCCAGCAGGCCTTCCAAACTGGCCTGAATCGCCCCCTCCATCTCCTTCGTCTGCTGCGCTTGCATCTCGACGAGCGCCGCTCGCAGTTGCTCCCGGTAGGACGCGGACTTGTCCGTCGCTTCGCTCTCCAGCGCGGTCAAGGCCGATTCCCGCACCGCACTCAACTGCTTCTGCGTCTCCTCGACAGACTGCTCTTGTGTCTCGTGGATCCTGGCGCGCAGAGTTTCCAGCAGGCCTTCCAAACTGGCCTGAATCGCCCCCTCCATCTCCTTCGTCTGCTGCGCTTGCATCTCGACGAGCGCCGCTCGCAGTTGCTCCCGGTAGGACACCGACTTCTCCGTCGCTTCACTCTCCAACGCGGTCAAGGCCGATTCCCGCACCGCACTCAACTGCTTCTGCGTCTCCTCGACAGACTGCTCTTGTGTCTCGTGGATCCTGGCGCGCAGAGTTTCCAGCAGGCCGTCCAAACTGGCCTGAATCGCCCCCTCCATCTCCTTCGTCTGCTGCGCTTGCATCTCGACGAGTGCCGCTCGCAGTTGCTCCCGGTAGGACACCGACTTCTCCGTCGCTTCACTCTCCAACGCGGTCAAGGCCGATTCCCGCACCGCACTCAACTGCTTCTGCGTCTCCTCGACAGACTGCTCTTGTGTCTCGTGGATCCTGGCGCGCAGAGTTTCCAGCAGGCCGTCCAAACTGGCCTGAATCGCCCCCTCCATCTCCTTCGTCTGCTGCGCTTGCATCTCGACGAGCGCCGCTCGCAGTTGCTCCCGGTAGGACGCGGACTTCTCCGTCGCTTCGCTCTCCAACGCCGTCAAGGCCGATTCCCGCACCGCACCCAACTGCTTCTGGGTCTCCTCCACGCACTGTTCGCGAGCCGAACAGAGCCCCTCTTTCAGCAGTTCGAGAGCTTCCTCGGCTTGTTTGTTGAAGTCTCTGACCACCACTTCCAGCGCTGATTCAACGCTGCCTTCAAGCTTTTCCGAAATTTCCTCGCTGGCCTTCGCCGAAGACTCGCGGGCCACAGATTCCAATTGGGATCGTAACTGGCCTGCGAACGCCTCCGCCTCGGCGTGAAATTTCTCGAGCTGCGATGCCGATTCGCTCGCCAGGCGCGGCAGACTCTCCTCGGCCTTCTTCAAACTGAGCTCCAGGTTCTGGCGGGCCCCCTGCAATCGTGCGGCGGCCTCGTCGCCAGCTCGATTCAGTAAGTCCACGGCAGAGTCCACGCATACGGAAATTGCCTTGACGGCGGTACCGGATTCTTCCTTGCAAATCTTCCTGGCCTCCGTTCCCGCGTTCAGAGTGTTCGCCTGAATTTCCTTCCGCAGTGCTTCGAGGCTTTGCTGGAGCGATTCCTCACTGCTCCTGCGGGCGCCCTCAATTTGCGACTTGACTTCCTCGGAGACTTGGGTGGTGCGGGACAGGAGGTTCTCCATTTCCCCGCGCGCAGCTTGCATGCGGTTCAAAAGGGCGTTCAATTCCTCCTTGAGCAACTGCGCCTCATCGATGGTCTCTTGCAAAGATTCGAATGCCGCGAGGCCGGCGTTTTGTGCCGGTACGGAAGGCGCTTGGGCGGGCACGGACTCCTGCCGGGGCGCCGCCGGCTGGGTTGAAGGCGCCGCGGTCTCCCCGGCTAAACGAGTCAAGGCGTGCACTGCCATGTTGAATTGGCTCAGGCCCCCGGTCTGTTCTCCTGCTTCCACCGGAAATCCTCCTGGCGCAAGGTGCGTCGTCTCCATCTTCAGGTCGTCCTCGGGAGGCGCAGCGGCCGTCGCCGGAGGGCCAGTCTCGGCATGTGGGCCCGGGCCTTTCCGCCCATCCAGGACGCTCTGCCGCTCCTTCGCCCAATCCTCAGGGGGAAGTCTGACTCCCCAGACATTCTGCGCTTCCAGGAGTTCGACACAAACTTCGAAGGGGTCTTCTGCAAAACGCTTCGCACAGATTCTATTGACCCGGCCTCGGGCGGACCGTCCGAGCAATGGATTCTCGATCAAGACCTGATCGTCAACCGCCAAGCGGTGGAACGTGGCGATTCTGCCGCCATGCTTGTTAACACTGATCGTCCAGGTGTTCTCCTTGAAGGACTGTCCTGTCGCATCGGTGCCGTGCACGGTTATCGGAACGATAATCGAAAGGCGGGCGCTGCGACGCCCCACCACGCCGGGAATTTCGGGTTCATCAGGAGTCGGCAGCATATTAAGGTGAGAAAATCTTAGAGGATTGAGGAGGGCAAGTCAACAGCGGAGCCATGGTACGGAGGTACCGTCGCGTGCAGTACCTAGGATTGACTCATGGTGCATTACTCGATGTGGCACTTGTACTGGCGTATACGGATTCCCACGCCTGCCTCCTCGAAATCGCTCCCCCCCCTCACGCAAAGCGGCCCGGCCGATACGGCTCCAGGGGGAAAGAAGCGGCGCGGCTGAGAACCAACTCGGAGATTTGTTGAGCGGTGATGGGGGCCAGGAGAATGCCATGGCGGAAGTGGCCAGTAGCAAGTATGAGATTATCCAGTTTACTATGACCTAGAATGGGCAGATGATCCGAAGTATCAGGGCGCAGTCCTGCCCAGGAGCGAAGAAAGGCACACTCCTTCAGGAAAGGCGCGAACTTCATTGCTCCATTGAGGATGGATTGCAGTCCTTCGGCCGTCACGCGTTTTTCGAACCCGGCGTACTCGGCTGTCGTGCCGACGACGACCCGCCGGGCAGAGCGCGGCACGAGGTAATGCGTTCCGGCGCGGACCACGTGGGGAATTTCACGAGGCGATTCGAATTCCATCATTTGGCCTCGACAAGGCTGCATGGCGAGCTGCAGCCCCACCTGCGCGGCGAGTCCTCCCGACCAGCAACCCGCCGCCAGCACGAACGAGCCTGCCGAAAGCAGCGCGGGCGCGCCGTCAAGAGGGCCGGTCCGGGTGTGAACGGCTTCCACGCGGTCGTCGCGGACGACCCAGTCCTCCACCGCGCAGCGAGATTGAAATTTCACCCCCAGGCGGTGAGCGGCTTCGATCACGGCCCGCGTCAATCTTTCGTTATCCACCCAATAGTCCTCAGAAGCGCCGAGGGCGAGGCGGGTCTTCTTCGAAAGCCCGGGCATTTTATGTTCGAGGCTGGCCACCGTTAGCCTTTCGAGCGGCAGCCCGGCCCGGGACTGGTTCCAGAAAAGCTTCTCGAGGTTTGCGACTTGCTTTTCGTCGGTTGCAATCAGCAGGCTCCCGTCGCGACGAAACCCGACGTCCTGCCCACTCAAATCCTCGATTTCCGCGACGAAATCAGGAAACAGAGCGTGGCTGGCTGCGCACAAGGCGAAGAACGCATCCGGCACTGCGGTTTCACCCTGCGGACCGATCATTCCCGCCGCCGCACTGCTGGCCTCGGACCCGGGCTCGCCACGATCGAAAACAGACACTCGCAGCTTGGCCTGGGCCAAGCGCAGTGCAATGGATGAACCGATGAGGCCGCCTCCAATAACGATCACGTCAGGGTTGTTCGCTGAGGTGGATGTGGACGTCATGGAATTATTGTATCACTAGTGTTGCCGGGGCGGCTTCGAGTTGTCGCAGCGCCCGTTGTGGCGGTCCGCGGAGAACCGTGCGGGTTGCTCATACATCCCTGCCGGATGCCCGGAAGTTATGTCATAATCGAAGCTCCGTCCCACGCGGCCGGCGCTCAGTGCCGTCCGAGGAGCCATCCCTTGATCTGCCCGATCTGCAATAAACGCAAGGCAAAGAGGTTCTGCCCCGCCCGGGGAGACAGCATCTGCGCGGTTTGTTGTGGAACCGAACGCGAAGCATCCATCGACTGTCCCTCGGACTGTCCTCACCTGGTGGCCAGCCGCAAGTATGATGCGGAGCGGCGCCAAATCGACTGGAGCAACGTCCCGTTTTCCGATGCCGAAATCTCGCAAAGGTTCGCCGAGGCCCACTCCCCGCTGATGATCGCGCTGCTTTCTTGCATTGGGCGATATAGCCGCGACCACCGCCAGGTGGTGGACACGGATGTGGTGGCGTCGCTGAAGGCGCTGGCCGAATCCTACCGGACGCTTTCGAGCGGCCTCTATTATGAGAAGCCTCCTGACTATCTTTACCAGCGAGAACTCTACCAGGAACTGCAAGCCGCCCTGGAAGAATTCCAACGGATCGAAACTCAAAGGCAAGGCCTGATCAGCACGCGGAACAGCGACATCCGCGATGCATTAATCTACCTAACCAGGCTCGGCGCCATCCGCTCCAATGGCCGGCCAAAGGGCCGAGCCTTCCTGGACCTGATCCGGGAGGTTGCTCCCTACGAACGCGCCAAAGCCGACTCGAAAATCGTGCTGCTCAGCTAGTCGGTCGAAGGGTCACCCCCCAGAGTAGACGATCCTTTGTTTTCATAGACATTCTCGGTTTGTTCCCCCAGAAACGTCTTCTGGAGTTCAGCCAAGCCTATTCACTTTCCCCATTCAAACGGCGGCCAGCCTGCACCTCGGCGCTCGACCTCCCACTTAAATAGGCTATCAACATACCGGTTCGTTGTCAAGAGAAATCTTCCTGAGGTGGACTTATTGACCTAGCCCATTGAACGCGGAGACGGAGGTGCCGCTCCTGCCTCTGTTCCGTCACAGCACGCGGAATCGGAGAGTGTCCGGAATTTTCTCGAGGACGCGGATCAAGCCGTCGTCCCACTCGCGATTGATATCCAGGATGGCGTAGCCGACTGCCCCTTTGGTCTCGTAGACCTGCCGCTCGACGTTGATCCCTCGGTCCGCAAACACTCGGTTGATGGCCAGCAGCATTCCGGGAATGTTCCTGTGGATATGCGCCAGCCGGTGAGTCTGCGGCGTGCTCTCGAGCTGGCAGTTTGGCAAATTCACGCTGAGCTTGGAACTGCCGTTCTGCAAGTAGCGGTGGACCTGCGCCGAAACGAATTGTCCGATGCTTTGCTGAGCTTCCTCGGTGCTTCCGCCCACGTGCGGCGTCAGAATTACGTTGGCCAGGTTTTGGAGTGAATCGGAAAACAACTCGCCGCTGGCCGGTTCCTCGGGAAAGACATCGACGGCCGCCCCGCTCAGCTTGCCGCTCCTCAGATTCTGCGCCAGCGCCTCGTGATTCACCACAAAGCCGCGGCTCAGGTTCAGGAAGAACGCGCCCTTTTTCATGATCCGGAATTCCTCTTCACCGAAGAGATTCCTGTTTTGCGGCTTGCCGTCCACGTGGAGAGAAACTACGTCGGCGGTTTGGAGCAGCTCCGAGAAGGTGCAGTTCCTGGCGTTACCGCGCGCCAGGACATCCGCCACATCGCAGAAGATGACTTTCATGCCAATCGCTTCCGCCAGCTCGGACAACTGCGAGCCGATCTTGCCATAGCCTACAATGCCGAGGGTCAGACCGCGAACTTCATGACATCCTTTGGCGCTCTTGTGCCAGACGCCGCGGTGCAGGGCGAGGCTGCTGTGAAAAACCCGCCGTACCAGCATGATGATTTCCCCCAGGGCGAGCTCGGCCACGGAGCGGGTGTTGCTGTGAGGGTCATTGAACACGGCGACGCCCCGAGCGGTGCAACTCGGCAAGTCGATGTGCTCGACGCCGATGCAATACGCGCCCACGACAAGCAAGTCAGGAGCTGACTCGAGGACGGCCTTGGTGATTTTTGTCTTGGACCGGACGCCGAGGACGCTGACATCCCGGAGTACCTGAAGGAGTACGCCCTCATTCGGGCTTCCCGGCAAGGTCCTGACTTCGTAGCCGGCGCGTGAAAACGTTGCGACCGCATCTTCATGCACGCCCTCGAAGAACAAAGCTTTCATCGCCATCTCGTTCCCTCGCCAATAAAAGTGATGCGTCTATAGCATACTGCGGAGAAGTTGCTGAAAGAATAGTACTTTAGAGTCTAGAATAGACAAATCCGTAGAGGCGGCCCTCGCGGCCGCCCTGAAGCAATCACGGGGTTGCTGCTACTTGGGGGGTGAAATGCCCAGGCGATTGGAAAACTACGTGGAAGGCGGCTGGCGCGCTTCTCGCGCCACCGAGTCATTGAACGTACTGAACCCGGCGTCGACGCAGGTGTTGGCGGAGGTTCCGCTCTCACCGCCCGAGGAAGTGGACGCGGCGGCGCTTGCAGCCGAGCGGGCATTTCCAGAGTGGCGGCGCAGGCCGGCGGGAGAGCGGACTCAGCCGCTCTTCAAGCTTAAGGCGCTGCTCGAGGAGCACCTGGACGACCTGGCGCGCAGCGTCACCGAGGAGTGCGGCAAGACCAAGGCTGAAAGCGTTGGGGAACTGCGGCGCGCCATCGAGAATGTGGAGGTCGCTTGCGGCATCCCCAGCCTGATGCAAGGCTATAACAGCGAAGATGTTGCGCCGGGGATTGACGAGCACATGATCCGGCAGCCGTTAGGCGTGGTGGCGGCCGTCACGCCGTTCAATTTTCCCGCCATGATCCCGTTTTGGTTCATGCCCTATGCCCTGGCGACGGGAAACTGCTTCATCCTGAAACCTTCGGAGCGCGTGCCGCTAACTTCCAGTAAACTGTTCCACCTGCTCGAGGCCTCGGGTTTTCCCCCCGGCGTGGTGCAGTTGGTGAACGGCGGCAAAGAGACGGTCAACTCGCTGCTCGATCATCCGGCCATCCGGGCGATCAGCTTCGTAGGCTCGACTGCGACGGCGCGCCACATCTACAGCCGGGCGGCGGCCAACGGGAAGCGCGCCCAATGCCAAGGCGGGGCCAAGAACCCGGTGGTGGTGATGCCGGATGCCGACCTGGAGATGACCACCAGGATCCTGGCCGATTCCGCCTTCGGTTGCGCCGGGCAGCGCTGCCTGGCGGCCTCTGTCGCCATCACCGTGGGCGAGGCAAGAAGAGCTTTGACGGAACAACTGGAGGAGGCCGCCAGCAGCCGCAAGGTCGGATACGGCCTGGACGAAGGCGTGGAGATGGGGCCCGTCATCTCGTTTGAAAGCAAAACGCGGATCGAAGCGTTGATCGCCAAGGGCGAGCGCGAAGGAGCGAGCTTGCGCGTGGACGGGCGGGGCAAGAAAGTGAAGGACTACGAGGAGGGATTCTTCGTTTTTCCCACCGTCCTGGACGGGGTTTCGCCGCAAGGTGAAGTCGCTCGCACCGAGATCTTCGGCCCCGTCTTGAGCCTCATGCACGCCTCCTCGCTCGACGAGGCGATACAAATGGTCAATGCACGCAGCTACGGCAACATGGCCTGCGTTTTCACTCGCGATGGCGCGACAGCGCGGCGTTTTCGGTACGAAGTCAACGCCGGCAATATCGGCGTCAATATCGGCGTGGCCGCGCCTCTGGCAACCTTCCCCTTCAGCGGTTGGGGCGAGAGTTTCTTCGGCGACTTGCACGCCCAGGCACGGCACGGCGTCGAGTTTTATACACAGACGAAGGTCGTGATCGAGCGGTGGCCGCGGGAATGGAACCGGAAATTTTAATTGATTCAATATATCATTGACTCATTGCATCATTGAGAGAGCCCGACCTAACCGTTCAATGATTCAATGGCTCAATGGGGCAATGAAACAATGAACAACGACTACGCTTTCGAGATGGCGACCTCAGCCGTTCGCTTCGGCTTTGGCGTAACCCGCGAAGTGGGCGCGGAACTGGCGGACCAGGGGAAGGGGCACGCATTGGTCTTCACTGATGCCAACTTGCGCGCCTTGCCCCCGATGTCTACGGTGCTCGAATCGCTCGGCGAGCACAAAATCCGTTATTCAGTCTTTGACCGCGTGCGCGTCGAGCCCACCGATGAATCGTTTTGCGAAGCGATTAATGCCGCTCAGGCCGACAACTTTGATTGCATTGTCGCCGTGGGCGGGGGATCTACAATCGACACTGCAAAGGCGGCCAATCTCTATAGCACTTATCCAGCCGATTTCCTCGACTATGTCAATCCACCCATTGGCAAGGGCAAGCCCGTGCCCGGCCCTC
>Ga0209517_10010026_pt1 | contig 10647 bp, 8 predicted proteins | sample PeaSoiMetSII2010_FD_187695 | JGI IMG/M metagenome (GOLD analysis project Ga0209517, IMG submission 187695) | Peat soil microbial communities from Weissenstadt, Germany - SII-2010 (SPAdes) (version 2) | ecosystem: Environmental > Terrestrial > Soil > Wetlands > Peat | place: Germany: Weissenstadt... | reverse complement strand
GCAGGGTCCGCCTCCGCTTTGCCAACCGGGCCCCAGTGTGCAGTACACTCGTCTTACCGGTCGAGGAATTTTCATCGAACGGCAAACTGCGTCTTAACTGGTTGTCTCACCCCAGGGGGCAGGCCCATACCGTGCCCTGCACCTGCGGTCAACATGTTTGGTAGGGCTAGCACCTGAGCGTGCGCTGCCCGAATCAGTTCAAGCCTCCGAAAGCGACGGCGACGGCAAGAAGATGACGGTGATGACGACAAAGACGACGACGGCTGCTCGGAGTGAGCGTGGAACGTGGCTCGATTTCGCATAGGGAAACGGCGGTCGAAGAGAACCAAATCGGTCGTGCCAGTACGACTCTGGATCGCCGGGAGTAAGGATAGCCATCTCGCGCATACTCTCGATGTCAGCAACCATGGTGTGAAGCTGGGTGGTTGCCGAGGCGAGATGAAGGTTGGAGACAAGATCGAAATTCAATACCGCCATACACAAGCACAATTCCGAGTCACTTGGATCATTGCTCGCGAGGGCTCCTCGGAGAAGCAAGTCGGGGCTGAGTGCTTGGAGCCGGGAAAGCAGGTCTGGGGTGCGCAGTTTCCTCAGCAGGAGGATGAGTACGAAGAAAAGGAGTGACCGTGAGCACCTTTAGTCGCAACCAGCACTTCCGACAGAGTGACGCATGACGGGGTGCACCGTTGTACCGAGCCGAGCTAAACTTTGCCCCCATGAGCACTGACGACGCCGCAGAGCGTGAAAGAAACAAAACATTGGCAGACTTGTGCCGAGCGGAAGGATGGGTTTGCAAGTTTTGTGGAGCGATCCCCGAATGCGACCAACAATTCACTGAGAACCTCTGTGATGACTGCCGCAAGATAGCACGGAACGAATAGCCTAACCTGAAAGATTCACGAATTTAGAAACACGAAAAGCCTCTTCATGGTAAAAAAGCTGGTGTTCACGCAGCATTCAACCAAGAGAGAGGCTTTCGTTTGAGCGAACATAATACGACACAGTGTGTTCTGTTTCCAGGAATTTTTCAGCTTCCCGTGGTGGCCAAGTTTGATCAACGACAAGGCAGTTCCGACGGCGGGGCAATCCTGTTGCGCGCCGCCGAGGATTGGGCCCGACTACCGCTCTGGCGAGTGCCCTGGAAGACAAGCGGCAATCGAAGAAGATCAAACACGAGTTGAGCGAACTTCTGACGCAGCGCGTCATGGCGATCGCGTGCGGGTATCCGGATACCAACGATGCCGCCCGGCTGGGTTCCGATTCCGTCCACAAACTGTTGGTGGGCCGGGATCCGATCCAGGGAGAAGACCTGGCTTCGCAACCGACCCTGTCGCGCTTTGAAAATGGCCGGGATCGCAAACAGTTGTTTCGCATGAGCGAAGCGCTGGCCGACTGCGTGATCGAACGACATCGCCGTCGTTTCCAGGGCCGAGCCCGGCGCGTCACCATCGTCTGGATCCGACCGACGATCCCACCCACGGCGCCGCAGAGTTACGGCGCCTCAGCGCGCTGCGGCCTTCGCGACCCAGGTTTCGCCCGTTCCAACAGTTACCAGTACCGTGCCTTTGACGGTGCCGTCTTCGACGAAGTTGCGAACGGCCTTCACAAGGGCATGCGAGACTTCATGGCCTTTGGCGGCGAGAAGCATCCCGGTGGTAGAACGCAAGTTTTCGTTCAGGATCATGCCAATGCGAAGGTCACGGACGTCAATGGGGCGCAGTTCAGTGGGTCCTCGACTGAGCCTGAAGTCTCCGAGGGCAGCGACCATTTGGGCATCGTATTCGGTGGGATTTCGGCTAAGTGCCAACAGAGTTTCCTGTCTTTCCGATCCAGTGCTGAGCAGGCGGTCGAAAGCCAGGCTGACCCTCAACATCTGCGCCCCTCGGCGGACAGATTCGGCGTCGGGGGATAGGGATCGCGGAAGGTCCGTGGGTACTTCTTTCTGCTGGAGGATCATGTCAGCGACTAGTTCGAGTCGTGGAATCCGGGCCAGCAGGTCGTGAGCGATCTGGGGATGCTGCGAGTAGCGCTTTTCATGTTCTGGAGTGAGCGGTTCGCCGGCGTAGATGGCTTCCAGCAGGTCGGGGGTGAAAGTCAAGCATCCGAGTTCGGAGAGCATCGCAGCGATTTCGTATTGCCACGTATCGGAGGGGCAAAGTTTTCCTGCAATGTGGCGCACGTACTGGCAGATACGATTGCCTCTGTTGAAAGCGACGGGATTGGCCAGGTGGAGCACCTCGCTCAGAACTCGGACCGCGCCTGCGAGAGTTTTCTCGAGTAGTTCTTTCTCGCGACGCATGAGGTCATACTGGGCAACACAGGCTCGGAGTGTGAGTGTCAAGTCTTCTGCGGAGACAGGCTTGTTGAGGAAGCGGAAGATTCTGCCTTCATTGACGGCGCGCATGGCGGCTTCCATGTCGGCATATCCGGTGAGCATCACGCGGATCGAGTCGGGAGCACGGGTGCGCACGCGAGATAGGAACTCGGCGCCATCCATGACGGGCATGCGCATGTCGGAGACCACGACGATGTAGGGGCCATCATTCCTGACTTTCTCCAGTCCCGCTTCGGGCCCTTCGGCAAGGTCAGCTTTGAACTCGCGGTAGACAGATCGGGATAGACCTTCGAGTGCAAGGGGGTCATCGTCGACGAAAAGGATCCTAGGTTTGTGGTTGGGGGTAGGTATGGCGGCGGTATCAGATGTCACTTCGAGCCTCCCGTATCAGAGTCGAACTGGATTGGGATTCTGACAAAAAATGTTGTGCCTCTATCTAATTCGGTATCGAACCAAATTTTTCCGTGATGTTTTTCGACAACGATGTCGTGGCAAATGGTGAGCCCCTGGCCGGTGCCCTCTCCAGCCTGTTTAGTCGTGAAGAAGGGGTCGAAGACTCGGGCGCAGACAGGCAGCGGGATACCGGTCCCGTTGTCCTGGATTTCGATCTGAACATCATTGTCGATTTGTCGCGTGCGGATGGTGAGCTTTCCACGCTCGCGTGCTTGCTTCTTCGAGGCCTCACGGATAGCGTGCGTAGCGTTCACGATGAGGTTCAGAAAAACCTGATTCATCTCGTCGGCGTAGCATTCGAGGCGCGGCAGCTTGGGCTGATAGTCGGTTTGAACATCAGCGATGTGCTTGATCTGGTTCTGGGCGATAGTGAGGGTTGCGTCGAGCGCTTCGTTGAGATCGACCTGTTCTCGTTCTCCACCACCGGTGTGGGAGAAACGCCGCATTGCACCGAGGATCTTGCTCATGCGTCGGATCCCTTCGAGAGACTGTGAGATGGCCTTGGGAACTTCCTGCCGGAGCCAATCCCAGTCCTCGGGAGGGCCGGCGGAAGTAACGGCTCCAGAGGGGTGAGAGTCGGAAGTGATAGAGGCGTGCGCCGGAGTCAGGCAGAAGGCCATGGCGGAGTCGAGCTGGTTCCATATGTCGCTGAGGAAGGCAATGTTGTCTGAGACATATTGGACGGGCGTATTGATTTCATGGGCAATGCCGGCAGCAAGTTGTCCGATAGCTGAGAGCTTCTCATTTTGCATGGCCATCCGGCGATCGCTGATATCGCGAGCGGAGATGACGTTGGCCTCGATCTCGCCGCGAGAGTCACGGATGAAACTGCCATGAGATTCCAGCGTAACGTAGGTTCCGTCCTTTCGTTGCATTCGGTATTCGACTATTTGGCCAACGCCAGTCTTGAGAGCTTGCTGAGCAGCCCGGGTCACCAGGGCCCGGTCGTCGGGGTGGATCTGCTGGAAAGAAATGGTGCGTTTCAGTTCTTCCTGGGTGTAGCCCAGGAGACGCTCATACGCGGGGTTGTTATAGATGCGGTGCCCGGTCTTGTCGACAACGGCAATCAGATCGGCACTGTTCTCTGCGATGGAGCGGAACAGTTGGTCGGACCTGTTTTTCGCTTCTTCGGCTTCTTTGTGCTTAGCAATCTCGGCGATGAGGTCTTGGTTTGATTTGTCGAGTGAAGCAGTCCGTCGGAGCACTTCGAGTTCGAGGTTCTCGTTCATTCGGCGTATGTTGCTTTCCGCAGACACAAGTTCTTTATGCAGACCGACTATGCGCTTACCCGCCAGAAGACGGGCCTTCAATTCCAGCTGATCAAAGGGTTTAACCAGGTAGTCGTCCGCTCCAGCCTGCATCGCCTCCAGCACGTCCTTCTTGCCGTCTTTTCCGGTCAAAAGGATGATGTACGAGTACGAGTTCCTGGAGCCTGTCAGCCGGATCCTCCGGCACAGTTCAATCCCGTCGATGTCAGGCAACACCCAATCCAGCAAAACCAGCTTCGGACAATCTGGGCGCTGCAGAAGCGTCCAGGCCTCAGAGCCATCTTTCGCGATTGTGAAAGGAAAGCCCCATTCTTGCAGATGAGAACTCAAGAGCTGCCGATAAACAGGTGAGTCCTCCACAACAAGGATTTGCATGGGCAAGATTCGCCACCCTCTATTTCTGCACTTATTGCATTGTATGAGCCTTGCCATCGATCGGAACGATTACGCTAGTAACGGGTTTCCACTAACGGAGCGTTTTGGAGCAACGAAGAATGAGTGGTTTGACCGCTACCTTGAAGTAGATGGCCGTATAACGGTATCCGGGGCAGCGGCAACACTCGGCATCTCGAGCGCGGAGCCGACCCGAGTGTGCTCGTGCTGCGTGACGAACAATTGCAAGCCAGCAGCGCTGTAGGCGAGGCGACCGCGGATTCGCAAAAGCTGCCCAACCCGGCAGAGTCGTCAAGCAAAGAGGAAAGCGCGCTTCAACAGCAGGTAGCATTGGTTCCCGACGCAGAGAGTAGCTACCGCCTCGATCCAGAGCACCTCTGCGAGTTCGGTATCCGTTAGGTGCAGCAGAAGTGCTCTCATCCGAGGTTCAACCGCGTAATCAGCAATCGCCCTAGCTCGAAGCTGCAGTTCCGACCTTCTCTTCTTGGGACTGACATCAAACGCTCCGAACAGAACATCAGTGGCATGGGTTAGCAGGTCATCGTAGCTTCTCTGGAGTTCGGCAAGAGCCTCCCGCGATGTCCTAAAGAACTTATGAAAATCGCGGGCATCTTCAGTTGGAGAAAACGCGCCGAAGCCGCAGGCTGCCGGCAATTCTTGGAACAGCAGAACGTCTGGCTCCTTTGCGGCAAACAAAGCGTCCCTCACCGCGATCGCAGTGGTGCTCACCGTGCTTGTGCGCTTTGAGTAGTCGGGTACCCATGTCGCGATTTGCGATGCCGAGTGATTTGTCTGGGGCTGTGAACTGGACGCGGTCGCCTACCGAGAACTCACGGTCGATCCTATAGCTATGAATGGGACTGGAAAAAAGCCGAGAAGGAGTTTCAGCGGGCCATTGCCCTCAATCCATACTACCCGCACCGGTGGTATTCGGAATCCTTGAACGATCTGGGAAGAACAGACGAGGCTCTTGCCCAAGCCCAGGCGTCGCTTGCATTGGACCCGCTTTCGCTCGCCGCCAACCAGAACGTGGAGCGGCCGTACTATTTCTCGCGCCGCTTTGACCAGGCGATCGCAGTTTCACAAAAAACTCTTGAATTGGATCCTAATTTTTCCCTCTCGCATCTTCGGCTCGGGAGGGCATACGCAGCCAAAGGCATGTTTGCGGAAGCCATTCACGAAGGTGGAGAGAGTGGGCGTCACTTTGCGACCCGGCAATTCTGCCCAAACTCTGCCCAACAGGCCATCTCAGGCTCGAACAAGACCGCACAGAATGACACGGCGCAAAAGTTACAAACCATTGTAACTGCTAGGCATTGCCGAAGTTGGGCTGAGTGGTGCCCGGATTTCTAATCCGAGGGTTGCAGGTTCGATTCCTGCCGGGCCTACCAACATATTCCTTTTGAAATGAATCAATTGACCGATTCCGGTGATGTGCCCGGAGTGGTAAATCAGCTTTAGGCAGTCCCGCCTCCGAAAGGTGATCCCCCGAGAACTCCCCCAGCAGGGAGATCAAGCAGGAAAGGGCATCCTTTTCTCGCATTGTTGGTGTGATGGCGACTTTACAACAACTATCCGTTCAGTGCGCCCGCGTCAGGCGGTCTTCGGGCCGAGCCGAGCCTCGATCTTTTCCAGCAATCCCGCGCCGGCTTCACCGGCATCGCGGGTGGAAAACTCACTGTCTAGTTCGATCACCGGGAAGCTGGCGCATGCGGCCTGGAAGGCTTGCTGCGTGGCCGGGGACATGGTCAGGTCGGGGCCTACGAGCAGGAGATCAAAATGCGTGACGTGCATCAGGATCAGAGCGTCGGCCGGATGGCTGCTGGTCTGGGCGTCGTATCCGGCGCGACGCAGCAGTTCGCGCAAGTAGGCGAGCACGTCGCAATTGTAATCGAGGCACAGAACGCTGCGGCCGATGCGGACGGGTGTCTCCGCGCGGGCTTCGGGGCAGTAAAAGGCAGCGACCGCCTTCTCCTCCGACTCGTGGGTATCGAACACCGTCGTCAGGCGCGTCGTATCCAGAACTTTGCGCACATGTTCCGGCACGTTGCAGAGCTTCAGGTTTCCGTGCGCCCGGCGGGTGCTGGTGAGGGCGCGGACCGTCGTGCCGAGGCCGCTGCTGTCGATGAATCCGACCTCGCCCAGGTGCAGGACGATGGCGCGGCGGTCAAGCAACAACCGGTCAACGTCCGTGCGCAGAGACTCGCTCTGGCTACCCGCAACAATCCGCCCGTCGCAGCGCACGATGGTGGCCCGTCCAACCTCGCGAGTGTCAAACGACAGGGGCAATGGGCCTCCGATGCAACTGGGATCAAGTCTGCGAAATCGCCACATCATATGCCTGAGGGGCGCGAACCGGTGGCGCGAAAACCGCGAAGCGGCCGTACACGGAAATAAATCTCGATTTAACGACTCGTGAGCAGATGGACGGGGCGCAATCCTGGTCTCGATCACCAGACGGATCCCGGACTCACCGGCGCGCACGGCTTAATCGCGACAATTCTCGAACCAAATGTTGAAAATCGGGAGGCAGTTTGCAGCCAATCGAGACGCTCTCTCCCGAGCGCGGATGGCCAAACTGAAGATACGCGGCATGAAGAGCAACGCGAGCAATTAGCGGCTCCGACGATTCCTCCCGGTGGTATTTTCTATCGCCGATAACCGGGTGGCCCATCGCCGAAAATTGCGCGCGGATCTGATTCTGCAATCCTGTCACCAGCTCGACCCGGACGAGCGAAGCGTCCGCAAAAAGGCGTTCGACGGAATATCGAAGTTCGGCACGAGCCGCTTGGGGGTCTCTCGCCGTGCGCAACTGTTGAAACATTCCTTCCCGTCGAAAATAGTGCACGAGCGTCCCTGCCTCAACGCCGAGACGGCCGCGCAGTACTGCGAGATACTGCCTTACGGGAGTATGGTCGAGAAACTGTCGCACCAGCGTATCTCGATCCCGGCCGGTCTTCGCAAACAGCAGAGCCCCGGAGGCAAAACGATCGATGCGGTGCACGACCAAGGCTCGTTGTCTCTTCAGCTTGAGTCTTGCGACAAGCAGAGACAAAGCGGACGGAGTATCGGAGCCCTTAATCGGCACAGCCAGAAGTCCGGCCGGTTTGTCGAGAACGACTACGGCATCGTCTTCGTAAAGCACGGAAAGCTCCTGGGAGAAACGAGGCCGGCGCCGGTCTTCCTGGGCCGACATCCGGTGGGCCGAAACCCGATCCGGTTTTCCCGTACGGCTGCGAGCCTTTCGCGGAAGTTTCTTCATTGGCTAGGTGCCTGACGATCAGGCCATTATCAAACCATTCCGCTGGCATCGCAAACTCGAAGATCGCGTCCGAGTGGCTCGTCAACCGGAATCCTTGCCGCAGCAGCGTGTCATGTGTAAACACTAAAAGATCAAACGGATCATGCGCGCCCACGAACAACGGCAGCGACGCAGGATAAAGCCTTAGGGTTGCAGGTTCGATTCCTGCCGCGCCTACCAGATTGTGCTATAGGAGTGCACTTTCGTGCCATTCCCCTAGCGGCGATCAGAACGTAGAGTCACTGGTGAGCAGACTTCGGGGGAGGGCTGTTCAAACGGGCGTCCGATGACTCTAACCGAGTCCGGGCGCTTTCGTTTTTGCGGCGTATTTGACCCCGTTCTGCGAGCCGCGGCATTTTCATTGCCCTGCCTTACGCCTTCGGCGCGCTCTGCTTCGGTTTCGGTCTGATCATCTCCCACTCCTTCTCCGTCAACTCCCGTCCCAGCGCCGTGAACTCGCCCGCTCCTTGCAGCCACTCCCCGCCATCCATGGTCACGACTTCTCCATTGACATACCCTGCGCCATCGCTAATCAAAAATGCGGCCAAGTTGGCAAACTCCTCCATCGTCCCAAACCGTCCCAGGGGATTTCGTTTCTTCGCCGCCTCCTCCAGTTCGGGACGCGGCAGCAGACGCGAGAACGCGCCCTCGGTCTTAATCGGCCCCGGCGCGATAGCGTTCATCCGAATCCCGCGATTGCCCCACTCGACTGCGAGGCTTCGCGTCAGCGCCTGCATGCCTGCCTTCGCCACCGCCGACGGCACCACATATGCCGAGCCTGTCGTGGTGTAGGTGGTGGTCACGTTTAGCACTACGCCTCCGTGCCCCGCCGCCAGCCACCGCCGCCCGCAAGCCATCGTCGTGTGCAGCGTGCCCATCAGGACAATGCCAATCACCGATTGAAACGCCCCCAACGAAAGTTCTTCGGTGCGCGCCAGAAAATTTCCGGCTGCGTTGTTCATGAGCACATCGAGCGGACCTTCGGCCCAGATGATCCCGATCATCTCTTCGACCGCCCCCGCGTCGCGCACGTCGCAGGGACGCGAGTGGATCTTGCCGCCGGTGCGCTCGCGTAACTCCTGCTCGGTCGCCGCAAGAACTTCCTGCCGCCGCCCGCAGATATAAACTTCCGCGCCCAGTTCCAGAAACCGTTGCGCCGTAGCCTTGCCCAAACCTGTGCCGCCGCCGGTAATAAGGATGCGCTTGCCCTGAAGCAGATCTTTCTGGAACATTGGTCCTCCTACGCAGCCCCTAAAAGGGGCGTCTCTGTTCGAAAACTCTCGGTATCGCTAAAGCGATATCCTGATACGAAACAAATTGTTTTGCGGCGGCCCGTAGAGCGCTTTTTCTGGGTACTGGGTACTGGCCGCTGAGTACTGTTTAAGATCCTTGACCGAGTGCCGCCACTGCCCAGCGTGCGTGTTCCGCGACCACCGTATCCGAATCCTCGCAGAGTTTCTTTAGCGTTGGCACAAATCTTTTGTCGCCGCTGTTTCCCATCGCAATCACCGCGTTGCGCCGCAGGCCGGAAAGCTTTGCGCGCCGGACCGGAGACCCGCGAAACACAGCCCGAAACTCTTCCTGCTGCATTCCGGCCAGCCAGTCGAGCGCCGGATTGACCAGCCCTTCCCGCGCCTCAAACTCCTCAGCGGAAGTCGCCGGCGCCTTGCGGTTCCACGGGCAAACGTCCTGACAGATGTCACATCCGAAGACGTGCCGTCCCATGCCCGCGCGCAGCTCGTCTGGAATCTCGCCCCGCTTCTCGATGGTCAGATAGGAAATGCACAGCCGCGCGTCCAATTCGCCGGGCGCAACAATCGCCTGGGTTGGACAAGCTGTGATGCAGCGCGTGCAAGTCCCGCAACGATCCGGCGCGGGCAGGTCGGCCGTGAGCTCATTTTCCGTGAGCTCAAGCGAGGTAAGGATTACGCCCAGAAACAGCCACGATCCAAGCTGCTGGTTGATGATGCAAGTGTTCTTGCCGATCCATCCGACGCCGGCGTACTTGGCGTACACGCGCTCGATGAGCGGGCCGGTGTCGACATAGGAACGTAATTGGAGCGAGTTGCCAGTGGCGTCGAGTAGTTCGCGCAATTCATTTTCCACCTGTTGCAGGCGGCGCAGTACGGAGTCGTGGTAATCCTCACGGGTCCAGGCGTAGCGCGAAATCCAGCCTCGGCTGGCGTCTTCTGTCTGCGTCTGCACTTTTTGCGTCTGTATCCGAGTCGAGTAGGGATGCGCTGTGTTGTAGTTGATGGCGCACACGACCACGCTGCGTGCCCAGGGAGCGACTCGGGCCAGCGACGCGCGCTTGAGTTCCCCGGTCTCATCGTGCGCTTCCATGTACTTCATTTCACCGTGCTTCCCATCCGCGATCCAAGCGGGAAAGACGTGCAACTCGCCGAAGTCGCGGACCGGCGCAATGCCGCAGAGGTCGAATCCGGCAGCGCGCGCGCACCGCTTGATACGGGTTGGAAGGTCGGGAAGCAAGAGGGCAGTCACTCGTGGCCAGATCGGCCTCTGGGCGGAACTCACATCCTCCAGAGAAGGCTACCACTTCACAGCGCTTAATCTGGCCGGTTGAGGGCTGACTTCCTAGCTTTTGCACGCGCGCCATGCTCCGCTTTCTTGGCGGCAGGGGTGAAGTGCTCGATCCGGTTCCGGCCCTTCTCCTTGGCCGCGTAAAGGCCGGCGTCGGCCTGATTCAACAATGCTTCCAGTTCGTTCTTCCCATCGGTATTAGAGACGGCGACTCCCATGCTCACGGTGATGAGTCTCTCCTCGCCGGAACAAACCACGGGTGTATGGGCAATGCTTTCGCGCAACTCATTCGCGCGCAGCAGAGTGTTGGGCAAATCACAGTTAGGTAGAATCATAAGAAATTCTTCTCCGCCATA
>Ga0209517_10010025_pt1 | contig 10649 bp, 7 predicted proteins | sample PeaSoiMetSII2010_FD_187695 | JGI IMG/M metagenome (GOLD analysis project Ga0209517, IMG submission 187695) | Peat soil microbial communities from Weissenstadt, Germany - SII-2010 (SPAdes) (version 2) | ecosystem: Environmental > Terrestrial > Soil > Wetlands > Peat | place: Germany: Weissenstadt... | reverse complement strand
CGCTCTCGCGCTCAAAATCGCTGCCTCTGTCCTGGCGGCGCTCCTCGTCGCGATCGTGGCGCGGCTCCCGCGGCTCCTGATCGTCATCGCGTTGCCGCAACTCCCGATCGTCGCCGCGGCGCCGTGCTGCGCGCTCATCGCTGCGTTGCCGTGCTTCCCGATCGTCGCCGCGGTGGCGCGGTTCGCGCTCATCGCGCCGGGACCGCGAGCGGCGCGGCCGCTCGTCATCGTCCTCGTCGTCATAATCGGAGAACAGTGTCGGCTCGTCGTCATCCTCTTCGTCGTCGGGCTCGATCACGTCATTGAGCCATTCGCCGACCGACATGCCGGACCGCCGCGCCGCCGTGCGCACGGCTTCCCGCGCCTCGGGGCGCAGGCCTCTGAGATTCCACGGACCGCCAGATTTCATTCTCACGACCAAAGCCACATAGGAGGCGCAGGATGTCCCTTCCGAGCCGACTTTGCCGTGGGACGATGCGGCCGGCGCGGTCCTGTTTCCCCGGCTGTGGACTTTTCCGGAATAGGGTAAACAGGCGGTTAAAAAACCGCGCGGCGGGCCAATAAGGGCGGGTCACCGGCAGGCCCCCGGCCGGCGCGGTCCTGTTTCCCCGGCTGTGGACTTTTCCGGAATAGGGTAAACAGGCGGTTAAAAAACCGCGCGGCGGGCCAATAAGGGCGGGTCGCCGGCAGGCCCCGGCCGGGCGCGGTGGGAGGGAGCGACGTCATGCCGACCTACAGGGCTCCCGTCGACGAGGTCATGTTCCTGTTGCGCGACGTGTTCCACGTCGAGCGCTACAACAATCTTCCGGGTTTTGCCGAAGCCTCGCCCGACATCGTAGAAGCCGTGCTCGCGGAGGCGGCGAAATTCTGTGAGGACGTGCTCACTCCGCTCAACCGCGTCGGCGACAAGGAAGGCTGCCGGCGCAACGCCGACGGTTCCGTCACCACGCCGCCGGGTTTTAAGGACGCCTACAAAAAACTCGTCGCCGGCGGCTGGGTCGGCGCCTCGGCGCCCGCCGAGTTCGGCGGCCAGGGCCTGCCGACGGTGCTCACCCAGGCGATCCGCGAGTTCCTGTACTCATCGAACATGGCCTTTGCCATGTATTCGAGCCTGGCGCTGGGCGCGGTCGCGGCAATCTACAACCATGGTTCGGCCGAGCAGAAGGCGCGCTACCTGCCGAAGCTGATCAGCGGCGAATGGGCCGGCACCATGAACCTGACCGAGCCGCAATGTGGCACCGATCTCGGCCAGTTGCGCTGCCGCGCCGCGCCGCAGGCCGACGACAGCTACAAGATCACCGGCACCAAGATCTTTATTTCCGCCGGCGAGCACGACCTGACCGACAACATTATCCATTTGGTGCTGGCGCGCATCGACGGTGCGCCCCCCGGCACCAAGGGTATTTCGCTGTTCATCGTGCCGAAGTTTTTGCTCACTGCCGACGGCGCGCCGGGCGAACGCAACGCGGTGTCATGCGGCTCGATCGAGGAGAAGATGGGCATCCACGGCAACGCCACCTGCGTGATGAATTACGACGGCGCCACCGGCTGGCTCACCGGCGAGAAGCATCGCGGGCTGTACGCCATGTTCACCATGATGAACACGGCGCGGCTCAGCGTCGGCGTACAAGGACTGGCGCTGTCCGAAGTCGCCTATCAGAACGCCGTCGTCTACGCCAAGGAGCGGCTCTCCGGGCGCGCGCCGGGCGGCGCGAAATTTCCGCAAAAAGCCGCCGATCCCATCATCGTGCATCCGGACGTGCGCCGCATGCTGATGACCATGCGCGCGTTCAACGAGGCGGCACGCGCGCTGGTGCTGTGGACCGCGCTCAAGGGCGACATCGCGCGGCGCTCGACCGACGCGAAAGAGCGCGAAGCGGCGGACGACCATATGGGCTTGATGACGCCGGTAATCAAAGGCGTGCTCACCGATCAGGGCTTTGCCAATACGGTAGCCGCGCAGCAGATTTTCGGCGGCCACGGCTACATCGCCGAGCACGGCATGGAGCAGTTCGTGCGCGACGCGCGCATCGCCATGATCTACGAGGGCACCAACGGCATCCAGGCGCTCGATTTGGTCGGCCGCAAATTGCCGAAGGACGGCGGCCGCGCCTTGCAAGCGTTCTTCGCCGAGGTGTCCGGCTATATCAAGGAGGCTGACGCGGCGATGGCGCCCTACGTAAAACCGCTCGGCCATGCGCTCGGCGAATTGCGTGAGGCGACGCAGTGGTTCGCCCAGAACGCACCCGGCAATCCCGACAATGCCGGTGCTGGCGCCACCGATTACATGCAGCTCTTCGGCCTGGTTGCGCTCGGCTATATGTGGTGCCGCATTGTCGATGCGGCGAAAGCAAGAACTGCGTCCGCGGGTATGGATGAAAAACTCGTCGCCGCCCGCTTCTTCATGGAGCGCATGTTGCCGGCAACCGCCACGCACCTCGCGCGCATCAAGGCCGGTGCCGAGAGCACGATGGCGCTGCCGGCCGACGCTTTCTGAAAAACTTTGCGTGGCGATTTGTTGATCAGGCCGCAGTCAGGCCACCGTCAACGACAAATTCGGCACCGGTGGTGAACGCGGACTCGTCGCTGGCAAGGAAAAGTATGGTGCGCGCGATCTCGATCGGCTGCGCCAGCCGCCCAAGCGGCGCCGCCGCCGCAAAACCGGCCGCGAGCCTTTCCGGATTGCGCGCCGACGCGATCATCGATTGCAGCATGGGCGTTTCGGCGAACGATGGATGCACCGAGTTGCAGCGGATGTTGTAGCCCTTGCGCGCGCAATGCAGCGCCACCGATTTGGTCAACAGCCGCACGCCGCCTTTGCTGGCGCAGTAGGCGGCGAGGTTGCCGTGACCGATCATGCCCGCGACCGACGACATGTTGACGATCGCGCCGCCGCCGCGATCCTTCATGACGCGGACGGCGTGCTTGCAGCCGAGAAACACGCCGTCGAGATTGACCGCCATCAGGTCGCGCCATTCGTCGAGCGTCGTCGCCTCGATGTCTTTGAACAGCACCACGCCGGCATTGTTGACGAGAATGTCGATGCGGCCGAAATCGCGCGCCACCGCATCGGTGACCGCGGCCCATTCGTCCTCGCAGGTGACGTCGAGCCGATGAAAGCTTGCCCGTTGCCCCAGCTCAGCGATCGCCGATGTCGACGCAGCCACGTCGCGATCGGCCACGACGACCGAGGCACCTTCCTCCACGAACAGCCTTGCCGTGGCTAAGCCGATGCCCGATGCGCCGCCTGTGACCAGCGCAACCTTGTCCTGCACCCGACCCATGCTGCCGCCAATCTTTGAAAAACCCGTTGCCGATCAAGCTAATACACGCCCCGGCGCCTCGCCAGCGCCGTATCGAGACTGTCGCAAACGTATGGCTTTGCCGGCTAGGGCGTTCTAGCCTTTGTCGATTCCGCCTCTATATGACCGAACGGGACGCCGACGCGATTGGGAGGATTTTTGATGCCCGACGCCTTCATCTACGATCACGTGCGCACGCCGCGCGGCCGCGGCAAGGCGGACGGCGCGTTGCACGAAGTGACCGCGCTCAATCTGGCGAGCCAGGCGCTCGGCGCCATCAAAAGCCGCAACGATCTCGACACCGCGCTGGTCGATGACGTGGTGCTCGGCGTGGTCGATCCGGTCGGCGAGGCCGCCGCCGATATCGCGCGCACCGCGGCGTTGGTGGCGGGCTATGGCGACAGCGTTCCCGGCGTGCAGATCAACCGCTTCTGCGCCTCGGGTCTCGACGCGGTGAATTTCGCCGCGGCCCAAATCATGGCCGGGCAGCAGGACATGGCGGTCGGCGGCGGCGTCGAATCCATGAGCCGGGTCGGCATTGGGGCTGCGGGCGGCGCCTGGTCGATCGATCCGTCGATCGCGGTCGCGCACTATTTCATGCCGCAAGGCATTTCCGCCGACCTGATCGCGACCAAATACGGATTTTCCCGCGACGACGTCGACGCCTATGCGGTGGAGAGCCAGAAGCGCGCGGCGGCGGCGTGGGACGACGGCCACTTCAATCGTTCGGTGATGGCGGTGAAAGACGTCAACGGGCTGACCATTCTGGCCAAGGACGAGCACATGCGGCCGGGCACGACCATGCAGTCGCTCGCCGCGTTGCAGCCGTCATTCGTGCAGATGGGCGAGCTCGGCGGTTTTGATGCGGTGGCCATCCAGGCGCATCCCGATGTCGAATTCGTCAATCACGTGCATCACGCCGGCAATTCGTCGGGCATCGTCGACGGCGCCGCCGCGGTGCTGGTCGGCAATGCGCGGGCCGGCCGGCGCGCCGGGTTAAAGCCGCGGGCCAAGATCAAAGCCTTCGCCAATATCGGCTCGGAGCCGGCGCTGATGCTGACCGGCCCGGTCGACGTCACCGCAAAAGTTCTCAGAAAATCCGGCATGACGCTCGACGACATCGATCTGATCGAGATCAACGAGGCGTTCGCCTCGGTGGTATTACGCTATCTGCAGGCATTCGACCTCGATCCGGCCAAAGTGAACGTCAACGGCGGCGCCATCGCGCTCGGCCATCCGCTCGGCGCCACCGGCGCCATGATCCTCGGCACCGTGCTCGACGAGCTCGAGCGGCGCGATCTCTCGACCGCGCTGGTCACGCTCTGCATCGGCGCCGGCATGGGCACCGCCACCATCATCGAGCGCGTGTAGCAGCCGAACTCAGCCATGCCCAAGATCGATATCGCCAAACTCCCCATCGACACCCGGACCGGCTATCCGCCGCCGCTCGATCGCGTCGTCGTCGGCCGCGAGAGGAAGCGGCTCGGCAATGCCGTCGGGCTCGACCAGTTCGGCGTCAATCTGACGACGTTAAAACCCGGCGCATCTTCGGCGCTGCGGCACTGGCACGAGAAGGAGGATGAGCTGGTCTACATCCTCGAAGGCGAGGTGGTGCTGATCGAGGACGAAGGCGAGACCGTGCTCAAGCCGGGCGACGCCGCCGGCTTCAAGGCCAACACGCCGAACGGTCATCATCTCGTCAACCGCACGCAACGCGACGCGGTCTATCTGGAAATCGGCACACGTTCGAAACACGAGAAGGCGTCCTATCCGGACGTCGATCTCGTTGCCGTGCGCGACGGCGCCGGCATGCGATACACGCGTAAAAGCGGCGAGCCCTACAAATGAGCTTCATTCACTTCACGCTCGACGTCGACGGCGACGGCGTCGCGCTGGTCACCTGGAATTCGCCGGGCCGGTCGATGAATGTTCTCGATGCGACGGTGCTGGACGAGCTTGCGGCCATCGTCGAGCAAGTCGCCGCCGACGCCGCCATCAAGGGCGTAGTCATCGCCTCGGGCAAGGACTCGTTCTGCGCCGGCGCCGATCTGACCATGCTGGAAAACATGGGCCGCGCTCACGCGGAGCTTGTGGCGTCGCAGGGTGAGACGGCGGCGAACCAGCATGTCTTCGAAGAAAGCCGCAAAACATCGCTGCTGTACCGCCGCATCGAGACCTGCGGCAAGCCGTGGGTCGCGGCGATCAACGGCATCGCGGTCGGCGGCGGTTTTGAGCTGACGCTGGCCTGCCACCATCGCGTCGCCACCGACGCCGACAAGACGCGCGTCGGTCTCCCGGAAATCAAAGTCGGCCTGTTCCCCGGCGCCGGCGGCACGCAGCGGGTGGCGCGCATCCTGCCGCCGGCCGACGCGCTGCAATTCCTGCTCAAGGGCGACCAGATTTCGGCCAGTCGCGCCAAAACCATGAAGTTGGTCGACGAGGTGGTGCCGGCCGGCGACCTCATCAAAGCAGCCAAGGCATGGATCACCACCAGCGGCACCGCCAAAGCGCCGTGGGACATCGAGAACTTCAAGCTGCCCGGCGGCCCGGTGCAGTCGAAGGCCGGCATGATGGCGTTCACGCCGGCCAATGCCATTTATCGCCGCGAGACTTATGACAATTATCCGGCAGCGCGCGCCATCATGCAGGTGGTCTATGAAGGCCTGCAGCTGCCTTTTGATCAGGCGCTGCGCGTCGAATCGCGCTGGTTTGCAAAGATCCTGCGCTCGCCGGAAGCAGCGGCGATGATCCGCTCGCTGTTCGTCTCGATGCAGGAGATCAACAAAGGCGCGCGCCGTCCCGCCGCGGTGCCGCCGAAAAAATTCAAGATGATCGGCGTGCTCGGCGCAGGCTTCATGGGCGCCGGCATCGCCTATGTCAGCGCGCTCGCCGGTCTCGACGTGGTGCTGGTCGATCGCGATCCGGAGACCGCGCAGAAGGGCAAGGATCATTCGCAGAAGCTGATGGCCGAGCTTGTCAGCCGCGGCCGCGCCACCGCAGCCGACCGCGACACCATACTGGCGCGCATCAAGCCCACGGCGGACTTTGTTGAACTAAAAGGTTGCGATCTCGTCATCGAAGCGGTGTTCGAGGACCGCAAGGTCAAGGAAGAAGTCATCGCGCGCGCGCAGAACGTCATCGGCGACAATGCGATCTTCGGTTCCAACACTTCGACGCTGCCGATCTCTTCGCTCGCCGAATCGTTCAAGGACCGCTCGCGCTTTATCGGCATCCATTTCTTCTCGCCGGTCGAGCGGATGAATCTGGTCGAGATCATCATGGGCAAGGAGACCGGCGAGGTGGCGCTGGCCGGCGCGCTCGATTTTGTCCGCGCCATCCGCAAGACCCCGATCGTGGTCAACGATTCGCGCGGCTTCTATACCTCGCGCGTGGTCGGCACTTATTTGCGCGAGGGCCACCTGATGCTGGCCGACGGCGTGCCGGCGGCGATGATCGAAAATGTCGGCCGCATGGCCGGCATGCCGGTCGGCCCGCTCGCCCTCAACGACGAAGTCGCCGTCGATCTCGCCTGGAAGATTTTGCAAGCGACCGAGGCCGATCTCGGGCCGCAGGCCATCGATCCGCGGCAGAAGGCGCTGTTGGAAGAGATGGTGGAAAAGCGCGGCCGCTACGGCCGCAAGAACGGCAAGGGCTTTTACGACTATCCGCAGAACGGGCCGAAGCGGTTGTGGCCCGGCCTTGCCGACCTGCAGCCGACAAAACTCGATCCGGACACCATCGATGTCGTCGAGCTTAAAGCTCGGTTGCTGGCCATGCAGGCGCTGGAAACCGCCCGCTGCATCGAGGAGGGCGTCGTCACCGATATGCGCGAAGCCGATGTCGGCTCGATCCTCGGCTTCGGTTTTGCGCCGTTCACCGGCGGTACCATCTCCTATATCGACGGCATGGGCACCAAGGCCTTCGTCGCCTTGTGCACCAAGCTGGCCAAGCTTCATGGCGACCGCTTCAAGCCCTGCAAGCTCTTGCTCGACATGGCGAAAAAGGGCGAGACGTTCTACCGCCGGTTTCCGCCGCAGGCGCGCCGGGCCGCCGCATGAGCCGCGTCAAAGTCGCATTGCGCTTTGCCGCGCCCCGTGTGTAAGGTCGCGACCTTTTTCGCCGGGACCCTGCATGGCGCGTGACCAAGTCGACCTGACGCCGATCGAGGGGCGCGACGATCTCGTCAATTGGATTGCGCAGGGCGTCAAACCGAAATCGCAATTCCGCATCGGCACCGAGCACGAGAAATTCGCCTTCACGCTCGAAGGCCATCGCCCCGTGCCCTACGAAGGCCGCCGTGGCATCCGCGCGTTGCTCGAAGGCATGGAACTGCTGCTCGGCTGGCAGCCGATCATGGAAGGGCCGAACATCATCGGCCTGCTCGACGTCACCGGCGGCGGCGCCATTACACTCGAGCCCGGCGGCCAGTACGAATTGTCCGGCGCGCAAGTCGAGACCGTGCACCAGACTTCGAGCGAGCTGATGGCGCATCTGGCGCAAGTGCGCGAGGTGGCGGCGCCGCTGCGCATCGGCTTTCTCGGCATCGGCATGACACCGGGCTGGACGCGCGGCGACATGCCGAAAATGCCCAAGGGGCGCTACAAGATCATGACCGCCTACATGCCGAAGGTCGGCCAATACGGCCTCGACATGATGTACCGGACCTGCACGGTGCAGACCAATCTCGACTTCTCCTCCGAAGCCGACATGGTCAAGAAGCTGCGGGTGTCGCTGGCGCTGCAGCCGGTGGCGACGGCTTTGTTCGCCAACTCGCCGTTCACCGAAGGCAAGCCCAACGGCTTTCTCTCGTTCCGTTCGGAAATCTGGCGCGACACCGACAATGCGCGCGCCGGCATGCTGGCATGGGCGTTCGAGCCGGGCATGGGTTTCGAGCGCTGGGTCGATTACGCGCTCGACGTGCCGATGTATTTCGTCAAGCGCGGCGACGACTACGTCGACGCCGCCGGGCAATCGTTTCGCGACCTGCTGGCCGGCAAGTTGCCGGCTTTGCCCGGCGAGCGCGCCATGATCTCCGACTGGGCCAACCATATCAGCTCGATCTTCCCGGAGGTGCGGCTCAAGCGTTATCTGGAAATGCGCGGCGCCGATTCCGGCCCGTTGGCCAATCTGTTGGCGCTGCCGGCGTTCTGGGTCGGCATTCTTTATGACGACGTCAGCCTCGATGCGGCTTGGGACCTGGTCAAGGACTGGAGCGCGCAAGAGCGGCAAAAACTGCGCGACGACGTGCCGAAGCAGGGTCTGGCGGCGAGAATCCGCGGCCGCACCGCGTTCGAGCTCGCCACCGACGCGCTCAAGCTGGCGCGCGCCGGACTGAAACGCCGCAAGCATCTCGACGTCGGCGGCCGCGACGAGACGCGCTATCTCGAAGTGCTGGAGGATCGAACGGCGCGCGGCACCACTGCGGCGCAAGAGCTGTTGGAGAAATACCACGGGCCGTGGGGTGGCTCGGTCGATCCGATTTACACCGAAGACGCCTACTGAAACTGATCCGCGATGGAACGTTCAGCGGCGCAGCCGCGCCGCGCATTCCACATCGACATGCCGGGAATGGTCGCTCTTGCCGCGACCTTGGCCGAGATAGGCGCGGAACTCATGGCTGATACTGGGTTGATTTAATGTTTACGACTTTCAACGACACTCCAGGTTCAGGAAGCTCAGACGCCAAGGCCCATGACCAAGACACTCACCATGGAAGTCCAGCGCAAGAATGCCGAACGGCAGCTCTTCGGCGCCCGGCGCGCCTTGGGCCATCTGGTAGAGCTCTACGACAGCGGCCAGTGGAAGAACCTCTACCGCGAGGACACTTTTGCTGAGGCAGTCCGGCAGGCACGGCAAGCCGTCGATCATTGGACCAACGTCATGGCCAAGTCCGAGGACGCCTAGCGCCTCAGTCGGCGGTTAACGAAGCATTAACGGTTTGGGCTCGCGTCCGCTTTTGCGTGACGCCGCCGCCAATCCGCTGCCAAATTATTTGCCACCACCGATGACATTGACCGCGTCGGCGCGCTGAATGCACATTGCAGGGACATGAAGCCCCGGACGCGCCATGGCATCGCCCGTCAATGCTGCTCTCTGCGCGTTGCTGGCGACCGCGTTTTGGAGTTTTTTGGGCTATGCGCTGACCCGCCATCTATTGCCGCGGGCGCTGGCGATCGGTGCCGCGCCGGTCATGGGCTGGGCGGTCCATAGCGCGGCGACGCTGCCGCTTTTCTTTCTGATCGGATTTTCGCCGCTTGCCGTCGTCGTCCTTGCCGCGCTCTGCGTCGCCATAGCCGTCGTGACGCTCAAGCTTGCGGCGAAGGCCGCTGCCGAGGCCACGCCGGCAATACCGTGGTGGGCGTTCGTGGCCGCCGCGGTGCTGGCGCTGGTGCCGGCCGAGGCGATCCTGCCGAAAATCGCTCCGGGCGCGGTTCATCTCGCCGACCCGATCTTCGATCATTCCAAGATCGCGATGATCGACGCCATGACGCGGCAGGGCCTGCCGCCGGTCGATCCGGTCTTTGGTGCCGTCGGCCCGCATGGCCAGTTATTTTACTATTACCTCTGGCACTACAGCGCCGCCGAGCTCGCGCTGCCGCTCCATGTCAGCGGCTGGGAAGCCGATATCGGGCTGACGTGGTTCACCGCACTCGCGTCACTGAGCCTGCTGATGGGGCTAGCGGTGTGGCTCAGCAAGCGATCGGCAGCCGCGATCTGGGTGGTCGCGTTTGCCGCCGCGGCGTCACTACGCGCGGTGCTTGGCTGGATATTCGGCTCCTACAGCCTCGAGCCGTTCCTGGCGCCGCCGACCGGATTCGCCGGTTGGCTGTTTCAGGCCGCGTGGGCGCCACAGCATCTGATGGCGGCGTCGTGCGTGGTGGCGGCGATGCTGCTCATCGCCCGATACGCGCAGCGCCAGAGCGTGCTGCTGCTCCTGACGCTGGTCCTGGTCGTGGTGGCGGGTTTCGAGAGCTCGACCTATGTCGGCGGCATCACCTTTGCGATCGCCGCGCTGGCGGCGGCGCCGCTGCTGCTTGTCGCGATCGAGCCGGGGCGGCGCTTGCGGTTCTTCCTTGGCATGGCGGCTGCCGCCGTGCTGGTGGTCTGCTTTGCCGCGCCGTTCCTCGACAATCAGCTCATGGCGGTCGCCGCGCGCGGCGACAATGATCCGATCGTGCTTCGGCATTTTGCCGTGCTCGGCGCGATGTTTCCGGCGGCGCTTCGCCGTGCATTGGATTGGCCGGCCTATTGGCTCCTGCTGCTGCCGATCGAGTTGCCGGCAACTTATGTGGCCGGCGTGATCGCGCTGGTCGCAATGCTGCGAAGCGGCGCGCCGCCGCGGGAAAA
>Ga0209517_10010024_pt1 | contig 10650 bp, 5 predicted proteins | sample PeaSoiMetSII2010_FD_187695 | JGI IMG/M metagenome (GOLD analysis project Ga0209517, IMG submission 187695) | Peat soil microbial communities from Weissenstadt, Germany - SII-2010 (SPAdes) (version 2) | ecosystem: Environmental > Terrestrial > Soil > Wetlands > Peat | place: Germany: Weissenstadt... | reverse complement strand
TCCCATTGATCGGATTCGCATTTTGAATCCGAGGCATCGTGACCTTAAAAAATTTGATGTCATTGTCCAGAGCATCAAAAATCTCGGTTTGAAAAAGCCGATTCAGGTTAGTCTTCGTTCGGCACAGGAGGCGGCAGAATTGGAGTATGATTTAGTTTGCGGCCAGGGTCGAATCCAAGCGTATATTGCGCTCGGACATAAAGAAATTCCGGCGGTAGTGGTTGATGTTTCCAAAGAGGACCGTTTGCTGCGAAGTCTGGTTGAGAATATGGCACGGCGTCATCATGCACCTTTGGCATTGATCCGTGAGATTGAGCGGCTCAAAGCGGCAGGTTATGGCAATGTCGAAATTGGGAGAAAGCTGGATATTGATAAAGCAATGGTTGCCGGTTGTATCGCCCTGAAAAGGGCAGGAGAAGAACGCCTGTTGGATGCGGCGACCAGCGGTAGGATTCCATTGGGAGTCGCAATGGACATCGCCAAGGCGAACAGTGTCGAGACGCAACGCGAATTGCTCAAAGCTTACGAAAATAAGCAGCTTACCCAAGTATCCATTCGCACGGTGAAGCGCCTTATTGATCAGCGGCGGTTCGCTGGCAAGCAACGGGATGCCGGTGATCGCCCCGGACGGAAGAAGCTGACGAGCGCCGAGAGTCTGGTGAATGCTTACAGGCGTGAAAGCCAGAAACAAAAATTGCTGATACGCAAAGCCAGGTTGAGCGATGAGAAGCTGGTCTTTATCGTCAACGCATTCAATCAACTTCTGACGGATGAAAATTTCGTAAATCTATTGAGGGCTGAGTCTCTCTCCACGATGCCAAAGTATCTGTGGGACAAACTAGGAACCAAACATAAGGAGGCTGCATGAGTGACGTAAAAATTGGATTCGAGATGCGGAAAATCCGGCTTTCGCTCGCCGTTATTCTTCCAGTGCGCCAGATAAAAGACCCGCAGAAAAATATCCGGCGATACCAAACAATCCGCGCATCCATCAAAGAGGTGGGGCTGGTTGAACCGCTCATGGTGTATCCGCAGAAGGGTGGAGATGGAACATATCTGCTTCTGGATGGCCATCTCCGCTATTTTGCGCTGAAAGAACTCGGCGAGACCGAGGCGGACTGCATCATCGCCAACGACGATGAAAGCTTCACTTACAATGCGCGCGTCAGCCGGCTGGCTCCCATTCAGGAACATAAAATGATTGTGAAAGCGGTTCGGAACGGGGTAAGACCGGAACGAATCGCAGCGGCGTTGAACATCTCCGTCAAAAATGTGAACGCATCAATGAAGCTATTGGATGGGATTCACGAAGAAGCGGCTGATTTATTGAAGGACAAGGCAATAAGCCCAAAAGCGATTTGTCTGCTAAAACAAGTCGCTTGCTTGCGGCAGATCGAAATTGCCGAAATCATGGTTGGGGCAAATAATTTTGCAGCGGGTTATGCAGAAGCGTTGGTTTTGGGCACACGGAAAGATCAGTTGGCGCAACCTGAAAAACCAAAGTTCAAGAAGGGATTAACACCCGAAGAGATTGGCAAAATGGAGCAGGAGATGGAATCTCTTGAACACGGGGTCAAAGCCGTCGAGGAAACTTACGGGGAAAATATGCTGAATCTGACACTGGCCTGCGGCTATATTAAAAAACTTGTTGATAACGCAAAAGTGGTCAGGTTTTTGAATGCAAATTATTCCGATATTTTTTCTGCTTTTGAAAAGATTGCGACCGTTGAAACTGTGTGATTACTCGGTTTGCCGCAGTCGTCGCGATTGCGGCATTTTGCCCTGGCTCGACAATCAAGGTGTGACAGCGCCGCCCGACAATTTTCTAGCTAGTGCGCGGCTGCCCGATTGGATAAAATGCAATACAGGCAAAAACGACCCGATCATGAACCGTATCAATCATGGCACGGCACCTCCGAAGCACCGTCGCTGGACGGTTGATGAAGATCGGTTGCTGGGAACCAAACCGGATCGCTCGCTCGCTAAAAAATTTAGCCGCACCACTACTGCCGTTGCTGCCAGGCGACATCTCAAACACATCAGTCTCATCAAAAAGTGGAGGCCGGAAGACGACGAACTTCTTGGCAACCGGCCGGATGCACAAGTGGCTATGTTGCTCAAACGTCCTCGTTGCCAAGTGGCTTATCGGCGACGACAGCTTGGCATCTCATTCAAGCATCCCGATTACCATCTTTGGAAACCCGGTGAGATTGCCATGTTAGGTCGGCAACCGGATCGTAAAATAGCCGAACTGACCGGACGCACCGTCAAAAACGTGCGGCACAAACGCCTGAAACTTGGCATCCCCTTCTTCAATCCTGAATTTCGCCCGTGGACGGGCGCAGAAGATAAATTGCTGGGCACCATGCCCGACGCCGAAGTAGCCAGACGGATAAAGCGAAACGTCGTGGCCGTTCTCAAACGGCGTCACCGCCTGCAAATTCCCAATCGCGTCCCCGCGCGTCATGTCTGGACGCGGAAACAAATTGCCCTGTTAGGAACCCTGCCCGACACAGAAGTAGCCCGGCGGCTCGGATGTCCGGCTTATGTGGCGACCTTCAAACGCCGGTCGTTGGAAATCCCACGCGCCCGGAAACCCGGCTCCAACGCCAATCTTTGGACGCCGGCGGAAATTAAACTGCTCGGCACATTGCCAGATGAAGAAGTCGCACGCCGGATTAGTCGTTCGGTCGGCGCTGTCATCCAGCGCCGCGAACTTCTGCACATTCCGATGCAGAATCCAAAATTACGCGATTGGACGGCGGACGAGAATGGACTTCTGGGCACAAGATCGGACGTCGAAATCGCACGGCGACTGGGCCGCACGTTAAGCGCAACCAGCCATCGCCGCGTCAGACTGAAAATTCCCGCTTGGCGACCAGACTGATTCCACTGACACTTAACGCTCAACAAAACAATGAATCGCATCTATCAAGGCCGGGTCGCAGGGGTTGAAATCCCGATAAAAGTCACGCTGCCAACAAAAGAAGGACGCAAGGCCAAGAGCGAAATACGATGGTTGCCCTTTCACACGAATCAGCAGGAAGCACAACGCCTACTGAACGAAGTGAAACCGCGTCTTTCGGAATTGGGCAACGTAATCGGCGATTTGATAACGAAGCTTCAAAAGGCGAGGGGCGCGCAGAACAATGGACACGCAGAGCAGATTGCCAAAGCGAAAACCGAACTTCGCGAACTTCGGAAGAAATTAGACGAGCCTTGGCAGACCGCACTTTGGGAACACCATCAGTTGTTTCAAGACATGGTGAACTATTACACCGTGGCTCTGGCGGCGATGGCAGAAGGTGACGTTGACAAAGAAGGTAAAAGCACGGCGATGGCAGACTTCGCCACACAAGTAAAAGAGCGATGGCAGAGTTTCACGCATAAAGGAAAAAACCGCGCTGGGTTGAGACAGTCATTTTGCCGAACCTTCGGCTTACCTGACGACCAAACATCCACATGGGAAATTTGCACCAAAGAAATTCTTGAAAGCGCACTCAAGCATTTCCCGGAACGCAAAGATGCCAAAGGTGTGGATGTGTTTCATAGGGTGATTGCAGAGATGTATCCAGAAAAGAGCCGAGGAAATCCAAAAACGATGTCGGCTTCAGACTGGCCGTGGCTTTGCTGGAACAATGTCACCGGCGAAACTCCCGCGAAGTCCTATTATCGGAAAACTAACGGAATCCACGATTTCCTGTCCGAGTTTTTCAATGCTGACGAGAAGGAACTGGCCAGATTGGCAAAGAAAGAAGTGGCGGACACATACCTGACAAGCGTCGAGCAGGCAGATGTCGAGGTCGAAGAATCAACTGACGATGAGGCAACGGAAAACGGTCAAGCCGAGGAATCGTCAACGAATGAAGCCAACGAGGTCAAAACATTCACAGGCATAAGAGCTGTTACCAAATTGCGGGATTGCATTACGACCGCAAAAGAGTTGCTTGGAGATGATGCTTTCGCGCAACAGTTCGCCCTCATGGGCGGAAAGATCAATGAAGCAGAATCCATGTTTGCCCGTATTGAAAAGTCTGTGGCGGAAAAGGAAAACGAGTGCAAAGAAAAACCTGAATCCTTGTCGTTTCAGGAATGGAACACAGGCGGCAAGGGCAAAGATAACGAGGCGGTTGAATTGTTTGTGCTTTTCAGCTTCGACGCTGGCTCTGTCTTCACCGCAACACTCTTGAAGGCACGCGTAATTCAAAAAGGCTACCTCAATAAATTGTTAAAATCTGATCCCGCTAAATACGTTGCCATCGTTGAAAAGTATGGCTTGTGCGGCCCAGAGGAACAAAAAGACGAGAAGGTTGGCGGCAAAGAACCATTCAAGATTGTCGCAGACGCCAGGGCGAAGGCTCAAAAAGCCGCGCCAGATAAATTGCCAGCAACGAACGAAGCCGGCAAAGGCTACAGTGATTACATTCAAGCAATTCGTGACAAAAACGGTGTTGTTGTTCCCGGCTTTACTGCCATTCGCGGATTCGTCACACAGGCGGAAGAAAATCTAGCCAACGGTGGAGAGAAATTTGTTCCCTGGAAAATCGGAACAACCGAATGGAAAAATTTTGAGTTCGCCGCCTTCGAGGAAGCGCTCAAGGCGTTAAACCAATTCAAAAAGAAAACGAAAGAACGAGACGATGAGCGCAAGAAGCTCCAAGCGGTAGAAAAACTTTACAAAGGCGAAGGACGGAAAAAGGCAACCGATGAAGATGGTGAAGATGAAGGGCATTTGCCCGGGTTCAGGGATGATGAGCGTTTCAGTATTATCGCAGACCTGCACAAGACGCTTGCTGTTGAGGACGGCACAGAACCGGGCAAGACCTATGAATATGGATTCAGCCAAGCCGCACTTCGCGGTTACGAGGAGCTATGTGCGGAATGGAATAAACACGTCGCACCCAATGAATCCTTCAGCGAAGAAAAGGCAAAAAAGCTTCGAGAAGAAGTTTTGAAAGACCACCAGCGAGAACATCGAGACGATGTTGGCGCGGTGCGTCTTTTTGAGGAACTTCTGAAGAAGGAAAACTGGTGTTTGTGGCAAGCGCCTACGGAAAACCAAGAGAAAACCCGAAAAGAAAAAAATCATTCCGCGAACATCTTGCGTGATTATTTACGTTATCAAGAAGTCGTGGAGCGCATTGCAGCACTCGACAAAAAGATCAATTACACTCCGGCAGACGCATCGCTGTCTCGTCGATTGTTTGATTTCAAAGCTGGGGCGCAAGGCGGATTCGGTCACGGCTACGACAAAGAAAGCGACACCTTATGGTTTGAGACTCAGGTCGCTGTAAAAATCACCGACCAACAATTCACGAAACAGGCTGTGCGAATCCATTACACCGCACCACGCCTGTTGCGTGATGCGGCTCGCGTCTTGGCCGAAGACGAGAAATTATCCGATGCAAACTGGATGCAGCCAATGATGCGAGCCTTGGGTGTTGAGGAAACAACCCACGATTTCAGCAAGCACGCCGTCTCGCTCATGCCGGATTGGAAATCGGGCAGCCGTTCCAGCACACCAGATCGGCTGCTCCTGAATTTTGTTCTCGACCTAAGCAAAAAAAAGAAAAAGACGGACAAGACAACCCCGATTGAAGCTTTCATTGCCAAGCTGCGTAAGACCAAACACGAGATATGGCCGTGGCCTCGCCAGTTCAATGTGAATGGTGACTACAATGACGCCACCCTCCGCTGGCCACATGAAGAATGGGAGAAGGCCAAAAAGTGGAAAGATTTCCCAAAGTTTGACGGCAAGCCGGTGACGTGGTTTGAGCAAACATCACTAACTTCTTTTCGTTTCGTCTCTGTGGATTTGGGCCAGAAGCAGGCAGGCGCTTATGCACTAATGGAAGCGAGTTGCTGCCTATCAAGCGAAGATAAGGTAAAAGCCCGCTACATCGGCACTGTCGGCGAAGGCGCGAACCAGCGTGATTGGTATGCGCGAGTGCTGACCACAGGCTTGCTAAAATTGCAGGGTGAGAATGCAGATGTGTTCCGCCCTGAATACGTCAACGGCAAGCCGGTCAAGGGAACGGGGAAATTTCGTGAAGAACTATCCGGCTCGGCTGGACGCAAAGCGACAGACGCCGAATGTGTGCAAACAATTTCCTTGCTGACCGATCTACAGCAATTGGATTTGTTGGATGAAGATTGTCGGGACGCTGCCACACTGCAAAAGCGGCTGATGTTCCCCGATCAAAATGCGAAACTTCTTGTTGCTCTGCGTCGCGCCCAATCCTTTGCTGGCAGATTGCACCGCTGGTGCTGGTTTTTTTGCGCAAAGGAAGAACGGAAAGACCAAGCCCAACGCCAACGAAATGCAATCAAGGAACTCGCTGAAACAGACCCGCACCCGTGGCTACCCGCCAGCACGCTTGAAGCAGCCAAGAAAATTTACGAACAGATCAAAGACAAAAAAGAGGCGGTGATGCCGACTCTTGATCCGCGCATTGCCGGAACATTGGCGGAACAATTGGGATTGCTGATGAAAAATCTGCCCGACTGGCTGGAAATCATTGCCAATCGCGTCTATCACTCGCGGCGCGGACGGTTTGTCTGGAGCAAACACCCGGATAAAACCGACTGCCATTTGCTCGGTTTCAAGGAATGGAATCAAGAAGAGCGCAAGAAACTTACGAAAGACGAACTCATGCTCGCCGGGCAGCGCGGACTTTCCATTGAACGCATTGAGCAAATGGAAGAATTGCGCAAACGCTGCCAATCTCTCAATCAAATGATCCGGCGAAGTGTCGGCGAGCCACCGCTAAAAAGTCGCGATGCCAGCATTCCTGATCCCTGCCCGGCGATTTTAGCCAAGCTCGATAACATCAAAGAGCAACGTCGCAATCAAACGGCTCACATGATTTTGGTTGAGGCCTTGGGATTACGACTCCGCGAGCCAGTGGAATTAGCAACAACAGCCGAACGGGAATTGGCTGAAGCTAAAGACCAACATGGTGAATATGAGAAGGCGGATGTTCGCGGGCGGGCCATTTCTCCTGACAAGCCGAATGACTGGCGAGGAGTCGTTGACTTCATTGTGATTGAAGACCTCAGTCGCTACCGGACAACTCAAGGACGCGCTCCGCGTGAAAACAGTCGCCTGATGAAATGGTGTCACCGGGCAATTCGAGATAAGCTCAAAGAGATGTGCCAGCCTTTTGGCATTCCACTCATCGAAACACCCGCCGCGTATTCTTCACGTTTCTGCTCCCGTTCGGGAGTGGCAGGTTTCCGTGCCACGGAGCTTTCTCCATCTATGCTCAATGAATCCAAATGGCGTTGGCGAGTAAAGAACCGCGAAGATGGTAAAGAAGAAACCAAAGAACAGGGCGAGCGACGGCAGCGATGGGAAGCTGTCTTTGCCGAGCTTCGCAGCATTAACAAAGGACGCGACGGAAAAACCAAAGGGCAAGAATACCGCACCCTTCTTGTGCCGGATGCGGGCGGCAGCGTTTTCATTCCAATGGCCGCTTTGGATGGGGACTATCAACGTCCTGCCAAAGATTCCACGAAGCCGAAGCTAGCACGTCCAATCGTGCAATACCTCCCGGTGAACTTGGAAATGAATCAAATCAAAACGCCAAGACTGATTCACGCCGACATCAATGCCGCCGTGAACCTCGGACTTCGCGCAGTTGCTGATCCCAAAGTTTGGAGCATTCATTCACGCTTGCGTTCAGAGCGCGAAGTTGGATCACCTGTCGCAGCAAAAACAAAAAAGGCCAAGCGTGCGAAAAAGGGAACACTGCCAGTAGAAGAACCAACTTCTGCGCCGCTTGAAGAAATCAAACCTGACAAGTTCTTTGCAAAAGAGAAACGAAAGTATGGCAGCCGAGCCGAGTCCAAAGGCATTGAGATTGTCATTCTTTCGGTGGGGCGTGCGATTGTTAATTCAACAAAAGCGGACGACGAAAAAGAAAAACGCCGTTGGTTGGAACGAGCACAAAAGAAAACGCCCAAAGCAAGTGATAGCCGACATCCGAATTTCTTTGCCGACACAGCTAATTTCTTCCGCGCACATTGGGGGGCGGCGAAATTGCAGCCCTTGCTTGCTGGCGACACGCATCCCACTCATCTGGTATCTGGGAAAGCTTTATGGGGTTTTGTCAAAGGCCAGGAGTGGAAACGCATCGGTGCCATCAATTCCGACCGTCTTGCAGATTGGAAGCACACACAAAATGAAACCTGATTAACCATGAGCGAGTCCACGTTGCGCACGGATGGTTCGTTGGAAGCCCAGCCGAGAATGGGCGTGCGCAACTTGCACAATTTCATCTATTGCCCGCGCTTGTTTTATTTTCAGTGGGTAGAAAACATTTTTCAAGAGAATGCCGACACGGTAGCGGGCAGTCATGTGCATCGCAACGTGGACGCGCCCTCCAAGCTGGACGATCCCAAGGAACTTGGTTTGCCGGAGGGCGCGAAGCTCCGCAGCTTGCGCCTGGAAAGCGAAACGCTCGGCCTCATCGGCGTGGTGGACATCGTGGAAGGCGGGCCGGACGGCGCGGAGATCATTGACTACAAACGCGGCTCGGCCCGGCGCGGTGCGGAGGGCGAGCGCGTGGCGAAAGAGCCGGACGCCATGCAGGTGGCCGCGCACGCGCTGCTGTTGCGCGAACATGGCGTGAACGCGGTTCGCGGCGCGGTTTATTACGCGGCGGACAAGCGGCGCGTGCCGGTGGAATTCAGCGAGGAACTTTTTAGCAAGGTTCGCAAAGCGATTGACGACGCGCGTGCAGTTGCCGCCAGCGGAAAATGCCCACCGCCATTGAAGAATGATGCGCGCTGCCTGTATTGCTCCGCCTATCCAATTTGTCTGCCGAATGAATCGCTTTGGTGGTCAAAGCGGCGGAAGCCGGCGGATACCGACGGGCAGATTCAGTTTGGTTTCATTGCGCAATCGGAAGACGCAGTTCGCAGTCAGATTTTAGCAGCGTTGGATTTTGCCGCCGAGTCCACGGACAAGGAACCGACGTTGCAACCGCCGCGTCCGGGCGGCGATGATGGCGAGGTGCTGGTGGTTCAGACGCCGGGCGCGCAAATCGGCCAGCGCGGCGATGAATTGCTCGTCAGCGTCAAGGGCGAGGATGTGCGCAAACTACCCGGCCAACAGGTGCGGGCGATTTATTGTTACGGCGCGGTTCAGATGACGGCGCAGGCTGTTTCGACATGCCTGGAATTGGGCATTGATGTTTCCTATTTTTCGCCGGCAGGACGGTTTCTCGGAATGTTGGGCGGATTGCCAGCCAGCGGCGTGGATGCGCGGCGCGGGCAATATCGGTTGTTTGAAATGCCGGGCGTGCGGTTGCAACTGGCACGGGAAGTCATCCGCGCCAAGATTCATAACCAACGCGTGATGCTCATGCGCAATGGTGATGTGCCGGATCGCGTGACGAGCTTGATGGCAAGTTTCCGCGATTCCACGGAATCAGCTCGCGACTTGACGGCGTTGCTCGGCGTCGAGGGCAGCGCAGCGGCGCTTTATTTCGAGCAATTTGAGTCCATGCTGAAACAGCGTGACGACTGGAAATTTGACTGGCGCGGGCGCAATCGCCGGCCGCCGCGTGATCCGGTGAACGCCTTGCTTTCGCTCGGTTATTCCATGCTGGCGAAGGAATTGACCGGCGTTTGTTATTCGGTTGGACTCGATCCGTTTCTCGGATTTATGCACCAGCCGCGTTATGGCCGTCCGGCGCTGGCACTGGATTTGATGGAGGAATTCCGCCCGCTTATCGCGGACAGCGTGGCAATCAGCTTGATCAATCGCGGCGAACTTGGCCCGGAGGATTTCATCAAGAGCGCGAACGGGATGTTTTTAACCGACAAAGGCCGGCGACCATTTTGGGAAGGGTGGTTTCGACGGCTGGATACGGAAGTCAGCCACCCAGAATTCAGCTACAAAATGGCGTATCGCCGGATGCTCGAAGTGCAAGCGCGGCAATTGTGGCGATTTGTTCGGGGTGAAGCTTTGACCTACCACGGATTTGTCACGCGATGAGCCGCCTGCGTTACCTTGTGAGTTATGACATCAGCGACCCGAAACGGTTGCGGAAAGTGGCTCGCTCGCTGGAAGGTTTTGGCGTGCGACTGCAATATTCGGTTTTTGAATGTCCGCTGGACGACTTGCGCCTGGCAAAACTGAAAGCCGAGCTTCAAGACTTGCTCAATCATGACGAGGATCAGGTTTTGTTTGTATCGCTGGGCGCGAGTTCCAAAGACGCGAGTTTGATCATTGACGCAATGGGATTGCCTTACGAAGTCCGCTCGCGTGTGACGATTATTTGATTTTCAAGCTTGCAAGTTTTGCCGAAAGGCGTTGAATAAATCCCGGCTACGGCCACCGACCAGTTAGCTTCCGCCATTGGCTAACCATGATTGCTCATTGAAATCGCGACGACTGCGCCTAAATGCGGCGATTCCAGTGCGAGCGCGGAAATGCTGGCGCTGGCCTGCACGGACGCTCGCACGACAGATTCGCTTGGATTGATAGGCTATTGGCAATGATTGTTTCCCGACTCATTTATGTGTTAATGCTCCAACCTGCCTCACGCTCGCAAAATGCTGCGGCAGGCGTTGATTCTCAAGGTGTTCCAGGGAGCGAGCCGCAGTCGCCGCGACTGCGGCAATCTTGAGGCGGAAGTGGAA
>Ga0209517_10010023_pt1 | contig 10651 bp, 7 predicted proteins | sample PeaSoiMetSII2010_FD_187695 | JGI IMG/M metagenome (GOLD analysis project Ga0209517, IMG submission 187695) | Peat soil microbial communities from Weissenstadt, Germany - SII-2010 (SPAdes) (version 2) | ecosystem: Environmental > Terrestrial > Soil > Wetlands > Peat | place: Germany: Weissenstadt... | reverse complement strand
CGCGACGCCAAACGCGCTTACGGTCTTTTCCAGAGCAACCCGGCACACCCGAGCTTGCACTTTAAGAAGCTGGATGGCGAGGATGCATTCAGCCGGCCCACACCGGTAATGAACATTCCTCGCGAACTCGTACGCGCGGTTCGGGGGTTGGATCCCAAAAGGTCAAAGTTAGGGCGCCGAGTTTCATCGCGCGTAGGCTGTTACGGGGCAGAGTGCATTGAGTTTCGCTAAAATTCCAGCGTGGACGATACCTCAGTTCCCGCACATCACCCCGATCTCGTCCTGCGGCCAAGCAAGCAAAGAGTGACGGTGTATCTCTTCGGGTGCTTGGTTTTCGTGATCATTGGCGCCCTACAAATCTCACGGCACGACCACAGCGCGATCGGTTGGCTGTGCGTACTTTTCTTCGGGTTGGGTGCCGGGGTCTTCGCTATACAATTCATTCCCAGCGCCTCCTATCTGCGAATTCAGAGCGAGGGCTTCATGTTCTGCTCGTTGTTCCGCAAGAGCCCTATGATTCCATGGCAGGAGGTCAGCAGTTTCCGTGTGGCAAGCGTACCACCTTCGGGGCATCGAATGGTCGTATTCGACCGACACACGGCATCCAATCGTGGCCTCAGACAAATTAATCGGCATCTGGTCGACGCCACTGATGGATTGCCCGACAGTTACGGATTGCGCCCCGAGGAACTAGCCAACCTTCTAAACATATGGCGCTCGGAGCATGGCTCGACACATGAGCGTAAAGTCGGCGACGCGTGGATCTAAGGACTGGCGGGAGGTTCGCGCGAAGCCCATTTGAATCGTAGATGGCCTGGTCTTCGTCTCGTCACCGCGCGTGCCGGCGCTTGGAGGGAGTTGCGGCTTGGGCGGCCTCGGCTAACACGCGGAGCGCCCGGTTCACTGCCTGGCTGTCTGGAAAGAGGTTCGCTAGGTCGGGATCAATCAGCGCAAGATTCGATCCGGCCGTGGCGCGGCGATGGTATTTCCCTCGAACACCGCCCCGCAATTGCGATAAATCATACTCCTGTCGCAGGCCGTCAGTGCTCTTGGCTATCGATTTCCCCTTCATAACTGCATTCGCGCGCTATTCACGACCCAAGTTTAGCGCGACTCCTTTCCGCCCCCCTCCCCCTTGTGTTATCGTCATATCCGCTGGGACTTCCAATATGACTCGATCCATCACTCTCACCATTAACGGAACCAAGCGCACCGACACCGTCGAACCGCGCTTGCTGCTGATTCACTATCTGCGCGAAGTGGCTGGTTTAACGGGCCCGCACATCGGTTGCGAAACGTCGCTGTGCGGCGCTTGCACGGTGCACGTGGACGGCAAAGCCATCAAGAGTTGCACCATGTTCGCGGTGCAGGCCGACGGCGCCAAGGTCCTCACCATCGAAGGACTCGACGCCTCCGGAAAGCTGGACCCCATGCAGGAAGCTTTTTGGAATGAGCACGGCCTGCAATGCGGATTCTGCACTCCCGGAATGATCATGACCGCCAAGCAAATCATCGAGCGCAATCCCAACCCCACCGACGAGGAAATCCGCGCCGGGATCGAAGGCAATCTGTGCCGCTGTACCGGGTACCAGCACATCGTGAATGCCGTAAGATCTCTGGCGGTGAAGGCATAACGGAGACACTATGGCCACTACCACTACCAAGACAGAAAAGTTGGTCGGCAAGCGAATCCGGCGTCGCGAAGATCCCCGACTCATCACCGGCACAGCCACCTACGTCGACGACATCCAAATGCCCGGCCTGCACCACGCCTGCATCGTTCGCAGCCCGCACGGCGCGGCCAAGATCAAATCGATCAACATCAAACCCGCGCTCGAGTTTCCCGGCGTGGCCGCCGTGTTCATCGGCAAAGACACCGAAAAAGTTGGACCCGTGCCCTGCGGCGCTTCCCTGCCGGGCTTGCGCGTCCCGCATCACCACATACTCGCGATGGATCGCGTCTATTTCGTCGGACATCCGGTAGCCGTGGTCGTCGCAACCGATCGCTACATCGCGCGTGACGCCGCCGAAGCCATCGAAGTCGACTACCAGCCGCTGCCTACCGTCACCGATCCGGAAAAAGCTATCACCGCCGGCGCGCCGCCCGTGCATCCCGAATGGCCCGATAACATCGCTTTCAATTACCACCAGGACGGCGGCGACATCGACAAAGCCTTCGCCGAAGCCGACGTAGTCGTCAAGCAGCGCATCACCAGCCAGCGGCTCATCCCCTCGGCCATGGAAACCCGTGGCGTGGTGGCGGAATGGCTGGCCGGCGATCGCGCCCTCACGCTGCATACTTCCACGCAGGTGCCTCATCTGGTGCGTACCCTGGTGGCGCAAATGCTGGGTCTGGAAGAGAACCGGCTGCGCGTGATTACGCCCGAGGTTGGCGGCGGATTCGGCAGCAAGCTCAACATCTATGCCGAAGAAGCCCTGATGGGTTTCATTGCGATGAAAATCGGCAAGCCCGTCAAGTGGATCGAAAGCCGGCGTGAGAACTTCACCTGCACCATTCACGGCCGCGGCCACGTGGACTATTACGAAGTCGCCGCCAAAAAAGACGGCACCGTTCTTGGCATCAAGCTCAAGCTGATTCAGGACTTGGGCGCCTATCATCAGTTGCTCACGCCTGTGATCCCCACTCTTTCGGTGCTCATGATGCCCGGCCTCTATCGGTGCCAGAACATCCGCGCCGACATTGTCGGAGTTTTCACCAACGCCGTGCCCACCGATGCGTATCGCGGCGCCGGCCGGCCCGAAGCCACCCACGGTATCGAACGCATGATGGATTTGCTGGCAGCCGAGCTGAAAATGGATCCGGTCGACATCCGCCGCAAGAATTTTATCGCCAACGATGCGTTCCCCTTCGCCACCGCCACCGGTCTCATGTACGACAGCGGCAATTACGCCGCGCCGCTCGACAAAGCGCTCGAAACCGTGGGCTATAAGAAATTGCGTGAAGAACAGAAGCAGGCCCGCGCCGACGGACGCCTCATGGGAATCGGTCTTTCCACCTACGGCGAAATCTGCGCCATCGGACCATCCCCGGCCACTCCCGCCGGCGGCTGGGAGAGCGCGACGGTCAAGATTGAACCCTCCGGTAAGGTAACCGTGATGACCGGCTGCTCACCACATGGCCAGGGCGAAGAAACCACCTTCGCGCAGGTAGCCGCCGACGAACTGGGCGTCGGAATCGATGACGTGCTGGTGGTGCACGGCGACACCGCCATCGTCCAATACGGCATCGGAACCTTCGGCAGCCGGGGCACTGCGATCGGCGGAGCCGCCATGTATTACGCCATCCAGGAGTTGAAGGAAAAGATCAAGAAGTTTGGCGCGTTGTTGCTCGGGAGCGACGACGTCACATTCGCCAATGGCGTTTGCACTTGCAACAAGACCGGCCAGTCCGTGCCGCTGGCGCAAATCGCCGCGGCGTCCTACCGCGCCATGAAACTTCCGCCCAATACGGAACCCGGCTTGGTCGCCACCAATTTCTGGGAGCCGCCCAACTTCACCTTCCCCTTCGGCGCGCACATCGTGATTACAGAAATAGACCGGGAGACCGGGGCCATCGAAATCAAGCGCTATGTCGCGATCGACGACTGCGGCAATATTCTCAATCCGCTCATCGTCGACGGCCAGGTCCACGGCGGCGTGGTGCAAGGGCTGGGCCAGGCGCTCTGGGAGCAGGCCGTCTATGACGACAGTGGCCAGCTCATCACTGGTGAAATGATGGACTACGCCATTCCCAAGGCCAGTAACATTCCATGGATCGAGACCGGGCACACCACGACTCCGTCACCCGTGAATCCGTTGGGCGTCAAGGGCGTCGGCGAAGCCGGCACCATCGGATGTTCGCCCGCGGTGGTGAACTCCGTGGTGGATGCGCTCAGCCCGCTTGGCGTGCGCCACATCGACATGCCGCTCACACCGGAAAAAATCTGGAATCTGATTCAGAGAGGAGGCCGCGCATGATCGCGCAGAACTTCGAATACTCCGCGCCCGCAAGTTTGAACGAGGCTCTCAGCCTGCTCGGCAGTGGCGAAGCCAAGGCTCTGGCCGGTGGTATGAGCCTGATCCCGTTGATGAAGCTCCGTTTGGCAACGCCTGAGCAACTGGTGGACATCAGCCGCATTGCGGGCTTGAACTATATCCGTGAAGACAACGGAGTGCTCCGCATCGGGGCTACCACCACGCATTACGATGTTGAAAGCTCACCCCTCGTCCGCGCCAGTTGCCCGTTGCTGGCCGAAGCCGCGTCCAACATCGGCGACATCCAGGTTCGCAATCGCGGCACCATCGGCGGCAGCGTCGCGCATGCCGATCCGGCGGCCGATTATCCGGCATCATTGCTCGCTCTCGAGGCGCGGGTCGTGCTGGTGACCGCCAAGTCCCAGCGCGAACTTCCGATCGCTGATTTCTTTGTCGACACCTTCACTACCGCTCTGCAACCGGGTGAGCTGATTCGCGAAGTGATCGTCCCGCTGGAAGACCGGTCAGCCGGAACCAGCTACCAGAAGGTGGTGCAGCCCGCCTCCGGGTTCGCCATTGTCGGCGTCGCCGCTCGTGTCCGCAAGGCCGGGGGTAGAGTCACCTTTGCGCGCGTCGGCGTCACCGGACTCGCCGGCAAGCCCTACCGGGCCATCAACGTCGAGCAGGCGCTGGAAGGCACGGCCGGTTCGCCGATCGATATCCAGAAGGCCGCCGCCGTGGTTGCCGATGGTATCGAAGCAAACTCCGATCTCCACGGATCGTCTGAATATCGCAAGCACTTGGCTCGCGTCTACACTATGCGCGCGCTCGCAGTCGCCAGTTCGAGGACGGCTTGAAGATTTGCGGCTCTCATTCCGTCCCAGCCAATCGCCAGCGTACTTACGAGTTGCTCCAGGATCCGGCGGTGCTCGCCAAATGCATGCCGGGCACCGACCATCTGGACAAAGTCGCCGAAGACGAATACGAAATGAAGATGAAAATGGCCATTGCCAGCATCGGTGGCCTGTTCACCGGCAAGATCCGCCTGGCCGATCAAAATCCGCCGCAAAGCTTCCGCCTGATCGTCGAAGGCACGGGCAAGATCGGGTTTCTCAAGGGCGAAGGACTCCTAAATCTTGAGCAGCAAGGTGAGTCTACCGAAGTCGCCTACGACGGCGACGTTCAGGTGGGCGGAACCATCGCCAGCGTGGGCCAACGACTGATCGATACGACCTCCAAAATGATTATCAAGAAGTTCTTTGAAAAACTCGCGGAAGCCGCAGTAGAATAAGGCAGGTAGGACAAAACGGCGCGGCCCGGTTTGACCGGCGCCGCGCCAAACATCAGAGGAGGAGAAGGTAGATTTGGCTCACGCTTCTCTGTGTAAGAAGACGTACAAAAGCGTCCTGTGGTTCCATCCAAGGAAGTCCCGTAGAATGGTCAAGATGCGTTCTCGTGGAATCGCCGCCTTCCTGTTTCTTGCATCAGCGGGTTTCCTGCCCGCCCAGAACTTCGTCATCTCGACCGCGTCACTGCCACAGGGAATCATAGACGTCCCCTATTCCACAACACTCCAGACGATGAACGCGGAAGCGGCGGTGACGTGGTACGTATGTCCCACTTCCGCCAACTGTATCGCGGATGGGAGCCCGGCGCCCGGCCTGACCCTGGATTCAGCCAGCGGATCCATCACCGGCACGCCGACCAAGATTGGCACGTTTACGTTCACGGTTCAGGCCGAGTTCAATACTTCCTCGCCGACGGTGGCGATGAAGACGCTCTCTCTCTCCATTGTCGCCGTGTGTGTGCCAACCATCACGCCGGCCTCACTCCCCGATGGCGATGTCAATATCCCGTACCCGTTCACCAGCCTGTCGGTGAACGGATGTTCAGGGGCCTATACCTTCACCGTTTCACCCACGCCGTTCAATCCAAACCCCCTGCCTCCCGGCTTGGCGCTCCAAACCGATGGCAACCTAAGCGGAACGCCCGGCAAGGTCGGCGTCTTCAACTTCGTAGTCACCGCGAGCGGACAGAATCAAAGCCTCAACACGATCGAGTACACGATCACCATCAATCCACTGCCTACGATAACAACAGCTTCGCCGCTTCCCAGCGGACCAGTGAACGTGCTTTATTCCCAGCAGATCGCAGCCACCGGTGGCACGCCTGGCTACACCTTCTCCATGAACAATAATCCGCCCGGGCTCACCATGAGCCGCGGCGGGCTCCTCAGCGGCACACCCCCGCAGGCAGGAATGTTCTCGTTCAACATTGGCGTTACCGATAGCTTGGGTGGCCAGACCGTTTCGCCGTTCCAGGTCACCTTCTTCACGGGCACTACGCAAGTGGTGGTGTCCCCACCCAGTCTTGTCTTCAACGCGGATTTGGATGGCGCTCTGCCGCCCCCACAGTCGATCGCTGTCGTGGCAGCCAACGGTGTTCAACCGCCCGTGAGCTTTACCGTTTCGATCGACGACGGACAGAGCAATGCCGCGGCGTCCTCATTGAGTTCCGTGCGGCCAGTCCGCTCCGCTGCCGTACCCTCTTGGATTTCCGTGAGTCCAACCAGCGCCACGGCGCCCGCGGGATTGGTGGTCAGCGTGAATCAGGGAACGATGCCGGCTGGAGCCTACCCGGCGCGAATTCGAGTTCTGGACAGCAATAATATTCCCACCGACGTTTCGGTCACCTTGAACGTAAACAACACCGCCCAAAAGCTCTCCATCTTGCCACCCATGCTGCGCTTTGGCGCGCGCGCGGCCGCCCCCGCCAACCTGGCGGAAGACATCCTGGTATCGAATACCGGCGCCGTCCCGCTCGCCTTCACTGCTTCTGTCGCCGGAGGCAGTTCCTGGATCACTGGGATTACGCCCAGTTCAGGTCAGACGCTGCTCGCTTCGCCGGTGTTCGTGCACGTTCAAGTGAGCACCAGCGGTCTCTCGGCGGGCAGTTACCACGACATCATTCATATCTCATCGCCCGTCAGCAACGTTGATATTCCCATCTCGTTGTTTGTCGCCAGCAGTGGTCCCGTCCTGGCCGTGAACACCACGGGCACACTCTTCCTGGCCCGCCAGAACGGCGGCTCGTCCGCCAAGCACAATATCGAAATCCTCAATATCGGCGATCCGAATTCAACCGTGAATTGGACCGCCAGCCTGCTGACCGTCTCAAACTGGCTCAACCTGATTTCCCCAAGCGGCACCGCGACCACGGCCGCTCCTGGCACCCTTTCGCTAGCACTGGTTCAAAACGCCACGCAACTAGCCCCCGGCCCCTACTACGCCCTGATCGAGATTGCGGATTCGAAATCGCTCGACTCGCCGCAATTCGTGTCGGCGGTCCTGAATCTGGAGCCGGACACCGCCGCGCCGACGCCCGATGTTGCTCCGGCCGGTTTGTACTACACCGCTATCGCTGGAGGCTCGGCGCCCTCGGCCCAGCCGGTCCTCATCAATACCAGCAGCGGCTCGCCGGTCCCGTTCCAGGTGGCCACTACCACCACCGATCAAGGCTCCTGGCTCCACGCCACGCCTGCGTCCGGCAACGCGGACGGACAAAACCCCGGCAACCTTTCCGTCTCTGTGGATCCAGCCGGACTCGCCGCCGGCGTTTATACCGGCAACGTCAATGTCTCAATCTCGCAAGTCTTGCAGTCGGTGAACGTGACCTTCGTTGTGCTGCCGAGCTCGGCATCGAATGCGATTTCGCGACTCAGACCGGAGGTACTTGGGTGCACGCCCAGCAAGCTTGCGATCACCGAGACCACCCTGGCGAATAACTTCGCCGTGCCGGCGGGATGGCCGGCCACCATGATCGTCCAACTCGACGACGACTGCGGCTCATTGGTTCTCGACGGCAATGTCGTGGCCAGCTTCTCCAACGGCGATCCCGCGCTTAACCTGGTCGGCGATTCGCTTGGCAATTATTCCACTACCTGGGCGCCCAGCGCCGTCACTTCTCAAATGGTGGTGACCCTTAGCGCCACTTCCGGCGCTTTGAAACCCGCCACCGCAACGTTGTTCGGCGGCATCGCGCAGAACCTAACTCCTCCGCCGACGCTCGCTCCAGGCGGCACGCTCAACAATCTCAATCCGGTGGCCGGTGGCCCGCTCGCGCCCGGCCTCATCGCTCAGGTCTATGGCACGGGGCTGGCACCCTCGCCGGTTTCCACCAAGGTACTTCCGCTGCCCAAGCTCTTCGACAACACTTACGCCCAGGTCGGCGCCTTTCAAGCCCCGCTCTATTTCCTGAGCAGCGGCCAGATCAACGTCCAACTCCCCAGCGAACTCACTGGACCCCAACAAATTCCCATCGTGCTCAGCGTCAACAACGCGCTCACCACCTCCGTCCTGCTCGATATCGTTCCCACCGCGCCCGGAGTGCTGTCCCACCTCGACGGCCCCACGCCTCCCAGCACGCAAAACGGCGCGCACATCATCGCGCAGCACTCCAACTTCACGCTCGTCTCGAGCAAAAGCCCGGGCAAGCCCAACGAGGTTCTGGTGATGTATCTGGTGGGCCTTGGCGCAACCAAGCCCAGCGTGGCTTCCGGCCAGCCCTCGCCTTCCGCGACTCTCGCCAAAGTGACGATCCAGCCCACGGTGATGGTGGATCACCTACCCGCCACAGTCAGCTTCGCTGGGCTTACTCCCGGCTTCGTCGGCCTGTACCAGATCAATTTCCAGGTTCCTGCCGGCGTGAGCTCAGGCGATGTCGAAGTCGATGTCACGCAAAATGGGATCGCCGCCAACCCGACATTGCTGGCGGTCAGTCAATAAATCGCGATGGTCGGTACGGCTCCAACAGACTCACTCGCGCCCCGTCCAAAATCTCCAGCGCCGCCAGTTGACCGATCAAGGGCCCGAGCGTCACCCCGCTGTGCATCGCCGCGATATATAGATTGGGACAGTTCGCCGCAAATCCCACGATCGGATATTCGTCCACCGGCATCACCCGGCGGCCCACCGTCACACGTTCCACCGCCACTCCGCGTAGCCCCGGAAGCACTCGCGCCGCATCCCGCAATATTTGCCTGGCATACTCACCTGGGTCCGGCGCAGTGCCCGCCGTTGGACCGACTGACGTGCCCAGGCCGGCGACCACCGGCCCTCCAACCACCACGCGTCCATCCAGCTTCTGCTTGCAGTGGATTCCCGGCGCCAGCACCACCCGATCGATCAGCTTCGGCTGCGGACGCGAATGCACCAGCACGCCCTCCGATTCCTTCAATGGGACGCTGACCTCCGCCATTTCGGCCAAAGGCGGGATGGCCACGCCACATGCCAGCACAACCACCGCCGCTTCGAGCGAACTCTCTCCAGCCTGGATCGCCGTCACCCGCCCGCGCTGCAGCTTCAAGCCCGTAATCTCGTGCGGATATCGCACCTCCGCGCCCGCTTCTCGCACCTGACGCAGCATCGCTTTCACTGCGTCCATGGCATCCACCGCGCCTTCGGCCTCGCAATAGCACGCTGCTCCGAATTCGCCCGGCGCGATATTCGTCAACAACCCGTGCATCTCATCGCGATCAATCAGATGCGTCGCGTAACCCCACTCCTGATGTTTCCGGACGCTCTCCCGCAATGCATCGGCTTCGCTGCCCGCGGCAACCCAAGCCACGCTCCCGCCCCATTGCACCTTCAGCTCGCCGCCCAGTTCGGTCTCCAGGCGTCTCCATCCGGCGATTCCCAATTGGTTCAGCTCGAAGTAGGCTTGTGGACGTTTCGAGAATGTCGCGTTGATCCATCCGAACGATTTCTCGGTCGCCCCCGCGCCCGGACGAACCGCATCCACGATCGCTACCTTCGCGCCGCGCTTCGCCAGGTGGTATGCGATGGACGCACCGGTAATCCCTGCGCCCACCACCACGATGCGATCAGTGGTCATGATCGATTGGAGGCTCGCCCGGCCGGAAAGTTACTTCTTACACTCCGCGCACGCGCAGATCTTGCGCAGATGATCGAACGAGTAGATGCCCGTATTGTGCCCATCGCTCCACTCGATGCGAATCGCGTAGTGTCCAACCGCCTCCACGTTCAGCATCTTGAGGGTCGGCGTAAACATCTGGAACGGACTCGCGGGCGGCGTTGCATAGTTGGTCTTCCGCGGCTCCGTTCCGTGCGCCCCGGTGCAGCTCGCGCACGGGCATTCATCGCGCAGGTAAGGGAGCGAATATTCGCTGCGATGCCCATCCTTCCAATCGATCTGGATGCCTTTCGACTTCGAAATGGCGATGTGTTCGGGTTCGGCCTGTATTTCGATCATTGTGTTCTCTCAACATCGCGGACGCCCGAAATCCGCCGGATGGCCGCCGCCACGCGCTCCAATTGCTTCTTATCGCGGACCTCCACCGTCATATCGATAATGGCCCCGTCGCCGCGCTTCTCGTCCGAGCTCGCTTCCAGGCTCCGGATGTTACTCTGCTCGGCGAAAAGTACCGACGTCAACTGGTTCAGCATCCCCGGCCGGTCGTCGGTATGAACCACCACGCGCACCGGAAATGTTTCGGTCACCGCGCGCGCCCATTCCACGTCGATCTTGCGTTCCACCTCATACATCAGGTTTTGGACGTTGGTGCAATTCCTGGAATGCACCGCGATGCCCTTGCCGCGCGTCACGTATCCCACGATAGCTTCGCCGCGGATCGGATTGCAGCACTTCGCGCGATACA
>Ga0209517_10010022_pt1 | contig 10652 bp, 11 predicted proteins | sample PeaSoiMetSII2010_FD_187695 | JGI IMG/M metagenome (GOLD analysis project Ga0209517, IMG submission 187695) | Peat soil microbial communities from Weissenstadt, Germany - SII-2010 (SPAdes) (version 2) | ecosystem: Environmental > Terrestrial > Soil > Wetlands > Peat | place: Germany... | reverse complement strand
AGTCGTTAGTCCGTCAGTCGTTAGTCCGTTGGTCGTTAGTCCGTTGGTCGTTAGTCCCTGCTTATCGTTCGCATCCCAGGCACCGAACGACTAACGACTAACGACCAACGACTTACACGAATGGCTGGCGTCGTTTTCATCGCACCGTACCTAGGGAATGCACTGAAACCATGGGAGGAATTTCCAGCGGAGAAAGCACTACCACTTTGGGGAGAAAGGGTTCGAGCAAGCGGCGCAGATGGAAGCGCGCCGGGGTGGCGCAGAGCAGGATGGGCGCGGTCTGCGGCACCTGATCTCCGGCCAGCTGCCGCAGGCCATCGAGAATGCGGCGGACAAACGAGGGCTGCAGTCCGGTGCCGGTGGCGGGCGGCGCCTGCGGGTTAAAGGCGCGGCTGAGTTCCTCTTCGATGTTGTGATCGAGGGTGAGCACGCGCAGGCCGCCGTCGTCGGAGAGCAGCGGGCGGACAAGGGCGCGGCCCAGCGCCTGGCGGGCGGCCTCGACCAGCAGAACCGGATGTTTGTTGATGGCGGAAGCGTCGAGCAGGGTCTCGAGGATGGTGGAAAGGTCGCGCACGGAAACTTGCTCGCGCAGGAGCTGCTGCAAAACTTTTTGCACTTCGCCCAGGCTCAGGATTTTCGGAACCAGTTCTTCGACCAGCTTGGGGTGGCTCTCCGCGAGGCGATCGAGCAGCCGCTTGGTCTCCTGCCGGGTAAGCAATTCGTAGGCGTGCTGGCGGATGATTTCGGCGAGGTGGGTAGAGAGGACGGAAGTCTGGTCGACGACGGCATAGCCGGAAGTCAAGGCCTGGGATTCAAGGGCGCGGGCAATCCAAAGGGCAGCAACGCCGAAGGCAGGCTCGCGGGTGGGGGTTCCGGCCAGCGCGGGCGGGGTGAGTTCGGAGCTGATGGCGAGGACCCGATCTTCGAGCATTTCCCAGCGGGCGATTTCGACGCCGCGCAGGGAAATGACATATTCGCGCGGCTTGAGGCGGACGTTGTCGGTGATATGAATGGGCGGAACGATAAAGCCGAGTTGCACGGCGAGCGAGCTGCGCAGCGATTTGACGCGGGCGAGGAGCTGTCCGCCTTGCTGCACGTCGACTAGGTTGACGAGCGCATAGCCGACTTCGAGGGAAAGTTCGTCGAGCTTGAGCAGGTCTTCGATGGAATCGGACTTGGCGGCTTTCTTGTCTTTCTCGCCCGCGGCGGGCAGAGCTCCGGGGTCGGCAACCACAGGTTCGATGACCTTGCCGTCTTTGTCCTTGACGGGTTTGGGCAGGCGCAAAGCAAGCAAGCCAACCACGCCGGCGATGGCGAGAAAGGAAAATTTCGGCAGTCCCGGGATGCACGCGAGCGCGACCATGACGCCGGCCGCGATTTGCAGAGAGCGGCGGCGGGAGAGCAGTTGGGTGCCGAGATCGGCGGAGAGAGTGGCGTTTGAGGAGGCGCGGGTGACCACCATGCCGCCGGCCATTGAGACCAGCAGCGAGGGGATCATGGTGACCAGCCCGTCGCCGACGGTGAGCACGGTGTAGGTCTTGAGCGCTTCGCGAAAAGGAATGTCGAGTTGGAAGACTCCGATAAGGAAGCCGGCGAGGATGTTGATGCCGGTGATGAGAATGGTGGCGATGGAGTCGCGTTGGTTGAAGCGGGCGGCGCCGTCCATGGCGCCGTAGAATTCCGCTTCCCGGGCAGTTTGTTCGCGGCGGGCGCGCGCCTGATGCTCGTCGATGAGTCCGGCATTGAGGTCGGCGTCGATTGCCATCTGCTTGCCGGGGAGAGCGTCGAGGGTAAAGCGGGCGGTGACTTCGGCGGTGCGCACGGCGCCGTGCGCGACCACGATGTACTGGATGGCGATGAGGGCGATGAAAAGAACGAATCCGACAATGTAGTTGCCGCCCACCACAAATTGTCCGAAAGCCTCAATGACGTGTCCGGCCGCACCGGCGCCTTCGTTGCCGTGGAGAAGAATGCGGCGGCTGGAGGCGAGGTTGAGCGACAATCGGAACAGGGTGAGCAGAAGCAGCAGGCTGGGGAAAACGGAAAACTGCGCCGGGCGCAGGATTTGCAGGGCGGAGAGCAGAACGAGTACGGAAGCCGCAAAGCTGGTGGCGAGCAGGAGATCGAGCGCAAATGCCGGCAACGGCACCAGCATGACGAAGACCAGGCTGACGGCCGCGATGGGGACGATCCATTCGACGAATTGGTTGCGGGTGAGAGGCCCGGGGATGACGGCGGCGGTAGGCATCAGCGGCGTCCTCCTCGTGCGGCCGCGGCGCGGGCTTGCGCGCGGTAGACGGCGGCCAGGATTTCGGCAATGACGGCGTAGAGTTTCGCGGGAACGCTCTGTCCCACTTCGACGGTGCGGTAGAGGACGTGAGCGAGCGGCGGATTCTCGACCATGGGAATGTTTTCCCAGCGCGCGATTTCCTTGATCTGGCCGGCGAACAGGTTGCGTCCCTTGGCGACGACGACGGGCGCGGGCATATCGGGGCGGTACTCGAGCGCGATGGCGTATTCGGTGGGATTGGTGATGACCACGGCGGCGCGCTTGGTGTCCTGGAGCATGCGGCGACGGCGCACCTGGCGTTGCAGGCGGCGGATGCGGCCTTTGATGATGGGATTGCCTTCTGTTTCCTTGTATTCGTCTTTCATTTCCTGGCGGCTCATCTTCAGTTCGCTCGAAAGGTGTTGGCGCTCGAACAGGTAGTCGAGAACGGACCAGATGAGGAGAACGAGAGCGGATTTCCAGGCGACTTCGAAGATCAGGCCGGCGGCATAGCCGAGCATGCCGCGGGAGGAGCGAGAGGGGAGCGCCATCAGCAAAAGCCAGTCGCGCCGCAGGCAGCCGATGGCGAGGTAGCTTACGGCGATGGCCGGGAGCAGGGACTTCATCAGTCCGCGCAGTGCGGTGATGGAGAAAAGTTGTTTCAGCTTGGCGGCGGGGCTGATGCGGGAGGCGTTGGGCAAGAGCGATGTGGGAGCGAAGACCAGGCCGCCCTGAGCGAGTGCGGAAGAGAGCGCGACGATCCATCCCAAAGCGAGAGCGGCGCCCGTGGCGACGAAGAGTCCGGAGTGTGTGAGGAAGGGAGTCAGCGCCTCCATGCGCAGGTTGCCGGAAACGGCGCCCTCCAGGCAGTCATGGAAAAAGCCGCGCCAGGCGAGGGGGAAGCTCGACATCAGGGAGAACAGAACAAAGGTCGCGGCCATGCCCGAAGCGGCGCCGATAAGATCGCGGCTGCGGGCGATCTGCCCTTTTTCGCGGGCCTTCTGGCGCCGTCGCGGGGTTGCCTGTTCGGTCTGGTTGGCTTCTGCCATAGGTCAGTTGCCCGTTGCCAGTCGCCAGTTGCCAGCGAACGGCCAATCGTTCGACTTCGTTTCATGAATGGCTCTGGGGAAGGGCGCGGCTTCAGCCGTGCCGCTCAGAGCTACAAACATTGCGGGCTTTAGCCCCTATAGGAGCGGGCCGTCCCTTCTGAAACCGGTTGCAGAATCAGTGCGCAAGTTTCAAAATTCTTTCCGAGGCCTCGAGGGCGCGGCCGAAGCGCGCGTCAAAGAAGCGCGGCCAGAACGCAATCGCGCCGCACAACAGCGCCAAGCCCAGCAGGTTCTTGATCGAGATCCCGACAAATAGGACGGGCAACTGCGGCGATGCTTTGCCGATAAAACCGAGCGCGACGTCGGCAAACAAGCTCGCCACCATGACGGGCGCGGCGATCTGCAGACCGGCCACGAACATCCCGGCGGCGAATTCGAAAAGCGCGTGCACCGCCGGCCAGGTAAGGGAAAAATGGCCGGGCGGCATGTAGTCGAAGCTGCGGGCGAGTCCGCGCAACAGCCAGTGCGGGACGCCGAGCTGAATAAAGAGCAGGAGCACAATCAGTTCGTAAAAGGTGGAGAGCACGGCGGAGTCGGCCTGGCTGTTGTCGGGATTGACGATGCTGGCGAGCGAATACCCCATCTGGACGCCGCACACCTGGCCGGCAATCTGTCCGGCTTCGAAGATGAGTTGGAGGGTCAGTCCGAGGAGGAACCCGATGGCGAATTCGCCGAGCAAAAGCACGATGAGCGCGGGCGTGGGAAGAGCCGCCGGGGTCGCGGGAACCAGCGGCACCAGGAATAAGGTGAGGAGGAAGGCGAGACCGATCTTGATCCGGGGGGGGACGGCGGCGCTGCCGAGGAAAGGCGCGACGACGAGCAGCCCAGTGACGCGCGAGCCGGCAATCATCCAGGCAGCGAGGGTGCGCTCGATTGAAATCGACATCGGCATTGGCATCGACATCGCAATTGACATCTGGAACACAATCACCTCAACCGGCAGCTAACAATCTGCTGAAACATCCGGTTTCGTATCAGGGCATCGCTTGAGCGATGCCGCAAGTCCTTCGGAATCGAATGCCCCTTTAGGGGCCGCGCATCGACAACCGCCTGTCATCGCACAAAGGGGTGGAAGTCGGACCACAGGCCGATGGTGAAGAACATCAGCTTGCGCAACATCCAGGGAAAGAGCAGCAGGATGGTCCCCGCCATGGCCGCCAGACGCGGGACGGTGGAGAGAGTCTGATCCTGCAAGGAAGTCAGCACCTGCGCGACATTGACGAGCAGGCTGACGAGGACCGCGATCAGGAGCAGGGGTGCACCCAGCAGCAGAGCCATCTGCAGTGTGTGGCGGAACAGCGTGACTACTTGTTCGGTTCCCATAAGCGCCTTTCAAGCAAAGCTCCGCATCAGGGAACCGATCAGCAGGTTCCATCCATCGACCACGACGAACAAAAGAATCTTCAGCGGAGTGGAGATGATGACCGGGGGGAGTTGCATCATGCCGATCGAGGTGGTGATAGCGGCGGTCACCATATCGATGACCAGAAAGGGGAAGAAAAGGGCGGCGCCGATGCGGAACCCGGCCTGCAGTTCGCTGAGAAGATAGGCGGGCGCCACGATGCGCATGTCGAGATCTTCCGGGCGGGCGGGACGCGGCTCATGCGCCAGTTCGACGAAGAGCGCGAGATCTTTTTCGCGGGCGTATTTGAGCATGAAGTGGCGCATCGGAACGATGGAGCGATCGAGAGCGGCCATCATGGTTATGTGTCCGGCGTCGAGCGGAACGATGGCGTCGGAATAGATGGCGGCGCCGACCGGCTGCATCAGGAAGAAAGTGAGGATGAGCGAGAGTCCGATGAGCGTCTGATTGCTGGGCGTGGTCTGAGTGCCGAGCGCCTGGCGGAGGAAATGAAAGACGATGAGCAGGCGTACGAAAGGCGTCATCGAGAGCACGATGGCGGGAATTAGGGTCAGCAGCGTGAGCAGTACGACGATGTTCCAGGGCGCGGAACCGCCGGGCGCGGAAGCACCGGGCAAGAGGCCGGGCAGAGAGAAGCCGGGAGCCGCCCGGGAACGCGCCCAGAGCGGCGCGGCGGCGAGGAACAGAAAGAGGGAGACTAGGGAGGTACGGAAGAACGAGGTACGGAAAAACGAGGTTCGCAGAAACGATGAGTGGCAATTCACGGAGTTTATTAACCAGCTCCTCAAGGTTTTTCTCCGGATTGTTCGCTGGTGGCCGATTCGTCCGGCAATTGCGCCAGCAGGGTGACTGAGGAGGGGCTCGAGCCGATCAGGAAACGCTGGCGCTCGTACTGGATGACGGAGACGAAGCGGCGGTCGCCGAGCGGCGCGGTTTCGCGGACGGCGAGCGTCTTGCGCTTGCTGCCGGCGCGGCGCACCAACGATAACCATCTCCAAGTCACGGAGCGCCAGACCAGTTTGAGGCGGTCGGCAGCGAGCGCCAGCCAGCGCGACAAGTTGGGCCGTGTGGGTGTCGGGATTTGCGTCTGCGTGATTTCCATCTTTAGCAACTTCATTGGTGCCTGCTCCGTCTGTGCCAAGTCCATCTGGCGGACTGCCGAAAATCGATCCCCGATGCCCAGACCCTCGCAGACTGTGCTGGAGAACTGGGCCGTCCCTCGGGGACTTGAATCATTTCTTTCACTTTCCCCGCGCTGCATTGCTGGACTAAGCTGGTTCGCTTTCGGGGCTGATTCCCAGCACTCTTCTAGGCCAACTAGGCCAACTCCGTTAAGCGCACGGCCAGGTGGTTCTGCACCACCTCAAACTCGCTCCAGGCGATCAATTCGCCGTTGACCCGCAGGGGAACGTCTTGCCCAACGGTCCAGCTGGTGGCGATGATGCGGCCCCGCTCCAGATGAACGAGATCGGCGACGGTGAAGCGCGGCACGGAGATCTCGACCGTGAGCAGGCAAGGCAGAAGTTCGGCGCGCGCCCACGGATCGCCCATCGGAGTTTCGAGCTTGGGTTGGGCGGCGGCGGACATTACATTTGCACCATTTGCATCTGCACCATTTGCATCTGCACCATTTACATCTGAACCATTTACATCTGAACCAGAAATTCGGTGAAGTAGACATTCTCGACCGCCATCTGCGGCACTCGCTCTTGCAGGGCTTTTAGCAGTTCGTCTTTGAGCTGGCGCTTGCCTTCGAGCCGCAACAACTCTTCGGCTTGGGCGGTCGCGAGCACGGAGAGAATGGTGTCGCGCACGAGTGCTGTGGGCACCGCTTCTGCTTGGTTGTGGGGGAGCGGGTGCGCCAGGCCAAGCGTGATTCCGACGCGGAGGTAGGCACGTTGGCCGGAGCCGTTGAGATTGACGACAAAAGTTTCCAGGGCAAGTGTGGATCCCGCCGCGGCGCTGGTCGAGGCCTCGGGGCGCAACCACACGAACATGCCGGCCGCAGCCAGCACAAGAGCGAGCACCACGGCCAGCCAGCCCTTCTTTTTCTTGGGAGCGTTCTTGGACGTCTTTTCGGGCGCGGGACTTACCTGCACATCCGGCATGTTGCCGATGTTTGCAAGCCGGGTGCCGGGGTGCACATCCAGACCACCCAAAGGGCGATGGCGGAAAGCGGGTTGGAATCAGGGGATTGGCGGACCGCTCCTGGTGCGCCAACGATCGCGAAGGGTATGACGGCGCGACCGCAGAGTTCTTCTGAGAGCGCTCTCATGAAAGAACTCAGAGAAGGGCCGCGAATTCTCAGCGCGGCCCTTGCCGAGCTTTGCTCGGCTGGACAGCCCGCCCCGGCGGCCGTCCCTGCACGAGCCTTGCGTCCTACTGTTTCAGCGCGATGGTGTCCTGCGCGATCTGATCGAATGTTGTGACGACGCGAGCGTTGGCTTCGTAGCTGCGCTGCGCGACGATGAGGTTGGCGAACTCGGTAGCGATGTCGACGTTGGATGCTTCGAGAGAACCGCCGGAGATGCTGCCGAGTCCGCCGCTGGTCGGCGCGCCGACGGTGGGCTGACCGGAGGCAAGGGTTGGGGAGTATGTGTTGTCGCCGTTGCGGGAGAGGCCCTGCTCGTCGGCGAAGCTGGCGAGCGCGATCTGTCCCAGGGTGGCGGTCGTTCCGTTGCTGAAGGATCCGGTAATAGTGCCATCGGAACCGATGCTGAAATTCTGCAGGGTGCCGCTGCTGGTGCCATCCTGTTGGATGTCGGCCGTGCTGTTGGCGGCGGCCAATTGCGTGATGACCGGAGTCTTGCCGTTGAGCAGATTCCAGTTAAAAGTCTGGTTGCTCGCTCCATCGGCGAATCCGTTGATGGGAATCCCCGTGATATCCGCAGCCGGAGTCGAGGCTCCAGCCCCAACTGTTTCGCTGGTCAAAACCCCATTGCCGTTGAAGGTCAAAGTTCCCGACGACAGTATTCCTGTCTGAGGAACACCCCCAACTGCATTGAGGTCGGTGGAGGGGATGGAAACAGAATAGCTCCAGGTGTTGACGACGGCGGGGACGGCGGGTTCAGCGGTAACGGCGGGGACGGCGGTGACGCCGTTCGCTAAATCTCCACCACCCCAGGTGAGAGTGGTCCCTACAGGAGTCGCCGTGGTGATCGCGGTGCTACTGTCCGCCTTTGCCGTCAAAGTGATCATGGTTCCAGGAGTTGTGTCAACTGCCGTGACAGAGGCGTTGGCGGTGGTGAGGGTTCCGAAATCGGCAGTGCTACCACCTCCAGTTCCGTTGGTATCAAGTGTGTTGTCGTTGATGGCATTGACCAGGTTTCCAAGGGCAGTCGTAGCACTTGCCCCAATAAGGACCTCATTTTTCGAGGTGCTCGCGTCGAGGGTGGTTTTGTAGGTGTAGGTCGTGCCGCCTATCGTTACCTGGTCGCCATCACTCGGCATAGTGCCGCTGGAGGTTAACGTGCCTGTCGCCGCTACGCCGGGGACGGCGGGTTCAGCGGTAACGGCGGGGACGTAGGGAGAGTCGAGGTTGGTGTAGGTGACGGTGACTTGGTGGGCAGCGCCGAGGGAATCGTAGATGGTGGCTTGTGTGGAATAGGTAGATCCGTCAGCGGAACTGGCGTTGAGGTTCGTGCTCATGGAAATGTTTTTGGTGGCGGTAGCGGGACTGCTGGTTCCGGCTCCGAGCGCGAGGGTGCTGAGTCCGGCGCTAGTGCTGATGACGCCATTAGTGGCAGCGTATCCCATGACCTGTTCACCGCCGGCGGTTTCGAGCAGGTTGTCGGTGCCGACTTCGAAATTGCCGGCGCGCGTGTAGGTCTGCACCCCGTCTTGCTGCACCACGAAGAAGCCATTGCCGTTGATGGCGCAATCGGTGTCGGTGCCGGTACTAGAGACGTCACCCTGCGTGAAGTCGGAGGGTTGGGAGCTGACTTGGACGCCCGAGCCCTGCTGGATGGGATCGCCAGCGCCGTCCGTGCCGAGACTTTGGTAGAACAGGTCGGAAAACTGGATCTGCTGGTCCTTGTAACCGGTGGTGTTGAGGTTGGCGAGATTGTTGGCGCAGGTGGAGAGCGCGGCGGAACTGGCGTCCAATCCGGAAAGAGGTACTGAAAAATTTGGCATACGGGCTCCTTAGTGAGAAATGGAATTGACACTGGGGGTGGAAGTTGAGTTGGCGCTGGCATTGACACTGTCGCCGGAAGCCGCGCTGGAGGGGCCACCGACGTCGTTGACGAGCGTCTGCATGAGCGATTGGATCTGGGTCAGTTCGCCGAGCGAGTCGAACGTGGCGAGTTGGGTAACAAACTGGTTGGGATCGACCGGGTTCATCGGGCTCTGGTTTTCGAGTTGCACCGACAGCAACTGCAAGAACGTGTTGGTCAAGTCCACGCCGGGAGCGCTGGATGAAGATGAAGATGAGGAAGTGGCCGACGAAGAAGAAGACGTGGCCTGCCTGGAAGCAGCTTGAGCGGCCGGTTGGAGCATTTGTAGCAGCGACGTATGCACGAGTTTTGCCCTCCTAAACGAGAATGCTGACGCGATTTTGCGCAGGCCCAGCGAGCAGGTCTGACGGGAGAATGTCGGTGGTCGTGGACTCCAATGGCGTATCCTGCTCAGGCGAGGCAAGGGATGGGGAGCCCGGAGCGTGAGAGAAATGTTGCCGCGGCTGGCCCTGCTGAAAGCTGGTCGCGGTCTGGACACCGGAGCGCCCGTGATCGAAATCGACAGCGGTGAGGTTCAAGTGGTGTTGGTTGAGTCCCGATTCGAGGCTCGCGACTTCGGAACTGAACCAGCGGGTGAGATTTTGGTCGGCGTGAACGGTGATGCCGACCTGACTTTGCTGGACGACAGTATGAATTTCAACCGCGCCGAAGGCGTCGGTGCGGATACCCAGATGCATCTGCGCGTTTATCTGGGCATTCATCTGCACATCGGCTGGGGAATCGGGCGCGATGGGAGCGGGCGGTGGCACGGCTGGCGCGGCCGGCGCGGAGTCGAGCATCTGGTGAGTTTGAGGAAGCGCGGGCGCTGGATCGGTTGCTGCTTGGGGCGGTGGCACAGATGCTGGTGGAACGGAAGCGTTAAGCGTAGGCGAAAGATCTCTTACGGAACCGAGCGCGGCCGGAATACCTTGCGAAGAGACGCCTTGCGACGGAACGTCATGCGATGGAGTGACGCTCGGTTGGATCGCGGAGGAGGATTTCTTGTCGGCGCCGTTTATCTGGAGCGCTGCTGCGGAAGCCGGTTGAGCGGAGACTCCAAGCTGGGCGTTGCTGGCGGCATCGCTTGTGGTTGCGGCAATCGACGCGGGGGCGTTGGGATTCGAAGTCAGGTTCGACGTAGTGAGGTTCGACGCAGTGAGGTTCGGAGTAGTCAGGCTCGGAGTAGGCGACGAGACGTTGTTGGTGGCGATGTTATTGGTGAGGTTATTGGCGACGGCGAATCCGGTTTCTGGAGCAGTGGCAGATTTTGCCGCTGCAGTGGTTGCATCGCTGGTGGCATCCAAGGAAAGGGCTCGGGATGGGGTGATGTCGGGAGTGGCGGAGCCGGACGTCGGGGATGGCTCCGCGGTGGAGATATTGCGTAGAGCCGAGTTGACTGCGCTCGCGTTGATTGGCGCAGGGTTGATTGGCACAGAGTTGACGGGCGCGGAGCCGACTGGCGCGGAGTTGCCCGGCGTGGAGTTGCTGACTTTGGAGTCGCTTGATTGGGGAGCTGCGGGCTGCTTAGCGGTTGTTGGCTCGTTCAGGGGCGCAAGATTGTTTTCGTTGACGGGAGATTGCATCGTTGGAATTGGCAGTGGCGCTGGCGTCAACGCTGGCGTTGGGGCGGAGGACGCCGGCGACACGACGCTGGAGATCGAGTTAATGGAAGGAACTGCGCCAGCGTCGTGTCGCCG
>Ga0209517_10010019_pt1 | contig 10655 bp, 12 predicted proteins | sample PeaSoiMetSII2010_FD_187695 | JGI IMG/M metagenome (GOLD analysis project Ga0209517, IMG submission 187695) | Peat soil microbial communities from Weissenstadt, Germany - SII-2010 (SPAdes) (version 2) | ecosystem: Environmental > Terrestrial > Soil > Wetlands > Peat | place: Germany... | reverse complement strand
TGTGTTGACCGAAAAATTCAGCAGCTTGACAAAGGCGAATGTCCCGATCAGCGAAACCGGAATCGTGACCGCTGGAATGATGGTGCTGCGCCAGTCCTCGAGAAAGATGAAGATCACCAGGATCACGAGGACGATGGCTTCCACCAGCGTGACCAGCACGTCCTGGATCGATTCGGTGACTGCCTCGGTGGTGTCAAAAGCGTTCTCGTAGACCATCCCCGGCGGGAAGCGCTTGGAGAGCCGGCCCAGCTCTGCGAGTATCTTCCGGTCAACATCGATGGCATTAGCGGTTGAGAGTTGGGTGACGCCGATCCCCACGGAGGGATGCCCGTTGTAAATCAGGTCTGAGCTATAGTCCTCGGCGCCGAGTTCGGCGCGGCCGACGTCCTTCAGGCGTACCAGGGTGCCGTCAGCATTGGTCTTCAGGATGATGTTTTCAAACTGCGATGCCTCGCTGAGCCGGCCGACCGCGCGGACGCTGATCTGAAACTGCTGTCCGGTCTTGATCGGCGGCTGCCCCACTTGGCCGGCGGCCACTTCTACATTTTGCTCTTGCAGGGCGTTCACTACGTCCGTCGCGGTCAGTGCGCGGCTCGCCATGCGTTCGGGATCCAGCCACAAACGCATCGAATACTTGCGCTCGCCGAACACGAAAACTTCGGCAACACCGGGCACGCGCTTCAGCGTGTCTCTGACGTAGACGTCCAGGTAGTTGCTCATGAAGAGTGGGGTGTAACGGCCATCCGGGGAATACACGGCTGCGCCCAGCACAAAGTTCTGCGATGACTTGGCAACTGTGACGCCGGTTGTCTTGACTGCGGCAGGCAACCGTCCCAGGGCTGTGTTCACGCGGTTCTGAACGTCCACGGCAGCGAGATCGGGATCGCGGTCCAGGTCAAAGGTCGCGGTAATGTTACTGCTGCCATCGTTTCCGCTGGTGGAAGTAAGGTACTTCATCCCCTGCGCGCCGTTGATCTGCTGTTCGAGCGGGATGGTGACCGCAGATTCAACGGTCTGCGCGCTGGCGCCGGTGTATCCGCTGGTCACCGAAACCTGCGGCGGAGCGAGATCGGGGAATTGCGAGACCGGCAGAGTGGGAATTACTGCCGCGCCTGCCAGGATGATCAGCAGAGCGCAGACAGTTGCAAAAACCGGGCGGCGAATGAAGAAGTCGACAAACATGAGAAACCTGGTTTCCAGTTTCTAGTTTCCGGTAGTACCAGCGAGTCCGTGTTCCCGGGTGATGGGCCAGACGCTGGAAGCTAGAAACTAGCCTTGCGGCATCACCGGCGCGCCATCCACGAGAAATTGCGTGCCGGAAACAATCACTTTATCGCCCGGCTTGATGCCCTCCAGCACCACGTAGTCGTTGCCGACCATTTCGCCAACCCGCAACGGCTTCTGGTGTGCCACCAGTTTTCCGTTCTGGTCTTCGGCCACGAAAACGAAGTACTGCCCGCCAATTCGCGAAACCGCCAGCACCGGAACTACCGGGCCCTGGCGCGTTCCCCAAATCACTCGGGCGCGGATGAACTGCAGGTTGCGCAGCCGGTCTTCGTTGTTGGCGATGCGGGCTTTTACCAGCACCGTCTGAGTGGTGTTGTCCACCTGGGGCGAAAGGAAACTGATGCGGCTGTCGGCGAGCACATTGCCGGTACCGTCCACGATCTGCACCGGCATCTCCGCCTTGAGCTGTGAAGACCGCTCGATCGGCACGTAAATGTAGGCTTCGAGACTGCCGGGCTTGTCCACGGTGGTAAGCATGGTCGTGGTGGTCACGCGATCGCCCACGCGAACCGGAATGTCGCCCACGATTCCCGCCCAAGGCGCGACCACGTTGTAATAATGAAGCTGAACCTGCTGCTCGCGGACTTGCGCGTCCAGCGATTGCAACTGGGCCTGGGCTGCGTCGAGCGCCGCCTTGGCCTGGTCGAGGTCCTGCTTGCTGACCACGCCGGCGGCGTAGAGTCCGCTGGCGCGCTGGTATTGCTGTTGCGCCAACTTCAGGTTGGCCAACTGCGCCGCCTTGGCATTCTCCTGGCTGGTCACAGTGGCCTGCTGTTTAGTGGGGTCGATCTGCATCATGATCGCGCCGGCGGAAACATGGTCGCCGGAACGCGCGCGAATTTCGGTGATCTGCCCTTCCACCTGCGGCATCAGGATGGCCGAGTCCCGCGACTTGAGCGTAGCCACATAATCAGTGGTGTCGCTCAACGACACGGAGCGGGCGACTTCGATCTTGACCGGAATGCTGCGAGCGCCCTGCGGCGATTCGCCCGTGGCGGAGGAGCCGCTGCATGCTGTCAATACCAGCGCGGCGGCTAGGGCACACCCGAGCACCAACGCCCGATCCAGGCCGTTCCCTTCCGCGGGAGTGGAAAACTTTTGCCGCATTCTCAGTACCCTAACACGTAACCTTGATTTCTATCCAACGGCTGGGGCCAGGACCCCGAGCAGTGCCCTCAAGCCACCAATTTCGATTCCAATCAAGCCCGGTTAGACTCGAAAAAAAGAGAAGGTTATCGTCCTGCGCGTGAGGGCCTCTGCTACATTGTTGGTGCTATGAAACCTGCCCGCAGCTTTGCCAGCGACAACAATGCCGGTATCCATCCCGAGGTCCTGAAAGCGGTTGCCCGGGTGAATACTGGGCACGCGGTGGGATATGGCGACGACCCCTACACCCAGGCGGCGGTCAGCAAATTCAAGCAGCACTTCGGCGCGGACGTGGAAGTCTTTATCGTATTCAATGGCACTGCGGCAAATTGTCTGAGTCTGAAGGCGCTTACGGAGTCCTACCATGCGGTGATCTGTACTGACGTGGCCCACGTTCATACCGACGAATGCGGCGCCCCGGAAAAGTTCACCGGTTGCAAACTGGTCCTCATCAATGCGCCGGATGGCAAGCTGACGGTCGAGTCGGTGAGCCATGCTTACCATGGGATTGGCGACCAACACCACGTTCAGCCGCGCGTGATTTCCATCACTCAAGCTACCGAAATGGGGACGGTTTACCAGCCCAGGGAGATTCGTGATCTGGCCCGCTTTGCCCACCAACACCAAATGTTCTTGCACATGGATGGAGCGCGCATTGCCAATGCCGCCGTCAGTTTGGGCATCACTCTCCGGGAAGCCACGCGCGACCTGGGGGTCGACGTCTTGTCTTTCGGTGGAACCAAGAACGGCGCCATGGGCGCCGAGGCGGTCATTTTCTTCGATAAGAAACTGGCCCAGGACTTTCTTTACCTGCGCAAGCAGGGGATGCAACTGGCATCGAAGATGCGTTTTATCTCCGCTCAGTTCGAGGCGCTTCTGTCGAATCACTTATGGCGGAAAAACGCCGAGCATGCAAACCGTATGGCTGCCCTGTTGAAGAAGAAAGTTGGGAAGATTCCGCAGGTGAAGATCGTTTACCCGGTGGAAGCCAACGGAGTATTTGTGCAGATTCCGCGGCGGGCAATTGCCAAACTCCAGAAACGCTACTTCTTCTACGTGTGGAACGAAGAGGAGTCGGTGGTGCGCTGGATGTGCTCCTTCGATACCACGGAGGAGGATATAAGGCAGTTTGCCAGGTTCGTGGCGGAAACGGTGGGAAAATAGCGTGATTCGTCAAGGCGCTGGTGTTCGCTCAGCTATTGATTTTTGCAGTAATTTTGGCTAGATTTGGCGCGGGTCTGTAACGCGGGCAGGAGAGTTTATGAAGAAGTGGCTGGGGTTGCTGGGAGTTTGTTTTGCCGGATTGGGCTTGCTGAGTTGCAGCAGCGGACAGCAGCTCTTATCGATCAGTATTACGCCTTCAACTGAAACTTTCCTCGCTCCAGATCCAGCTGGCAATGTGCAACTCCGGGCCCTTGGTACCTATGCCCACCCACCTGCAACCAAGGACCTTACTGGTCAGGTGAGGTGGACGTCGAATACGCCGCAGGTCGCGATTGTCAGCAACACAGGATTGCTTTCTCCCTCCGGAACCGGGTGCGGGGGCGCAATTATCTCGGCAACGTTTACGACAAACGATCCGACTGGGAACACCGTTGTGGGCACCATGACCGTCACCGTTGACAACCAGGCCGACCCTATCTGCCCACAGCCGTAACCGTAGCCGGCAACTGAGAAGGCGCGTTCTATTGATCATCCACTAATTCCCCCAGCGTCGGCTTGTACTTTTCCTGCTTCTTTTTGCGATCTACCACGATCCTCGAGGCCTTGGGCGTCCCGATCCGCTCCCGTGCCATGGCCTTGACGGTTTCGACCGCGCGAAAGCGCTTCACTTTTTTCTTTCTGGGCATGATTCCAATCTTGCCATAGCTGGCGCCACGCGAACGTGCAATAATCGATATGTTCGCCGTTTCTTACCGGCCGGGCCAACGACGAACGACCAACGACCGCTATGGACGAACGCGAATTTTTCGATGAACGCCAGGAAAAGAAGATGGCGAACCTGAACTGTCCCCACTGCCAGCAATCTGGGGAATACGAAATCACCTGGTTTGTGCGCACCAAGAAGAAGCAACTCCCTGGGCGCGGAGACGAGCGCGACCGCGCCAAGTTCGCCAAAGCCCGTTCTTATATGCTCCGCAAAGATGACATGATGGCCTGCAAGAACTTGCGCTGCCGCAAGCGCTTCGAGATTTCCGGCGTGCAGTCGGTGGTGTTCACCGAATAAGCCATTGGCAATTAGCATCGGGCCGAGTGCCAACTCCCTCCTGCTCGTTTATACTTACTAGTTTCCCCACTTCATTTTCAGAGCTGTCGTTCAAGGAGTCACGCCGTTGAAGATTCTGGTCTGCATGAAGCAGGTACCGCAGAAAGATGCACCACTCAAATTGAACGAGTCGGGCACATGGATCCGCGAAGACGTTTCTTACGAAGTCAATGAGCCAGATGCTTATGCGCTGGAAGAAGCGCTGCGCCAGAAAGAAAAGCACGGCGGCGAAGTGGTGGTGATCACCTCCGGCCCCGCCCGCTCCCAGCAGGTTTTGCGGGAAGCCTTGGCCAAAGGCGCGGATCGCGCCATTCATCTTGAGGACAATGCCTTCGTCGGGCTCGATGCCCTCAACACCGCCCGCGCCTTCGCGGCGGCTATCAAGGAGGAGCAATTCGACGTGATCTTCACCGGGCTTCAATCCGACGACTACGGCTATGCGCAGACCGGAGTGGTTCTGGCCGAACTGCTGGGTTGGCCGCACGCCACCATCATCATGCAAATCGAAAAGAACGAAGCTGGAATCCGGGTGAAGCGAGAACTCGAAGCCGGATTCTTCCAATTCGTGGATATGCCGCTGCCGGCTGTGCTCACCATTCAGTCCGGCATCAACAAATTGCGTTACGCCACGCTGATTGGGATCAAGCAAGCCAAGAACAAGCCGCTGCGCAAGGTCGCGATGGCAGATGTCCAATCGGCGTTGAGCGCCAATCTACAGAAGATCGAGCGGCTCTACGTCCCCCAGAAAACCAAGAAGACCCAGTTTCTGGAGGGGCCAGCGGGCGAAGTGGCCAAGAAGTTGGTGGATAAGCTACGCAACGAAGTGCGCGTCCTGTAGGCGCAACTGAGAACAGAGAACCGATAACTGACAACTGGTTTCAGAAAAAGGTATTCATGGCAGACACAATCATCGTGGTCGTCGAACAACGTGAAGGTAAACTGAACCGCGTTTCGTGGGAGACGCTTGCGGCTGGGCAGGCCCTCGCGGGCGACACCGGGTGGACGCTCGAGGCCGCGGTTGTCGGCAGCGGAGTCGCGGGATTTGCCGGCGAAATCGCGGCCAAGAAAGTTGCTAAGGTTTATGCCATCGAGTCGTCCATGCTCGAGCCCTACACGCCCGATGCCTTCTCCGCCGCACTCAAACAGTTCATCGAGACTAAACAGCCCAAGCTCGTACTGATGCCGCATACCTATCAGGTGCGCGACTTCGTCCCCAAGCTGGCGACCGCGATGGGACGCACCGCGATCAGCGATTGCATCGGCTATAAGAAAGATGGCACGAAGCTCGTGTTTACCCGCCAGATGTTTCAAGGCAAACTGGCGGCTGATGTAAGCTTCGCCTGCGATGCCCCCTGGTTCGTCACTTTTCAGAACGGGGCGTTTCGCGGGGACAAGGTAGAAGCTGGGGCGAGCGCAGCTCCGGTCGAAACCGTTAATGTAAATATCGCTGATGGTGTGGTCCGCAACAAACCGCAGGAAGTCTTCAAAGAAGCCAAGCAGGCGGTTGACTTGACTCAGGCGGAGATCATTGTTTCCATCGGCCGCGGAATTAAGGAACAGAAAAACATCGAACTAGCCAAACAGCTGGCCGAAGCGCTGGGCGGAGAACTCGCGGCTTCGCGGCCCATCTGCGATTCGGGCTGGCTGCCCATGGACCGGCAGATTGGATCATCGGGGCAGACAGTGGCTCCGAAGCTGTATCTCGCCCTCGGCATCAGCGGGGCGATTCAGCATATTGTCGGCATGAAAGGTTCGCGCACTATTGTGGCGGTGAATAAAGATTCCGAGGCGCCGATTTTTGAGATCGCCGACTACGCGGTGGTGGGCAATTTGTTCGATATCGTTCCGCCACTAATTGAAGAAGTGAGGAAGGCCAAGGCGGGAGGGTAACGGTAGCAGCCTAGGTACACTCCCGCTAGTAACCAACTTTGCCGATGCGAGCCCGATGCTAACGGGCTAGAATTAGGAATATGGAAACGGTAGTCACAGCCGTTTACGAGCAAGTACCGGAGTCTGAGGGTGGTGGCTACACCGCCTACGCTGAGGAACTTCCCGGCGCAATCTCCGAAGGCGATACCTTGGAAGAAGCGCGTGAGAATCTCCGCGATGCAATCGAGCTTCTTTTGGAAGCCAACCGTGAGCTCGCTGGGAAGCGCCCTTCTGGCAAGAAGATAAAACGCGAACAAATCACCGTTTCGGTGGCCTAGCGGAATCCCCTCCAGTTACCAGTTTCCGATCATTGTCGCTCTGACCTTGTCATAGCTAGTCGCTTGTGTAGGCGCTGCTCTTCCGCGGCTCTGTCGAAGGATCGAACGCCAGTAGCAGAGAGAGCAGGAGCGTAGGGGCCGAAAATACGTATTTGACCATTATAATGACCATAGATAAAATAATGATCATGAATGATGTCCCCATTTCAGAATTCAAGGCGAAGTGTCTGGGATTGATTGAGCAAGTCCACAAGACCCGTCAACCGTTGCGCATCACCCGGCACGGGCGTCCTCTGGCTGAGGTCATTCCGGCTGGTCCCGACCGAAAACGAAAGTTTCTGGGGGACATGGTTGGAACGGTCGAAATCCTCGGCGACATCGTTTCTCCGGTCATCGACTTAGGTGAGATTGAGGCCTACCGCGATTGAACCTGCTGCTCGACACGCACATCTGGATTTGGAGCAAGTCTGATCCCAAGCGGATTGGAAAGCGGGCGGCAGAAGAACTGCAGAACAGAGAGAATGAACTGTGGCTGTCTCCGGTTAGCGTTTGGGAAGCGCTGGCGCTCATGCAAAAAGGACGGATTCGCATGGACGATCCGCTGGCTTGGGTCGAGCGAGCTGCCGAACAGTTGCGAGAGGCGCCGCTGACTCAGGAGATTGTGCGCACGGCATTCGCATTGCCGCTAACCCATTCGGATCCGGCGGATCGTTTTCTGGCTGCGACTGCGAAAGTATTGAAATTGACTCTGGTGACTGCGGACCAAAAGCTGCTGGCCCTGCGCGAGATAGCCACCCTGGCGAACCGTTGATTACTGATGCTGATTTTTCGCAAACCGATTGAGGGCATCGAGCGTCCCCAGATGCCGGCCGATGTGGTCATCGTCGGCGGCGGGCCGGCGGGCATGGCGTGCGCGCTGCGCCTTTCGCAGCTGATTGACGCGCACAACGCGGCGCATCCCGACTCGCAGTTCAGCAAAGAAAACATTTATGTTCTCGAGAAGGCGCGCGAAATCGGCCAGCATTGTCTTTCCGGGGCCCTGCTCGATCCGCGATCGATGCGCGAGCTGCTTCCCGGCTTCGAGAAAGAAGCCCCGCTCGAGGCTGAAGTCACGAAGGAATCTGTCTACTTCCTCACTGAGAAAAGCAAGCTCAAGTTTCCCATCACCCCGCCGCCGTTGCGTGACCACGGCAACTACGTCATCTCGCTCAACCGCTTTGTGAAATGGCTGGGCAGCAAAGTGGAAGCCACGGGAATCACCGTCTTTACCGGTTTCGCCGGGTCAGAACTGCTTTTTGACGGCGATCACGTAACCGGCGTTCGTACTGACGACAAGGGCGTTGACAAGGAGAATCACCAGAAGTCCAACTTCGAACCGGGTTACGACTTGAATGCGAAAGTCGTGATTCTCGCCGAAGGTACGCGCGGATCACTGACCAAACAGCTCATTGCGAAGTTCGATCTGGCCAAAGGCTGCAATCCGCAGACTTACGGCCAGGGAGTGAAAGAATTGTGGGAAGTGCCTGCGGGCCGCCTCGCGCCCGGCGAAGTCATCTACACCATGGGCTGGCCGCTGACCACGAAGGAGTATGGCGGCGCGTGGATTTACGGCGGAAAGGACAACGTTGTCTCGCTCGGATTTGTCGTCGGCCTCGACTATCCCGATCCGCGCCTTGATCCGCAGCGCGTGTTGCAGGATTTCAAACAGCATCCCATGGTCGCCAAATTGCTCGGAGGTGGCAAGATGATCCGCTACGGCGCCAAGTCACTGCCCTATGGCGGATGGTGGTCGATTCCGCCGGTGGCGGGAAATGGCTGGATGATTCTCGGCGACTCCGCAGGTTTCTTAAATTCGCAGCGTTTGAAAGGAATTCATCTTGCCATCAAGAGTGGCATGCTGGCGGCCGAAACGGCGTTCGAGGCGTTAACGAAAGATGACTCGTCGGCGAAGACGCTGAGCGGTTTTCAGAAGAGAGTCGAATCGAACTGGATCAAAGACGAACTCTGGAAAGTACGCAACTTCCATCAAGGATTCGAGCACGGTTTCTGGGCGGGCATATTCAACGCCGGCATTCAGCAGTTTACCGGTGGACGCGGCTTGCGCAACCGCTATCCGGGAACCGCCGGCTACGAGCACATGAAGAAGCTCGCCGAATTGCCCGCCGATGGTGGCGCTGAAGCACATCTGCTCGGTCCGGCGAAGGGCGACGGCAAGCTGACTTTCGACAAGCTGACTGATCTGTATCACTCAGGAACGAAGCATGAAGAAGACCAGCCCGCGCACCTGGTCATTCACGATACCAACATCTGCAACACTCGCTGCGTGAAAGAATTTGGCAGCCCCTGCCAGAATTTTTGTCCCGCCAACGTTTACGAAATGGTGGACGACGCGGAGCAGCCGAACGGCAAGCGCATCAGCTTGAATCCGTCGAATTGCGTGCATTGCAAGACCTGCGACATCGCCGACCCGTACCAGATCATCACCTGGGTGCCGCCGGAGGGCGGCGGCGGGCCGAATTATGACGGGATGTGACCTTCAAGAAGCCGATTCTCCGCCGCGGATTTACGCGGATTAGCGCTGATAACCCTGGCTAAGATATCCGCTAAAATCCGCCTCGTGCAGCCAACCCGCCTATAATAGAAAAAGTCTCCGGCCCGCTGAGATGCCTGCTATCTCGGCTAAGAGCCAAAAGCCCATGGCCCAAAGCCAGCTCCTCTCCGACAAATTCGGCCGCCCGATCACCGACCTGCGGATCTCCATCACCGACCGCTGTAACTACAAATGTGTCTACTGCCGCACCGGCAACGAAGGTGCGCTTTATGGCGATTTACCGTTCTCGGACTACTTGCGCATGGCCCGCGTGCTGGCTGGAATCGGCATCAAGAAAATTCGCCTGACTGGCGGCGAGCCTTTGCTGCGCGGGGGCGTGGTCGAATTCGTCCGCGAGCTTGCTCAGCTACGCGATCTTGACGGCGAACCCCTTGATCTCGCGCTCACTACCAACGGGCATCTGCTTGCCGACCTGGCACAGCCGCTCAAAAACGCCGGCCTTCAGCGTGTGACCGTCAGCATGGACGCGGTCGACCCCGACCGCTTTGCCCGCATTACCCGCGTGCCCAACGGCTATGACAATGTTTTGGCGGGAATACGGGCCGCACGGCGCACAGGTCTGTGGCCGGTGAAAGTGAACTGCGTGCTGATGCGCGGTTTCAACGAAGACCAGATCATTCCCTTCGGCATGTTCGCCCGCGAGGAAGGCGTGGTTGTCCGCTTTATTGAGTTCATGCCGCTGGAGGAAGATCGCACCTGGACTCCAAAGACCGTGGTCACGCTGGATGAAATCGTGCAACGCATGGCGGAGTACCGTCCGCTGGTCGAGATTCCCCATGCGAGGAGCGAAACCGCGCGGCGCTATCATTTCGACGACGGCATCGGGGAGATTGGAATCATCGCTCCGGTGTCCCATCCTTTCTGTGGACACTGCAGCCGCATCCGCATTACCTCCGATGGCAAGATTCGTACCTGTCTGTTTTCCGTCTGGGACCACGATCTGCACGCTCAGATGCAACGTGGCGTTTCGGATGAAGAGTTGGCCGAATTCATTCGCGGCGTCGTGCAGAAAAAAGAAGAGCGTCACCACATCGGCGAGCCGGATTTCGTGCCCGCGTCGAGGACGATGGTGCATATCGGGGGATAGCGTTCAGCTCTCAGCCGTCAGCGCTCAGCAAAACCATTGACCGCGGAGATC
>Ga0209517_10010017_pt1 | contig 10658 bp, 11 predicted proteins | sample PeaSoiMetSII2010_FD_187695 | JGI IMG/M metagenome (GOLD analysis project Ga0209517, IMG submission 187695) | Peat soil microbial communities from Weissenstadt, Germany - SII-2010 (SPAdes) (version 2) | ecosystem: Environmental > Terrestrial > Soil > Wetlands > Peat | place: Germany... | reverse complement strand
ACTCCCCAAATGACGATTGCCAACCAAGGGTTCATGACCAGACCCAACGTGTCACTCAGACGATTTGCCTGAGTCTAAAACCTACGGGATATAAATCATACTGCACTTGAAAACCGAGTCGAAGGATTCTGCGTGCCTTCTCTGTCAGAGCTATTCGCTTAAGTAACGCGAAACGATTAGGCAACCAGTTTCGTTAGGATCGATGATAACGGGCAGAGTATTATGTGGCGCTCCGCAGGAACAACGCACTTCTGGTGCGCAAAATGCAAGAAACAGGTTGCGTCTGAGGCAGAGCTCATTTTCAAGAACGGCAAAGTGCTCTGGAAGTGGAAATGCGGAACCTGCGCAACCGCGTATGAAACTGAAGCGTAATCAGAAGGATCTCTCAAGCGCGTAATCTGCGAAATCGTCAAGTAACTTACTACGCTTGCTATTGCGCAGCAACGTCAACTCCTGTTTCGCTCGTTCTACATGTTCCCTAGATTTCTTGATGGCGAACTCCAATGCTTTCTCATACAGCGTAGAGATATCGACAGCTCCCTTGCTGCCTTCAATCAGGTTGCTTATGCGTTCCTTTTTAGTCGCTTCATCAAGGTAATGCATTACCACAAGATTCACTCGTTCCTGTCTCTCCGCATCACGCGGAGCTTGATCGAGTATGTCGTCTTTTATTTGGAAGGCTATGCCCACAGCGCGTCCATAGTTGTAGAGGCAGTTGACTTCGTCAGGATTGGCCCCGCCTAGCACACCTCCGATCCCTGAAGCTGCGCTAAATAATGAACCCGTTTTCAAGTCCGCGATCGTTAAGTATTGTTCCACATCAATCGCAAGTTCTGTTGTAACATCCAGAATCTCGCCTTTGCTCAGATCCACTAATCCCCATCCAACGAGGCGAGTGATTCGCGGGTCTTTGTATTCAGATAATATTTGGACTCCCTTTGATGCTAAGAATAAGCCGGCGCTTATCGCTTTGTCGTCTGCGAACGCACGTTGTGTAGTGGGGAGATTTCGTCTTACACGATGTCTGTCGATTAGATCGTCGAAGATAAGTGACGCTGCGTGCACAAACTCCATTGCTACCGCTCCATCCAGAGCGTGCTTAGAATCTCCGCCAACACTTTCGCATGCGAAAAGTACTAAGATGGGTCGAAGGCGCTTCCCGCCGGTTCGAAATGTGTATTTCACAAGTTCATTTGCTTCACTTTGTTCGAACCCGGTTGAGAGAAGTTCATCAATGCGGCTGTTTATTGACGCACGTTTCTCGTCTAGCAATGCATGGAAGTCTGATTTCATTAAGCGCCACGTTTGCCTTCGAAACTGAATAATTGAATCCTATTATAAATGATAATCAAAACTCAACGATGTTCTTCCTCGAATCGGCGTACCGCGTTACAGAAATCTGCGATTACCACGTCTGGATGGTTCGATTTCACTAGTGCACTGGCGACAAGAACTCCTTGGGCTCCAAGTTTCAAGGAAGCGTACACATCATCTCCAGTGCTCACTCCTGCTCCGCAAAGTATCTTCACCTCAGAGTTAACTCGTCTGATCTCTTTGACCGATTGCGTGACAACTTCAGGCTGCTCTTTCGAAACGGCACGTCCACTTCCGATTAATTCAGGCGGCTCGATGGCAACCATATCGGGACGGAGCACGGATACAGCTGAAGCTGAGTAAGCGTTGCCAGCGCATACGATGCTAGTAAGGCCTATTTCGCGTACGAGGCTTACTGCTTTTTCGAGATCTGCCAAACGAAGTAATCTCTCCGAATGGTTCAATAAACTGCCGGAGGCGCCAGCCGCTTTCACAGAATCCGCGAGCACATGTCCGGTAGAAGCTCCGGGCAGGACGGGATCGACGTGTTGCGCGAATACTGGAATTTCCACTTGCGCAGCTACGTGCGCGATATCGCAGAACTGCGGGGCAACAGCGACGTTCACTCCGATATCTCGTCCGATTTTTTCAATGGTACGAGATAATTCGACTGATTTCTTTCCTGTGGCTTCCAGGTATGTTTTGTAATTGATAAGGATCAATGGGTCAGACGTAACTAATGTCATATGTTCATTCACTTGTCCAGGTTCTGCTGCAGGCGTTCCGGAGTAATCTCACAATCCGCCTAAACAACGAGTCAGAACGTAATACTACTCCACGTCTTAAATATCGTTCTTCGCTCTCCGCGATGGTACGTTGTTCAAATGTGATGTTGCATTGATCGAGCAGAATTTAAGGCAGGCAGGTTTAGTTCTCGTGGAAATAGGAAGGTGCGCTTGTTAGTGGCAAAATCTAAACGTCGACGCGAAGTTGGAATGAATGCGTTCCTGAAAAATGGAAAAGGTATCTTTTTGGCCTATGACCAAGGTTTGGAGCATGGTCCATCTAAGGACTTCAACGACAAAAACGTCGATCCTGCATACATAATCGATATCGCTGAAAGGGGAGGATTCACTGGTTTAGTTCTCCAAAAAGGAACAGCTGAAAAGTACTATAACTGGAAAGTCCCGCTGATACTCAAACTAAATGGCAAAACCAGTCTACCGCAAGGTGAACCACTCGCTACTGCGATCTGTAGCGTAGAGCAAGCCATAGACTTAGGAGCGAAGGGTGTTGGTTATACCATCTATCTAGGTAGTGCCCATGAACACGTGATGCTGCAGGAATTTGGTCAGATCCAAGAACAAGCACACAGGCATGGAATTCCAACTATAGCATGGGTCTACCCAAGAGGCGCAGGCGTCAAAGATGACACCTCCAAAGAAATCGTCGCTTATGCAGCGAGAGCTGGATTAGAAGCTGGAGCCGATGCTGTTAAAATCAAATACACCGGCGACAGAGAAAGCTTCGCGTGGGCGGTCAAGTCAGCGGGGAAGGCGAAAGTCTTCATGTCAGGGGGCCCGAAGGCACCCAGTGACGAAGATTTCCTAGCACAAGTCAGAGGAGTCATGGATGCGGGAGCCACAGGACTTGCCGTTGGGCGAAATGTATGGCAACATGAGGACCCTATGAGAATCGCTGCTGCGTTGAAGGAAATTATCTTCAAGAGATCAACGGATTAACTTCAAGTGCTAGGCAAAACTCTTGAGAGGCCTCACACTAAAAGAAACTCTGGCTACCGAGGATCGTGATCTACAAAAACTAATCTTTCTACTGGCCGACCTAGGTTTAAGAATCGCGCGAGAAATCCCGCGTAGACTAGAAGCAACCAATAGCGTAAACGCCTACGGTGATAAGCAATTAGCGCTTGACGTCTGGTCGAACGAGCTCCTCGTTCACAAATTGCTAGGGAGCGGTCTAGTGAAGCAGCTCGCCTCAGAAGAGCTGGAAGAACCGTTAAGCAGCAGACGAGGCGAATATACTGTAGTAATTGATCCGCTCGATGGTTCCTCAAACATCACAACAAATAACCTCATGGGGACGATTGTGGGAATCTATCACGACAAACCTCTGCCTGCGCCCGGCAGGGATCTACTTGCCTCAATGTACTTCCTATATGGACCCTATCTTCAACTCGTTCTCGGTCGCCAGAAAGGAGTGAATATGCTAGTCGCAGCTGGACGACGAGCTGAAGGATATGAGAAATTCATTACAAGTGGAGAGCCACATCACTTCCCCAAAGAACCCACCGTCTACGGAATAGGCGGCGTGAGAGACAAATGGACGCCTAGAGTGCGCAGTTTCGCTGAGCTGATCGAAAAACGTAGACTCACATTGCGCTACGGAGGGTCACTAGTAGGAGACTTTACACAGGTACTGACCAAAGGCGGATTCTTCGCGTATCCCGAATTAGTCGACGCCCCCCTAGGGAAATATCGATTGAACTTCGAAGCTAACCCGATCGCTTTCATAACCGAAAAAGCAGGAGGAAAAGCGAGTACAGGTGCAGGCAGAATTCTAGATGTCGAACCAACAGATCTGGCTCAGAGAGTTCCAACGTATTTGGGGAATTCCGATTTAGTAACAGAATTTGATTCCCTGGCAAACTGAACGATCCCAGTTAACCAGGAAAGAAGTCACTGCGATGGATAACCAACTTAGACTATGGTTCGCTACAGATTAATTCATCCTTGAGACCTCAGAAAACGACAGTATGGCGATTGAGATGTGTGTAAAAATACTCGTTTGCGATCCTATACATCAAGATGGAATAACCCTTCTGATGAATACCGACGGATTCGAGGTGACGGAAAAACCAACGATAACCGCCACCGAACTTGAGCAGGAAATACCAGCATATGATGCGGTAATTGTGCGAGGCCGAACTAAAATCACGGCCGAGGATATCCAAAACGGAAACCGTCTGCGAATAATTGCTCGATCCGGAGTCGGATTGGACAATATTGACCTCGGAGCCGCGAAAAAAAAGGGGGTTAAAGTGATAGCCACACCCGCGGCGCCCACAACAAGCGTAGCGGAACTTACAATCGGGCTCGTCCTCGCTATAATCAGGAAAATCTCGTACGCAGATAAAGCAATCAAAGATGGTCGATGGATAAAGAGCGAACTCATGGGTTCTGAATTGAAATCCAAAACGGTCGGAATAGTTGGAGCAGCTGGTCGTATAGGTTTAGAAGTCGCTCGAATCGCAGTGCAGGGATTTGGTGCGACGGTTGTCGGATACGACGTGATAGACTTCACGGAGAAAGCGCAGCAAGTAGGATTCACACCCATCAAGGACCTCGGACAGTTGCTCAATAGCTCTGACATAATATCCATTCACGTTCCCTACCTGCCCTCCACACATCACCTTATCAACGCTAAAGCCATCGGAGAGATGAAAAAAGGGTCAATCTTGATCAACCCATCGCGTGGTGATATAGTTGACGGCCAGGCATTGCTCGAAGCGCTTAAGTCAGGTAAACTTTCAGGGGCTGGATTAGATGTGTTCCACAAAGAACCACCATCCGACGAATGGGAAAAAGAATTAACGCGACTACCAAATGTCGTATGCACCGCACACATCGGCGCACAGACTTCTGAATGCCAAAGGCTCGAAAGCACTCAACTGGCCGAACAATTGATTGAAGCACTCAAAACCTAGTCACGTATAACAATCACGGGCGATCAAGACGGACGGCGGCTATGTGTGAAAATTGGAAGGAAAACCAGGACAGAAGCCAGGCAATTGGTGCGAACGCTAAGGCAACGGACGACCAATACTTTGAACTTTAAATACCGAACGTCAGTTTGGTTCGCTACCGTCAATAAAATGCGACGAGTCGTGTCAAATAATGCGTGCTAAGGCTTACATAATCTTCCTGGTCACGATCATTTCTCTATTCGTTATCCCCGTGCATGCTTCGGGGGTCACCATATCGGTACAGAACGGCCAATTCCAAATGAAGATGGTTCTTTCGCTGAACCAGAACATGACTACGTTACCCGCAACAACTCTCTCACTCGACGCGTCTCAGGACGGTTCCTTGCACTCCGCCTTCGCGAATGCCTTGCAGCAAGCAGATCCATCCGCTCAACTTTCAAGCCTAACGCTACAGATCACTTCAACGGCCAACTGGCTTAACATAACCGCGACGATGGGGGTTAGCGGTGTGAGTACTTTGGCTGGGGATGTAGCCACCTTCAACAGCACATGGAAATCCTTCAATGTGGCAACTGACTTGAGTGCCCAAAATTTGAGTTATAATACGGTGGGTAGCGTTTACCTTCGCCCTATTGTGGATTATTATGTGAATGCGAGCAATTATGAGTTGAAACCAAATGCTACAATTACTGCCGTCACGTTCTTTTCGAATGAAACATCAATCCCAGGGTATCGACTTGCCGATCAACTCGGGAACTTCACGCTTCTCGATTTCTCACCTCTGAATGTCCCGCTCGAGCAATGGAATAGAACCTACAACATACAGAATGGCACGACGAACTGGCGTTATACTCCGCCTCAAGCATTAGCGGTTTCAGTGAGCGGAACTCGTGGACTAAACAATACGTTCCAAATCTTCGCCAATTACGGCTACGACGCCGAAATAGTACTTCCTGGTGTGGCGCAGGGATCAGGCAACACGTTACAAGTTGACGTCGGCTCAGGTCATAGAGAGGAAGTCATGATTGCCGCAGTAATCTTCTTCATTGCTCTCGCCGTTGGTGTTCAGATACTTTTCCGGTCAAGGAGGCGCAAAGTAATCCTTGGACGACGCTAAACGTAGGTTAACCGTGTACTCTTTCGTTGCTGATCTTATCAAGCCATGTATGGTCGAATAGGTTCTTGAATTGCTCCTTCAGTATCGCCTTGTACATTGAAACCTCGTCTTCAGTCATGTATTGGAACATGTAGTCCCCTATGTAGGGCGAAGGTTCCCCGTCTCTTGTGATATACTCGATATGCATCAGGGGGTCTCCACGTTTGATAGTTATTGGTTGTCGATTGTTACTTAGGTTCACGAGTTCAAGCGCAAGCCGTCCCACGAATCCGCTGTGAACTTTAGCCGCGTTAAGAAACGATAGTCCCATCCGGCCATATTTGCTCTTCGCGGTGAGGTGTGCAACGAAATTGGGGGGAGTAAAAACAACCTCGTAAGATACGACGTTTCGGTGTTCTAGGTAGTGAAGTGTAGTTTCGTCGCGCACCGTCAGAACGTAACCGTCCCCATCCAGAAGCGCATAATCGAAGGGATAGATGCATTTGTACGACTGAATCAGTTTGCTAAGTATATCTCGTCCACTTATGCCCATTTCAAACCCATCCTATGAGCGCTCAGCAACTATTTTTGAATTAGCTTTCATTCATCGGATACGGTAGCCGTAAGAGTGGGAGAGAAATATTGCGTTCCGACCACATTCAAGGATTGCCCTGAAAGCGTGAGTTCGACTCCAACATTCTTCTCAGCCTGGACAGTGAAGTTGAGGTTAGCCGAGACCAGCGATGATTGCAACTGTAGCGTAGTACTATTCTTCCCGTAAACCCAGGTCACGTTAGCGATATCTATCCGTATCATATCGTAACTCGAGGCTGGGATCTGCCCGGTGCCGAGAATACTTGGCGAGTTTCCCATCGTAACAAGATCAACCGTTCTTGATTGATTTGCAATTAGTTCCCAACCCTGGTCTCCGCTTTGTCCAGCGCGGTGACCCGAGACGTCGGTAAGCGTTACGTAGACATGGTCTGCCAACGATATCTTCCCTGCTTTAATTGAAACTGCGATCGTTCCGGTTGCCAATGCAGGATAGACAACGATAACGAGCAAGACGATAACTCCAATCGCTGCGATTACTTGTTTCAAGTTCACGGTAAGTCAGCCTGCGACCTAATCTCTATCATATATTAAAAAGCAGAGTGCTCGGCGGCTCTCCCCTCGTTGTTGTAGGCCTGAGGGTACATTATCGAGCGTGAAGCTTCAAGGAACTGATATGATTCTTAGCGATGGCTTCCACTCAGGCCAAACGACATCCTAATGCTGTATGACGGACGGCATATTTGTTCCGTAACAAAACGAGGGGGCCAACTCTCACTCCACCAATTGTCGAGGAACCTTGGAGGCGCCTTCAAGCCCGTTTTCTGTCTAATTTGGACTTATGGGATTTTTGAAAGAAATTTTTTTCTGAATTTTTTCGAAATTCGCCAATTTATCTACCATCACGGTTCAGGGTCAATTTCCGGCCCACATTCGGTGCAGATTTCTGACGGAAATGCTTTCCGACGAAAATGAAGCGGGGTGGCGTTACGAAACGAATGTTTAAAGGTGTACGATTAGGCAAGGGGTTGGCTTTCATGATACAGGTTAACATTTCAATGACCAATGTTTCTGCAGAACGGCTCTGGGAAGTTGATCGTGCACTTCCGTCACAGGTTCAAATCGCGGTCAACATCAATATGCTGTCCATAGATCAGCGACCCGACAAGTCGCTAGAGGCCCCATTTGTTTTCACCATAGCTTTCTCTCCGCCGATCGCACAGATTAGCATAAAAGGGAAGGCGAAAATTACGGGCGACATTGCCGAGACAACGAAGATTTATGAGGATCACAAGGCACAGAAGCCCCCTCCCGCGCAGCTAGTTCAAGCAGTATCGAACTCTGCTATTGCCGACGCCATATTGATCTCTAGAAGCCTCAATATCCCTCCACCCTTGCCACCTATACCCCAATCTCAACCACAAACGGCTACCCCTAGCAAACCAGTTGACACACGCTACACCGCTTGAGGTCCAATAAATTGGAGAGATCCTTAACTCTCCAATAAATTGGAGAGCTAAGACATTTGTTTAGCGGATAGGTAATTGTCCCAGTAACTAGCCAAATCTCTCAGACGGTTTGCAAACTGCACGCTCAACCTAGTCGGATCATTCCGGTATTTCTTCTCTAGTAGCCCGCTACGGAGCATAGCCTTGTAGGTATCGCTGAGAGTTTGAGCGCTTACTTTGATCCTCTCGATGACCCTGAAGTGAAGATCCCTCAGATACATCGGGCGTTTTTCTTCAACGAGGATCTGAATGATTGCCTTTGCTACTCCCTGCTTCTTTATGCTATGCGGGAATAGTATTGAGCAGAAAATGTCCAGATCAACTATTTGGCTCAAAGAAGAGTGTCGATCTATTTTCGGGAAGACCCAAACCCAACGTTTCTGGCGTTCAGCATAGTAATCCTCCCTAGGTATTCGCCCGATTTTCGGACGCATGAAAACAGTAACTTGCTTTGCTTGGTTTTGCTTAGTCGCCATTTCTATTCCTTGGATCGATTAAGAATCGGAGTGAAATCGATTCAGGGCACGAAGCCCACCAGATTCATGCGGTTGTCTTTATCCGATTTGCTCAAACAAAGCAATTCTGATACGGTTTGGGAGAGGCTGGTTTTTCACAGTCACCAACAATCTCTTATCGGTATCAGAATCTGTCCTTCGATGCGGTAAATCATCTAGACTACGCATGCGAGGCTTCAACGAAGAGCTGAATTCTAATCTACATAAGAATTCAGCCTGATGCATCGAACGATCGCTACGCTGGCTTTTCTAGGCCGAAACCCTGGGCATTCGAACGCTTTTTCCCAGGACAAACACGCCAGAAAACTAGTCCTCGTGCCTCTCCAGCGGAAGCTACTGCATTGGAATCAAACCGATGAAGAAGCAACAGGACACGTGAGGTCGGCTACTCCAAAATCCACGTCATTAATTGACTCGGCTTAATGAGCTAGTTTTCGCACTATTCGGCTATTTTTATCACTAGACGACCGAGGGCCCAAGCATCTGTTCGTCCACCCGATTGACACAATTCGAACGCCTCGCGATCGGACCGGAGCCGAAGTTTCTGGATCGCGTTGAGACGTCAGTCCGTCGTTTGAGACAATCCTACCGTTATGATGTGTAGCTCCATTTAATTGGAGTGTCGAGTCTTCGATGAAAATGCGAATCATATGCGTTCGGGTTCAAAATGTGACTGAATCCATGACGGAATTGAAATTCCGGTTCACATGCCGTCGTATTTTCTGACGGAAAACATAATGACGAAAAAAGGGTTCCTGGAATCAAATATCAGGTATTTGAAAAATCGAAGCCAGGACGAAAAAACGAGAAATTTCAAGAAATCGGGATCTGCGGGTACTCCAGGGTGAGAGTTAGCCATAGAGTCGTGAGGAAGAGTTCACTAAATGCCAAGATGGCTCGAAAGAAGTTGGAATTGGGGAAACAAAATATGTTAAAAGTAAGAGTCGGGGGCCTTAAAGGACCAGTGAGTCGTACTAGCAATGGCAAAAACTCGAATATTCTTTACTTCTGACGTCCACGGATCAGACGTCTGCTTCATGAAATTTCTGAACTCAGCGAAGTTCTACCAGGCCAACGTGCTAATCCTTGGAGGAGACATCACCGGAAAGATGATCGTACCAATAGTCGATCAAGGGAACGGAACCTACGCAGCGGACTTCCTCGGAACCCAACAGATACTAAAGACACCGGAAGAAAAGGCAGCATTAGAGAAGAACATCCGAAATAGCGGATACTACCCATATCCAAGCACCGCCGCTGAAGTAGAGAAACTTCAAGCAGACAAACAACTTGTTGACCAATTATTCTCGAAAGTAATGGCTGATGGAGTCAAAAGGTGGGTTGGCATCGCGGAAGAACGCTTGAAGGGAACCGACGTCAAAGTCTACATCAGTCCCGGAAACGATGACAGGTTCGACATCGATGAGGTTCTGAAAACAACTAACTCGAATATTTACCCTGAAGATCAAGTAATATCGATAGACGACCATCACGAGATGATCACGAGTGGCTGGGCGAACCCAACACCTTGGAACAGTCCGCGTGAAGTGAATGAGGAAGAACTCCTCAAAAAATTTGAGGCCATGTGCTCGGAAGTCAAGAACATGGAGAACGCAATCTTCAATCTTCACGTACCACCCAAAGATACTCCACTCGACTTAGCTCCAGAACTCGATCCCACCCTGAAACCGGTGGTAAGAGGAGGCGGAGGGGTAAGCATGATTCATGTAGGAAGTACCGCTACCCGACAGGTAATTGAGAAATACAAACCCCTACTAGGCCTGCACGGGCATATCCATGAATCAAGGGGCTTCGTCAAAATCGGACGAACTCTCTGTATCAACCCAGGCAGCGAATATGGCGAAGGAATACTCCGCGGCGCGGTCATAAACGTCGACGAAAAAGGGGTTAAAAGCTACATTCTAACTCAGGGATAATCCCAAAAGACG
>Ga0209517_10010016_pt1 | contig 10659 bp, 9 predicted proteins | sample PeaSoiMetSII2010_FD_187695 | JGI IMG/M metagenome (GOLD analysis project Ga0209517, IMG submission 187695) | Peat soil microbial communities from Weissenstadt, Germany - SII-2010 (SPAdes) (version 2) | ecosystem: Environmental > Terrestrial > Soil > Wetlands > Peat | place: Germany: Weissenstadt... | reverse complement strand
CTTGTCGTTGAGGATGGCCATGTCGCGGGTGTTGCTCCAAGGGACTATGCGCTATCTGCTTCTGAGAACGAGCGCAAGGGCTGGCACTCCGTGGCTGATATGATGCGGCGCGACTTTATCTTTGCCCGCAATAACGAGACGATGGACAGCATCGTGGCACGCATGCACCGGCCGCACGCCGCAGTGGCAGTGGTACTCAGGCACCCTGAATCGACGAAAGCAATTGATGTCACGGGGATTATTACCTGGGAACGTGTTGCGGAACTGTTAGAAGAGACCGTTGAACTATTTTCGGAAGCGCGAGAATAACCCCCAGCCCCCACAGAAATAACCTTTTTTGCCTTCTGACTAATTTTGTGTTTTATAAGCATGATGAAATGATGAGAATATTAATCGTCTGGAATTGCAAACGCGAGACTGAATCGAAGTAATGAATGTTAAAAAGGTTTTTATTGAGATTCTGAGGACCGGCGATAGGCGAATCGGCTCCGGTTGGAGTAAATTATTGTTAGAGGATTTAGCGGCGCGAGTGTGCGATAGGTAAGAGAAAAATCATGATTCCCAGGGTCGCTTCGGTACAATTATAGCCCGACACCCCGTAGAGAGCAAACTATTATGTCAGACGTGGATGGAAGAATAAAAATGAGAAGGGCGCTGAAAGTAAGTGATTTCCAGTCATTCTACTTGGCCATTGCTGGTGCCTTCATTTTGACCGGTTTTATTTACAATTATTATTTCTTTAGATTGTTTCATATTAAGGTAGAACAGTTTTTCTCCCTGCAAGACTATCTTGCCTCCAGCATCGAGAAGGTATATCTCATTGTCATTGCCATTCTGTTTGCAATGATGAGTAGTTATCTGGCTCGTTACATAATGCGAGAGAAAGAGAAATTCCAGGATCATAGGCGTGTGGTGGTCACGTTGTTGTACTTCATTCCAGTGGTCATGTTTATAGCGGGAATGCTTATGCTCATTCAGTATGATAATCCTTCAAGGTATTTCCTGATGTCATTCGCGATATATGCCAGCGGTGACTTTGGTTTCTTCAAAATAATCTTCAAAGGCAACCATGATTCTTATTCACGTTTTTTTTATTTTACAGGGTTTATCTTATACGTGTTATTGATAACTTCTACGGTCATCTATGACCGAGATTATGTATTGCATAAATCAACCTACAGCTTAAAAAATTACCAGGTACATTTTGTGAGAGATATCAACATAGACCAGGGAAATAGTATTATCCTCGAAGCAAATGAGAATTACTTTTTTTCTATGATAAAAGTCTAAAAACAGTTTTATTCAAGCCTCTCGTTGAATAAGACAGGAGTCGATGCTCTCATATTCTTCAAACGCGTCGTGCGTCTCGAAGCGTTTCTGTTACTTTGTTTGTTGTTCTGTGCGGCCCTGCTGCGGCATGAGATTCCTGCGCGTCATGCCATCATGCACGGTGACCATGACGGGGCAACCATGCACGAGCAGATGCATCATTAATACGACGGATCATGAAGATAGACGGCTTTGAGAGGCAGCACATTTCCCTTCCCTAGCTGGGTGCATAATATAACCCAGTAATCGTTGATAGTTTCAAATATTGGAAAGCACAACCTTGGGGGGTGGAGAATGCAACGTACGTTAATCGGGCGAATTCTCTGCTTCGAGTTGAAAGTCGCGAGTATTGATATGCTGTCCTCCTAGAAGCAAAGCACTAAAAGAGACTGTAGGGTTTATAACCCCAAGTAGACAATTGCAGGCAGACTTGATAAGTGTCATCCTGACTCAACCTCCCGGATCCAAATATTCTCTCCCCATGGCCGTCATATTTGACGTTTCTGTTAAATGCGACGGATTGCATTAACGGCCTTTCTTTACCTCTGCAACTTAAATTTCCATATTATCTAACACAATCAATGTGTTATGTCCACATGGTCCACAGTTCTACTCTGGCACAAAAGTTGATATTACATATTCTTCAAGAGTACGTCTTTTTATATTTAACAGAGGAAGTAACGAAGAAAAACATATTCAGAAAATTTCCTCGAACTGCCGCTAGTTCAGGCTGTCCCTGCGATGCTGCCCGACTATCGCTGCAGCGTCGTGACTTGACTGTAGGGTAGAAAAACATGAAAGATCACCACAACAACACGTACATGATCAGCGTGTAATCAGTAGTAGACGATCCTATTCATTGATAGCAACGATGCTCACCTATTAAAAAACAGGAGGGGGTCTTTCAAATGGTAAAATGATACTTGGCCCGATCGGCGGGATCGCGGCTGCATAAGCTGCAACTGCTACGCGGAAATGGAGGATGAAAGAGTCTTGCTCTTCGAGGAGGAGTGTAAGACCAGAGAGGACTTGGAAAAATCTGAGGTCCGCCTATTTCGATGTCTTGAACGGGGTAATGAGACTGCTCTACGTAGAGTCGGGCATCAGGTTCAACACCATTGCATCCACAGCAATTTTGGATGCGATAAAAGCGGTTCGGACGAGATAGGGGGAAAAATAATTGAACGGGTTGGCGGTTAGCAAAAGCGCAGGAATGAGGACGCTATATTAAATGCTCAAATATTGCCTAGATGAAGGTTAAGGAGAGTCAACAATGACGGATGTTCTATTAATTGACGACGAAGCGTTTTTCTTGGAGACTCTTGCTAAAGGACTCCGATTGAGTACAAAAAAAATACATATATACAAGGCGAACAACGTCTCAAAGGCGCTTGAGATATTGAAGACAGCGGTTATCGACGTGGTGGTCACCGACTTGAACATGCCCGGTGTGAGCGGATTTGCTTTGCTGGCTTGGATGGATGAAACGTATCCCCACATTCCCGTAATCGTCATGTCCGCCTGTGCCCGCGATTCCGTGGAAGGGCAGTTGAAGGGTCTGAGATTCGCCGACTATGTGGAAAAGCCTCTGGATCTGCAAAACATCACCAAATCGATCCTGAAGGCGGCATTGCAGGCGAAGCACATCAGACAAACCTGGAAGCCGTGGTCCCCAAGGACCACGGCAAACGGCAAGGATACAAACGATTGAGTATGAATCCATGACTGACATTAATCGTTATTAGGGGCATTTACATCACTCAACCACCCCCTGTATTTTGAGATCTTATGATTTTAGGATACCGCAGCATCGCCGCAAACGGCTTGTTTTACCAGCTGATCATTGCTCGCGCAGCGAAACGCCAAGGAACAGTGTTTACTATATATTGCGATAGGTTGAGTCAAGTAAATGCTCTTAGCATAAGCCGGCAACCATCGTCCATAGAAGTCAAATTTCGGAGGCAGTGTGATGACTGAGACGGCTACGGCATTTGAGGAAGAGCAACTGCAAGAACAATTTATCGACGACCCTTGGGGCAAAGGGGGCGAGCACGGGGAAGTCGCTGCTGCCGACGAAGGCCGTGAAGAAACTGTGTCCGTCGGCGCCAAACTTGCCCACGGGGCCGCATCATGTGATCTCGATACGATCAAGATGTATCTGAAGGAGATCCGGAAAACGCCGCTCCTCAATTTCGCGGAGGAACAGGCACTGGCCAAGCGTGTTGCCGAGGGAGATCCGGAGGCGCGCGCCAGGATGATCGAATCCAATCTGCGGCTCGTGGTGGCCATCGGCAAGCGGTTCATCAATCGCGGTCTTACCTTTTCCGACATCATCCAGGAGGGAAACATCGGACTCATCCGGGCGGTCGATAAGTTTGAATATCAGCAGGGCTTCAAGTTCAGCACTTACGCGTCGTGGTGGATCAGGCAGTCCATAGAACGGGCGATCGCCAATCAGGTGAGGATGATCCGCCTACCGGTCCACGTGTCGGCGCTGGCGAATTTATATGCCCGCACGGTCAGGAAACTGACGCAGATTCTCGGACGCGAGCCGTCTCACGAGGAAATAGCCGAAAAGATGCGCGTCAGCGTCCAGCGCGTGAGGGCGGTCGCGCAGTTGACCCGGGAGACCTACTCCCTTGATATGTTGATCAACAGTGAGAGCGAAGACACCCTGAAGGACGTATTGAGCGACGACAATATGCCATCGCCGTCCTTTGCAACCGAGGAGCAGAGCCGGAGCAAGTATATCGGAGGATGGATTAGTGAATTACCGTCCATGGAACGAAGCGTCATTGAGATGCGATACGGTCTGAACACCCAGGATCCGCATACACTGGACAGCATCGGCAGGCAATTTGGCCTCACCCGCGAGCGGATCCGCCAGATTGAGAACCAGGCGATCTGGAAACTTCGCAACACAACGAGATCCAGAAAGATCGAATTGGCGGATATGCTGTAGAAGAAAGCACGACATCTCCAAAACTAAAACGCCAAACAAGGAGGATAACAATGAAAAGGTTGATATCAGTCTCGTTGGCAGCGAGTATGCTCTTGTTGGGAATGATTCACTCAGGTACTGTTCAGGCCAACAGCGCTGAGAAAAATATGACAATCACACGTGGCAGAACCGTCACACCTGAAGAACAGTCGATCATATCTTCGGCAGCTATCAAAGTGTTGCGCCATATCGCCCAGGCAAGGGCGGACATTCATGAAAAAAATCTGATACGTGCTCAGAATGAGCTGAAACAGACACATCCCCTGTTTGAGATCATCAAGGCAACAGAGCCGACAGAAAAGATCAAGGACCGTATCTGGGTAGCGAAAACACACCTATCCTATGAGAGCACGGAAACTGTCATGAATGATCTGATACCGATTTATGCCTCTCTGGATGACATCGAAGGCCTCGTCCCAGTGGAAAAGACCAGAGAACATATCAACAATGCCAAGAAACATCTTGAAAAGGGGAACAAAAAAGGCGCCGGAGAAGAGCTGAAATTAGCGGATGAGTCCTTACTTTACGCCGAGATTGACCTGCCACTTGGAAATACCGAAAGACATATTATAAATGCCCAGCGTTTTTTGAGGAAAAAGGAGGCCCAAGAGGCGGATGCTGCATTAAAGTCGGCGGAGAACGGCGTCCAATTCATCAGCGTCATGGACTCTCTCCCTGTTGTACAGGCCAAGAAAAGTCTCTGGCAGGCGTCCAAGAAATTCGCCGAGGGAGATTTGGCTGGTGCAAAAAGAGACCTGGAAGAGGCAAAAACATATTTGGAAAAAGCGATCAAGAGCGGAGATGCCAAAACCAGTACCGAGGCTGAGAAACTCATGAAAGATACTGAAGCAGTTGAAGGTAAGGTAGATAACGGCGCAAAAGAAACCGAACAGGACATAAATAATCTCTATAAACGAGCTAAGTCTCTCATGCTGAGCGCAGTGGATTTGTTTCAGGCTGGTGGGAATGAGTCTGGTGAGAGTCTTGAGAAAGCTATGGGGAATTAGACTTCTCAAGGTGATGGCTGTCTATATGAGATACCATAGATGTGAAGAACCGAACTTTGATAAAATTTCCGCAGACAGCGATCCAACATCGGCGGTATTTGAGGAACACGGACAATTTCGTACTTTACTATGATATTTGACTATACTCATCACGGCAGAGGAGAAGTAAATCATGTAATTGAGAAGATGTATGCTATTAGCTATGGTAATTACCTTAAGCATGTTTGCGCTTTATGGGTGCTTTAAGAAGGCCAAGCTGAATTCCGGCCGTATTCACACGATCTATCGTTATTCTGGGAATCATCGGCAAAGAGAGGTTCCACTATTGCAGCTACTGCTCTGGACTGTGATCACTCGTCGCCGACTTTTTCCTGAGGCCGTTGCCCTCTTGATCTATTGTTCTTATTTTCGGAAGACTTTGAGAAATGCCTTGATTGAAGACGGAAGGAAAAATCAAAGGGAGGGGATTTCAATGAGAAAGGAGAATGCATGTAACGTATACAAGTAGTTAAATTGATCGAAAAAATATGGCGTAGTTGTCGGAGTTTTTCCAAATGGTTTATTGAGCCAAATAATAAAATTAAAACACTAAAAAGAAAGAGGTGCGCCATGGCAAAGCAAAATTTGGCTGTAGCTATATTCAATACCCACACCGAGGCTGAGGATGCTATCAAGGAACTCCAGAAATCAGGATATGACATGAAAAAATTATCCATCGTAGGCAAGGACTATCATTCTGACGAGCAAGTGGTGGGCTATTACAATACGGGTGACCGTGTCAAATACTGGGGTAAGTTGGGGGCATTCTGGGGTGGATTATGGGGATTCCTTTTTGGTTCTGCGCTCTTTTTTATTCCCGGGATTGGTCCTATCGTTGTAGGCGGTCCGTTGGTATCGTGGATCATTGGTGCGCTTGAAGGGGCTGTAATTATGGGTGGAATGAGCGCCGTTGGAGCAGCGCTTTACAGTATCGGCATTCCAAAAGACAGCGTCCTCAAATATGAGACCTCTCTCAAAGCGAACAAGTTCCTGTTGGCGGCGCACGGGACAGGTGCAGAAGTTGAAAAGGCAAAGAAAATTTTAGAGACGACTAAGGCAGCTGAGACAGTAATTCATCACGCTTAAAGCAGACTCGTCAGGCAACGGGTCGGGATCAAGAGTCGGATCGCTGGGTGTAGGGTAAACGGCACTATCGTCATGCGGCGTGCACAGCAAGGGGGTTATAGCTGGCCTCGCAGTAAATGGAATACGTATTAAGTGATCCAGATGTTTTAGTTTTCAACTCACTTGAAAGAAAAAGGAGAAAAGCCGTGTATAGGAAAATTGTGCTCGTTGTAATTGCCGTGCTCGTAGCCGGTGGCATAGCATTGGCTGCGGACAAGAGTGACAATGGTGCCAAAAGTGACAATAAAACCCGACTTAGTCTTTCAAAGATGACGTGCGAGGATTTTGTCATGCTTGATGAGACGATCAGGCCAAAAGTCGTTTATTATTCGGTCGCATACGCACGTGGCGGCAAGCCGGAAGACGCAGTGATCGACATCGATGGGACAGAAAAGATCACGCCCATAATCTTTGATGAATGTCAGAAAGAACCAAAAGCGTCTTACTGGCAGAGGCTTGAGGCGAACGTCAAAAAATTCTTCTAAACTCGCAGTGCGGTTGCGTCGGAGACTAACTCTCTTCATGATCCGGATGGCTGCGTACCATGAGGAATGCAGCCCTCCGGATTGGCTGTAATCTTCATTTCCCATGATGAGTATTCTGGGAGGCTGGTTATGGAGGGAAACCACTAATGGAAGAACAAAGGAAGCCGAGACTGATACACAACTGGTTGAGCACCGCAGGGGCCATCATCGCCGGGGTTTCGATTCTGGTGTTCCTTTTTTTCCTTATTCTGTCGATCCTGTCCGCAAAGATCAATCCCTATATCGGTATCCTGATCTATATCGTGCTGCCTGTCTTCCTCATCCTCGGTCTGCTCCTGGTGCCGGTGGGGATGTTCATCGAGTGGCGCAAGCGACAGCGGACCGGGCTGATCACGTACCATAAATGGCCAGACATAAACCTCAACAACCCACGACACCGGAACGTGGCTGTAATCTTCCTGCTCGGTACTGTTCTTTTCATGCTCATGAGCGCTGTCGGGATGTACCAGGCCTACCAATATACCGAGTCGGTTTCGTTCTGTGGTCTTGTTTGTCACCGGGTAATGAAGCCTGAATACACGACGCACCAGGATTCTCCGCATGCACGTGTAAGGTGTGTCGACTGTCACATCGGGCCGGGTGCGGGGTGGTATGCAAAATCAAAGTTCTCGGGACTCTACCAGGTCTACGCCGTTCTTGCGAACGTCTATCCGCGACCCCTTCCAACCCCGATCAAAGATCTCCGGCCAGTACAGGAGGACTGCCAGACCTGCCACTGGCCGCGCGCGTTCTTCGGCGCAAAGCAGCGACAGTTCGTCCACTACCAATACGACAAACCAAATTCTTCCTGGCCGATCAATATGCTGATAAAGATTGGGGGTGGCAGTCCGAACACAAGCCTGAGCACGGGAATTCACTGGCACATGAATATAGCGGTTCAAGTAGAATATATTGCGCGGAACAAGGGCAGGCAGGACATTCCCTGGGTCAGGTTGACGGATAAGGCTAGGGGGATGGTAACTGTGTACCAGGATCGGGAAAAACCGTTAACGCAGAAGGAGATCGCGGAAGCTGAAATACGAACTATGGATTGCATGGATTGCCACAACCGCCCGAGCCACGATTACAGCTCTCCGGATAATGCGATCGATCTCGCACTCCTGACAGGACAGATCGACGCGGGGCTACCCGAGATCAAGAAGACTGCGGTGCAGGCACTGACCAAGAAGTACGATTCGGATACCGCGGCCATGAATGGCATTGCCGGAAATATAACTGATTTTTACCGGCAAAACTACCCGAACATTGCCGGACAGAAGGAGAAGCAGATCGGGGAGGCCGTCCTCACAGTCCAGGAAGTCTACAAGCGGAATATATTTCCAGTCATGAAGGCCGACTGGTCCGATTATCCGAACAACATCGGCCACTTCATCTTTCGCGGCTGCATGCGCTGTCATGACGGGAAGCATGCAAGCAGTTCAGGAATCATCCCGAACGATTGCCGCACCTGCCATGTCATCATTGCCCAGGGACCGAAATTAGCCCGAGAAAAGATCATTGCCGAAACCGGCCTGGATTTCAGGCACCCGGTCGACATCGGTGACGCGTGGAAGGAAGGCCATTGTTATGAGTGCCACAGCGGGACACAACCGTAGGCAGAATCGGGCAGGCGCAATCACCAGATTCATAGCTCTGTGGCAATGTACATTATGTCATCTCATGAATTAGAGGGGAACAAGGAGAATACCGACTTTGCGATTATCAAGCACGGTCTAAATCCAAAAACTACGAAAACAAAAACAGGAACGGCATGTATATCGGTGTGCACATGTCGGAGGGCGATCCAACGGACGAAATTGTGAAGACTGTCAAGAAAAGGAATATCGATCTTCTCACCGTGCTTACCCATAAGGAAGGTAGCGGGAACACTTCCTGTTCGATAAGCAACAACGAACTTGTGCGAAGGATGCCCTGTTCGATACTCGTCGTGAAGAAGGAACCGCAGGCTGCTGCATTCTGAAAAGGAAGTAGCAGTTGCGATCAGGCAGACATTAAGGATGGAAGTCGGTTTCCTTATTTTATTGTTTACGTGCAGACTTGACGGAGAGGAATCATCAGCTGCATGAGGAGAGGATCTGGAAGGAAGTCGGCGGAGATTACCTGGCGTACAGGGTAGGATATCAAACAATCGGCGACGAGAATACCGTTATGGTATTTAAAGGAAACGCATGAAGATAAGTCTATTTGCAGGAAAGCTGGCCGAGCCATCGATGCTCGTCAACGTGCCCAAACTAATCACGGCCTATTATACCGAGGTGCCCGATCCTTCGGTGTCGGAGCAAAGGGTTTCCTTCGGCACCTCGGGACATCGTGGTTCCGCATTCGATAAGGCTTTCAATGAATGGCATATCCTCGCCATCAGTCAGGCTATTTGCCTGTACCGTGAGCAGAAGAAGATTGATGGCCCGCTGTTTCTAGGTATGGACACGCATGCTCTTTCCGTACCGGCTCTTGCCAGTGCGCTTGAGTGCTTGCGGCAAACAGGGTGGAAGTCATGATCGCACAGGGGGATGAATACACCCCAACCCCTGTCGTTTCCCACGCGATTCTGACATACAACCGCGGGCGTAAGACGGGGCTCGCAGACGGCATCGTCATCACGCCGTCACACAATCCTCCGCATGACGGCGGGTTCAAATACAATCCTCCAAACGGCGGGCCGGCGGAAGCCGACGTCACCAGTTGGATCGAGGCGAAGGCAAACGAGTTTCTCGAAAATGGCCTTCTCGGTTTGAAAAGGATTCCTTTCGAGAAGGCTCTTCGCGCCCCCACGACGCATCGGCACGACTATCTCAATGCTTACATTGCTGATCTCGCCAATGTGATCGACATGGATGCCATCCGCGCCGAGAAGATAAGCATGGGAGTCGACCCACTCGGCGGTGCAGGCGTCCACTACTGGGAGCCGATTGCCGAGCGCTACGGGTTGAACCTTACCGTCGTGAACGAGGTAGTCGATCCGACTTTTCGTTTCATGACGGTGGATTGGGACGGCCAGATCCGCATGGACCCATCCTCACCCTATGCGATGCAGAGGTTGATTGACATCAAGGATGGCTTCGAGATAGCGTGGGCTTGCGACACCGACCATGACCGGCATGGAATCGTCACCCGAAGCGCGGGATTGCTTCCGCCCAACCATTACCTTTCCGTCGCTATCTTCTATCTCTTCCAGCACCGGCCGAAGTGGCGCAAGGATGCGGCGGTCGGCAAAACGGTGGTAAGCAGCCAGATGATCGATCTCGTCGCTGCGAAGCTTGGAAGGAAACTCTACGAAGTACCTGTTGGTTTCAAGTGGTTCGTTGATGGCTTGCTCGACGGCTCGCTAGGCTTCTGTGGCGAAGAGAGCGCGGGCGCATCTTTCCTCCGTCGCGACGGAACCGTTTGGACGACTGACAAGGATGGGATTGTGCCAGCCTTGCTCGCTGCAGAGATCACGGCCCGGATGGGCCGCGATCCCGGCGAAATCTATCACGAACTCACACGCGAGTTTGGTGAGCCTGCATATGACCGCGTTGAGGCTCCAGCCACGCCGGATCAAAAGGAGCTGTTGGCGAAACTTTCATCCCAGCGGGTTAAAATCACCGATTTGGCGGGCGAAAAAATCAAGACT
>Ga0209517_10010010_pt1 | contig 10663 bp, 11 predicted proteins | sample PeaSoiMetSII2010_FD_187695 | JGI IMG/M metagenome (GOLD analysis project Ga0209517, IMG submission 187695) | Peat soil microbial communities from Weissenstadt, Germany - SII-2010 (SPAdes) (version 2) | ecosystem: Environmental > Terrestrial > Soil > Wetlands > Peat | place: Germany... | reverse complement strand
CGACGTGAATCACGAGCCGCTCCAGGAGAATCTGGAACGTCTTGGTGCCCGAAACGACCTTCGTGTCTACGCACTCTGCATGCCCGAGCCGGTATACTTCGCGGGCCAGAGGCTCCCGGCGAGCTATGCGAACTTCTATGTCGCCAATAAGCTGGTTCTCGTGCCGACCTTCGGCGATAAGAACGATGCGACGGCATTGATTACGCTCGAAGGTTTGTTTCCCGATCGCGCAGTGGTCGGCATCCCGTGCCGGGATCTGGTTCTGGGACTCGGAACGCTGCACTGCATGACGCAGCAGCAGCCCGCATGAGATGTTGTAGCGCACGCACTCGTGCGTGCCGCGTCGGCACTCATGCCGACGCCTGTGCTGCGACGGAGAAATGTGTCGAGAGGAGTCTCGACACGGCACGCACGAGTGCGTGCGCCACACGCTAGAAAATGAAGCTGACGCCGCCCCGCACCGCGCGCGGCGCGTTGGTCAGCACGGCGCGGCGGCCGTTCGACTGGATGCCGACATATCCCTGAGCGAGCAGGTTGCGCAGGTCCGCGGTTATCTCCATGTGCATGCCGCCGATGACCAGCGGCAGCGGCTGGCGGGCATAAATGTTCCACCCGATTTGCTGATCGCTCTTTCCGGTCAAGGACACATGCAGCGGCATCAGGACGTTGGGGTCGGTCCAGCCGTAGCTGGTCGCCAGATGTGTTCCGGTGACCGGCACCGAACCATCGGCCCGCACCGTTACCCAAGGGCGCGGTGTGTTGTGGACCGCGGAACGAAGCTGGTCCCCGCTGGCTGGAAGCGTATCTGGCGATTCCTGAAGCTGCAAAGCGTCGGTTCTGCCTGCGGCGACGGAGACCTCCACGCGATCGCCCAGCGCTTGCGTCACGGACGCGGAATAGCCCATCCGGCGATAATCGCCCACGTTGAACACGATTCCGCGCGAGGCCATATCGGGAAGCAGGTCGCCCGGATCCACGAAGCCCGATTCGCCGGACATGAGAAACGCCGCGTTGGATACCTCTTCGGCGTACACCGAAGCCCGGTACGTCCGGGAACCCCTGACCGTCTGATAACCGGCTTCAACAACCTTGCTGCGCTCCACCTCCGCCTGATTGTCCCGCCGCGAGATTCGCTGCATTTGTCCCAGGGCCGCCAGATCCCCATTCAGACCTTGGCTCAGATCCTGACCAGAGCCGCCGGTTATGAGTTCCACGGGCTGCGATCCCGCGCTGACCGCCACCTGCACGGCGCTCTTCTCTCCCAGATCGTAGGTCGCTCGCCCGAACGGATTCACGTGGTTCATTCGGCCGAACAGCGAGATCGATTCCAGGCTGACGCCGTATTCCAGGTGAATGATGTCGAGCACTTCCATCTTGTCGTACGAGGAGATCGAGGCGGTGCGTAGAGCGGGCGTACCCGAACCAGACGGTCCCGATCCCATCAGGCCGGGAAGGTAGATCTGACGGACGGTCATGGCCAACTGAGGGCCTTCCCCGGATGCGTCATCGCGGCGGTAGGTGGTCCGGAAACCGGCCGATGGCAGCCCGCTGGCTGCGTAGCCTACATTGCCGCTTACATGAACCTTCGACGATCCATTCACGGAGGTTGCCAGCACGAAGGCAGTCCCCAGATCCTGCGGGTTCCCGCCGAACGGATCGCCGTCGCCGGCCGAGAGCTTCACCAGGCCGCTGGTCTCCGAAAACAGAGATGCCAGGGCGGCGCGTGAGGAACTCGTCTGGGGAAGCAACCGCAGAACCGGCCGGGTGGCATGGGAAGAGCGCAAAACCCACTTCCAGGAATCGCTCATCAGCGCGCCTTCGGGGGAGGCGAGGGGAACCAGTTCGATGGTGCTCAGCGCGCTCGAAAGCTGGATCTTAAGCAGGTTCTCAGATCCGGCCAGAACCGAGATGTTACGCCGGATCAGGGGCGCGAAACTGGCCAGGCTCACGCGGATCGAATAAACATTCGGCGCCAGGCTATCGAAGACGAACTTTCCGTCCTGGTTGCTGAAAGCCCGGCGGATCAGTTCATCGTAGCGGTTGTAAAGAGACACAACCGCGCCCATCTGAACTACTCCGGTCGAGTTTCGGACTTCGCCGAGGATTTGTCCCGAAAGGGCGGGTGCGAATAATGCGCCCGGCTCTTCCGCGTGCCCCGCGGGTAGCAGGCCAACCATGCCTGCGATCAGGCCGAACTTGATGGCAAATTTCGGCAAGCTCTTGGCTCGGAGCGCTGACCGCGGATCATGCCGCGGCCATCTCATACCGACGCTCCCCTTATAGTACCGTAAACGTGGCCGTGGGGGTCAGCGTCTCATTTCGCTTCTTGTCCGTCACCTTTATCTTCAGCGTATAGTCGCCGGGAGCGAAGTTTAGCAGAGGCAGCCGTTTTTCTATAATCATCTGGGCCGCGCCCCCGGTCAGGCTAGTGAGGTCCTCGGTGAAATCCAGAACTGTTTCGTTGGTGCCGTTCTTGACCACCTCGTACTGAATCTCACCAACCGGCTTATGGGTAGTTTCGTCGGGCTGGAAATTATAGAGCTGCATGTAGATGTTGACTTTTTCGTCGCGCCGGAACCGGCCGTTCACCCGCGGGCGAACCTTGCTGGCCCCGATCACAAACTGCCCCGTGCCGATGTTATTGGTTGGCAGCGCCTCGATCTGGTCCGCCAGCACCAGCGAGCTTACGGCCAGCCGGTCGTCTTCAGTCCGCGGAACGTCGAGCCGCTGCTCGTACGTCGTGGTGTTGCCGCCTACCACATCCTTGGCCGCGACCGTCAGCCGATAGATACCTGGCGCCAGCGAAAGTTGCTTTTGGAAGATCGCCGAGCCCTGGGTCGCCTGCTGCAGCATTTCCGCCGGGACGGGAGGAATGGATAGGACTTCCTCGACCGGATGGATCACCTGGCGGCGGGTGAGCGTTTCGATTTTCGCGTAGATGTTCACCGTTCCTTCGGCTACACCGTCTTTTTGCTTGTACTGCAAATCCTTGCGCTCGAACTGAATGGTGAGATTGGTGATCACCGATGATCCAGTGAGCGGGAAGTAATCCATGCGCACCTTCATCGGCAACAGGTTGTATTTGATGGTCGACTGAACCAGTGCTTCCAGGTCCTTGAACTTGATGCCCGGAGCCTTCTGCAAGTTGGTGAATTGCTCCAGCCGGGTGAACTGGTTCATGCTCGCGGGCAGGGGTTGAGTCCCGGTTCCCAGCGTGGTTCCATCCGTTCGCGTGAAGCGCTGGGATTTGTCGGCCAAGCCCATTTGCTCGTACATGGTCAAGCCGGCTCCGGGCACGTTCGTCAGCGCGTCCTTCTCCGACGGGTCACTGGTGATGTGATACTCGTTGGTCATGGACGGATCGACGAACTCGATAATCACGTCTGATCCGCAGCATTCCAGATACCGGTAGCGCCATCTCTCGTAGGGGTAGAACGTGGTGGTGCCGCCGCCTTCTTGAATGTCTCGCTCGCCGGGGCCGCCGGAGGTATGGGAGTCGTTCTCGTCAGGCGGGCCGAACTTGATGTAGATCTGCCCGCGATCGGTCTTCCAGCCCGGCACGCCCGAAGCGAACCGGTCATTGGCCCAAGCGATGCGGCGATAGTGCTCTTCTTTAAACTCGTTTTCCTCGGTGTCGGGCGTAGGATCGCGGCGCAGCCAGAACTGCTCGATGAATTCCTGCCTTTCATCATCGGTCTGGAGCCTCTTGAACGCCGTCCGCTCTTCGTCGCTGATGATCCAGCGGACTTCCTCGTCCAGCCACTTCTTGTAGGGCGACTCGAGCTCTTTTCGCAGACGCTCCTCCGCCTGCCGCTTCTGCTTCTCCGTCATCGGCTTGGCGACGGTTTCCTTCTTCTGCTTAGCCTGGGCAGCTTTCTTGTCGTCAGCAGCCTTCTTGTCGTCCTTGTCGTCCGCCCGGGACCCCACCACGAGCGCAAAAACTGTGCAAAACGCGAGCAATAACCTGGACCGCATAGGCTTAATCCACCTTAGTCGATTCTACCCCTGTCTGAGGACGTGAGCAATGGGGAAAAGGTTTCGGCGCCGTCCCCCCGGTCATGCCCGATACTGGAATGAGTCTCCCATGGTCGCTACTGCCATCTTTCTAGGCACTTACATGGTTCTGGCGCTGGGCCGGATGCCCGGCCTGCGCATCGACCGGACCGGCGCGGCCATCATTGGAGCGAGCCTGATGGTCGCCACCAACGTCCTGTCGCTGGAGGAGGCCTACCAGGCCATCCACCTGGATACGATCGTTCTGCTGTTCGGCATGATGATCGTGGTGGCGAATCTGCGCCTTTCAGGATTCTTCAGCCTGGTCGCCGAGTGGACTCTGGAACATGCCCATCACCCCATCACGCTCCTGGCCGCGACGGCCGTCACCGCGGCGGTTCTGTCGGCGTTTTTTGTCAACGATACGGTGTGTCTGGTGATGGCGCCACTGGTGGCCGAAGTCCTCGGGACACTGAAACGCAATCTGGTCCCGTATCTGCTCGCCGTCGCCATGGGCTCGAATATCGGCAGTGTCGCGACGCTGACCGGAAATCCGCAGAACATGCTGATCGGCAGCTATTCGGGGATCGCCTATGGAACATTCGCGCGAGCTTTGGCTCCCGTGGCGGGCGCCGGCGTGGTGGTGTTGATCGCGGTCCTGGCGATTCTCTATCGAAGGGAGCTTGCCGGCGACACACGGGTCAATCTGGCTCCTCGAAGCGTGGAGGTCGATCGCCCTTTGCTCGCGAAGTCGCTGGCGGTGACCTTGGGCATGGTCGTCTTTTTCTTCGCGGGCTGGCCCATCGCGAAAGTGGCGATCCTGGCCGGCGCTCTGCTGCTGATCACGCGGCGCGTTCATCCCGAACAAATCTACGCCCAGGTGGATTGGTCCTTGCTGGTGCTGTTCGGGGGCTTGTTTATCGTGGTGGCGGGAATTGAGAAGAGCTCGCTGCAGCCGGATCTGGTGCGCCTGGCGGGGCGCGCACACCTGGAAAACGGCGGTGTCCTCAGCGCCGTCGCGGCTGTGCTTTCGAACCTGGTGAGTAATGTTCCGGCGGTGCTGGTGTTCAAGCCTTTCATCCCGCATCTCGCGGATCCGGTGCTGGGCTGGCTGCGGCTGGCGATGGCCTCTACGCTGGCCGGGAACCTCACGATCCTCGGATCGATTGCGAATCTGATTGTGGTCGAGCGCTCCCGTGGGGTCGCGGAGATCGGGTTTTGGGAATACTCGCGTGCGGGGATTCCGGTGGGATTGATTACGATCGCGATCGGCGTGTGGATGCTGCGATAGAAATGTGGGGCGGCTTTTCAAGCCGCGCGCCGGTTTATGAACCGGCGCCATTTGGCAGGCGCGCGAGGGCGGTTAAAAACCGCCCTGCGGGATAGAATCCCGCCCCACAAGACTGTAGGAGGCTCTTATGGGGCCTCTTGCGCGACTGTCTCCGTGCGACGCACTCGGACCTTCACCTCCACGCGTGAGCCAAGCCGGTTGATGATCGACATGAGTCTATCAACGGTGAACCGTCCCAGGTCTGCATTGCGGATGCGCGAAAAGTCTGCCGCAGCAATACCAGTTCGATCATGCGCCGCGCGCATCGTCAGGTGTTCGTGGTCGAGCGCTTTGATGATTTCGGCGGCCAGGATGGCCTTGAATTGTTCCACGTCGGCATTCTTGTGCCCTAGGTCGCGGAACACGTTGCCGCTCCCCCGCACCACGTCCAGCTTCTGGCTCTTCATCGCAACATCTCCTTCAGTCTCCTCAAGCGGTCCTTGATCAGGTCGATTTCGCGTTGTGGCGTCTTGGTCCCCTGTGTCGACTTCTTCTGGAACGCGTGCAGGACCCAGATGTCATCGGTGAGTTGCACGGCATAGACCACGCGGAACGCATCGCCTTTGAACGGAAGCGCGATCTCAAACACACCCGAGCCCAGGCCGTGCATGGGTTTTGCAACATCGGCCTTGCCGCCCTCGGCTGCGATCGTCAGGGCCGTAAGACAGATCGACCTGGCCCCTTCCGGGAACGTCTCGAACTCCTTAAGCGCTGCTCTGATCCATGAAACCGGCCGGGTCTTTCGGATCATTGGCCGCTAGCTACTCCATGCCATGTTGTCATATGTGACAACAGATGTCAAGAAAAGCCCGCCTAGGTTGCGCTCAGCGCGGCTTTCACCCGATCATACGTAGTCTCGAGCGTCTCCGGCAGCACGCGCGTCTCGGCGACCGTGGTCATGAAGCTGCCGTCTCCGGTCCAGCGCGGGAGCACATGCATGTGGATGTGGCCGGCGACGCCCGCGCCCGCCGATTCGCCCACGTTCATTCCGATATTCAGCCCGTCAGGTCCGTAGACCTGGCGCAGCGCCTTTTCCGCCCGCGCGGTCAAGCGCATCATTTCTTCCAGCGTCTCTTGCGAAGCCCCTCCGAGTGTCGCGATATGCTCGTACGGCGCGATCATCAGGTGGCCCGTCGTGTAGGGATACAGATTCAGGATCAGGAAATTGCGCTCGGCCCGGAGCACAATGTAATTCCCGCGATCGTCGGACGACGCCGCCTTTTCGCAGAAGATGCAGCCGCCCGAAGGTTGAGCGCCCGTAGGTTTCGCAGAGGACACGTAGCGGTACCGCCACGGGGTCCACAAACGGTCCATGTGTGGGGTTAACTCGGCGCGCCCGACCCGTGATCCCCGTTCACCAGATCCTTCAGCTCCTTGCTCGGCTTGAAATAAGGAATCCGTTTCGCCGGCACGTCCACCCGCGCGCCGGTTTTCGGATTCCGCCCCACGCGCGGCTGGCGCTGGCGCGTCCGAAAGCTTCCGAATCCCCGGATTTCAATCTTGTCCCCGCTTCGCAAGGACTTGACGACGCTGTCAAAAATGGCCTCGACGATCACCTCCGAATCCTTGCGGGTCATTTCCACCACGCGCGAGACCTCTTCGATCAATTCAGCCTTGGTCATGTGCTACCGGCCTTCCCCTTTACCTTTTATGTTGATAACTTCTTCGATGGTCATGGTCGCGGCTGCGGCCTGGCGCTGGTAATCCTCCAGGCGCGTCCGCTCCTCGTCTTCGGCCACGGCGCGCAAGCTCAGTCCGATTTTCTTTTCGGCTTCATTCATTTTCACGATTTTGAAGTCGTACTCGTCCCCGATCGGTAACGGCGTGTCGCCCGCTTCACCCCGGTCCGGCATGGCCGGAATCTCCGACTTGTGACACAGCGCCTCCACTCCCGGCGCCAACTCCACGAACACTCCAAACTGCGCTCCCCGGCACACCCGGCCACGCACCAGATCGCCCACTTCGTGCGACCGGAAGAAACTTTCCCAGGAATCCGGCTGGAGCTGTTTCACTCCCAGCGAAAGCCGCCGGTTGGGTGCGTCGATATTCAAAATCACCGCCTGCATCACCTGGCCCTTCTTCACCACTTCCGAAGGATGCTTCACGTGCTTGGTCCAGGAGAGATCGGAGACGTGCACCAGCCCGTCCACGCCCTCTTCGATCTCGAGAAACGCCCCAAAATCGGTCAGCTTCCGCACCCGGCCTTCCACCACGCTGCCGATGCTGTAACGGCTCCCCACTGTGGTCCACGGGTCCGCCTCCAGCTGCTTTATCCCTAGAGACACGCGACGGTCTCTCTGTTTCACTTCCAGAACCACTGCTTCCACCTGATCGCCGACCTTCACCAGCTTGGTGGGGTGCTTCATCCGGCGGCTCCAGGTCATTTCCGAAATGTGGATCAGGCCTTCCACGCCCGGCTCGATCTCCACAAAAGCGCCGTAATCGGTGGTGGTCATCACGCGCCCAATCACGCGGCTTCCGGGCGGGTAACGGTCGGTCAGCGACTCCCAGGGATCGGGCCGAAGCTGCCGGATTCCCAGGGAAATCCGCTCTTTCTCGCGGTCGAACTTCAGGACCTTGACGGTGATCTCTTCACCCACGCGCACCACGGCCGAGGGATGCCCTACGCGCCCGTGCGACATGTCGCTCACATGCAGCAGGCCGTCGATGCCGCCCAGATCCACGAACGCCCCGTATTCGGTGAGATTTTTGACCACGCCCGGCACAACCGCGCCTTCGAACAAATGTTCCAGGGCGTTGGCCTTGCGGGCCTTGAGATCTTCTTCGAGGGCCAGTTTGCGCGAGACCACGACGTTCCCCCGCCGCCGGTTCAGCTTGATGACCTTGACCGGAATGTCCTGGCCCACCAGCGAATCCATATCGTGCGAAGGCCGCACATCCACTTGGGAGCCGGGCATGAACGCGGGCACACCCACGTCCACCATCAATCCGCCCTTAGTTCGTTCGGTTACGTGGCCCGAGATCAGGAGCTGCTCGCGCATAGCGCGCTCCAGCGTGTCCCAGATCCGCAGCTGGGCGGCCCGCGAATACGACAGCAGCGCGTAGCCTTCCTGCTGCGGCCCGTGCCGGTCGATCATCACATCGATCGCATCGCCCGCCTTGAACGCCACCGAGCCGTCCGGCTGGCGCACCTGCTCAATGGGGACAACACCTTCCAGCTTATATCCGAAGTCGACGATCACTTCTGTTGGAGTGACTTTTACGACGTGGCCCTGGAGCAGCTCGCCTTCCGAGGGAGGCGCTAGATGGCTATAGTCTTCAATGAGATGTTCGAGATCGTCTTCCGCCGGGAAGCCGACTTCCATATCCCGATCTTCGGTGCCGTTTGCCATCGCCAAAGTCTCGACAAATCGTTGATAGCTCAGTACTTCAGAACTATAGCCGACGTGGATGGCCTTGTCAACTTGCTTGGATTCGGTTAGGCTGGGCCTGTGTTCGCCAACTGGAGCCTCCTCCTGTTTCTGGTGCAAGCCCCATCTTCAAATCCAGTTTCCAACAACTTACGGGTATCCGGAGTCGTGGTTGATCCGCAGGGTTCGCCGGTTCCTGGCGCCCAGATGGCTCATACCGGAGTACCAGCGTTGGTTAAGACCGATAACGACGGTCGCTTTGTTGTCGAGACCACTGGGCCATCACTTGTGATTAGCAAGGTCGGGTTTCAAAGTGCACGGATTGAGCTCCCACGTAGTGAACCGGTGCGCGTCATTCTGCAACCAGCCCTGAAAGGATTACGCGCTTGCAGTTGGAGATCCTCGTGTAGTTCGCTCCCCTGGGCAGAGCCTCTGCTTTCCAAACGCTGGTGGCGTCACGGCCTCAAAACCGGGGCGGGATATCGATTACGTCGCCCGTGCGCTCACGATTGCCACTGCCGACGGGCAAGCAGCGATTCGTCACGGAGCCGGCCAGTTTTGGAGTCGCGGTGCGGACGACAAGGACGTGTGGAGCGCAGAAGAGTATCACGAGACTGTCTATCCGTTCCTTGGCTTCGCAGTGGATGACGCACGGGGACGCACGCCTAACGGCAGATACTGGAGGTCGCTCCACCTATTTCAGGGAGTGCATGAGGAAGCGAGTTACCACGACGTCGATCAAGCCACCGCCGCCTTGTTCGACCGTGTCCTCGATGGTGTGTGCCTGCGCGAGTCAGAGGTTTCCAAGGCCGCCCGGAAGAGGGAAAAACAGTCTAAGGCTCATTAGTCGCTTGGAGTGCCCTCCCTTCAGGAGAGAGGGCGCATTTGGCTACGTGGTCCCCTCGCACGCCTACGCCGCGTCTTGGATCGCCACTTCCAGCCGTTTGCCGAGCGCCGCGAAGGCCTGCTCGAGTTGGTCGAGCCGGGAGGCATGCGCCAAGTCCAGAAGCCGATCGATCTGCGGAAGGTGACAATTCAGCCGCCGAGCCAGTTCCGCTTTGCCCACGCCCGCGGCGCGCATCGCCTGATACAGCTCCAGCTTCGCTACAGTCAACGCCGGTAGCGTGATGGTTTTTTCGCCGCGCTTGGGGGCTCGCGGCCGAGGAATATTTTCACGATCCTGTATCAGCACCATAAACATAGACTCAAGCGCATCCACGGCGCGGCCCAGCGCTTCCTGTTCATCATCGCCGAACGTCTGAACCCCGGGCACGTCCGGGAAATAGACGTTCACCAGACCCTTCTCTCGCTCTAGAGTTACCCGATATCGCATTGCTAGTCACGTTGTAACATAACACAAGTGTTGACATGCGCAGCAATCGCCATCGCACTGTTGGCCGTACCAGTACAATTTGCTCTAAAACCATATTGGTACTGGGACGTACCGCGGGGTATCTTATACTCGTCCGGGCGTCCATAACGTTTCCCAGACTAACTAGTTTTACTTAAGTTCGGCGCATTCAAACGCGGGCGTTTCCTCCTCCGGTCGTCCCCGTCGCGTCTCAAGGGCGGTCGTGCCCGCCCTATTTTTTGCGCATTTTAGGACACTGCCGGCGGGTGAGAACTCAGTCCTCGATCTCGTGCATCAGCCGTTCGACTTGGCGGACATACTGCGGGAAGGGATTGTAGGTGAACAGTTTTTCCTTCACCGTTTTGCCCTTGTAGAGGGGATTCTCCGCGAGCTGCTCGGTGATGTAGTCGATGCCCGCCGGCACCGATTCGAACCCGCTCTGCACCGAGTCCCAGCCCCATCGGTTGTTCATCCGCTCAAAGGCGCCACAGGTACTCTCGACCAGCGATATCGCCGGAAGAAGCCGGTAGTCCAGCGCATGAGAATCGGCGGCCTGCAAATATTCCTGCACGTGGAAGGGGCCGGGACAATCGTAGGCTTTGAAAAACGTTTCCAGAC
>Ga0209517_10010006_pt1 | contig 10665 bp, 4 predicted proteins | sample PeaSoiMetSII2010_FD_187695 | JGI IMG/M metagenome (GOLD analysis project Ga0209517, IMG submission 187695) | Peat soil microbial communities from Weissenstadt, Germany - SII-2010 (SPAdes) (version 2) | ecosystem: Environmental > Terrestrial > Soil > Wetlands > Peat | place: Germany: Weissenstadt... | reverse complement strand
ACTGCGGCGGCGGCCTCGGCGCGGCTGGTGCGGCTGAGCTGGGTTGGAGATTCGTGGGCCGCGGCGCGGGAAAAACTCACCAGCGATCCGCGCGTGTCGGAGGTAAGTCTGGGTCCTGGCGCGGGAACGTTTCGCTTCAGCGGCGCGGAGGAAGACCTGGCGCCGGTGCTGGCGGCTCTGGTAGCGGCGAACGTGCAGGTGACATCGTTTGGCGAAGTGAAGCAGACGGTCGAAGAACTCTACATGAAGCTCTCGACCCACGAGGTGATGTGATGCCACGATTCTGGACTAACCCTGAATTTGTGCGGCACCGGCGGGCGGAACTGCGTCCGGTGCGCGCGATCACGGTGGCTGCGGTGGTGGCGCTGCTTTGCGTGCTGCTGGGGCTGGCTTGCTGGAGCTACGAACAGAGCCTGCTCGAGAGCGCTCAGCGCGGCGTCGAGACTTACGCGACGGACGCATGGAAACAGCGGGCGGAATACATTCAGCAAACCTTCGCGCGCAACACGTGGCTGATTTTCTACCGCTGGCTGGTGGGATTGCAGGGCGTGGCGCTGACGTTCTGGACGTTGTTCTCCTGCGCCCAGTCGGTGTCGGGCGAACGCGATCGCAAGACCTGGGATTTTCAGCGGACGACGGGACTCACCGCGGTCGAGATCCTGATCGGGAAGATTCTTGGCGAGCCGATCCTGGTTTATTTCGCGGTGCTGTGCGCGGCGCCCATCACGGTGATCGCCGGGCTGGCAGGCGGGCTTTCGTTCGTGACGGTGATTTCCGTTTTCGTTTTTCTGGCGGTGACATCGTTGTTTCTTGGATTGGGCGGGATGTGGCTCTCGACTCTGCTGGAGAGCCGCACTCGCGGCGTCGGGCTGATCGGCGCGCTGGCGCTCTATGGATTTACGCTGGGCATCTTCGGCATGTATGCGAGCGGGCTGCCGGGGCTGGCGGCGATCAGTCCGCTGACGGGCGTCATTCACCTGCTGGGCGATCGTACGGATTCGGAACTGGCTGGCGTGCGGCCGCTCCTTTTCGGGCACGAGGTTCCGTGGCTGCTGATGACCGTGCTGCTGTGCGGCGCGTTCAGCGCATGGCTGGCACTGATGCTGATTCGAAACCTGAAGCGGGATTATCCGGAAATTCGTCCGCTCTCGCGCTGGCAAGCGATTGGGTGCGCGGCGTTCCTGAACTTTCTGATCTACGCATTGCTCAAGCCGGCTGCTCACTTTGGTTCGGCGTGGAACGCAGATGCACGGTCCGGATGGTTCCCCGACGACAAGGCCGTCGCACTGTTCGCGGTCGCGATGAACGGCCTGTTTCTGTTTCTGATGGGGCTGGCGACGCTGACTCCGCAGGAGCGGCTGAAAGTCTGGCGGCGCAAACGCGCGACCGGAGAATCGGCGGTGTTCGCCGACGACGGCCTGCCCTGGCCGTGGCTGGGAATCTCCGCGGTCGTGGCTTACGCGCTGATGGTGTGGGGATTGCTGGCCTGGGACCACACGCTTCCTCTGGATATGGGCACATTGCAGTCGGCTGCGATCCGCATGCTGCTGGTGCTGGTGTTTGTGACCCGGGATGTGTTGTTCCTGCAGTGGTGCATGCTGACGCGGCTGCGGCAGCCGATCGTGAAGGGAGTGTTGTTCCTGTGCCTGTACTACGCGGCGGCAGCGGTGCTGACCGGGCTGGCGACGGTCTCATCGCAGGACGCGGCCCGCTGGATGATGGCTTTGCTCACGCCGGTGCAGGTGTTCGATGCGGACGTGAAAGGAATGGCATTCCCAGCGGCGACGTATGCTGGACTGGCGTTGCAGACGGGAGTGATTGGCGGGGTGCTGGTGGCCATCAGCAGCCGCTTGCAGCGGCCGATGCAGGCGGGCGCGGCGGCGTAGATTCGTGTGGCGCGGGCACTCCTGCCCGCGAAATCTAACCACGAAGCAAGAACGAACGTTCAATTTCGGCGCTTTGCTGAACCCAAAGTAGGTTTGGGGGCCGATAAGAAACTGGCGTTTCATACACTGCCGGCCTTTCGCGGGCAGGAGTGCCCGCGCCACACTTGCTTAGTCCGCGTCGCCGTGCTGACGCTCTACCGACCAGATGGCTGAAGCCCGCATTCTTTGTGCAACTTCACGGCACGACTAAAGTCGTGCCCTTCCCGTTAGATTTCGCAGGCAAGAGTGCCCGCGCCACACGCCGATTGGCGGCGCGCCGCGGTTTCTGGTACACCTTACTGCTTGACCCTGGAAACCATTATCTTTCTTGCTTTCGCCGGGGCGCTGGGCGGGGCGCTGAACTCGGTGGCCGGAGGCGGCAGCTTCATCTCGTTTCCGGCGCTGCTGTTCACGGGCGTGCCGCCGATTCCGGCGAACGCTACCAACACGATCGCGGTGTGGACGGCGGCTGCGGCGAGCGGCGGCGCCTATCGCAAACGCCTGGACGTGCCGCGGCGCGTGTTCCTTCCGCTCGTGAGCGCGAGCCTGGTGGGCGGCTTGGCGGGCGCGGTTCTGCTGCTGAAGACACCGGCGCAGACCTTCATGCGCGTGCTGCCATGGCTGATCCTGGGAGCGACCTTGCTGTTTGCCTTCGGTAAGAAACTGGCGGCAGGGAGGACGTCGGCGCTGGCGCATGAGGCCTCGACCGCAGCAGTGGCGGGAGCGGCAGCGTTTCAATTGGGTGTCGCGGTCTATGGAGGATATTTCGGCGGCGGCATGGGCATCGTGATGCTGGCCATGCTGGCCGCGCTGGGCATGACCGACATCCATGCCATGAATGCGCTCAAAAGCGTGATGGGATTCGTGATCAACGGAGTCGCGGTGGTCACCTTCATCGTGGCGCGGGCCGTGTATTGGAAGCAGGGGATCGTGATGATCGTGGGCGGAGTCGCCGGCGGCTACCTGGGCGCGCACTACGCGCAGAGACTCCCGCAGGCCTGGGTCCGCATGTTTGTCGTGCTGGTGGGCGCGGGCATGACCGTGTATTTCTTCTGGAAATCGTACTGAAGGGAGCGGAGGCTTCCCGCTTCCAGGGAGGCTTGCGAAGCGGCCAGTTCCGGACTAGCTTTTATCCATATTCAACCATAATCCGATTCGGGTGAGGAGCCGCTATTTTGTCTTATCCGGCGAGGTGCCTCGCGTTAGGTTTCGTAGTGGGATCGTTGTTGCTGTGCGCCGCCGGCAATGCAGCTCTCGCCGCCAGCGGCGACCAACCAGAAGCAGCTCATTTTTCGTCAGATACAGCAGGCTTGTTACTGCGCGCCGCGCAGGCCGCTCCTCCTCCGGGCGCCGATGTGCTGTTTCTCGATGACGAGGAGACTCTGGTCTTTGACGATGAAGGCAGGGCCATCCGCTCTCGATATGCGCTGTACAAGATCCTCACCCAGAAAGGTGCCGAAGAATGGAGCAGCATCTCGCTGAGTTGGGAGCCGTGGAGGGGGGAACGCCCCACCTTGCGTGCGCGTGTCATCACATCAGACAAGGAAGCCCATCCTGTTGATCAGAAGACCGTCACCGATTCTCCGGCCAAGGAGACTCAAGACAACGTCTTCAGCGACCGACGGGTGGTCAGGGCACCGCTGCCCGCCGTAGCGCCGGGAGCACTCGTGGAAGAAGAACAGACTTCCAAAGAAAACGCTTCCTTTATCGGCGCGGCCTACGTGGAACGTTTCTATTTCGCGGGCTCCATCCGCATAGAACACACTCGTGTGGTGCTGGATGCCCCTGCGACACTCCCTATTCATTACGAAATTCGACTGCTTCCTGACCTGAAGCCGGAGCGCACTGAATCGGGAGGCCGAGTGCGCATCGTGTTCGACCAGGGCCCGATTGATCCCGTTGAAAATGTCGAAGCTTGGCTGCCGAGCGATCAAGGCGCGTATGCCAGCGTAACGTTTTCTGCCGGAAGCTCGTGGCAGGCGGTCGCGGAAGAATACGGGAAGGTCGTTGACCAACAGATCGCCGATACAGATACGAAGTCTTTGGTCGCCAAGCTGGTCGCGGGACAGAATTCGCGCGACGAGAAGGCGGCAGCCATTCTGCAATATCTGGACCGGGAGGTTCGCTACACAGGAGTTGAGTTTGGCGACGCCACGGTCGTTCCTCGTTCACCCAAGGAAACCCTGACCAGGAAATATGGCGACTGCAAGGACAAAGCTGCGTTGCTGGTGGAGATGCTGCGAACGGCTAATATTCCGGCCTATGTCGCTCTGCTCAATGCCGGAGACAGAGAAGATGTTTCACCCGACCTTCCCGGCATGGGGATGTTCGATCATGCCATCGTCTACGCGCCCGGCCCTCCCGAACTCTGGATCGACGCCACCGACGAATACGCAAGGGTCGGCGAATTGCCCATCGCCGATCAGGAGCGTTTCGCGCTGGTCGCGCGGCCCGGCAGCACTTCTTTGCTGCGGACGCCCGCAACTTCTTCCGTCAATAACCTGCTGGTGGAGAAGCGGGACATTCATCTTGCCGAGAACGGTCCCGCCCGAATCATCGAAACCTCGCAACCTCACGGCAGCAGCGAGTCTTCTTACCGGCGATCCTACGCCGACAAGGAGAACAAGGCGGCGAAAGACGAGCTGACCAGCTACGTGAAGTCCGAGTACCTGGCTGAGAAACTGGACCGCATAGATCGTTCCGATCCCAATGATCTGTACCGGGGATTTGAGTTGATTCTGGAGACCGATCACGCACGGCGTGGAGTAACCGATCTCAACGTCGCTGCTGCCGCTATTCGCCTCGAGAGTCTGTTCAGCCGCCTTCCCGCAGACCTGAGACAACGCGAAAAGAAAGACGATGGCAAAACTGATAAAGCCAGCGGGTCAGCGCTGAAGAAGCCGCGCGCTTCTGACTACCAGCTGCCTGAAGCATTCGTTACCGAGTGGCACTACGCGATCGTGCCGCCGCTGGGTTTTCGGCCCAAACCTCTTCCGCAAAACGCGAAGCTCGCGCTGGGCCCTGCGATACTCACCGAGGAGTTTGCGGCTGACAAGGATGGAGTGGTTAGTGCGATCATTCGCTTCGACACGGTTAAACGGCGCCTGACAGTCCCTGAGGCAACGGAGCTGCGGAGCAAGGTTGCGCAGCTCTTGGATGGAGCGCCAATTCTCATCTATTTTGAGCCGGTCGGCCAAGTGCTGATGAGCCAGGGCAAGGTGAAGGAGGCTCTGCAGTCCTATCGCGACTTGGTTGCGCTTCATCCAAAAGAGGCAGTTCATCATCTTCAACTGGCGGAGACATTCCTTTCCGCTGGGCTGGGAGAGGCGGCCCGCTCCGAAGCACACGATGCATTCAAACTGGAACCAAGTTCTGCGCTGGCCGCAAAGACACTTGCGGAAATCCTGGAACACGACATCGTCGGGCGCAAGTTCCGGCCCGGCAGCGACTATGCAGGCGCCGAGGCGGCTTTCCGCGCCGCCGAAACACTCGATCCCGAGGACAAAGCCACGGTTGCGAATCTTGCTATTCTTCTCGAATACAACCATTGGGGCGTACGCTACGGCCCAGGCGCGAAGCTGAAAGACGCCGTGACCGAATACCGCAAGCTGACCGCCGAGCAAATGGCGGATTTTGGTATTGGGAATAACCTTCCGTATACGCTCTTCTATGCGGGTGAGTTCTCAGAGGCGGAACAAGCGGCTCAAAACCTGAGCTCCAAACCGCTGGCTTTAATCATTGCGTGTGAAGCAGCACTGAACGGATCACAAGCAGGCTTGGCAGAAGCGCGAAAGCGCACAGCCGGAGAAGAACAGTTCAAGGAGGTGACGAGCACCGCAGGTGCTATGCTCGAGAACCTCCGTAAATACGCGCTTGCCGCCGACTTCAAAGAGGCGGGAGCATCCGAAGCCAACGCGTCCGACATGCAAGCGGAGGCTTCCTTGCTGCGCAAAACACAACCTCACGAACAGCTTCAGCTTGCCGATGATCCCGCTAGCGTAGCTCTCCGATTCGTCTTGCTCGAAGACGATCCCGATCTGACCGTGGAACAACTGCGCTCGATCAGCAGCCGGAATGGGGCGATCGGACTCGCCGTTTCGGAAGTGCGGGACTACTACGGGAAGAGGCAGCTAAGAACAATTATCGAGAAGGCACGCCAGGGGGAGATTGGCGACATCGGTATCGACTTATCAATCACCCGAGCTCAGCCCATCGTACAGGGAAACGATGCGTCAGGTTACAGGGTGACGCTTTGGTCTTCCGCAAACTATAGACAATCGATCTACATCGTCAAAGAAGAGGGCCACTATAAGACCCTCGGCACCTTCCCATTCGATGAGGGGCTTGCTTTGGAAGCTCTGGACCGCCTGGCTAACGGTGATCTTGAGGGTGCGCGCAAATTGATGGCATGGCGAAGAGAAGATTTGTCCTCCTATCCGGGAAAAGGCAGCTCTCAGCCACCCACCCCCTTCTGGGAAAAGGGAAGTCAGGCTGATGCGCTCAAGATCAAGCTGAGTGCTGCGGCGATTCTCGTGGACAGCGCCACGACATCGGGGAAGGGCATTGCGATTTTGGAATCGGCAATGAATTCCGCCAGCCAATCAGAGAAGTTTGATATCGCTTTCCCTCTGAGCTGGGGCTATTACATCCTTCACGAAGATGAAAAAGAACTCGCGGTGCTTCTGGAGATCGTAAAGCAGGAGCCGGAATCGAAGCCGGCGTTTATTAGACGCACGGCCTGCCTGCGCCGGCTCGGTAGACTCGCGGAATCGGACCAGATTGCTCAGGACTGGCTGCGAAACAATCCCGACGATGAAAATGCTCTACGGCGGCTAGTACTGAACGCAATCGCAAGGGAAGACTTCCCCCGGGCTCGCGAATTGGATCAAGAACTCCTGGATAAAGGAAAAGGTGGTGCTCTGGAATTGAACGAGATTGCCTGGCACTCCCTTTTCATCGGAAAACCGAAGGAGTCTGACGTTGATGCGGTTCTCAAAGCAACTCAACTGAGCAACAACAGTTGGTATTACCTGCATACTTTGGGCTGCATCTATACCGAACTGGGAAGACTTAGGGACGCTCGTGACGTGCTGGTGCAGGCGATCGATTCAGCCAATTATGCCGAGCCCGATGAGAATTTCTGGTATGCGTTCGGACGTATTGCGGAGGAAGCAGGCGAGCGCGAAACAGCTCTTTCCTATTATCGCCGAGTGACGCCTCCAAAGGATCCCTTCGACGTCCCTAATTCTTGTTATCACCTCGCACAAAGTCGCCTAAGGGCGATGCAAGAAACGGCGAAATAGTTCGCCCCTGGGCCCCGGTCTAGAACCAAGCCCCGGCGAGAGTGGGGGGCGACAATTTTCCCGAAGAGTACTACCCCGTGTAGTAGAGTCCCCGCCCTGGGAAAACCTTGAGGAGCCTGCCCTGAGCTGAAACGAAGGGAGGCGGGCGCAATGAGGGTGTTAGGAAACTCGCGCCGCCCGCTGAAGTGGACTCGGTTCGTTACACTTTTGCCTTCCCGGCCCTGCCGTGCCGGGCTGTCACATGCTGCCGCTTCGCGGCTGGAGCAGGGCTTGTCCCACCGTTGCCGTGTTCCATCGAGTTTCGTTACAAACTCGCCATGCCCGCCCCTGTTTTTCTTCCTGACCCCGCTGGTATGACCTACTGCGCTGGGGGAATCACAATCGCTGTCACGCTGTAGCGCGGGACCTCGACGTTGAAGGTCGGGCCCAGATTGTCGATCGGGGCTTCGGTGATGGTCTTGCCGGCATCAATGGTCGGCTTTCCATAGTCGTAGCGGGTTCCCTTGGTGGCGAAGCTATATCCATTCACCGACACGGTGACGGTGACGGACCGCGCGAGATCCTTGTTGATCAAAAGCAGGCCAAGTCCGCCATTGCGCTTTTTCACGGCATGAACCGCCACAGTCTCCGATTGCGAAGTAGCTCCGACAAAAACATCGCCGGGTTTCGCAACTTGGTGAATGAGCTTGATGCCGTAGTAGGCCGGTTGGGGCTGATTGTTGTTATCGAGGAAGCTCGGGCTCAAGGCGTGAATGGGCGCCCACTCGACGGTGAAGGCGCCCCTTTCCAGCAGCGTAGCTACGGAATCGGCTGCATACAGAGCCGTCACTGCGGGATTCTTCGGAGGTAGCCAGGACGAGATCCCCACTGCGGTAAAGGCCAACGGCGGGAGATGGTTGCCGGGACAGAATTTCTTGTACTTTTCCCGGAGATCCACAGCCAGCAGGGCGTAATCGTGTTCGAGGGCATTCTGGCCAGGGAAGTGGTTGTTTGGGTCCATGGCATCTCTCGCCGTGGTGAGGAGGTCGTCTTCGTCGACATTGTCGACCCAGTTCGGGGGCGCTCCCTGGCCTTCCCAGAGCATGGCGGCACTGAAGTCCATGCTGGCGCAGGCGGCCTTCAATACTTCGGCGTTCCAATTTTTCCCTAACTGGTCTGCGTCGGCGGCGTATGGCGGTTTAATCACAAACGCGCCCACCATAATCGTCGGGTCAACGGCCTTCATGGCTTTGGCGTACTGCACCACGGCAGCGCCATAGGTCGCCGGTCCAACGCGGGCATTATGCTGATTGCGGCCCCATTCCTTTGAATTTGGTACGGTGCCGGCGTGCAGGTCGGGCTCGGGGGGCGCGCTTTGGCCATATTTGCCGGTATTGTCCGCATCGGATCCAACGGTGCGCGCCTGGCCGTAGAAGCCGTTGCCCCATGGCCCGTCACCGATTGTCCACAGCGGGATGCCGATGGGCGCGGGATGCCCGATGCGCAGCTGGTTGTAGCCGTCGTCGGTCGGGAGCGGAGTGGCGGCCCGCAGGCCAGCCCAAAAACCGACGGTCTTCCAGTCGTTGCCCTTGGAGTCTTTGCCGATCACCTGCGTATTCGATGGATTGCCGTTGGCATAGGCCACCCAGGCCGCTGCTTCTGCTGGTTCACCGCCGCCGCTGCCATCAAGATTGCTGCCGTAGTTGACCGAGACGAGGGCCGATCCCAGCGTGTCGATCACCGGGACCATCGCGGGGAACTGCTTCTCTTTCGGAAACGCCGGCGCCCGGTCGTTGGTATATGGATTCGTGATCGTCCCCGTGGACCAGTGGTACAGCGCATCGATGCCGCCGCCGCCGGGAAAGCGCATGTTCGTGATTCCCGCATCCTGCAGCAACTTCATCGTGGCCGCGTCGTAGGCGTTGAGATCCCAACGATCGGCGGCGACGCCGAGCGAAGTCGTGTAGAGGATCGCCTTCTGCTGGGACGGGTCCACGGTCACCTTGGCTTTCAATTGCGCGTGAAGCGGGAGTGCGGGCAGCAGAAACAGTCCCGCCATAGCAAAGAATGCGAGTCCGTGGGAACGCCGGACGCGATGCTTCCGCGGTGCGCTCGAAAGAACATTCGCCCGATCGAAACAATGAATGCTCATAGGACCATCCTCGAAATCCAGTCGCAGCAGATTTTCCTGAAGACTGAAAATTATAGCGCGTGAAGACGGAGTGCGTACGCCGGATGCGCGCAGACGCTCGGCGCAGTTCCAAACAAGGGCGCAAATCTCCCATACTGCCTGCGATTCACGCATGGAGTTCACGAATGGAGTTTGACCCTCCTGAATCCGTTCTTTAGACTGAAAGATTCAGTTCCCCTGCAGGTCCGACATTATGGCAGAGAGCATTCATGTGAAGCTCCCGGACGGGAGCGTTAAGGACGTGCCCAAAGGCACGACCGCGCTGGAGATTGCGAAGGATATCAGCCCGCGGCTGGCGGATTTGGCGCTGGCGGCGCGGGCGCGGCCGCTGGATGCGCAGGTGGATGCGCCGTCGGGCGCGGCGTCCGGGGCCGATGGCAACGGCGATCTCATTGATCTGACGCGGCCGCTCGAAAAGGACACCGATCTGCGCATTCTGACGGAGAAAGATCCGGAGGCGCTGGAGGTGTACCGGCATTCGTCGGCGCACCTGCTGGCGGCAGCGGTGCTGGAGCTTTTTCCCGAGACCAAGCTAGGCCATGGGCCTGCGACGGAAAGCGGATTCTTCTACGATTTCTACCGTCCGACTGCCTTTACGCCCGAGGATCTCGAGAAGATCGAGAAGAAGATGCAGGAACTGGTGCAGCAGAATATTCCTTACGCGCGCGAGTTTCTGCCCCGGGACCAGGGACTGGCGGAGTTCAAGAAAGACGGCGACTTCATGAAGTGCCATTTCATCGAGCAATTCACCAAGCCCGATGAAAAGATTTCCATCTACCGCACCGGCAAGTTCACCGATTTCTGCCGCGGGCCGCACCTCCCTTCAACGGGAAAGATCAAGGCGTTCAAGCTGCTCAATATTGCGGGCGCCTACTGGCTGGGGGATGAGAAGAATCCGCAACTGCAGCGGATTTACGGGACCTCCTTCTTCTCAAAAAAAGACCTCGACAATTATCTAAAGCAGATTGACGAAGCCAAGAAGCGCGATCATCGCGTGCTGGGCAAGCAGCTGGATCTGTTTTCGATTCAGGAGCTGGCCGGACCGGGGCTGATCTTCTGGCATCCCAAGGGCGGGATCATCCGCAAAGAAATGGAAGACTGGATGCGCTCGGAGTACATCAAGCGCGGCTATGCGCTGGTGTCGACGCCGCATGTAGCGCGGCGGCAGCTGTTCTACACGTCGGGGCACGAGGGCTACTACTCGCAGAACATGTTCGACGCCATGGAGCTCGACGACGCCGAATACCGGCTGAAGCCGATGAACTGC
>Ga0209517_10010005_pt1 | contig 10666 bp, 8 predicted proteins | sample PeaSoiMetSII2010_FD_187695 | JGI IMG/M metagenome (GOLD analysis project Ga0209517, IMG submission 187695) | Peat soil microbial communities from Weissenstadt, Germany - SII-2010 (SPAdes) (version 2) | ecosystem: Environmental > Terrestrial > Soil > Wetlands > Peat | place: Germany: Weissenstadt... | reverse complement strand
CGAGGGCAAGGACCTCAAGCGCCTCACCAACGACGTCGCCCTCGACAACAACCCGAACTGGTCGCCCGACGGCAAGGAGATCGTTTTCACGAGCAACCGCGCCGGCAACTACGAGATCTACAAGATGCAGGCCGACGGCAGCAAGCCGACGCGCCTCACCAACAACCCCGCGATGGACTGCTGGCCGGCCTGGTCGCCCGACGGCAAGCGGATCGCCTTCACGTCCAACCGCGACGGCAATTACGAGATCTACGTGATGAACGCCGACGGGTCCGACCAACGCAACCTGACGAACGACAAGGGGCAGGACAACTTCGCGACCTGGTCGCCCGACGGGAAGAAGATCGCCTTCATCTCCAACCGCGGCGGCGGTTACGACGTGTACGTGATGGGGGTGAAATAACGGCCCGGCCGCTTGCGGCTTCGCATGACCGCTAAGCCGCAAGCGGCGAAAAAGTCACTTCGTGAAATCCACGTTGCGGCGAGAGCCGGCGCTGACGGGGACGTGGAGGGTCCGCTCGAGCGCCTTGCCGCCTTCCGTCCAGCGCGCCTTCACGTCGTAGGCGTAGCGCGTCCCCGGCTCCAGCGGGGGCGTCTCGAAGACTCGCCGCGTGCCGGTCCGCTGGGTCTTTGTCCCGTTGAACCAGAGTTCCGCCCCCTCCGGGACGAGTATGTCGATCTGCGCGGAAGCCGCGGCCGGTTCGGGCTCGCGGAGGACTCGGGGGACCAGCGACAGGTCCAGTCCGGGAGGGACCACCGGAGATCGGGTCATCGGCGGGGTGGGGTACTGCGGCGTGGAAGCGGGCTCCGGGTAGGACGGGCGCTGGTAGTAGGACATCGGCGGCGCGAAGTAGTGCGACGTCGATCGGTTGGCTGGCGAGACGGTGTCGCGACTCGACGGGTAATGGTAGGTGCTCGGCGGGCTGACGAAGCCGGGCGGGGCGGCGTGACTGCCCGCGGCCGTGAGCAGCAGCGCGGGGGCGAGCAAGGCGAAGGATCGCATCCGCAACATAGCGGGCCTCTTTCTGGGACAATCGGCGCCACGGCGGCCGAGTCAGGGCTTGGCCGGTTTCGGCGCTTCGACAGCCTCGGGGGCGGGTTTCATGAAATCGATGGTCGCCCGACTGCCCGCCAACACGTCGATGCTCCGCGACTGAACCACTTCCTTGCCGCCCTCCATCCAGCGCGCCTTGACGACGTAGGTGTAATCCTGGCCGGGCGTCAGCGCCGGCGACACGAACTCGCGCACGCCGCCGGTCTGGCGCGTTTTGCCCTGCCCGAACCAGACCTCGGCGTCGGTCGGCACCTGCACCGTAACGTGGGCCGCGAGGTCTTGCGTCGGCCCCGCGCCGGGGCCGGGGTTGGCCACGGAGTAACTCGATGGCGTTATGACCGCGGGCGGCGCGACGTAGATGGGGGCCGCGGGGGCGACGTAGCTCGGCACGTCGTAGTAGTCCCCGGCGTAGTAGGGGGCACCGTAGGAGCCGTAGGGGTAGCCGTAACCGAGGTAGAGGCCGTAGCCGTAGCCGCGGTTGTAGTAGCCGCCGCGGTAGACAGGGCCGACGTGGACAGCGCCGCCGTGGGCGACTACGTGGCCGCCGCCGTGGGCGACCGCGTGGCCGCCGCCGTGGCCGCCGCCGTGGCCACCGCCGTGGCCGCCGTGGCCGCCGGCGTCAGCAGCGCCGGGCGCAAACAGCAGGGCGGCTGCGGCGACGACCGGCACTGCCAGGGTGAGGAATCGGGGGTGCGACATTGGGATGGCTCCTTGCGGCGCCGCGGTGCGCCACGTCGGACCGACTCAACACGCGGGGACGGCCGGCATGGGGACTCGGGCACCTGCCCACCGGGGTGGGTGCAGGATGGGCTTTGATTCTACCCCCATTATACACAGGCCGATCCTGAAGTGTGCGCCGCGGCGGGGGCCTGAGCACGCGCCGCCAGCGCGGGCGTTTGGGCTTTCACGGCTGAGGCCCCTTCATTAGCAGCAACAGCAGGACCACGGGCGTCTTCGCCTGAATGCTGTGGCGCAAGTCCTTGGGCATGTGGACCCAGGTGCCGGGCCTGGCCTCCACGGTGTCGTGGCCCAGCGTCAGCTTCGCCTCGCCCTGAAGGAAGTGCAGCACGGCGGGCATTGAGGCGGTGTGTTCGGAAAGCTCTTCGCCCTGGGCGAACCCGAAGAGGACTGCCTTGAGCCGGTCGTCGTTGGAGAGCGTGCGGCTCAGGATGCCCTTGTCGGGCGGCTGGACCTCTTTCGCCAGATCAAGGAACACGTTGTAATCGCTCATGCCCGTAGCTCTCCTCCGAGGGCCTGCTCCCAGCGTGGCACGTCGCTGCCGAAGCTCTCGTGCCAGCCGGTCAGCCCTCGTTCCTGGCGGCCTGGTTTGCCGCCAGAAGTTCTCGTTCCGCCGCCAGCCAGAAGCGGGTGCCGTCCCCCGGCGGCTTCCCGGCGGCCTCCCATTTGAGATAGGCCCGGCGCTCGACCTCCTCCTGAACCCCTTCCAGCACCCACTGCCACGCCAGTTCGACCTCCGCCGGGCGGAAGCGGCGCACCTGCCGAAAGGGTTGAGTGAGCCTGGTGAGGTACTCTTGCCCTGGCCCCTCCTCCACGATGGCACAGCGCCCCAGGGCGCCGCCGTGGGCGGAGAAGCGGTTCAGGTCAGGCCCGCCGTTATCGGCTGCCCACGCCTGGACGGCTGCGAGTTCCAGCAGCACGTGGACCTTGCCATCCTCCCGCAGTAACCTCTCTAGCTTGACCAGAAGTCTCTCCTCGTCGGCGTGCATCACTTCGCCGCTCACCCTGACGCCGAGCACGTTCCCCAAACTGCGGCCGAGAAAAGTCAGCATGGCGTTAGTCCTTGTCGTGGCGATTGGGCCGCCCGGCGGCATCCCGGAAGCGAGTGGGAATCCCCGGTCCCGCTCCTCAGTGCGATAGCCGCCTTGTAGAGCAAGCCCCGTGCCGCCGGCCGCCGAGACTCCGCTGGATGCCGTCATCCCTCGCCGGAAGAAGCGCCGGCCAGGCATTCTGCTGGCAGAACAACGAGGGAGCGAGCAAGACAAGAATAGGGGTGGGAATCGGCAGCGGGCGGCTCGCAGTGGATTCCTACCTCATCGGGGGAAAGTAAGTTGTACCGAATCCGCACGCCGGCAACACGATAGGGATAACACCGCACACCCCTGGCACCAAACGATGCCCGCCCTTGGGGTGGTCCTTGCCGGTCACACGGCAATGACTTGGCCGCTTGCGGCTTCGCCATCTTTCCTGCGAAGCCACAAGCGGCAAGAGAGTTTTTGATACAGTTTCTTAGCGGATTCCAGGCTTCCACCAAGCCGCAAGCGGCTTTCGGCACAGACTCTTATTCCACCGGAATCCACCCGCGTGCCTTGTCCCGGTCGAAGCGGCGCGGCACTTCATAGGACACCTCGACGTGCTTGTCGCCCACCTCGATGCCGCCCAGCGCCGGCTCCCACACCCAGGTCCAGCGCTGGAACTCGCTCTTCGCCATCAGAAGGCGATCCAGGATCTTTGTCCGCTTTTCCTTGCTCCACGTCCCGCGGCGGTAGGTGTACTGCCAGACCTCATGACGGGCCGTCGCCACCGGGGCGCCATACTCGCCGTCATAACTCGTCGGCTGGTCGCGCACCAGCTGCATCAGGACGCGCACCTGCTTCTCGTCGCCGCCCAGGTACAGCGGCGTCACCTTGTTCTCGTAGTGCTGCGACGCCGCGATGTCCTTGAGGATCACGTCGCGCACCTCCTCCGAAACCTTGGCGGAAGGCGGCAGGAAGCGGTCGAACTCGGCGACCGGCGGGTAGTGGAAGCCTTCGACACGGACCCGCTCGCCGGCCAGGATCACCAGATCGTAGCGACCGGCAGGCAGCTGTCGGAACACCCAGCGGTTACCGGCCAGGCGCTCGGCCCGCGCTGTCACTTCGGGCTTGTCGATCTTTGCCTTGGCATCGACCGGCTTGCGCGGGGCGCCGTCGCGGTCCCAGCGGTCGAGGGCGCCGACGAAGGTCACGCCCTCCGACTTGCCCAGGGCGACGATCAACTCGCCGGCGCGGGCGTTCGCGGTGCCTAGCGCGGCCAGCAACACGATAAGGCTTCGCCTGGTTCCCATGAGCAGCACCTCACGGCTTGCGGGGCAGTTTCGTCTCATTCGGCTTCGTGGTTGGGGGGTTGGCCACCTTCCGCCGGGCGGTCTCGACGAGCGGACTACCGGGGTAATCGGTGAGGAACGCCTTGTAAGCCGCCAAGGCTCGCTCGACGTGGCCCTGCTTCTCCTCGCACTCGGCGGCGAGGAGGGCCAAGCGGTCGGCGTAGGGCGAGTCGGGGTTGAGCGCGGCCAGGTCACCGGCCACGGCGACGGCCTGCGCGTACTTGCCGCGGGCCGCCCAGTATTGCGCTTGCAGCAGGGGCAGGTAGCCATCGACCTTGTCGCCGGGGAACTCCTCCTGCCAGCGGCGCAGCTCGTCGCGCGCCCGGTCCAACTCGTTGTCGCGCAGGAAGGCCTCCGCGGAACGGCTGAAGGAGCCGCGCCAGGCGTTCTGCTCCGCGGCGCTGCGGCGTGTCGTCAGGCAGGCCGCCGCCCGCTCGTAGGCGGCGCGGGCCTTCTCCCGGTCGCCGCCCCGGGCGTGCCAGTCGCCCCACAGCCGCTGGAGCCGACCCGTCAGCGCCGGGTTGTCGCTACGGGCCAACCGCGCCTTGGCCGACTTCAGCAGCGGTTCGGCCTCGCCGCGCCGCAGCAGGTCGTTCAGGCAGACGTCGGCCGCCTCCAACTCGCACTCCGTCTTGCCGCGCTCGGCACTGATCGCCCGGCCCACGGCTGGCCACACCGCCAACGCGCCCTCGGCGTCGTCGCAGCGGTCGCGCAGCAGCGGCGCCACGACCCTCACCAGTTCCAGGAGCGTTTCCTGGTCGTCCTCCGCCGTCGCCGCCAGCAGGGCCGCCTTGCCGGCCTTCGCCGCCCGCGCGCCTTGCCCCGCCTGGTCGCAGGCCCGCACCAGCTGCAGCACGTCGGCCTTGCTCAACCGCGTCGCATCGTACTGGTTCAGGAGCGGCAGGTAGTCGGCCACCTGGTCCGGTCCCTTCTTCGGGTCGGAGGCGGTGACGCCCCGGTGGACCAGGATCCGGTTGACCGTCTGCCGAGTTTGACCGGTTCGGGTGACCGACAGCTTCACCGCGTACAACCCGGGGCGGAGGTAGACGTGCGCCGGCTCGGCCTGCTCGCTCGTCTGGCCGTCGCCGAAGTCCCAGCGGGTGGCCGTGCGCGCGGTCACCGGTGCGGCGGAGAGGTCGCGGAACTGCACGCGCACCAGTGGCTGTTCAGCCTCCAGGACCGGCGCCTCGCCGGTGACGACCGCGCTGAAGTCGGGCTGTGACTCCTTGACCACGTGCCGCAGCCCGACGGCGGGAAGGTGGGCGACCTCGTCGGCGCCGAACGCGCGCGCCGGGATCGGCTCCGGCTGCGCCGCCTTCGGTGGCTGCCAGGCGGCGACCATGCATGCCTCGGGGCCTGACGCGGCGTGGAGGTACTCGAAGGTGTGCGGACCCTTGTCCAGGTGGACCTCGCCCTTGATGCGGGCGTCGTGGACCGGCCCATGAAGCCCGGGGGCCGCGACGACCTCCTGGCCGTCAATCAGCAGGAAACTGCAGTCCTGGCTCGACGTGAAAAAGAGGTACTTGCCCGTGCTTTCGACGTGGAGTGTGCCGCGGTAGCGACTGAGGAAAGGCTCCGGGTTGGGGAGGAAGGGGTTGAAGCGGTGCGAGACGCTCGCGACGTAATCGGCGCCGACCGGCTCGGCCTCGGTGAAGGCATTGCGGACTGCGGCCGCCCGCTGCGGGTCGCACGCTTTCCAGCGGCGCGTTTCCAGGAGCAGGCCCGGCGACTCGCCCCAGGCCGGCCGATCAACCGGCGTCGGGCCGCCGTAGTAGATCCGATAGGCCTTCCCGCCGCGGACCGTCTGGAACGCCACCCGGCAGAAATCTCCCGGCCCGACTTGCAGCACGCGCCACGGCACCGTGCGCTCGCCCTCGAACACCGCGAGGTTGCGCCCGTCGGCGCTCAGGTCGCCGTGCGTGAAGAACTCCGCCACCACGACGGCGGGGGCGGAAGCGCCCGCCGGGAGCTGCACCACTCTCCGCCAGCAAAGGGTGCCGCCCGGCCACGAGTCCTGTGCCGGCGCCGGAGGGCTGGCAGCGCCGAACGCCAGCAAAGTGACGAGGACGGTGGATGTCGTGATCGCGGCCCGCGGTTGCAGCGGCAGCATGGCTCCAGCCTCCCGAAGAAGTGCAGGGAGCGTCGGCAACTCTGATGCCGCCGGCCGGCCGCGCCGAGCGCTTCCGACGGACACCGGGCCGCAAGCGCCGTGGTCCGGCAACAATCGACATCCGCCCCGGCCGATATTGTGTACAATCCGCACGCGCCCTGTGCGGAACCGTGCCACTCGAGTCTTCAAGAGTTGCCGCTCGGTTCCGAGGCCGCGCGAAAAGCGCTTGCTCCCGCGGTCGGGGGCGAGGTCGGCACACCGATTGCTAAGGGGATCACGGGAGGTGTTGTTCGACCCCTGCCGGCTTGCCCGGCAGGTGAAGGAGGTCGGCGGCTAGGGCCAGGACCGTGCCCCCACCCCGACCCCTGCCGGCTTGCCCGGCAGGTGAAGGAGGTCGGCGGCTAGGAGGGGAAGGGGGCTACCGTCCACGCTCGCCACCATTAGCCAGCGACCTGCTTCACCTGCCGGGCAAGCCGGCGGGGGTCGGGGAACAGAAGGAAGAGGACGCTACCGGCGCTAGCCGGCGACCTGCTTCACCTGCCGGGCAAGCCGGCAGGGGTCGAATAACAGTTCCCTTGTCTCCGTATTAGGCTCCCCCGATCCTCCCTGAACGTCTCTTGCCAGGAGCACGTCGATGTCCGCACAGGCCCCTTCGGCCGGCCCGCAGGATCCCAAAGACGCCGTCAAGCTGGTTCAGCAGTCGGCCCGCATCCTCAAGGCCGAGTTGCACAAGGTCATCATCGGCCAGGAGCAGATGATCGAGGAAATGCTCATCTGCCTGTGTGCCCGCGGCCATTGCCTGACCATTGGCGTCCCGGGACTGGCCAAGACCCTGACGATCGCGACGCTGGCCCAGGCGCTGGAGATGCGCTTCAGCCGAATCCAGTTCACCCCCGACCTGATGCCGTCGGACATCACCGGCACCGAGATCATCGAGGAGGACGCCGCCACCCACCAGCGCACGTTCCGCTTCGTGCCCGGCCCGGTCTTCGCGAATGTCGTGCTGGCCGACGAGATCAACCGTACGCCGCCCAAGACGCAAGCCGCCCTGCTGCAGGCCATGCAGGAGTACCAGGTCACGGCCGGCGCACGCACCTACGCGCTGCCGCAGCCCTTCTTCGTCATGGCGACGCAGAACCCCATTGAGCAGGAGGGCACCTATCCCCTGCCCGAGGCACAGCTCGACCGCTTCATGCTCTCGATCAACATCGGCTACCCGACGCGCGACGAGGAGCGGAGCATCGTCAACGCCACCACGCAGCCGTCGAACAAGCAGGTGCAGGCGGTGCTGCGCGGCAAGGAATTGCTGTGGATCCAGCAGGTAGTGCGGCAGATCCCGGCGAGCGATCACGTGGTCGATTACGCCGTCGATCTGGTGCGGGCGACGCGGCCGAAGGAGCCGCAGGCGCCGCCGTTCATCCAGAAGTGGGTGGCGTGGGGAGCGGGACCGCGGGCGGCGCAGTACATCGTCCTCTCGGCCAAGGCGCGGGCGGTCCTCCACGGCCGGCTGGCGGTGTCCGCCGAGGACGTGCGGGCGATGGCCCGGCCGGTGCTGCGCCACCGCGTCTTCACCAACTTCAACGCCGATGCCGAGGGCGTCGATGCCGACAAGGTCCTCGACAAGCTCCTGCAGACGGTGCCCGAGCCGTCCTACGGCGAGGCCAGGGGGCGCACGGGACAGCAGCCGGGCAACGCCAAGGGGAAGTGATTCCCGGAAGGCTGAAACGGACAACGAGCCCGCTGGCCGCGGCGGGTCGGGAGGTCGTTGGTGAGTTGACTCCCGGCCCTTTTCCTCCTCGCTTATTTCTTCCATGTTCTCCGTTCCCCCCCGGCGGAACTTCGCCAGGTCCGCGGTGTTGGACATGAGGGGGGACAGCCCGGCGGAAGCCTTCTCCCACCTACCTAAAGCTTCTGCCCGGCGCCGCGACGTCAACCACCTGTTGGAGCGTTTTCTTCACCCCCCAGACCCGCTCGAACGAGTCTGGAGAGGACGGCTCTTGCCGTCACATTCCGGCCCAGGGACTGTCCCGGGAATCAGAAGGGTTCGCCCTGGAGGCTCAAGAAGTCCTCGTTGGAGTTGGGATTCCTTCCGTGGTGCCTGATTCGAGAGCGACCTGCCTGGTGCGGGGAGGGTGCCGCAGGCCCGTGAGACTTGCCCCTAACGGTGCGTGCCGACGATCCGAACGGAAGGCGCATCGTCCCCACCCGTTCGACCTACGCTCGCCTGCTTCCCGCCGCATTCGCTGACCTGCCGATAGCGCAATCCACACAGTCGGGCCGCAGGCCCGTTGCCCGCGGCCCGTTCCCAGCCCTGCCGTGACGCGGCAGGTGCCGGACGTGTGCTCTGGTGTTCCCCAAGATCCTTGCAGCGAAAGGAGCATTCCGATGCTGCGCACAACGCTCTGCACCCTGGCGGCGCTGTTCCTCAGCGCCAGCGTCCTGGTGGCAGCCGAACCGAAAGGAGGGAAGGCCGACAAGCCGTACGCGGCGACCATTGTCAAAGTGGATGCCGCCAAGCACCTGCTGATTGTCACGACCAAGACCCCGGCGGGCAAGGACGTGGAGAAGAGCCTCCCCATCAAGGCGGGGGTGCAGCTGCCCGACGTCCAACTGGGCAGCACTTTCACGGTGGTCGAGGAGGGCGGCAAGGTGATCGCCCTCCGGCCGATCCCCAAGACGCCTGCGGCGGCGAAGACCGCAACCGTGAAGCAGCCGAAACCGGCCGCAAATGACCCGGCCAAGACCGCGGCCGCCAGGGCGGAGTGCGGGAAGGCGAGGGTGGCGACCCGGGCGGCCAAGGCGCGGCTGGCCCGGGCCAAGGCCGTCCTGGCGAAGGCCGACCGGGCCGCGCGGATCGCCGCGAAGATGGACAAGGGCCGCGCGACGGCGCTGCAGGGAGCCACGACCCGGCTGGCCCAGGCCAAGACGGCGGCGGCGAAGGCCGTCCAGGAGAGGGACGAGGCGATCCGGCTGGCCAGGACGAAGGTGGCGGCGGCCCGGGTGGCGCAGGGCCAACTGATCAAGGCCCAGGTCGCCAAGGCGAAGGCCTACAAGGCCAAGGTGCGGGCCGACAAGTTCGCGAAGGCGAAGGCGACGACCGCCAAGGCCGCCGCGCAGCACGTGGGCCAGGCCAAGGCCGCGCTTGACAAGGCGGTCAAGGGGAAGGTCGCCGCGGAGAAGAAGGTGAAGGAGGTGAGCCACTGATCGGCCCCTCCCCGGGGCACGTGGCGGCGCGACACCTGCAGCCGCCCGGCACCCCGCTCGCCGTTCGGTCCTTTTCCCGAGTGCCCCTCTGTATCTGGCCCCCCATCATCCAACGGGGCAGATCAGGGGGGCGTTCTGTTTGTGCGGCCCCACCTGCCCCGCGGCGTCAACCCGACGGGCCAGTCGTCCCGGCCTCGGCCGGCTTGCTGCCGAAGCGGTTGGCGAGGAACGCCTCGACCACGAGCCCCGCGAGCACGGCCCACAGGAACACCTCCCACAGGCTCTTGCCCTCGCGCAACCGCTGAATCGTGCCGGCCACGTCCTCCGGGTTATCGCAGACCATCAGTGGCCGCTTGCCGAAGCGGGCCTTCACCTCCTCTGACGTCAGCTCCGCGGGGTCAGATTCCTCCGGGTCGAAGTTCACGGCAAACACGTACTGCTTCTGCCCCTGCGGCTCACCCACGCGCACCAGGTAGATGCCGAGGTCATGGGTGTCGGCGTAGCGGAAGCTGTGCGACCCGGCGTCCTCCGGATGGAGGCGCAGCACCTCGCCCGACGGCCGCACGATCTCCACGTCGGTCGGGGCCTCCTGGCCGCCCAGCGGCACCACCAGCGGCGCCCCCGCCGGCACGCCCGACCGATCCGTCCGCATCCCCGCCAGGTGGAACGTCAGGCGAGCCAGCAGCGGCAGGAAAATCGGCTTGAGCGGCAGGTTGGTCCATTCGACGTGCAGCCCCGTGCCCAGCAGCAGCGCCGACCCGGAGCCGACCGCACGCTCGACCAGCAGCGGCGTCCCGTCGTCCAGCCTCGCCAGGACGCGCGCCTGCGACCCCGGCGGCACGGTGAGCGGCATCCGCTTGTGGACCAGCACCGACTGGTAGAGCGAGGCCGGCTCAGTCAGGGGCGCCAGGGCTGGGTGGTCGCGGTCGAGGAAGCCGAGGTGCCAACTCCCTTTTGTTTCCCCGGAAGGCGCGGCCGGCTCCCCCAGCGTAGCCGGCAGCAGCTGGCCGTCGAGGGCGTCGTTCATGCGGTTGTAAGCTTCCGGCCGCACGTCGGGGCCGCACACCCAGAACAGGTGGCCGCCGGCGCGGGCGTAGTCGCGCAGCCGTTCGGCCGCAGGGACGTCCGGGGCCGGCAGGTTGACGCAGAAGACGACGGCGTAGCGCGACAGCGACTCGGCGGCGAGCTGGTCCGG
>Ga0209517_10010003_pt1 | contig 10668 bp, 8 predicted proteins | sample PeaSoiMetSII2010_FD_187695 | JGI IMG/M metagenome (GOLD analysis project Ga0209517, IMG submission 187695) | Peat soil microbial communities from Weissenstadt, Germany - SII-2010 (SPAdes) (version 2) | ecosystem: Environmental > Terrestrial > Soil > Wetlands > Peat | place: Germany: Weissenstadt... | reverse complement strand
CGGCAGGCGCGCAAATAATGAGTGAACAGCCTGGCTACCGTGCGCGCGGCCTGTTCGTCGGCATGCCCTTCGGCGCGCAAGGAGGCAGCATAAGCATGCCAGCGCGCGGCGCGCGGCGCGCGGGCGCTTCCTCGTGACAGCGCAAGGCTCTCGTTCGACCATTGCTCGTAGCTTTTGTGGAGCAGCGGCAGATCGAGCAGCCATTCGCCGGGATAGTCGACGATGTCGAGCGTGAGGTTGCGGTCGGCGCCGTTCTGCCGCTGATAGTCGATCACCAGCCGCAGCTCGCTGATATCGACCGTGGAGTGCGGCCAGATGCGCTCCTCGACCAGGGTGCGGACGTGGTTCTCGTAATCGAAACGCGGCACTGCGTCGTCGGGCTGCGGCTCGAGCCGGGCGCCGGCGATCCGCCCCGTGGCGAACGGCTCGAACACCGGAAAGCGGCCGCCGCGGGTGAGGCCGTGGATCAGCGCGGTGATGAAAACCGTCTTGCCAGCCCGTGAAAGTCCGGTGACACCAAGCCGCAGCGTCGGGCTGAAGAGGTGTTCGCTGAAATCCTTCAACGCCCGCGCTGAAAGACGCGCTTCCTCGACAATATCGGAAAAATGCAGGGCCATAAGGGCTCGAAACACTCGATTTTGCCAAAGGAAGCAATGAAACCAGATTGCAAAGGTGGCGATTGGCGGTCCAAAATCAAGTTTTCACATTTAGGACGCTATTGGGGCTTTATGGTTCGTTGACCTCCTGGAGATACCATTTGTCTCGTTTTGAAGCTTGCCGGCCTGCTATGACGATATTCAGACTGAAGCAACTTGCCTCGACATCGGCGCATGCGGCGGCCGGCGCGATGCGCTGGAATTACGATCGGGCCGAACTGATTGCGGACGGCATCGTGCACGGGATCGGCGTGTTCGGCGGCCTGATCGCAGCGACCGTGCTGATTGTGCTCGCCGGCGTGTTCGCTTCCGCCTATCAGGTCGTGCTGGTCTCGGTTTACGCGGCGGGCCTGCTTGCGATGCTCGGATTTTCCGCCGCCTATAATCTCTGGCCGGTGTCGCATCGCAAATGGCTGTTGCGCCGCTTCGACCATTCGGCGATCTACGTCCTGATCGCGGCGACCTATACCCCCGTATTTGCCCAGTTGAAGGACCGCGTCTTTGCGATGTCGCTGCTTGCCGGCGTCTGGAGCGTGGCGGCGATCGGCATCGTGCTGAAACTGTTTTTCCCGGGACGCTTCGACCGGGTGTCGGTCGGGCTCTATCTGGCGATGGGCTGGAGCGGCGTCATTGCCTACGATGCCGGCCTATCGTCGCTGCCGCAGCTGGCATTCTGGTTCATCGTTGCCGGTGGCCTGCTCTACACTTTCGGTGTAATCTTTCATGCATGGCAACGGCTCCGCTTCCAGAACGTGATCTGGCATTCCTTCGTGCTGCTCGGCGCGGCCTGCCATTACATGGCCGTGCTCGATCTGGTTCTGGCCTGAGGCCGATTTCAAACCGGCGGGTCTCGCCATGCAGGTGAGCGGCAAAGTCGTGGTCGTCACCGGCGGCGCCAACGGCATCGGCCGGGCGCTCTGCGAAGCGTTCCACCGCGCCGGCGCCGCCAAGGTGATTGTCGCCGACAAGGAAGCCGCTGGCGCGAGAGCGGTGGCTGCGGGAATCGACGGCGCGGCATTCAAATGCGATGTCGCGCAGGAAAAAGACATCATCCACGTCATCGAGGAGACCGAGCGGCTGTTCGGCCCGATCGCGCTGTTTTGCTCCAATGCCGGCATCGGCGGCGGCTTCGATCCGTTGTCGGAGAATGCCGGCGGCGATTCCGACGAGCCTTTTTCAAGAAGCTGGGCCATTCATGTCATGGCGCATATCTACGCCGCGCGGCATCTGATCCCGCGCTTCAAGGCGCGCGGCGGCGGCTACTTTCTCAACACGATTTCCGCGGCCGGACTTCTCTCGCAAGTCGGAAGCCCCGCCTATTCGACCACCAAGCATGCGGCGGTGGGTTTTGCCGAGAATCTCGCGATCTCGCACAAGGCGCACGGCATCAAGGTTTCGATCCTGTGTCCGCAGGGCGTCGACACCAACATGCTGCGCTCAATCCCGAAAGGCCCGCAATCCGGCGACGGCGATCTTTCGCCGGAGCAGGTGGCAAAGGATGCGCTTGCCGGCATCGAGCAGGAAACGTTTTTGATTTTGCCGCACCCGCAAGTGCTCGGCTACATGCGCAAGAAGACCGAGAATTACGACCGCTGGATTTCGGGCATGGCGAAGATCCAGGCGAAGATGCGGGAAGAGCACGGGAAGGCGTGACGGCTCTCGCCGTCATTGCCTGCGACAAACGCGAAGCGTTTGCGCAAGGGAGCGCGAGCGACGAAGCAATCCACACTTCTCTTGCCTCCCCATGGATTGCTTCGCTTCGCTCGCAATGACGGTGAGGCCTACTTCTTCGTCGCATAGAGCAGCGGCACGGACGAATCCACCATCACTTCGATCAGGCTGGTGCCGCGATGCGCAAGACCGCGCTTGAGCGCTCCCGCAAGCTCGGACGATTTCGTCACGCGCGCCGCGTCGCAGCCCATCCCTTCGGCGATCCTGACGAAATCGATATCCGGCAGATCGAGGCCGGGCACGTTACGCACCTGCATCACCTGGCTGAACGAGCGCATCGCGCCGTAGCCTGAATTGTTGATGATAACGACCGTCAGCGGCAGCTTGCGTTGCGCCGCGGTCCACAACGTCTGGATCGAATACATCGCCGAGCCGTCGCCGATCAGGGCCACGGTGCGGATGCCGGGACGGCCGAGCGCGATACCGACGGCGGCCGGCAGGCCAAAGCCGAGGCCGCCGCTCGCCATGGTGTAAAAACTGTCCTGCCCGCGCATCGGCATGAATTGCTGCATCGCCGGACGATGCGAGGGGGCTTCCTCGACCAGCACGGCGTCATGGGGCATGGTGGCCGAAAGGCTGTGCAACAGATATTCGGCGGGAATTGGGTCGCCCGCGCGCGGGGCCGACGGCAAGGTGCGCCCCGCCGGCATCGCGCGCTTGGTCTCGGGCAGTATCTCGATCAGCGTTGCCAGCGCCGGCTTCATGCTCGCGATGATGCTGGTGCCGGCCGGCGTGATCGCCGCGGCATCGCCATCGTCGGTGATCTGAAAGAGAGTGGTTGCGCCATCGAAGATCGAGGCATGGCCTTCGACGTGAAAAGTGAAGACCGGTGCGCCGATCACGACCACCAGATCATGCGCGCGCAAGCTTTCCGACAATTGCGCGGGCGAGGCGTGAAGGAAGCCCGCAAATTGCGGATGCCGTTCCGGAAAGCTGCACCGCGCCGAAAACGGGCTGACCCAGACCGCGGCGCGGCTCTTCTCGGCCAGCCACACCATCAGGTCCACCGCCTGCGCGCGGTCGACGCCGGGACCGACGACGAGGGCAGGGTGCTTGCTGGCCGCAAATGCCGCCGCCAGCCCCCTGATGGCGTCCGGATCGGGATGGAGTTCCCGCGTCACGCTGCGGGCCTCTATGGTTTGCGCCGGATGGGTCCAGTCGTCGATCGGCACCGAAACAAAGGTCGGGCCGCAGGGCGGCTGCATCGCCACGTAATAGGCACGCGCGATCGCCGCCGGCACATCTTCGGCCCGCGCCGGCTCGATGGCGAATTTCACATAGGGCCGCGGAAATTCCGACGCACGCTCGGCATAGAGAAACGGTTGCAGCGGCAAGATCGAGCGCGCCTGCTGGCCTGCGGTGATCACCAGCGGCGTCTGGTTGCGATAGGCGGTAAAGATATTGCCGAGCGCATTGCCGACGCCGGCCGCCGAATGCAGGTTGACGAATCCCGCGTTGCGGGTGGCTTGCGCGTATCCGTCGGCCATGCCGACGACAGCCGCCTCCTGCAGGCCCAGCACGTAATCGATATCGCCGGGCCAGTCGCTCAGGAACGGCAATTCGGTCGAACCGGGATTGCCGAACACTTTGCGGATGCCGAACGCGCGCAACAGGTCATGGGTGGCCTGCTTGACGGTGATGGGGGTTTTTGCAGGTTTCCGGGACAAGGCGGTATGACCTTAGCCAACTGCTCGAAATACAACACCCGTCATTGCGAGCCAACGGGTCGGCGCAGAGCGCCGCCCGATGACAGGCTCCGCGAAGCAATCCATCCCTCCGCGCAAGGTGCGTGGATTGCTTCGTCGCTTCGCTCCTCGCAATGACGGTGTCACCACGTCGCGGTGCCCTTCATCGTCGGCTGGCCTTCCGAATTCGCGGTCCATAATTCCATGCTGGCTTCCAGCTTGTTGGCGTTGACGGAGAATTCCGAGCCTTCGAACAGAGGCTGCACGCCGCGATAGGCAAATTTCTTCGGCGCCGCGCCGCCGTGCAGTTTGGCGGCGAATTCCACCAGCAGCGCTGCCTGCATGGGTCCATGGAAGATCAACCCCGGATAGCCCTCGACCTTGGTGACGTAGTCGCGATCATAGTGAATGCGGTGGCCGTTGAAGGTCAGCGCCGAATAGCGAAACAGCAATACCGTGTCGGCCATGTGGCTTTCGCGGTGCTGGGCGGTTGGCGGCGCCGCCGCCGGCTTTGCCGGTGGGGCGGAGGACATATCCCGATAGACGATATCCTGCCGTTCACGGATGGCGGTGCCGCGCGGCGTCGTGACCAGATGATCGACGGAGACAAAACAAAGAATGCCGGTAGAGCCGGTCTTCATGGTCACTTCCGCGATGCGCGAGGTGCGCGTCACTTCATCGCCGACGCGCAAGGTGTCGAAGAATTCGAGCTCCCCGCCGGCCCACATCCGGCGCGGCAGCGGCACCGGCGGCAGGAATCCGCCGCGGGCGGGATGCCCGTCGGGGCCGAGCTCCGACATCGGGAATACCGGCTGCGCCAGGCACCAATGCGCGGTGAAGGGTGCTGCGTCGCCCGGCTTCGGCTCGCCAATTTCGAGGAACAGCGTGGCGCGCAGGCCCTTGGTCATTTGCGCGGTGACAAGGTCGGTGACTTGCGTGCTGCGGCCGATCCATTGGCGCAGACGGTCGAGTTCGGGCTTTTCGGTCATGACGATTTGATCCGTGCGAAGGGTTTCCTGGCCGCGGCCGGGCGCTCACCGATGCCCGGTACGGCACCATAATGACGCGACTCGCCTGCGACGATGGCCGCCGGCGCCGGGTAAGCCACCTTCCCCTTCGGCGTATCCACCTCGATGCGGCGCAGATGCGGGTGATGCGCGAGATCGGCCATGGTGTTGACCTCGGCGAAGGCGATATCAGCATCCGACAATCGTTTTAGCAGTTCGTCGCGCGTCATGGTCGCAAAGATGTCGCCCACGGTCGTATCGGTAAGCTTGCGATTGCGAACGCGCTCGACCATGTTGGCGAAGCGCGCATCGCTCAGTAAGTCGGGCTGACCGAGGACGTCAGCGCACAATGTCTTCCATTCGCGCTCGCTCTGGATCGAAATCAGGATGTCCTTGCCGTCCCTGGAACGGAACACGCCATAGGGGGCGATCGAGGGATGGGCGAGGCCCATCCGCTGCGGCGGATTGCCGGCTTCCGAATTGAGCAGCGGCACGGTGAGCCAGTCGGCCATCACGTCGAACATCGAGATACGGATGTCGGCGCCTTGACCCGTGCGCGCGCGTGCGATCAGCGCTTCCAGAATGGCGGCATGCGCGGTGGCGCCGGTGGCGATATCGACGATCGAAAGTCCGACCCGCGAAGGGCCGTCCGGCCCGCCGGTGATCGAGGCAAGCCCGCTTTCGGCCTGGATCAGTAGGTCATAGGCCTTGCGCTGCGCATAGGGGCCGTCATCGCCATAGCCGCTGATAGTGCAGCAGATCAGCGCCGGGTAATCCTGTTTCAACCGGTCGAGCGAGAAGCCGAGCTTGTCCATCGAGCCGGGCTTGAGGTTTTGCAACAGCACGTCGGCGCCGGCAATCAGTCTTTCGAGGGCAGCGCGGCCCTCTTTGGTGGCGAGATCAATGACCGCGGAATCCTTGCCGCGGTTGAGCCAGACGAAATAGCTGCTCTGTCCCTTGGCCGCCGCATCGTAGCCGCGGGCGAAATCCCCCTCCGGCCGCTCCACCTTGATGACATGCGCGCCGGCATCCGCCAGCCGTGAGCTGCAGAACGGTGCTGCGACGGCCTGTTCGACGGCGACGACGGTTATTCCTTCGAGCGGGAGCATCTGACGTTCTCAATAGGAGCGGGGCATGCCTAGCACATGCTCGGCGATATACGACAGAACGAGATTGGTCGAGATCGGCGCCACCTGATAGAGCCGCGTCTCGCGGAATTTGCGCTCGACGTCGTATTCTTCCGCAAACCCGAACCCGCCATGGGTCTGCACGCAGGCATTCGCCGCTTCCCAGGAGGCGTCGGCGGCGATCATCTTGGCCATATTGGCTTCGGCGCCGCAATCGAGGCCTGCTTCATATTTGCGGGTGGCCTCTTTCACCATCAGCTCGGCCGCGCGCATCGCGGCATAGGCTTTGGCGATAGGGAATTGAATGCCTTGATTCTGGCCGATCGGGCGGCCGAACACCGCGCGTTCTTTGGCGTAGTTCGTGGCTTTGGCGATGAACCATTTGGCATCGCCGATGCACTCGGCGGAAATCAGGATACGCTCGGCATTCATGCCGGAGAGGATGTAGCGAAAGCCCTTGCCTTCCTCGCCGATCAAATTCTCCGCCGGCACCTTGAGATCGGTGAAGAACACCTCGGTGGTGGAGTGGTTCATCATGGTGCGGATCGGGTTGATCGAAAGCCCTTTCCCCTTCGCCGCCTTCATGTCCACGATGAAGACCGACAGGCCGTCGGTGCGCTTTTTCGCCTGCTCCTTCAGCGTGGTCCGCGCGAGCAAGATCATCAGGTCGGAATATTCGGCGCGGCTGGTCCAGATCTTCTGGCCGTTGACGATATAGCTGTCGTTGCCCTCGCGTTTCGCAAAGGTCTTCAGCGAAGAGGTATCGGTGCCGCTGGTCGGCTCGGTGACGCCGAACGCCTGCAGGCGCAATTCGCCGCTGGCGATCTTCGGCAGCCATTTGGCCTTTTGCTCCTCGCTGCCGTGCCGCAGCAGCGTGCCCATGGTGTACATCTGGGCATGGCAGCCGCCGCCATTGCACCCCGCCCGGTGGATTTCCTCCAGGATCGCGGCCGCGGCCGAGAGTTTCAGCCCGGCGCCGCCATATTCCTCGGGGATCAGCACCGAGAGGTAGCCTGCTTCCGTCAGCGCATCGACAAAGGCCTTCGGGTAGGCCATCTCGCGGTCGAGCTTGCGCCAATATTCGCCGGGGAATTGCGCGCAGAGTTTTGCAACGGCTTCGCGGATGTCGGCATATTCGTGTTCAGTTTGATCGGTAGCGGTCATTAGAACTCGGCTGGGAGGGGAGGGTATGCGGAAATGGTGGGCACGGCGCGAGGCGCCTTTGCCCACCCTACGATCTCAGCATGCAGGGTGGGCAAAGCGCAAGCGTGCCCACCATCACGCAGGTATGCGCACCGGCAAGGACTCGATGCCGCGCACGAAACTGGAATACACCCGCTTCGGCTCGCCGACCACCTCGATCCGGTCGAACCGCTTGAGAATTTCCTCCCACACGATCTTCAATTGCAGTTCGGCCAGCCGCATGCCGACGCAGCGGTGGATGCCGAATCCGAACGACAGATGGGTGCGGGGCCGGGCGCGGTCGATGATGAATTCGTTGGGCCGGTCGATGACCTCCTCGTCGCGATTGCCGGAGACGTACCACATCACCACGCGATCACCCTTCCTGATTGTCTTGCCGCCGAGCTCGGTGTCGACAATCGCGGTGCGCCGCATATGCGCGAGCGGCGTCTGCCAGCGAATGACTTCCGGCACCATGGAATCGATCAGCGCCGGATTGTCGCGCAGTTTCTGGTACTGGTCGGGATGCTCGTTCAGCGCCAGCACCGAGCCGCTCATGGTGTTGCGGGTGGTGTCGTTGCCGCCGACGATCAACAGGATAATGTTGCCCATCAGATTGTCGGGGTCCATGTAGCGGGTGGCCTCGCTATGGGCCATCATCGAGACCAGGTCGTTTCGCGGCTCGGCGTTGACGCGCTCGTTCCACAGCTTGGTGAAATAGGCCGCGCATTCGTCCATCTCGGCCCGGCGCTGCTCCGCGGATTCGACGACGCCGCCCTTCGGCAGCGCGGTCGAGACATCGGACCAGCGCGTCAGCTTGCGCCGTTCCTCGAAGGGAAAGTCGAATAGCGTCGCCAGCATCTGCGTCGTCAATTCGATCGACACAAGGTCGACGAAATTGAAGGTCTCGTTGCGGGGTAGCGAATCCAGCACCTTGCCCGTGCGCTGGCGGATCAGGATCGCGAGCTCGTCCAGATGCGTCGGCGTAAACATCGGGGAGACGGTCTTGCGCTGGGCCGAATGCCGCGGCTGGTCCATCGCGATGAAGCTCGGCCAGTCGTAGCCCGGCGGCACGTCCCGGATTGAGATACCTCCCAGCGACACGTCGGAAGAAAAGATGCCATGGTTGGTGTCGACATGCATGATGTCGTTGTATTTGGTGACCGACCAATAGGGTTCGATCGGCGCGCTGGTGCAGTAATGCACCGGCTCTTCCTTGCGCAGCCGCTCGAAATACGGCCACAGCGTATCACTGCGGAAAAGCTGCGGCGCGCCGGGATGAAAATCCTTCAACGGCATGGAATAGGCGGCTTCGCGCGCGCCGCGCAAAAGCTCTTCTTTATTGATCCTGACGGATGTCTGGATGTTCATGATCGATCAATCCCAACAACATATCCGCCGGCGAAGCGCACCGGCGCGTTCACGGGCAACCTTTTGCGGGGGATTTCGCACAAGATCGATTATCCCGCGCATGGGTCGGCTCTTCCCTGCTGGTACCCTCCTTAGGTTGTTCCGGAGGGCTGCTATTATCTCGAATTACATCCCCTTGCGCGCGTTAGGGCAAGAGCGAGTTTTGGCGTGTTTTAGGCCCTGTTGCGCCCTCCGCCGGTAATCGGGAATGCCCTTCTCCGGGAAGGCCGCCCGTGACAAGCTGACGGGCAAGGAATAAGGCTGTGCGCAAGAGCAAGTCTGTTGCCCGAAAGGCCGCCCGACCATGATTCCCAACGCGTACCGGATGTTCAATTTCGATCTCGGCGAAACCGCGGATGCGCTCCGCGAGACCGTTCATGATTTCTCGACCCATGAGATTGCGCCGCGCGCCACCGAGATCGACCGGAGCAATCAGTTTCCCCGCGACCTCTGGCCGAAACTCGGCGCGCTGGGCCTGCACGGAATTACCGTCGAGGAGGAATATGGCGGCTCGGGGCTTGGCTATCTCGAGCATTGCGTCGCGATGGAGGAGATATCGCGCGCCTCCGCCGCGGTCGGCCTGTCCTACGGCGCGCATTCGAACCTCTGCATCAATCAACTGCGGCGCAACGGCAACGACGCGCAGAAGCGGAAATATCTGCCCCGGCTGATTTCCGGAGAAGATATCGGCGCGCTTGCGATGTCCGAACCAGGCGCCGGCTCCGACGTGGTTTCCATGACGACCCGCGCCGAGAAGAAGGGCGATCGCTACGTCGTCAACGGATCCAAGATGTGGATCACCAACGGGCCGCTGGCGGAGACGGTGGTGATTTATGCCAAGACCGATCCGGCCGCGGGGCCGCGCGGCATCACCGCCTTCATCGTCGAAAAAGGCACGAAGGGATTTTCCACCGCCCAAAAGCTCGACAAGCTCGGCATGCGCGGCTCCGACACCGGGGAACTTGTGTTCGACAATTGCGAAGTGCCGGAGGAAAACGTGCTCGGCGAAGTCGGCCGCGGCGTCAGCGTGCTGATGTCCGGCCTCGATTATGAGCGCGCGGTGCTGGCGGCAGGACCGCTCGGCATCATGCAGGCCTGCCTCGACGTGGTGATGCCCTATGTGCATGAGCGCAAGCAGTTCGGCCAGCCGATCGGCAGCTTTCAGCTCGTGCAGAGCAAGATCGCCGACATGTATACGACGATGAATGCGGCGCGAGCCTATGTCTACGCCGTGGCAAAGGCCTGCGACCGCGGCGAGACCACGCGCGAGGACGCGGCCGGCGCCATTCTGTTTGCGTCCGAGAAGGCGACCCAATGCGCGCTCGATGCGATCCAGTTGCTCGGCGGCAACGGCTATATCAACGACTATCCGGCCGGGCGCCTGCTGCGCGACGCCAAGCTTTATGAGATCGGCGCCGGCACATCCGAAATCCGCCGGATGTTGATTGGGCGGGAGCTGTTCGAGAAGTCGGCGTGATATTTGCGAGCTATGCCGACACACTCGCGCCATCTCTCTCCCCTGGTCGTCCCTGCTTCGCAGGGACGACAGAGAGTTTAAACTCCGTCCAGAGCCGCGCCGTTACCGCACGACCACCACGGTGCCGACGGAAACGCGGTTGTAAAGATCGGTCACGTCCTCATTGGTCATGCGGATGCAGCCGGACGATACGGCGTGGCCGATCGTCTCCGGCTCGTTCGAACCGTGGATGCGATAGAGCGTCGAGCCCAGATACATGGCGCGCGCGCCCAACGGATTTTCAATGCCGCCGGGCAAATAGGCCGGCAGGTCGGGCCGCCGGGCCCGCATCTCCGCGGGCGGGGTCCAGCCCGGCCATTCCTTTTTCGCCGTGATGCGGTGAGTGCCGGACCA
>Ga0209517_10010001_pt1 | contig 10669 bp, 3 predicted proteins | sample PeaSoiMetSII2010_FD_187695 | JGI IMG/M metagenome (GOLD analysis project Ga0209517, IMG submission 187695) | Peat soil microbial communities from Weissenstadt, Germany - SII-2010 (SPAdes) (version 2) | ecosystem: Environmental > Terrestrial > Soil > Wetlands > Peat | place: Germany: Weissenstadt... | reverse complement strand
CCATCCTTGCCCAACAAATCTTCGGGCTTCTGGTAGTCTTTAAGTAGTTCGTTCAAAACTGCATCGGTTATGGCCATAGTTCATTGTCCTCTCGTTTGGCCATTTACACGATTTAATTTACAGCCCCGAAATTTTTTTAACCGGCCACCACGAACATTCTGCCTGCGCTTACCCTGGTTTTGGCCAAAGAGCGAGTCCAAGCCTCGACCGCTCCATGCCATCCCGTCGGCCACCCGACCCCGCCGCCCGCCAAGGGACCTCCACTTGACCTCTTGCCTGACGGCGAGTTGCTCCGCTGCTTCCGCGCCGGCAACGCGGGGGCCCTGGAGACCCTCCTGTCGCGCCATCAGCCCGCATTTCTTCGGTGCGCCGCCCGGGCCTGCGGTGGCGCGGATGAGGCGTGCGAGGTTTGCCAGGTCGCCTGCCTCAAGGCGGTCGCCAAGCTTTCCCACCTTCGCAGCGGCGAAGCGTTCTGCTCGTGGGTGTGCGGCTTTATTCACCACGAAGCCCACCATTGGAAAAAAAATCGCCGAAAAGACGAGAAAGTTGGTACACGGAGCCCTCCACAGGGCATTTATAATATAGAAGGTATGATTGTCGAGGCGAGCCAAGCATCGGAGTCGGACCTGAGAAGCATCCTGGGCCTGTTGGAAGTCCAAACCCTGGCGATGCCCCAACCGCTCCAGGCTATTGCCGCCCTGATGGTCCATGAGTACGAGCGCGACCAGGAATTCCCGCCTGTGCGCGCGATTGCGCTGGCGGCCCACAGCAGCCTAGGCGCAGCCGAGCGTGGCCGGAAGGCGGTTCTCTTGGCGTTCCGGCGTCATCTCATCGCCCTTCACATCGTTCCACAACTCCGACAACTCCTGTGAATTATGAAAACCCAAACCTTTGCCAACCTGCTTGCTTGTCTCTTGGCCACCACCGCACCCCTCTCCGCGCAGTTAGCAGCGCCGGCTGGCCCACATTCCGCGCTGACCAAGGCCGTTCCTCCTGGCGTGACCAGCCGCCCGCCCGACGCGGTCGGACCTCATTCCCGGAGCTGGACCATTCGCAGCCAGACTCGGTCTTCCGGGGCCACCAACCATCTTAATTCCCAAGCTCGACCGGCTCATAGAATTATGTCCATTGCCACCGGGATGAACTTTTTCGATGGCCAGCAGTGGCGGCCAAGCGACCCCAGCTTTCAAATCGGCGCTAACGGCGCCGGTTTTCTTGCCACCAACGTCCAACACCCGGTCTTCATTGCTTCGAACCTCGACACGCAGCCCGCTGTAATTCAAAGGATGGCGGATGGCGTCATCCTGCGCTCGACCCCGCTCGCCATTGCGCTGTTGGACCCGGTCAGCGGAGGCACCAGTGTGATCGGGGAGATTACGAATTGCGCCGGCGAGCTGATTGACACGAACACGGTGCTTTTCGAGAACGCGTTTTCAGGCGTATGCGCGAGCGTCGTTTTCCGGCTGGAGCGCGGTTCATTCCGGCAAGACGTCGTGCTGACCGGCGATCTTGACCCCACCGCCTACGGTTTTTCGACGAATGCCCGCATCCAGGTCATCACGGAATTTTACGAGCCCCCTTCGCCCGAGGTGACAACTCTGCCTTTGCGCATTGAAATGAACCAGAGCGTGCGCAACAGCATGGCCGTCCCGGATCTTATCGACCAAACCCTGAGCTTTGGCCAGGCCGTCTTCGGTCCAGGTCGCGCCTACTTGAGCCCGACTCCCACGGGCGCCAAGACCGCTCCGCCGGTAGTGAAGGAACTTACGCAAACAAGCGACGGGAGATGGCTGCTGGTTGAATCGCTCGAATACGCCTCGGCCTGGCAGGCGCTCCAAACCCTGCCGCCTTGCAACAGCGGCGCCCCCTCCGCCGATGCAGGGCACAACTTGAAGAGAGCCGGAGCCGGTTACGCCGCCCTCCCGCTGCCGCCAGCAAGCAGGGCTCCTGCGAACCCCTTCAACACCGCCTCGGTTACCGCATCCCAGCCAACCAACGCCTTCCAGCTCAAACCCCCGGCTGGTCGATTGGCATCCCTTAAGGCCCCGACCGGCCTTTCCATCGACTACCTCGAAAACATCGGCGGCAGCTCCGGCGAAACCACCAACGGCCCCACCGTTTTCGAGTCCGACGTCGATTACTTCATCGATGGGCCATACTATTGCGACGGTCCTGTTACTATCGAAGGCGGAACTGTTTTCAAATACCCAACCGCCTCCACGCCGGCCTTCATTCAGCTCAACGGCACGCTCACAGTCGCCACGGCTGGTTACTGGCCCGCGATCTTCACCGCTGGCGACGACTGCAGCGTCGGCTCCAGCCTTTCAACGGCCGTCTGGCAGAATTTTACCGGGATCATTAGCCCGCAGGGCTACGCCTGTCCGGCATTGGAGCTGGGCTACTCCGTGGCCGTGCCCATCACCGAAATGCGCTTCTGTTATGCTGCCCAAGCCATTCTGGCCGACTGTGCCTGGGGCCGGTCCCTCACCTTTGCTCACCTTCAGTTCCTCGATTGCATTCAGGGTATCGCGCTGGCGGGCAGCGGCGCCCAGATTGCTGCGAATAATTGCCTTTTTTACGGCGTTGGCACGCCTCTGGAGGAGAACGCCACCGGCGGGGCCTCCGAGACCTGGAATTTGCTTAACTGCACTCTTAACCAGGTTACTAACCGCGTGATCGACCCCTACAATAGCAGCACCACGCTGACGTGCACGAATTGCGTGTTCGCCAGCGTCAGCAATCTCTACTCGGTGTACAACCCGGCAACCGTGAAAGGCCGTTACAATGGATTCGATTCATCGATTGCGCCGTTCGGCAATAACGAAATAGTCTGGTCTTACCCCATCTTTCAGAGCGCCGGATCGGGCAATTGCTACCTCAGCAACGGCTGCGCCTTCCACGGGGCCGGCACGGCATCGCTCAGCATACCGTTCCTCGAATCTCTTTGGACCAAGAGCACCTACGCTCCAACCGAACTCTTGTTGCTCGTCTGGACGAACACCATGACACTTTCCCGCCAGGTGCCCCGGTATGGCCACGGCGCTCCCGACCTTGGATTTTATTACGACAGCCTCGATTACATCCTCGAAGGCGTGGAAGTCAGTGATCGGGGGCGCGTGGTGGTGACACCCGGCACCGGGCTTGCCGTGCGCAATGCGCTCGTCGGGTCGGATGAGAATGGAGACCTCTTCTATACCTACCCTGGTTTCGACCTCGAACAGGGCTCGACCTTCGTGAGCCACGGCACGCCCACTTCCCCCATCACCTACACTTCCACCAAGCTGGTCCAAGAGCAGGCCGACACGCCTGCAGGACTTATTACCGCCGACATCGAAACCACCACACCGGATTTTGACGCAAGCTCGACCTTCTACCCGTGCAGCCCGCCGATTGCCACCTTTCGCTTTTGCAACTTCTACTGTCTGGGCGACGACTATGACTTCGCCTCGGGGGCCTTTAACCCCGGCTCTTCCCCCAACAGCGCAGTCTATCTGGGCTTGCAGGACTGCGCCGTCTTTGGCGGCAACATCTGCTTCGGCGCGCCCCAGGGATGGGTCCCCACCTATGCCGCGCCCGGCTCAATCTGGTGGGACGACAACGCCTTGCAACGCGTCCAATTCACCCTGGCCCCCAATGACTGGCGGTACGGCTACCTCGACTGCGATCTCGCTTTTAGCGCCTACAATAATTGGTTCTATGGCGGAACTGTGCTGCTTCTTCCCAGCCCGTCTTCCTCAGGCAACTGGTTCTTCCGGGACAATCTCTTCGACAGTGTCGCCTTTTACCAGGAGCCAAGCTGGCCGCCAGAAGCTGACTATAACGCCTACTGGCCTTTGCCAGCCGCGGACTTTGCAATCTTGGACGCGGAGGATCTGGGTCCCTGGACCAACAGTATTTATTCCGACTTGGGCACGCCGGACCAATATTCTCCGCACGACGTGGTTTTGACGGCGGCGCCGGGCTATCAGGGAAGCATGTTTGGCAACGCTTACCTGCCCACCAACTGTCCTACCTTCAATGCGGGCAGCCGGAGCTCCGCCCAAGCGGGTCTCTACCAGTACACAACTCGCACCAATCAAACCAAAGAGGGGGCGGAAGCGGCCGGCCACAGGGTTAACATCGGGCCCCACTATGTGGCCGCCTCCACCAGCAGTGGTTACCCCATCTCCTCCTATATTGCCAACGTCTATGATTACGTTGCCGACGCGAACGGCGACGGCATTGTCGATGCCACCAACACTGCCCCTCCGCCCAATCCCCTGACACCGGTGACGCTGGCCAATAACGACTTCTTCCAGGTGACGGAGAATACCAAAACCAATCAGTTAAATGTCTTGCTCAATGACTTTGACTCACAGGGGTTTCCCCTGACCATCTTCTACCCCTCGGCGACGAACACCACGGTCCACAACGGAAGCGTCTTTCCCGCGACTAATTTTCAAAGCGTGATTTATACGCCCCGTGCCGGCTATTACGGGGTCGATACCTTCACCTACGCGATTGTTAACGACTTCAACCGGGAATCCAGCGCCACGGTCAATGTATTCGTCTGCAAAACAAACAACCACGCTCCGGTGGCCGTAAACCATATCATCACCCTTTCAAGCTCGCAGACGTCAGTTACGACCAATCTGTTGGCAGGCTGCTCGGACCCGGACAATGACACTCTTTCGGTGTATGCGATTGGTGCTCCCCAGTTAGGCGCCATCCAAAACCAGGGGGGCGGAACCATCGTTTACACCCGCAACGCGTCCGTCGCCGGGAACGACGTCTTCTTTTATACGATCACCGATGGCAAAGGCGGGTTGGGCATGGCCACTGTTCAAATCAGCCGCAACACCGGAAGCGACCAGGCGCCGGTAGGCATTTCCTATTCCACCACGGCCACCATGAACCGGCCGGTTAACCTTGCGATGCTCGCCTACAGCCCAGTCGGAAACCCGCTAAGCTACAGCATCGTCCAGGGGCCGCAGTACGGGAGCCTCAACCAGTCACCGCCAAACGGCTCGAACTTTACCTATACCGCTACCAACGGCTATATCGGCCCCGATTTCTTCACCTTCGCCGCCTCGGACGGGACGCTTAGCTCGCTGGCCGCCGGCATCAGCATCCTCGTGCAGCATTCGAACACGGTCCCCATCGCCAATTCGATGTCCGTCTATGATGTCTTGAACACTCCCGTTCCCATTTACCTGAGCGGCGTCGATTACGATGGCGACGTCCTGTTATACTCCATCGTGGCGGGGCCCACGAATGGCACGCTCGCTGCCACCGCTACCAATACCCTCTTCATTTATACGCCCAATCCAGATTACGAGGGACCTGACGCCTTCAGCTACACTGCGAGTAACGGCGAGGCCACTTCCGCGCCGGCGGGAGTTGCGCTAACGATCAGCCGGCTCCAAATCGCGACGCTCACAGGTCCTCAAACCAATTACGTATTCAAGCGAAACATGACGACGCTCGTAACCAACCAGGTGGTCCTTGCTGGCGAGACTACCTTCGAGGGTGGCTCGGTTGTGAAATTCGCCTCTAACTGCGCGGCCAAGCTCATTCTCACCGGCACCATCAACGATGCTGCCAGCCTGTATGAACCCGTGATCCTCACGGCGCTGGACGATGACAGCGTCGGGACGCTCATCCCCGGATCGAGCGGCCTCCCCCAGAACTATTACGCGGCCGTGGCCCTGGAGATGCCTACGAACAGCGGCACCCAACTCGAATTCTTCCACATTTCCTACGCCAGTGTTGCTCTCCACTACCCCAGCAACATCACCACCGCCATCTCGGACTCGCTCCGCCACGTTCAGATCGGGTGCTGCGGACAAGCCCTCCTGGTCGAGGGCAACGCGGCCCACCAACGGCAAGTCACACTCGAAAACTGCTTGCTCTGGAACAACGCGGAGGTCTTCGCCGGATCGGCGTGGTCCGGCATCGGCCAGAACCTCACCGTGGATAGTCCAAATTACCTGCTTGACACCAACGCCTCCTGTGACCTGTTCCTCACCAATTCTGTGTTCTCTTACGTCTCTGCCCTGGGTGGCAGCAGCACCACCAATATCAGCGGTGATACCAACGGCTTTGACGTAAATTGCACCTACGCCAATACGACCTTTGGCGTCACGCAGATCATTGATAACGGCTCCGAATCCCCTTACGCCCCTCCCTTCGACAGCGATAGCGGCTTTCTCTCGGTTGAGAACGGTCAGGGCTGGTACTATCTGCGCGAGGGCTCGCCTTTTATCGGCGCAGGCACGACGAATATCGATTCGGCCTTGCTTAACGACTTCGCCCAGATGACCACCACCGTTCCCCAACTCTTCGCAGACGATGTCAACTTCAGCGAAACCCTCAGCCCGGTCATTCCCAGAGACACGGGAGGACCGCCCTGCCTCGGCTACCATTATCCGGTCGTTGACTACGCCATCAACGGCGCCACGGTCAATAATGCGACCCTAAACATCGATCAGGGCGTCGTACTCGGGTTCACTGACCCGTTCTATTATTACGAATGGGGCCTGCGCCTGAACCCCGGCGGACGCCTGAATGTCAATGGCGTGCCCACCAATCGCGTGGTCTTCGCCCACCTCGAAGCCGTGCAGGAATGCCCCCTCTCCCCGGTGCTGAACGGCCCGCTCATCACCTTCAAGGGCGTCTTCCTGCCCGATGGCATGATGGTCACGCCGTTGCCCGAGGCGCATTTCCATTACGCGGACTTTCCGGCCCTGGCGGGGCCCATGGTCGCTTTCGGCCCGCTCAGCGGGGACGTGACGTACGATTGCATTACCAACCTGGAACTGGACGGCTGCCATTTCCAGAATGGCACCTTCTTCTACGAAGCCGGCGGGCCGCAGGGCCGAACGGTCAGCGTGCACAACACTGTCTTCGAGCGCAGCTTTATCCAGATCGACGACCTATGGCAGGCGCACGGCAACAACGAGGAGATCTTGACCGCATGGAACAACCTGTTTTACAATTGTGATATGTGGCTGGCGCCCGTCTCCGGAGCCAACTGGCTTTTCATCGACAACATCTTCGACAATGCAGGCTTGCACGGCAACGGCCCGGCGGTCAACACCCACAATGCCTACATCAACATGACCAACCGCCTCGCGCCCAGTGCTCCGACAAGCACCGACCCCAACTTGGCGTCACTGAATTACGCGAGCGGTCCGCTGGGCGCGTTTTACCTGCCCTCGGATGGCACTGCCGCGCTCCTCTCCGGCACTGGCTCGCGCACCGCGGGCGCCGCCGCGCTGTATCATTTCACCTCGTTCACGAGCAACGTCAAAGAGGCCACCGGCCAGGTCAATATCGGCCCGGCTTACTTGGCCCTGTGTAACGGCGTGCCCTGCGACTCTAATGGCGACGGTATCCCCGATTTCATCGCCGACCGCAACGGCAACGGGGTTGAGGATCAGAACGAGATTCCGTGGACGAGCGCGAACACAGGTGGACTGGCGATCCTTTCGCCACTGAATGGGGCAACTGTCAGCGGTATCATCCAGTTGCGGGTCAATTTCGGCCTCGATAGCCATTCTTTTGGATTCGTTTCCGCCCTCGTGGACGGAACGCCTGTTTTCCAGTCCGGCGCAGTGTCAGATCCAGCGGTGTCCTATGGACTTGTTGAAATCGACACGCGATTCATTGCTAATGGAAACAACCACACCCTCTCGGTTCAGGGCTACGATGGCACACCGTCAGGAGCCTCTTTGGACGGATTGGTCGTTGAATCCCAACCGATTCCATTGAATGTAAATAATCCAACCAGCTTCGTCGGCTGGCAAGACCGCAGCGATCTTGCCGTCAACGTCAATGTCCAAACCTCTGCCGGTTCTGCCGCCTACACGTTCTCATTTTTCGATTCGTCGTATCCAAAATCCTACAGCCCAACACCGCTCAATTCATATTCAGGCACCAGCGCTAACGGCAATATCAACTACTTCGAGACACCGTCCAACCTTGGTTACTCAGACGTGGCAACGGACCCAGCCGTATATTCCGCAATTGAAATCGCAGGCGGAGGTTCGGGAGGGGGCCAAGGTCAGTCCGTCAGTGCTGAGATAGACCCCAACTCCGTGCGAAGTTCCTACTACCCGGGGGTCGGGCTCTGGGCCACGGCTTACGCTGACGATCCCGTGGACTTTTACCAGACCAAGAATCAGCCTATGCTTGACTGGCTTATGAATCCGCAGGACCCGAGCACGAGATGGTGGCACGACATCATGTTTACGCTCTGTTGGTACGCGTGCGGGGTTGAGGCCACCGACAACGATTACAACAGTGTAGTAGCTTTTCCCACACCCGGTGGGACTACGGGCCAAACTTGGCCCCTCAGGACCCAGGACGGAAACCCCAAGTTGTATGCGGACCAGCGGACACTGAAGCAAATCCTCGCACAAGGCACGGACGTTTGTAACTTTTACGGCTTCGCGCATGGCAACAAGGCCCAATTCATGGGCCTCGTCGCGTCGGACTACCAACGGTACATTGGAAACAAGCGCTTTCGTTTCGCATTTTTTGACGGCTGTTTGACCGGCGGCAGCGCCGATCTTTTCCGGGCATTTGGCGCCACGCCGCTGGAGCAGAGCACGGCAATGTCATTTTACGAACTGGACGCTTCTGAGGGCTTTCCCGAGGTACTAACGGGGCCTCTCACGATCTCGGACTACGAAACTGCGACCGTCCAGAACCCGGAAGGTCTGGGCACCCGACCGGGCCTCTTCCTAGGGTGGCGCTATACATTGTACAATGGTCACCAGCTTAAGCCTCAACAGCAAGACCCAACCACCTTCCTGTGGTGCAGTTGGGATAAATACCCTGCCCTGGCCAACTGGGAATCAACCCTCATGCTCTACTGGAGAAACGGATTCCCTGGGTTTGACTTCCTGAGCGCGTTCGACGAGGCAACCACTCTGGCAGGATCGCCAGAGTCTACTCCACCCTGGGACATCATGACACCCGCGGCGATCCTCCCCGACGGTACGCAGGTGCAGTTCTTACCCTGGTACTGCATGGTTATCGCCGGGGCTGGCAATATGGGCTTCAACGAGTTTAATCATGCGGGGGACCAATGGTGAACGAACAGGCAATCCTTTTCTCGGAATAGCCATCCATTTTTACTTCTGCTATGATTGACACCAACGCCCTCCTTAGCATCGCGTTCTCCATTCTGGCGGGCTTTACCAACGTGGTCCAAATTCCGCCACAGGCACTGCCCGGCAAAGTCCAGGATCTTCGCACTTACTTCGTCGGTGGGCCACGTTGCCCAATCGACCTCTACCTTGTGGGCTCGGCAGGAAGCCGCTTTTCGGTCCGGGATGGCGTGGTGGACACATTCGTCAGCGCGAGTTCTTATAGGGAATCACGTCGGCCAGGTATGTTTGTCAATTCGCAGGGAGCACAGTTGTTAAATTCAAACCAAGCGCTTAACTTGGCTTCAAACACCATTCAGAAGCTCGCTAAGAGACCTAACCCCACGGCAAAACTCACCCCCAGGGTAACCGTTCCGGGAGCTCCCGAAGACCACGTCCCGTTCTATTGGATTGGGTGGCCAAGAACCAACGAATGGGGCATGAACAGCAGCCCGGCTTTTGTAGAAATCGATGCCAGGAACGGAACCATAACGTATTTGACCTTGCGCGACCGGGCTTTCTGCGACTATGCCATGGCACAGGTGATCAGCAACAGAGTTTACACCGCACCTCCCAGGCCGCCTTCCGTATGGCAGCTTCAGTTTCAAGCCCCGGGCGTGAGAGTGAAGCCCTGCCCGACGACGAACGAGGTCCTGTCAGCCATTGGGAGCTGGCTTTGGCTCTGCCAAAGGCTTGGGGTGGATCCCGGTGCCCAGACCAACCTGGATTCGGTGTTCTGGCCTAAAACAGTGGTCTATACCAACGAGGAAATCTCGCGCGCCGCCGCTGTCTGCCAGGTTAACTTCAGCAATCATGCCTGTTTTGAAAGCATCAACGGCGTGGTCTTTAGCCTCTTCGCCAGCAACGCCTGCTTCTTCGGCTTTTACCAACAGATGTCGCCGGAGGATCTAGCCCAGTTTAACGGCAAGATTATCAAGAGGTGGGAAGACTTGGCTAAGGATCTGGAACGCGTGTTGGTTGAGAAGGTAGGGATACCAAGGGCCCTGCTGGAGCCGTTCAGTCCGGAGTTGGATGTGCGCATCGCGCCCACCGAGGGTCGGAGCATCAAGCGCGTCGTCGTGGGTTGGCGCAACTGGCCGCGCAACGCGCATCGGTTCGTGGACGTCTCGGAGACGGCAAATGCCTTGAGCGTTGAGTTTGACCTGGAAACGGGCGAACTTAAGTGGATCAGCTTTGAAGACCCAAGATTCATTGGCGCTCTACGTCTGGCCCAATCGAGGTCTCAATAGTGATAAGGGCGAAGCGGTCGTTCTTGGTTAAAACGCGTCCTGTTGTGGCCCTTCCTTTGGGTTGTGCCCTGACAGAAGCAGGGAGGCTCAAGAGGGGCCGGTTCTCGTGAGCGGAAGCAATGCTACGCACCGAAATCATAACCGAAGAAAACCCGCCCGGGGCTGTAAATTAAATCGTGTAAATGGCCAAACGAGAGGACAATGAACTATGGCCATAACCGATGCAGTTTTGAACGAACTACTTAAAGACTACCAGAAGCCCGAAGATTTGTTGGGCAAGGATGG
>Ga0209517_10010000_pt1 | contig 10670 bp, 6 predicted proteins | sample PeaSoiMetSII2010_FD_187695 | JGI IMG/M metagenome (GOLD analysis project Ga0209517, IMG submission 187695) | Peat soil microbial communities from Weissenstadt, Germany - SII-2010 (SPAdes) (version 2) | ecosystem: Environmental > Terrestrial > Soil > Wetlands > Peat | place: Germany: Weissenstadt... | reverse complement strand
GAGCAGAACCTGTTGCTTGTCATAGAGCCTGACGCAGCGCATCCCCCCTAAAATCTCTCCAATTCCCTCCCGTCTCGCTCGACCCACACAGACCGGACACTAAATGGACAAGGTCTGGAGCAGCAAATCCCTGCTGAAGGGAGTTGATTGACGCTATCAGGCGATTACGTAATGTTGCGCCGTTTGTTCGCCCTGTAGCCATTACGCTCAAGACCCTGTTACGGCCTGACAGTAGCGACCCCATCCGACAAGCGTGCAAGGTCCAGTCTTGGCGATCACAGAATCAATGGATCGTAAGTCCTAGTTTGTAAGCCATCGCTCGTAAGTCGTTGATAACTGCGACTTGACACGCTTTACCCCACTTCCAACCCTCGCCCAACGAAAGAAATCCCGTAAGTCCTTATTCCAGAGAACTTTGATGTAAGTCCTTTGGATTCAAAGACAAAAGTAGAAAATTCCCACCAACTCAATGATTCCACTAGATAAGTGAGGATGAGGCGTGTATACCAGACAGTAAACATAACCGCAAATCGTCCGCCTCTTTCATACTGCCGGTACGGACACTCAAACAATATTTTCAGGCTCTTTCGGCAGCTCGCCGCCCTCACTACCGCGTAAGAAGAACTCTGCTCGTACCAGTCAAAATGTCACTACACTTCTGCCAAAACCAAGTGTTTCCGCGTGACAAAATCATGGGCAAAATGTCCCCGAATTACGCATCGTGCGCGGCTCCCTGACCGCTAAAGTATTTATTTCTCAAAGACCTAGCGAGAAATGAGATCAAAAACAAACTGAAAATTCAAGCTAAACTGTTGATTTATAAATACCTTACAGGTAAGTCATTATTTCTCAAAGACCTGGCGTCTCTTGCCCGCTAAGTCTTTCATTCTTAAAGACCGCCGCTAGAGGGGTCCAAGCCTTTTCGTTGACGACAGCACAGTTCAAGTCGTCCCAAGGCCCAGCGCGCATGTTCAGCGACCACCAGATCCGGATCCTCGCAAAGTGTTGTCAGCGTTGGCATAAACCTCTTGTCGCCGCTGTTTCCCATCGCCATCGCCGCATTCCTGCGCAAGCCAGAAAGCTTGGCGCGACGAATTGGCGATCCTCGAAATACCTCGCGAAACTCTTCCGGCCGCATTTCCGCCAGCCAGTCGAGCGCCGGATTGACGAGTCCTTCGCGCGGCTCAAACTCTGCCGCGGAAGTCGCTGGCGCCTTGCGGTTCCACGGGCAAACGTCCTGGCAGATGTCGCATCCGAAGACGTGTCGTCCCATGCCTTCGCGCAGTTCTACGGGAATCTCGCCGCGCTTTTCGATCGTCAGATAGGAGATGCACAGCCGCGCGTCCAGCTTGCCAGGCGCAGTGATCGCTTGCGTTGGACAAGCAACGATACAGCGCGTACAAGTTCCGCAACGATCGGGCGCGGGCAAGTCGCCGGTGACATCGTTGTTCGTGATTCCGAGCGAAGTGAGGATCACGCCCAGAAACAGCCACGATCCAAGCTTCTGATTGATGATGCAAGTGTTCTTGCCGATCCATCCGATGCCGGCGTATTTGGCGTAGACGCGCTCGATGAGCGGGCCAGTGTCGACGTAGGAACGAAATTGCCAGTTGCCAGTTGCGGCGAGTAGTCCGCGCAACTCGTCTTCTACCTGCTTCAGGCGGCGCAGTACGGCGTCGTGATAGTCCTCGCCAGACCAGGCGTAGCGCGAAATCCAGCCTCGACTCGCATCGTCTGTCTGCGTCTGCACCTGGGTCGAGTAGGGATGCGCGGTGTTGTAGTTGATAGCGCATACGATCACGCTGCGCGCCCAGGGAGCGACTCGGTCAAGCGACGCGCGCTTGAGTTCTCCAGTTTCATCGCGCGCTTCCATGTACTGCATTTCGCCGTGCTTGCCATCCGCGATCCAAGCGGGGAACACGCTCAGTTCGGCGAAGTCGCGGACCGGCACGATGCCGCAGAGATCGAATCCGGCGTCGCGCGCGCACTGCTTGATGCGGGTTGGAAGGTCGGAAAACACGTGGGCAGTGGCTCGCGGCCAGTTCAGCCGCAGGTGCATTCATACCACCAAGAGGCTACCACTGCGGGGTTGTGAGTGAAACCGCTGATTACGTCTATTGGGTAGTGATACTCATCACGGAAAGCGAGCGCAATCATACGATAATTTGAATCTCTCGACGCTCGGTGGACTGGTCATGAAGGCGAAAGATGAGCTTTGTTATTACCTATGAGGAGCGATTGGCCAGACTGGCCGCTACGAAAATAGCTCTTCAACAGAGCGACGGTCAGACATTCGAGCATCTGGTACCCAGTGTCTACGAATGGATCATCTCAGAAGGCTTGGGAAATGTCCGTTCGCAAGTATTTGATCTGATCATCGACTTCATTCACAGGGCCATCGAAGCAGGGAAGGATGCTACCGAAATTAGAAAAGCGGCTGTGCTGTTTGTATGCGGTAGGCTGCGGTAATGACGGTACTTTCTTCGTAAGCAAATGTTACAAGATCGAACTTAGTCCGCTGACGTGGACTGATTTCATTAACCGTCTATGTGTTGTCCTCGTCGTCCCATTCGTAGCCGCATGACTTGCATGTACAGACCCTCGCGTGGACAAAAAGAGGACCGCTGAGCCACGCGCCAGAATACGGCATAGGTTTGTCGAGTTCGCGCCAGGTAACGTCGACGGAGTAGCACTTTGGACAGCGCAGTTGTTGTCCGTTCGCTTCACCTGCCTCGTCAAAAGCGTCCGGGAGTGGCTGGGTTAGGATTGTTTTCGCCGCTTCAGCGTCAATCCTATTCACCTGCATCCTGATACCGCCAATCACATTTGAAGCAAACCCGAGAATACGGCCCGTGTTATCGTCCGCCAGAAAGCATTCGATACCAGCCGAATCAAGCATCGCTTTGGCGAGCATGGCTTCCAAGGGATCACGGAAGCTCTGAATCGTCACCAGTTCTCTCAACCGCTCTACATTTCCCTCGCGTTCTTGCTTTTGTTCAGATTCTTTGTCGGGCATTGGAATGAATCATACTGGAGGGTATCCCAACTGAGAAGTGCAGCCGCATGTGCCAACATCGGGTAGACGCTTCGCCGTTTTCCCCATAACGCTCTTCGACGACCGGGTCGTGAGCGCAACTGAGGTTAGGCAGGTTATCCCTTCGGTTTGTGAACAGGCGTTTAGCCTTTGCGGGCACGCCCGGCGGCAGTTTTCCTGGCGGCGGGGGTGAAGTGCTCGACTCGATTCCGGCCCTTCTCCTTGGCGGCGTAAAGGCCGGCGTCGGCTTGATTCAGCAACGCTTCCAATTCGTTTTTTCCATCGCAAGCCGAAACGGCGACTCCCATGCTCATGGTGATGGGTCTCTCCACGCCGGAACACAACACGGCTGTGCTGGCAACAATCTTACGCAACTGATTCGCGCGCAGCATGGTGTTGGGCAAGTCACAGTTCGGCAGGATCATCAGAAATTCTTCTCCGCCATATCGGCCAACACCGTCGTAGACGCGAAGTTGCGACCGCAGCCGCCGGCCGATTTCCCGGAGCGCCTCGTCACCGGAAAGATGGCCGAGCGTGTCGTTGACGTTCTTGAAATGGTCGATGTCGCAAAGGATCGCTCCCACCGGGGTGCGTTCCCGGCGCGCTCGCTCCAATTCCCGCTGGAACATGCAAAGGATTTCTCCGCGGTTCAGCAATCCGGTGAGCGAATCGTGGGTGGCGGCGTGGCGCATGGACTCGCGCGCGGAAACCAGTTCCTCCTGCAGGTCGAGAATCCGCTTACCCACCAGCAGCCGCGCCTTCATTTCCAACTCATCAAACGGTTTGACCAGATAGTCGTCCGCCCCGGCCTCCATGGCTTGGAGCATGTTCTGGCGGCCCTCTTTGCTGGTCAGCAGGATGACGTAGACGTAAGGGCCGGACGCTCCGGCTTGGCGGATGCGCTTGCAGAGCTCAATGCCATCGAGGTCGGGCAGCACCCAATCGAGCAGCACGAGTTTGGGAGCGTCCGGCTGCTCCAGGATGTGCCACGCTTCGGAGCCGGTCTCGGCGAGGGTGACCCCAAAACCCCAGCTTCGTAAATGATCGCCGATCAACTTGCGATAGACGGCGGAATCGTCGACCACCAAGGCTTGCATGAATCTTGGACCTCCGACCTCCGCTGAGCCAAACGCTGTCCCAAACAACGAACGACCGCCCATTCACGCCTCCCTGGCAGGAAGTAGCCACGAAACCCGACTTCCACCATCATAAGGCCAAGAGGATGTTTGGGCAGGGCTGACCGATAGCTGGCCCGTGTATCCGGAGATACGTCTTGAAGAATCGGCAAACCGAGGCGGAGGCTTTAGCAGGCAGGTCCCGGATGCGGGTTGACCCAGGCTTCGCCAACGGCCTAACATAGCCGCCGATGGCACAGAGGCCCTCCGAATGATCGGCCAAACGGTCTCCCACTATCAAATCGTGGGAAAGCTCGGTGGTGGCGGCATGGGCGTGGTGTATGAGGCGGAAGACACGCGCCTGGCCCGCCACGTCGCGCTCAAGTTCATTCCGGCGGAGATGGTGCACGACCGCAAGTCGCTCGACCGCTTCGTGCGCGAGGCCCGCGCCGCTTCCCAGTTAAACCATCCCGGCATCTGCACCATCCACGACATTGAGGACAACGGGGGACATCCTTTCATCGTCATGGAGAAGTTGGACGGTGTCAGCCTGAAGGAGCGGATGCGGGAGAAGCCGATGGAAGTCGACGAGATCCTCGACATTGGCATTCAGGTGGCGGATGCTTTGGCGGCTTCGCACGCCAAGGGGATCATTCATCGCGACATCAAGCCGGCCAATATCTTTGTGGCGCAAAGCGGTCAGACAAAGATCCTCGATTTTGGATTGGCCAAGTCGGCCCACGAAAAGGGTTCGAGCGATGCCGCCATGGAAGACTCGCTGACGGCGATGGGCGTGATTCCGGGAACCGCGGTTTATATGTCGCCGGAGCAGGCGCGCGGCGAAGAACTGGATCCCCGGAGCGATTTGTTCTCGCTCGGAGTCGTGCTTTACGAGATGTCGACCGGCAAGAAGCCTTTTGCCACCGGCAACGTGATCACCACGCTGGACGCAGTCCTGAACCAGAAGCCGGTCTCGCCGCTTCATCTCAATCCCAAGCTTCCCCCGGATCTCGAAGGCATCCTGGGCCGGGCCATGGAAAAAGACCGCGGACACCGCTACCCGAACGCGCTGGCGATGAAGGGCGATATGCAGTCGCTGCGGAAGGAAACGGAATCGGGGTTGACCCGGACCGGGGCGCTGCGGTCGAGGTTGCCGTACCGCATTGCCACGACCACCTTTCAGACTACAAGTAAGTTTTCAACGTATCTTCTGCTGGGAGTCAGCTTGTTGCTGCTCACGGTTTTGGTTGCGGTGGGCGCGTGGTGGTTCAAACAACGCCAGGCGGGCGGCGGCGCGCCCAAGAACACCATTGCGGTGTTGCCGTTGCACAACATGAATGGCGACATCAGCGTGGAGTTTCTGGGCTTCGCGCTGGCCGATGAAATCGCCAATACCCTCACCTACACCCGGACGCTGGACGTTCGTCCCTCTTCGAGCACGCGAAAATTTTCCGGCAACGACGTCGACCCGCAGAAGGCGGGCTGGGAAGTGCACGTCGCCAACGTTATTACCGGACACTTTCTCAAGCAGGGCGACCACGTTCTGATTACGCTGGAGGCGATCCAGGTGGAGGGGAATCGGCTGGTGTGGCAGTCGACCGTGACCGCGCCCGCCGAGGACTTGATCGCCTTGCAGGCGCAGATGGCTGCCCAGATACGCCAGGGATTGCTGCCGGCGCTCGGCGCGACCGGCAATTTTCTCGATACTGGCACGCACCCGAAAAACGCGGAGGCCTACGATCTCTACCTGCATAGCCTGGCGCTGCCTCACGATGCCGGGCCGAACAAAGATGCCATCGCGGTGCTGGAGCATGTAGTCGCCGTGGACCCAACCTACGCGCCAGCTTGGGAGCAACTTGGCGTACGTTGCTACTACGACGAGGCCTATTCGGATGGCGGCGAGCCGATGTTCCAGCGCTCCAACCAAGCCCTCGAGCGGGCCGTCGAGCTAGATCCGAATCGGGTTCTTGCCGCTAGACAGCTGATCGCCAACCGCGTGGAGCGCGGCGAACTGGGCAAGGCGTACCAGGCGGCAGAGGCGCTGGTCAAACGTCGTCCGGAGAGTGCCGAGGCCCACTTCGCGATGGGCTATGTCTATCGCTATGCCGGAATGCTGGAACAGGCGGCGAGTGAGTGTAACACCGCGCTCGCGCTCGATCCCGGCAACTATTCTTTTCGTTCTTGCGCCTGGGCGTTCATGGAATTGGGTAAGACGGAACGCGCAGCAGATTTTATCCGTCTGGACGCGGGTTCGGAGTGGGCCGCATACATCATGCCATCTCTCCTTCTGCGGGAAGGGAAGGTTTCCGAAGCGCGCGAGGCGGTGAAGCTCATGCCGACGACGCCGCGCTATCACCGCGATCTGCTGGAGTCTTGCTTGCAGTTGCGGCCGGCGGCGGATCTGGACCGGATCGCGCACGACGCGGAAACCAGCCTGCCCACCGAACCCGACCCCGAGACGTGGTATTACCAGGGAGCGCTGTTGGCGTACTGCGGCAAGAAACAAGGCGCGCTCCATCTGCTACAGAGCGCGGTCGAGCAGAATTATTGCGCGTACTCGAATCTGCTCTCCGATCCGTTGCTCGCAAAACTCCGCGCGGAACCAGCCTTTAACAAAGTGTTGACCGCCGCGAGCGCATGCCAGGATGCGGTGCGAGCGGCAGGCAACACGCCGAGCCAGTGAAACTTAATGAATCCGAAGAAACTGCCGGCGCGGTCTTCAGCTTTGGCCACGTATCCGGAGGGGCCGGGGGTAGTGTCCTAATTTGCCTTTTTTCACCACAGAGACACAGAGAATGCCTTGAACCTGTAAAAACCATAAGGGGAAGGTTTTGCCAAGCAGTTGAGTGTCTCTGTGACTCTGTGACTCTGTGGTGAAAACCTAAACTTAGGACAGTACCGGGCCGGGGCTGTAGGAACCCTCTGCGGATTAGCGCGGATGTCCGCGCTCGCACCGTGCCATCACTTCAGTCCCTCGACCAGATACAGATCGGCGAGCATGCGGTGATATCCGAATACGCAAGTCCTGGCGTCGGGCGTAATGAGGATGGGACCGATAGTCTCGACACCGGCGGGGTCCGACGGCATGAGTTGTTTCCAAAGCGTGCGTTGACCGGTTTGCAGATCGAGCCGATCAACCCTAGCCGGCAATTCACCGGGCTGGTAAATGTACAGGGACCTGCCGTCGGCGCTAAAGGTGATGGGCTGCTCTCCAGGATTGAGTCCGGGGATGAGGCGCGGCTCACCGTCGGCCACCGGGTAGAGATATCCCTTCTGGTCCGGGCCAATTCCAGCCACCCACTGAGAGTCTGGAGAGATGACAAACGCGGTGCCATTCACACCTTCCGGCGTGATGGCCTGGATTTTTCCGGAAGGGAGGTCACGGACGTATAGCTTCACGCCCTTGCCGGGTTCGTTGCCCGAAAACAGAACGCGCTTCCCGTCCGGAAACCAGTGGGCCCACGAATGGTTGATATTGTCTTTGGTCAGATCCTTCGCTTCGCCGGCGCCGGTGGTCAGCAGCTTGAGCTGGGATGGTGAGTCCTGAGTCTGGGCGATCACCGACTTCCCATCAGGAGACAAAGAGACCGCTCCGCCTTCCCCGAGCAGCACCGCGGGCGAGCCATCGGTCTTGCGAATGTAGACGGCATAGGACAAGCCGCCGGACTTCGAGTAGTCCAGAGAGCCTCCCCCGCCCTCCTCATCGAAGAGCAGGGTCTTGCCATCCCCCGACAGATCCGCGGGATAGGTGTAATCCAACCAGGAAAGGTCATGCTGTTTGGCATCGTCGGCGCTCATGCCGATCAATTCACGCCGCCAACTGGCGCGCATCAACAGGACCCGGCCGTCCTTGAAGATGTCGAAGATCATTACCGCACCGGGCAGGCGCAATACCATGCGCTCCTTGCCATCCAGGGTAGTCGCGTACAGGGTCCGGTCCACGCCCGACTTGCTGGCGGTGAACCAAATCTCCTTGCCATCGGGAGACCACGCCAGACCCTGAATGGTGAACCACTCGCCGGATAGGCTCTTCTTCTTGCCAGCGAGATCGACGACGGCCAGGGAACCGCTGTCATCACCCTGGACCGGGTGATCGATGAATGCGATCAGGTCGCCTTTGGGAGAAACACGCGGATGGCCGATCCAGCCTCCGGTCTGGTACAACGGCTTTCCAATCGGAAATTCCAGCCGGTTGCGCCCACCCAGGTCACGTACCACGGCGAGGCTGTTTCCGTCGGCGGCCCAGTCCGCCCACTGCACTTGCTCCAACACTTCTCGCGGCGCGCCCCCAACCAGCGGAGCCCGCGCCAGCGTGCCCATGTTTACCCAGGTGCCAATAGCTTTGCTGTTGAGGAGGACGGCCATCTCAGACGCCGAGGATACCGAGGCTAGTTGGGTGTGACTGAGGCCCATGGAACGCGCCTCAGGAGCTTCCGGACGCGCAGTAAACACATCCACCGGACCCCCTTGCCAGGCGGCGCTGTAAAGAATCGTCTGCCCATCCGGCGCGAAGCGCGCAGAACGGATGCTGCCACGCCGGAAAGTGAGTTGCCGGTATATGGGCGGCCGTACGGGCGGCGGGGAGAAGAGCATTTTGCCGGCATACAGGCCCCCAGCCAAGGCCAGTAAAGTGCCGATGGCGAAGGCCAGGCGAGACACAGCCGGCTGGCCGCGGGTTGCGGCTGGGGACGCAGCACGCACCGCCGATGACTCAGCCTGATTCGTCTCCGCCACAACCGAGGTGTGCGACGAGTCGATCGAGCGCTTCAGGCGCTTTAGATCGGCGCGCATCTCGGCCGCCGTCTGGCAACGCAGATCGGGATCCTTCTCCAGCGCCTTGCCGATGGTCTCTTCCAGTTTCACCGGAAGCTCGGGTCGCAGCCGCGTGGCCGTAGTCGGTGTCCGATTGAGAATGGCTTCCGTGATGACCGCGGAGGTCTCTCCGCGAAACGGCACAACCCCTGTGGCCATCTCGTAAAGCACTACGCCGAAGGAGAACAAATCGGTGCGCCCGTCGAGTTCCTTCCCTCGCAACTGCTCCGGAGACATGTAGGCCACGGTGCCGACGGCGGTTCCGGGGCTGGTCAGATCGAGATTGGCCACGTCCGCCCGGGTTAGCGACTCATCGTTAACGGACTTGCTGGCGCGTGCGATCTTGGCCAATCCAAAATCGAGGACCTTGGCATGCCCGCGGTCGGTGACAAAAATGTTTGCCGGCTTGATGTCGCGGTGCACAATACCTTTGCTGTGCGCGGCCTCCAGCGCGTCGGCCACCTCAATGCCCAGACCGAGCAGCGCTTCCAACTCCAGCGGCTTGCCTTGGATGAGGTGCTTCAGGGTCCGGCCGCTGAGGCACTCCATGACGATGAACAAACGTCCTTCGTGCTGCCCAATCTCGTGAACGGTGCAAATGTTGGGGTGATTCAACGACGAAGCGGCGCGTGCCTCTCGCCGGAAACGTTCCAGGGCTTGGGGATCGTGCGAAGCTTCCTCGGGCAGGAACTTCAAGGCGACAAAACGCCCTAGCGCAGTGTCTTCCGCTTTGTAGACTACTCCCATGCCACCACCACCGAGCAATTCTTCAATGCGGTAGTGGGAAACCGTTTTGCCGATCATGGTTGTTGTTTCAGGTCTGTGCTCAGGCCGTCGGGGGAAGCCGGGCGACTCATCTTAGGGGGAATTGGCGGCGCCGTCAATCGACACCGAGGCTGAATGGATCACCGGCCACACCGAAAGCGGCGCACTGGCAGTGTGACTTTGCGCTTGCAACCGACCGGTCGGTTTGGTAGTATCACAGGAATTCTTGGTGTCACTGTGACGCATGGACAGAGTCTCTGCCGAATTAGTTTTAAAATTCCCGGGGTACGAGTGTGTCCGTCGGCCGCGGTGCGGGGGGAAGAGTGAGCTGAGAAATTCGAAATCGTAAGTGCTCTCGAATCCCACCCGCCAGAACGCTGGCACGGTGGGTTTTGCCTTTCTTGGGAGGGAGCGGTGGGGCTGGAGGTGGAGTTCCAATTTCCGGCGGCAGTGCCTGAAGACGCTCTGATAGCGCAGCATTTGCGGCATGCCTAACGGCATGCCCTCATACGAATCGCAGTTGCACCACCAAGCAGTTGCACCACCGACGGTAGGGAGGTTTTGTGACGGATCCGAAAGACACGCCAACCATAAACAAGGACAAGACGACCATGACCGGGGCCAGCATTCTTTGGGAATGCCTGGAACGGGAAGGCGTGAAGCACGTCTTTGGTTATCCCGGGGGCGCCATCCTGCCCGCCTATGACGCTTTGAAGCACAGCAAGATTCATCACGTGCTGGTGCGCCACGAACAGGGCGCAACCCACATGGCCGACGGTTACGCGCGCGCCAGCGGGCAGGTGGGAGTTGCGGTCGCAACCTCGGGACCGGGCGCCACCAACATGGTCACCGGAATCGCCACCGCCATGCTCGATTCCTCGCCGATCGTCTGCATCACCGGCCAGGTCGGCAGCAAGCTGATCGGGTCGGACGCGTTTCAGGAA
>Ga0209517_10009997_pt1 | contig 10672 bp, 5 predicted proteins | sample PeaSoiMetSII2010_FD_187695 | JGI IMG/M metagenome (GOLD analysis project Ga0209517, IMG submission 187695) | Peat soil microbial communities from Weissenstadt, Germany - SII-2010 (SPAdes) (version 2) | ecosystem: Environmental > Terrestrial > Soil > Wetlands > Peat | place: Germany: Weissenstadt... | reverse complement strand
CCTTACTGGGCGCTCACGTCGCCCCGCTGCAATTTGCTTTTTACCACAAGGAGAAATTCCCCTCCGCGTACTGGCACGGTGCGTTCATCGCTGAGCATGGCTCTTGGAACAAGCGTATCCGAAGCGGATACCAAGTCGTCTTTGTTCCATTTCATGACGGACATCCGGCGGGAGAAGCGACACCTTTCTTTTCCGGTTTTGTCCCCGAACCAGCAGGCAAAGCAGTGTATGGACGCATGGTGGGTGTGGCCGTGGCGGCCGATGGTGCGCTCCTGATTTCCGATGACGCAGGAAAGCTCATTTGGCGAGTGTCCTACGAGCCGGGGCAGTAAATCGACCGACACTGTTTTCTTCGTGTGCGTCGGCACCCAAGAAGGAAACACACCCGAGCTTTGCCGCCAGCCCGGGCAGGAATCCACTGCTTTGACCTTTCCTCCTCGATGGCCTCAATCCACAGTTGGAGAGTAAGGTCTTCGCGCTCCGGATTGCCCAACGTCCAGATCTCCCGTCGGCCGTGAGAACCCGTAAGAAAAAAGTGCGAGACCGTGAGCCAAAACGCCCTGTTTTTCCGATTCTACAAGTGAGGGTGAATCAAAGGATGAAGCGACGACTCTGTTCGAGCCCTGTGAGGGACTTGACTCCTCCTTTGCGCTTCTTCTCAGTAGCAAGGGAACAAACACATTGGTTGAACGAAATCGGAAAAGCGGATTCCTAATTCACTGTGGAGGTCGGTCATGCGCGCCCGAAACGTAGTCAGTTTGATGTTGCTATTCGCTATGTCGCCGAATCGCGAAGCCCACCGACAACAGAGAAATTCCAACTTCCCGGCGGTTTCAGCCTTGGGGAATCGCCTGCTCCTGCACGGCATCCGACGCAGTCGTGTTGCGGCGGTGGTGCTGCTGCTGGCGTTGCTATTCGTGTCGATGCCGCTGGTCGCGCAGATCTACCAGACGATCAACTATCCCGGGGGAGCGTTCACCTCGGCGAATGGGATCAACGCATTCGGACAGATTGTCGGCTACTGGGAGGATAGCAATTCCAATATCCACGGATTCTTGTACAGCGGCGGCAACTTCTCATCGTTTGACTATCCCGGCGCCGCTCAGACGTATGCCTACGGCATTGACAACGCGGGCGACATTGTCGGTGCGTATACCCTTAGCCCAAGCGGCGGCGGGATGTTTCTCTACAACGGAGGTGCGTTCACGCCGCTGAGCTATCCGACTGCTTTCGATATCAACGATGTGAATTCCATCGTCGTGGGCACCGGCTACATTACGATTGGTGGCTCGTTCACCCCGATCACGTTCCCCTCATCTTTGAGCGGAAGCACCGTCTCCCACGGAATCAACAACGCCGACTCGGTCGTCGGCGTCTACCTTGATTCCACCAGCAGAGAGCATGGCTTTCTTTATTCGGGGGGCAATTACTCCACCCTCGACTACCCGGGTCAATTCGCAACCGCACCCTACGGAATCAACAACTACAACCAGGTCGTTGGCGAGTACGATTCATCGGCTGGGACGGACCATGCTTTTACTAGGAACGCAAACGGCAATTACATATCCTTCGATTATCCGGGTACGGGTGTCATCGAAACCCGCGCCAATCACGTGAACGACTTTGGGGTGATCGTGGGTACGTATACGGTCCAGTCGGGAAACAGCTTTATCCAGAACGGATTTGTTGTTGTGCCCGAGGCGTTGAACCCCGTGCCGTTCATCAATCAACCTCTCGATCCGCAGACGGTGGGCGTGGGTACTGCAGGTTTCTTCCTGATCATCAACGGTACTGGATTTGTTTCAGGGTCGGTCGTGAATTGGAACGGGAGCCCTCGGACTACTGTTTTCGTAAATAACCGGCAGCTGATTGGGGAGCTCGATGCGGGTGACACGGCCAAGGCCAGCACTGCTTCGATCACCGTGGTAAATCCGGGACCTGGGGGTGGAACTTCGAATGTGCAGTTCTTCCAAAGCACTTCGCCAGTGCAGAATGTGACGGTCAGCCAGAGTGGGGTGACGGCTGGGTCTTCGCCGCAGAGAAACGTTGCGGCGGATTTCAATCATGACGGCATCATGGATCTGGCGGCTGTCGATGGGCCGAACAATCAGGTCGTGGTGCTGCTTGGCAAGGGCGATGGTACGTTCCAGGCTCCTACTACTTACCCCATCGGAAGCGACGCCAACCCTTCCGATCTGGTGGTGGGTGATTTCAACAACGATGGCAAGCTTGATCTGGCGGTTTCCAACTACAACGCCAATTCCGTTTCCATTCTGCTCGGGAACGGCGATGGTACCTTCACGCTAAAGGGCAGCTACTCCACCGGCACCGGCCCATGGACCCTCGCCGTAGGCGACTACAACGGCGACGGCCGGCTTGACGTCGCAACCGTGAACAACACCGGGAACTCGGTTTCGATTCTGCTCGGCAACGGCGACGGAACGCTTCAGGCGCGCGCGGACCTGCCCGCCGATACCGATCCGCGGCCCATCGCAGTCGGCGACTTCAACGGCGATGGCGTACTCGACCTCGCCGTCGGCAACTTCGGCAACTTCGGCGGCAACACTGTGTCAGTATTCCTCGGCAATGGTGACGGCACTTTCAAGTCAAAAGTCGATTACGCCGCCAACGGCGCTCCTTTGTCGGTCGTCGCGGCCGATCTCAACGGCGACGGTAAGCTGGACCTGGCGGTCGCCGACAGCTGCGGCGATTCATCGCCGTGCGGCCGGCCGGGCCTGGTGTCGGTTCTGCTGGGCAACGGCGATGGCACGTTTCAGACTCACGTAGATTATCCGGCGGGTTTCTTTCCCTACACGATCATTGCCGGCGACTTCAATGGCGACGGCACGATCGACCTTGCCGTGACGGATTTTGATTCCGACATGGTGACCATCCTGTTCGGAGGTGGCAGCGGCACCTTCCCCACCACGGCCCAGATTCCAGTGAGCGGACGCGGGGTCGGGTTGTTGGCCGCTGATTTCAACGGGGACGGCAGGCTCGATTTCGCCGTTGGGACGGGCTCCTCGATTCTGGTTTTGTTGCAGAACGAGGCGCCCCTGCCCACCGTTGCAAGCCTTACGCTGAGCCCGACTGCGGTCCTTGGAGGAACCAGTGCGACCGGCACGGTGACTCTGACCGGGCCGGCGCCGACCGGCGGTGCGATCGTTGCTCTTTCGAGCAGCAATACGGCGGTGGCGGCGGTTCCCGGCAGCGTGACGGTTGCGGCCTCGGCCACGTCGGCAACCTTCACCGTGACTTCTCAGCCGGTGGCCACGACGACGTCGGCGAACATCACCGCGGCTTATGACGGCAGCAGCCAGACGGCAGCACTGACGGTGCAGGCGGCCGTTGCGACCGTGGTAACCGTTAATCCCAGCGTTGTGCTGGGGGGCAGCAACACGAACGGCATGGTCACGCTCAGCGGGCCTGCGCCTTCGGGAGCAACGATCACGCTGTCGAGCAGCAACCCTGCGGTGGCTTCGCTTCCGGCCAGCGTCACTCCGTCGGGCACGACGGCCACTTTCGTTGTGTCCACGCAGGCCTTAGGCAGCAGAACCACGGTTACGATCTCGGCGACTTATGGAGGTAGCACGGTATCCACCACCTTGACGATTCAGCCGGCTGTGTTGCTTTCGTTGACGCTGAGTCCGACCAGCCTTTCCGGCGGCGCCAACTCCGTTGCCACCGCGACGCTGAGCGGGCCCGCTCCTGCGGGAGGCACGCTCGTCACACTAACCAGCAACAATCCGCCGGTGGCTGCCGTTTCGGGCAACATCACCGTGGCGGCTGGCTCAACGACGGGTACTGCTACCATTACGACGCAGGTTGTCACGGCGAACACTGCGGTGAAGATCTCGGCGACGTTAAACGGCGTCACCCTAACGCCGACTCTCACCGTTAAGGCGCCGGTTTTAGCCTCGCTGACCCTCGCACCGGCCAGTGTCACGGGCGGCGGCACATCGACGGCTACGATAGCGCTCACTGGACAAGCGCCAGCAGCGGGAGCGGTGATCACCCTCTCCAGCGGCAATTCCGCAATCGCGAGTCTCCCAGGCACCGTAACCGTACCGGGTGGGGCGACGACCGCGAGCGTGACCGTCCACACTCAACCCGTTGCGACCACGACTCAAGTGAACATCTCGGCGACGTACCGCACTCTGATCAAAACAGCCAGGCTTACGGTCAAAGCGCCCGTTCTAGCGTCGCTCACTCTGAGTCCCAGCGCCGTACCGGGAGGCGGACCTTCGACGGCGAAGCTAACCCTGACTGGACCGGCGGCGGTGGGTGTGATGGTCACACTGGCCAGTTCGAACAGCAACGTGGCTACGGTTCCGGCAAGCGTAACCGTGCCTGCGGGTTCGACCTCCGCGACGGCTACTGTGACCACCCGAACCGTAACCTCCGTCACCAAAGTCAGGATCACTGCAAAGGCCGGCGGGGTGACGAAGGCTGCAATCCTGACTGTTAAGTGAGCATTCACAGGGATCTGGGCCAGCTTTCGGGCTGGCCCAGTTTTTTGCAGGGTCCCCGAAACTGCGCAACTCCTTCCAGGCATCTTCCGCACTAACACACTGGCATTGCGATTTGATCGAGGAACCTAGAAGTTGAACGCATAACAATCTGTTGGTGGAAGTTGCAACGCGTATGGCGTTATGAAAACTAGGTAAACTAGAACTCGTTGCATTCTATTCGCGTGATTCGGAGTAGCGACGAGGAGGCGGAAGAATCACGGATCCGCTGACGGCGATCGAGAATGTCTGCTCTGCGGATTTGCCGTCAAGACCCTCAGCCGTGAACCGCACCGTGTAATTTCCGGCTGTAGTGTAGGCATGAGTGAGGATTGCGCCGTCGGCGACGATTCCATCGCCGAAGTCCCAATGATAGGCGAGTGCGGGAGCTCCGTCTTTAGACACTGTGCTGGAGAACACAATCTCTTCCCCAATTTTCGCCTGAGTCGGGACTTGGAAGGCAATCGAAGGCGCGGCCATCGGGATCGAGGTATCAATAATCTTAATCAGCTTGACGGAGTGTGCGGGTTGATCGTCCAGGCGGAGCGTTTCGCGGTCCATCGCCAACAGTTGATCTTGCGCCAGCGAATCAAATGATTTGTACAAATGCCCAGTCGGAAGCTTTAGGTCGGCAAAGGTGAAAGTGTGGGAACTCGGCCGCTCCGTCCAGTTAAAAACCGCCAGCATGGACTGGTGCTGATCTTCGCGCAGCCAAAAGACGCTCGGTTGCTCATCCTTATCTGCGTAGGTCATGAGATCCAGAGGCACGGCAGCCTGCCCTAGTTTTACCATGGCCAACAAATCAGGGTTCTTGACCAACGCCACGCGTTCCGGATCGCTCCCCAGAGTTGGGAGGTCGTCGCCAATTTCGAACATCCCTCCAGAAACCGCTGCCAGCGCTATCGACACCTGGGCCTCATTCAATGTAACCGGAGCTTGAATCGTCCGCTCTTCCAGGAGTTGCCGGGAAACCGTGAACGCGTCCGGGTCCGTGATGAAAAAGTTGCGATGCATGTAATAACGCGCCGCGATGCCCGGCGCCGCTTCATTGCTGCGGAGAAACGCATGACCCGTATCCTGGGATATACGGCCCTCATCCACCAAACCAACAGGGTTCAACATCGGACTCCCATCTTTGTCGAGAAGCACGTCTTCGCCGACTGTCTTGCGGATAATCTCGAGCCCGATGCGCTGCGCTTCAAGTGCGGTTGTGTTCGGGCGATGGTAATAACCCTCGATTGCCGTATTGTCCATGAAGTCGAGCTTAATGTAACTCGCACCCCATTCCCGGACCAGCGTGCGATAGGTCTGTCGAAGATATTCCTGGGCATCCGGATGAGTGACGTCCAAGACGAATAGGCGTTCGCCCTTCACCTCTTCGGCGTCTCCGATTGAAATCGGATCGCCATTTGCATTGTGCACCAGCCAATCTTTATGGTGCTCGTAGATCCAGGTCCGCTCGCCCACCTCAAAGGGAGCCGTCCAAACGCCTACCTTCAATCCCAATCGGCAAATGCGGTGAGTCAGATCCAACATGCCAGCAGGGAATTGAGAGGCATTGGGCGTGGCGTATTCACCGCGAGAGTACCCGTAACCCAGGTCGAAATGAAAATAGTCGTAGCCGAGGGCCTTCAGGTGCTCGGCCAGCCATTGAGCGTTCGTCAGCGCGCTACCTTGGGTAATCTTTGTATAAAAGGCCGTCCAACTCCACCATCCGAGCATATTGTCTGCGCTGACACGGCCGTGATGCAGTTCTCGAATCACGCTGCCATAGTTATCGAGTTGTGAGTGGTAGTCTCTTCCGGCGGCAAACATCACGCGCTCTGAAGTCATTGACTCGCCTGCGGAAAGTGGAACGCTTAATTCGATCAGGTTTTCCGCTGGCCCCTCTCGCAGGCCGGACTCAGGATCGGTGGCCTGTATTTCAGTAGTTCCGGTTGACTCGACCGTGTATGAAGCGACGCCCGGACCGTCCGATGAGGAGGATTGCGATTGCAAATGCGATTGCAAATGAGATTGCAAATGAGATTGCAAATGAATGATGGTGAGGAAGCGGTTCGATGTAAGAGCCCCAAAGAAGAGGCTCTCCCGGCTCTCCCGGTTGTAGATAAGCTGGCTGCCTACGGCCCGGTGCATTCCATTGGGAGCTTTTCCTAAATCGTAAATCTGCAACGGCGGCCAGTCTTCACTGAAGCTGTCGGAGAGAACTCGGTCAGCGCTCTGCTTGCCACCAAGGTCGATGACTTTGCTTCCGATGGCCTCGACGCTTCGGATACTTTGTATCGTGACCGGGTTGCCAGTGCGATTGTGAACTTCAGCCTCGATGACGCCGAAAGCTCTTCCCTCATAGATTGTTAGTGTGTACCCAAGATCGGGGAGCTTCGGAAGTCCGGACGAGATGATGGTAATTTTCTTGCCGTGTCCGAAAGAGTCCTCAACCTTCGATTGAGCTATCTCATGCTTCGGATAGTCCGTCGATTTGACCCACTTGTGATCGATCTCCGCCGCTACTCTTGCGTGAATGACGCTGTGTCCGCCGATTCCTGTTTGGATTTCATATGTACCGTCGCTTGGTTGAACGGCCACGGAGAGGCCATCGATATGGGCGGCTACCTGAGAAATCCCAGCCTGGCCAGAAGACCCCAAAACGCCTTCCGCCAGGACCAGCACGCACGCTATCAAGAGACCGGAGATCGCTAACGGAGGGATTGTGCCGGCCAGTTCCTTGGTGAGGCTAACACCACGACAATTATGTCCCATCATGAGTTCTCCTGGCCCGGGTTGAACGGCCATGTAGCTTTCCACTTCGCCCAGATGAAGAAAACCAGAACGCCGGTCAGTAGCGTCAATACTCCGATCTTGATGTAGAGCCAGCCCGAGGTCAGAAAAACATACGCCCATCCAAAGAAAGCGATGACAATGGGAACCGGATAGAACCACATCTTGTACGGCCGCGCGCTGCCGGGAAACTTTCGCCGCAAGAGTGGAATGGCAAATAGCTGTCCCAGAAACTGTACCAAGATTCTGGTAGTGATCAAGGCACTGACCAGTTGATCAAGCTTAAGGAACGCGGCGGCAATCGATACACCGCCCAGAACCAGAAGGGAAACTTGCGGATAGTTTTTCGTAGGATGCAGTCGCGCAAACGGACGGAAGAAATAGCCGTCGATGGCTGCCGCATAGGGAATTCGCGAATAACCCAGAAGAAGCGAGAACACGGCGCCCAAGGCCGACCAGAGAACAAAAATTGTTACTGCGATTGCGGCCCACCTGCCGTACAGGTGCTCCATAAAATCAGAAACGATGAAGTTCGAATGAATTCCTTCCCGCCACGGCACCACGCCGATCAAGGCCAGATGCAGCGCCAGATATCCCACGCAGCAGACTGCGAGCGAATACAGAATCGAGCGCGGCACCACGTAGGAGGGATTCTGCACTTCGTCACCGATGTAGCACACATCGTAATATCCCAGATAGTTGTACACCGCGATCAGAGTCGCGCTGCCCAGACCGAGCACGAAGCCACGATTAAATGCCATTGCTCCTGGAGGAAAGTCGAACGCCCGGTGCGCGTTGAAGTGGAAAAAACCGGTGACGATGATGGTCACCATTGCAAGAACCGTGCCCACCCAAAGAGTGATGGTAACTTTACGCAGGAATGTCATCTGCCGGCACAAGAGGAACAACGCAGCAAGGCCTGCAGCCACCGCCACGTATTGCTGCCCTCGACCGCTCAACCCAGGCCAGAGATATGTCGAATAGTTTCCGAATCCAATCATCCCGGACGCGATTTCCAAAGGCCCACTCAAAACGAATTGCCAGATGAAAAGAAAAGCCATCAGGCGACCCCAAGTTTGATGGCCGTATGCCTCACGAAGAAAATGGTAGCTGCCGCCGGAGCCGGGCAACGCCGCCCCCAGTTCGCTCCATATAAGGCCGTCGGAAATTACGATGAGCGCACCCGTCAGCCAGCCCAGCATGGATTGCGGGCCGCCCATGGACGCCATCATGAGTGGAATCGTGATGAAAGGCCCGATCCCAACCATGTTGGAGATGTTCAGGGCCGTGGCATGGAGCAGACCGAAGGCGCGCGTCAGGTGGGGGGACGTTTCGGTCTTCGTTGCCATAGGCGGGCAAGTTGGTGCACTTCCATGTCGGGTAACAGCAATCCCCTACAATTGCGCGAATCTACCTATCGCTTGCTCGTTTGTCAATCGGATTGTTTGTTTCTGATCGATTGCGACCTTCGGAGGTACACTTTCTGCGATACAAATCGTCCACATCCCAAATACAATTGGTGCCGAGGCACCGCGAACCCGTACCAGGTTACGGCATCCGGGAGAGCGCAAACCATCCATGCTCGCGGAAGAGCGTAGATTTCGCATTCGGGAAATACTTTCCGGCCAACGCACCATTACGGCGTCCGACCTCTGTGCCGCATTGGGGGTAACCGCGGCGACCGTGAGGCGAGACTTGGCCGCTTTGGAGCAGGATGGCGTACTCGTCCGTTCTCATGGGGGAGCGGTTTCCCGCATGTCCAGCACCAGCTTCCAACCTTCCTATGAGACGTTATCGCATAGCCATAGCAGTGAAAAGCAAGCGATTGCGCGCGAAGCTGAACGTTTGGTGCTTGACGGAGAGACTGTCTTTCTTGAGGGAAGCACCACGGTGTATGAGCTTGCCCGCCGCTTGAATCAGCGGAATCGGCTGACCGTAGTGACAAACTCACCCACGATTGTTTGCCAGTTGCAAAGAAGCGCAGGCGTCACTGTCCTGTGCACTGGGGGCGATCTGCAAAAGGACACCTTCTATTTTTCCGGCGAATGGGCCCAGCGTGCGCTCTCCGAAATTCGATTGGACAAAGCAATTTTGGGGGTCAGCGCGATCGATCTTTCGTATGGAGTCTCAACCGCCAACCACGCTGAGGCACAGATCAAGAAGATGATCACGAGAGCGGCGAAGACCAGGATCGCGTTAGCAGATCACAGTAAATTTGGTACGCAGAGCTTTGCCTACGTCGGCCCAGTGGCGGACATCGACCTCCTCGTAACCGACTCCGGCACCGATCCAAAGTACATCAAGGGGCTACGTGAAGCGGGCGTCGAAGTTGTTGTCGCAGAGGTGCAGGAAACGCGTAAGGGGCGGAATAAATGAACATAATAGAACAAATAAATTGACAATCGCTCAAGCCCCGGATAGTTTGGGTCGTTCTGAGAGTGGAACTGAGGGAACTGTGAGCGATTGCGGCAAGAAGATTCGGTTGAGTCGTGTGCTGGGAGGCTCGGAACGCCGAGCCTTAGTAGTAGCTTTCGATCATGCATTGGTGCTGGGACCGATTCCTGGAACGGAGGACCCCTTAGGAAAGATGCGCCAATTTGCCCACGCCGAGGTCGATGCGTTGCTGCTGAACCTCGGGCTCATTCGTCAATTCGCGAACTCAACAACCCCCGGCCCACTCCCGGCGATAATTGCCCGCCTGGATTGGACTACGGTTTGGTCCGCCCTGGGGCAAGGGGGAAGCGGTGCGTTGCACAGCGCGCTTCTGGCTCGGCCGGAGGAGGCGTTACGACACGGCGCAGACGCTGTTCTGACCTATCTCGTCGTCGGTACCGGTGATGCCGAGTTCGAGATGAAGGAGATCACGCGCAACGCCGAAATCGCCCGCGAATGTGAGCGAGTCGGAATCCCATTGATTGTTGAATCTCTGGCCCGTGGAAAGGATGTGCAGAATCCGGGAGATCCCAAATGGCTGAACCTGCACACTCGTATGGCAGCCGAGCTGGGCGCGGATTGCGTTAAGACGGATTACAGCGGGGATATCGCATCCATGCATTCGGTAGTGGAAAAATGTCCGATACCAATCCTGGTGCTCGGTGGAAGCCGTCATGCGTCGGATAAACACGCGCTCGACGTGGTCCGTGATGTTGCGGCCTCGGGAGCAGCTGGCGTCTTCTTTGGCCGCAATGTGTTCCAAGCCGATAACATGAGCAGATTCCTTGAACAAGCGCGCGCTGCTCTTGACGCAGCTCCAACGGCGGAATTGCAAGCGATCACGAGATGACGGCAGGCTTCCATGCGCAGGCGGCTTTGCGCAAACAGAACGTGATGGACGGCCGCTCCGGATTTCGCCTGCGGGCAGATTGGGGATATGTTTCGGTTCTTGA